>SDBS01000268.1_pt1 | contig 47660 bp, 57 predicted proteins | sample 2277091 | NCBI WGS metagenome assembly SDBS01 (sample SAMN10404972, study PRJNA504765) | marine sediment metagenome | isolation source: marine sediment core GS10_PC15, 163 cmbsf | place: Arctic Ocean: Southern Knipovich Ridge | collected 2010 | reverse complement strand
AATTGAGGGTCTTTTAGTTTTACCGAAATTACTGCTGTTAGCCCCTCTCTTACATCTTCTCCGCTAAAATTTTCATCCTTCTCTTTAAGAAAGTCCTCCCTCCTGGCATAATCATTAAGAGTTCGAGTTAAAGCTGCTCGGAAGCCAGTGATATGAGTCCCCCCTTCTTGGGTCCAAATATTATTGGCAAAACCTTCTTCAACACACTCCATTTCCTGAGTATATTGAAAAGCAGTTTCCACCAAAATACCATTTTTTTCAGAAGATACATAAAAGATATTTTGATGACGAGGAGTATTATCTTGAATCAAATATTTAATATAAGAAGTAAGTCCTCCCTCAAAATAAAATGCGCAAGAACTCTTCTTCGGTAATCTTGCATCTTCAATAATTATCTTAACCCTTTTAGTTAAATAAGCCTGTTGACGGAGATAATTTAAGATTTTTTTGTAATTAAACAAGGTTGTCGTGAAGATTTCTGGATCGGGTTCAAAAATTATGGTTGTTCCAGACTTTTTACAATTCCCTATTTTTTTAACTTTTGTTTTAGGTTTGCCCTGGCTATATTCTTGTGAATATTTTTTTCCTCCTCGACAAACCTCAACTTTCATATATTTTGCTAAAGCACAAACAGCTGAAACTCCTACTCCATGTAAGCCCCCGGTAGAAGCATAGACCTTTCCCCCAAATTTTGCTCCGGCATGCAAGGTAGTCATTACTGTTTCCAGGGCTGATTTTTTTGTCTGAGGATGCTTATCAACGGGAATTCCCCGACCATTATCACTAACCTCTATTCTATCGCCCGGCAAAAGTTTGATTGAAATTTCATCACAATAACCCATTATTGCTTCATCAATTGCATTACAAATACATTCCACAATTAAATGATGGAGGCCCTCGGGACCGGTTGAACCAATAAACATTCCCGGCCTTCTCCGAACCGGCTCCAATCCTTTTAAGACATATATATCCTTAGCCCTATAAGTGGCCTCTTTTTTCTTGGTTTTAGTTTTGGTTTTTTTCATAAGTTATTCTATTTCCTCACTTGCCATCTGAGATTCTTCTCTAAGGCTTTAATTATTTTGTTTTGAATTTTGTCAATCTCCTGTGAGGTTAAGGTTCTATCCTTTGCCTGATAAATTATATGAAAAGCTAAATTCTTTTTGCCATCGGGAATCTCTGTTCCCTCATAAATATCAAAAAGGTCAATATCTACAATTAAATCTTTGCCAATTATATTTATTACATTTAAGACATCGGCTACTTTGACATCCAAAGGAACCAAAATAGCTAAATCTCTAATAGCAACGGGAAAGAGAGAAACCGGCCTATATTCACGTTCCTCGGAAACAAGTTTCGACAATTTTTCAAAATCCAAGTCAAAAACTAAAACTTTTCCTGAAATTTCACCCAAAAACCCAATTTCTTGATGACCAACTTTAATTTCGGCACATCTTTTAGGATTCCAAATATTCATTTTGCTTTGTTCGGGACTTGGTTTGAACTCGTCATACCAAACATCGGTTATTCCAAGTTTATTTAGTAAAGAATCTACTATTCCCTTCAATTCATAAAATTTCTCTTGTCCATCCCGCGGGGTTTGGGTAATTATTCCGGTCAACATTTTTTTCTCTGAAAATCTTTCTTTAAGAAAAATCTTCCCTATCTCAAAAATCCGAATCTCTTTTGATTTCCCGACAAGTTGAAGCTTTTGATTTTTCTGGATATTTTTTAGTAAATTCGGGATTAAACTGGCTCTTAAATATTTTTGCTCAACACTAACGGGATTCATTATCTCAATAAGGTTTTTGCTCTTATAGCCAAAAATCTTTGCCTCCTTTTCACCAAAAAAAGAATAATTATAAACTTCGGAAAAGCCCATTTCTTTTAAGATATCTTTTATAGCATTTTCCCAAAAAATATCAAAGTTCTTTTCCTGGGGAGCTAAAGAAACTGTTGGAAAAATGGGTTTAATATCCTCATAGCCTGCAATTCTACCAATTTCTTCAATTAAATCTTCAGCTAAAGAAATATCCAATCTAAAAGTTGGAACTTCAACAATTGGAGGAGTAATCTTAAACCCTAAGGATTTTAAAATCTCAATTATTTCTTTTTTAGAAATAGTTCTCCCCAATAACCTCCCAACATAATTTAAATCTAATCTGATTTTTTTCGGCAAGGTTTTTTTGGGATAAATATCAATTATCTGAACTATTTTACCACCACCAAGCTTGGTCAAAAGAAAATAGGCTCTTTCTAAAGTAGGGACTGTTAAATTTGGGTCTATTCCTTGGGAATATATATTTGATGCTTCGGTTTGATGATTTAATTTTTTTGCAGCTTTATAAATCGTTTGTCTATCAAAATTTGCTGCTTGTAAGATAATATTTTTTGTTTTTAAATCTGTCTCGCTTAATTTTCCGCCCATAATACCAACTAAATCAATTAATCTGCTTTTATCTTCAACAACAAGTATTCCTTTATCTAAAGTATGACTGCTGTTATCCAAAGTAACTAATCTTTCTCCCTTTTTTGACTCTCGTAAAATCATCAGATGGCCTTGAATTTTATCATAATCAAAAGCGTGTAATGGCTGACCGATTTCAAGCATTAAGAAATTTGTCAAATCAACAATATTATTTATAGAACGAAGGCCCACTAATTCTATTCTTTCTTTTAACCATTTTGGAGACGGCCCTACCTTTACTCCCTCTACTACTATTGCTGAATAACGAGGAACTAATTTAGGGCATTTAATTTTCAAGCTAATTGGCTTAATTTCGCCTTTCTCTTTTTTTAATTTTTTTCTTTTTAATGGCTCTAAATCTTTACCTAATATAGCCGATATTTCTCTAGCCACTCCCCAATAAGACAAACAGTCATGGCTCCTATTCGGCAGAATATCAATGTCTAAAACATAGTCTTTACCAACTTTTTTTACTTCCTCTACTTCAAAAGCATGCATTGTTAAAATCTCAGCCAGTTTTTCTGGCTTTGGTAATTTAGTTTTGATATAATCCTGTAACCAGTTGTATGATATTTTCATTTTTTTATTCTATATTTATAAGTCAAAACTATTATACTGAGGCATAAGAATACAAATAATACTTCTAGAACAGTAAAAACAATATCTTTTATGTATATAGAATAGGCCAGAAGAACTAAATTACTCAAAAACCACGTATACCAAGCAAATAAACTAATTCCGGTAGAATTTTTAACTTTTATGAGATGTCTTATCTGGGGCCAGTAAGCTAAGATACCGATACCCCCTCCTATCAAGGCCCCAACCTCAATGATATATTTCATAGTTTAGAATTGTTTTAAAAATCGAAGGTCACCCGAATAAAATAACCGAATGTCATTAATCTTATATTTCATCATCGCCAATCTATCCAACCCTATTCCAAAAGCAAAACCTTGCCACATTTTCGGATTTAAACCAGAAGATTTATAAATATGAGGATGAACCATTCCTGCTCCCATTATTTCGAGCCAGCCGGTTTGGGAGCAAGCAGAGCAACCCTTTCCCCCACAGTTCAGGCAACTCATATCAACCTCAAAGCTCGGTTCGGTAAAAGGAAAAAAACTTGGCCGAAGTCGAATCTCAATTGATTTTTTAAAAAATTGTTTAAAAAATTCTTGGATTATTGCTTTAAAATTTGCCACCGAAACCTCTTTATCTACCATTAACCCCTCAACTTGATAAAACTGAATATCATGAGAAGCATCAGTGGCTTCGTGACGAAAAACCCTACCGGGTATAATAATTCTCAAAGGAGGATTGTGCTTTTCCATATAATGAATCTGAACCGGGGAAGTATGAGTCCTTAACAACAATTTTTGTGTTTTTGTCTTAAGCCACAAAGTATCCCAAAGGTCACGAGCCGGGTGGTCGGCAAGAATATTTAGGGCATCAAAATTATACCACTCATTTTCAATCTCAGGTCCCTCAACAATTGAAAAACCCAAATTCAGAAAAATTTCTTCCACTTTTCTCTTAACTAAAGTTATGGGGTGTAAATTCCCTAAAGATAGTTTTTTGCCTGGAACAGTAACATCAACTCTTTCTTTTTGAAACTTGTCTGCCGGCTGGCGGATTGAAGATTGAAGCTTTTTCCTTTCCTTCTCAACATCCTTCTCTATCTCCTGTTTAACTTGATTAGCTAATTTTCCTCTCTTTTTCCTTTCCTTTTCTGGCAGGTTTTTAAGGGAACGTAAAGTCTGAGTAATTTCGCCTTTTTTACCCAAATATTTCTTATAAATATTGTCCAATTCCTTTAAATTCCTTGCTTGTTTTACCTCTTTTTCCGCTTTAATTTTAAGGTTTTTTAGACTCATAAATAACGTTATTCGTATACTTTATTTTACCTTAAAATTAACTTAAAATCAAACTAAAATGTGTGGATAAACTAAAGAAAAAAGCCACTGGTTTTATAAGTTACAATGGCTTTATTTTTGTTTGTTTATTATGGTACCATTTTTATTAATTCATTTGTCCTTTCGGCTATGTTTTTCAACTCTTCTGAGAAAACCTTTCTTGCTGGTTCAAAGAAAAGAAGCTTGAACCTCTTAATGCTTGCCCAGCTCTTTTCTTTAAGGGCCTGTTCTGCCCAATCTCTATATCTCTTAACTGTTTTCAGAAATTCCCGATCATGGGTATCTCTACTACGCATATTTCTAACACATTGCTTGTACATACTTAATGCCTTCAAAGCCATAAGTTCTCTGAATCTATAAGGTGGCGAGGGTGTTTCTGTGAACATCTCAAGAGGGGCCTCGGATTCTGCCCACAATATTGCTTCTGCTAGATGACTTGAAAATGAATTCTTGGTTTCACATTCAGAACCAAATGTAGAATCCCATAATCTTTTGGCCGCCTCAACTCTCTCGCAACCAAGGGTTTCTCTAGCAGCCTCAAGCATATCAATTGCTTCTCTCTCACTTCTTTGAGTAGTTTCTATTACTCTTTCAAGAACATCTGCATACGCAGATATATTCGCCAAGGAATATGGATTCATCATTGCAATAAGCCCATAAACTCTGTGGTTTGAACTACTCTCTCCTCCAATTGCTCTTAAAGACATTAGAAATTTCGCTTCGTCCAACTTTCCAGAGTAAATTTCAGTGTCAGTTAATGGGTTAACACCCAATTCTGCCAATGTTGCAGCAGTACAGATATTTTCCGCACTTATTGCACCCTGTATTCTTCCCATACGGAGGTCATGATTCTGGATCGACCATAATCTCTTAAACCGTGAACCGGCCGCTCTCAAAGTATCTCTAAATTGAATGATGTAAGGATTCTCTTTGCCATCCTTTCCAGTACAATTCCTTACAGGAATTTCTATAACTAATTGGTTTTTAAATCCCACTTTTGGTGCAAATACAGTATGGATACTATAATAAGCCAAGTCATCCAAACGTCCAGAATTTTTAAAAGCTTCGTACTCAGGTGTTTTTGCCGAAAAATCTCCGGAAACCACGGTACCAGGTTTCATAACCTTGGCTGCTTTTGTCAGAGCGTAACCGCTAAGCATATCTGTGCAGCACAAAAGAAAATCAGAATTTTCGCCAACTTCTTCTTCGCTCCCACATGCCGTTGTTATTGGTAAACCATGCATTAAATCAGGATTAGCATCATATGCGAATATTTCGTGGCCATACCTGGAAAGCATATCTACAAAAGACCGCCCTACGGATCCAAGACCCAAAATACCAATCTTCATTTTTTCTCCTTTCTTTTATCCTTAAATTCTTATCTAATTGTTAAGGGACAAGTTTTGATTATCTTATAGTTTAATATTTTTAAACAAAAAGTCAACTTAATATAAAAAAGCCATTGGTTTTATAAGTTCCAATGGCTTTATTGTGAATCTATATGTTTAAATAATGGTACTGGCGCCTCGCTAACCAGACACCGAATACCTGCATAGCTCCAAACCGGAAAAAAACGAATAGGAATGGGGGTTTTGAAAATTTTGGCTTCTCCTACAACCTCAGTGATTACCCCTTCTACTTCATCATCTCCGTCTGTCATCAAAATCCGACCATCGCGAAATTGAACAAGATTTAGGGAATAAGGCACCTTCAGTGTTTTGGGGTAATGGACATTAATCCCAAAAGGTTTACAACTGTCTGTAATCTTTTTTCGTGTTTCTTCGGGTGTTCGCGGGGTCCAAAGGGAACCCCTATTTTTGCCGTTCCAAACCGCTGTCACAATCAACGGATCCACCACCAAGTGTAATCCTTCATCTTTTCCCTGGATCAAACAACCTACTCGGTCAATGTGGTCATTAATAAAGACCTCATTGCTTCTTTTAGAAGCTGAAAATGTTTGAGCCAGAGGAAAAGGAAATGTGCCAACATTTATCCCCTCTTGGATAATTTCTTCCAAATCTTGGGGTCCAACTGGACGGGAGTGGGTTTCTTCTTCAATTAATCTTTCGCTAACCAACATAGTTTTCTGAGAGGTCAAAACCCGACCTCCTTCCCCAAAAGGCGAAGAGAGAATCTTATAATCACCTTTCTGGCTAACCCTTAACTCGCATGCTTTAGAATTTACCAGAATTAGCCCCGGTAAAACAGTAGCGAAATCACAGGGATAGACAATATAAGGAGGGAAATAATCTTCAGAAAAACCCGCCAATCTACATCCAAAGCCTTGGATGCATGCCCTAATTACTCCCATATCAATCTCATCTTTATGGGCATAAACTATTCGGAAATCAATTCCCATCTGGTTTAAACTGAAAACAATAGCTAAAAACTCTTCACGGAGCCTATCTATAATTTCATCTTCGTCCTGGGTTTCTCTTAAAACTTCCTGGCAAAGGTCTACTTGACCAACCGGCGCACAAAATTCTTCTCTAGGGGTTGGGTTGAAAATTGGTTCACCAACTAAATAAAGCTCTTCCATTTCTTTTCTCCTATTTTGTCAAGGAACTTTTTTAGATTTTATATCCTACCATCTTTAGACAAAAAGTCAAGACTTTGAAGAAAAAAGCCACTGGAGTTCTGCCCCAGTGGCGTATTTTTTTATTCCTTATCTATTGCAGTGGCGATTTCTTCAGCTATCTTTTTGGCCGCTTCAACCGGCCCGCCAATTTCTTCTGGCGGCTCTCTGATGGGTCGACCGATGACCAGATAGTCGACTCCGGCTTTGACAGCGTCAGCAGGCGTCGTAATCCTGCTCTGGTCGCCTTTAACAGCCCATTTTGGCCGAATGCCGGGAGTGACTCTCAGAAGTCCGTCAAATTCTTTTCGTTCGCCTAACACCCCAAGTTCTTGGGGCGAACAAATTAGACCATCCGCTCCAGCAATCTTTGCCCAACGGGCAAATTCAATCACCTTTGCTTTTGAGGGCGCCCCATAGATTAAATGAGCGTCATCTTCAGCAAGAGAAGTTAAAACAGTCACAGCCAAGACCTTTTGGCCAGCGGCTTTGTTCCCTACTGCCGCTCTCATCATTTCAATTCCACCAGAAGCGTGAACATTAAACATTTTCACGCCAATCTTGCCAATTTCTTTAGAAGCACCAATAATAGTATTCGGAATGTCTTTGAATTTCCCGTCCCAGAGTACATTTCCATCGAGTAATCCAAACAATTCTCGGATTCTTTGGAGGTTGTTGACAGCTTCCGGCTCTTCTTTGGGAACAATTATCGACGCCAACATGGCGTTGATAAACTGCAGCCCGATCTTGAAAAGCCCCACATGGGGCGCTAAATCCCTAACTAAGGATATGGCCTTACTGGGATTATCGACATCCAACGCTACAATAATTCTGTCTTTCGGTTCCATCTTTTTCTCCTTTTTCACCTGGTTAAATAATTTCGCCTCTGGCGAAATTGCCGTTCTTGCGGCATTTAACTGGGTAAATTGTCAAAGAACTAAAAATCAATCGGATAAGTTATATTACTAAATAGGAAGACTTTGTCAAATATAATCTTTTCCCCAACACAAAACCCCAATGGGATAACTCATTGGGGCTTCTTTTATACGGGGCCGATTACACGATGTCCAAACCTATTTTGTAGCCAATTCCTCCAAGGCTCTCTTCGCGTAGAAACTAATACTTTCTTTCAAATCATATTTATCTAACTCTTCAACAGTAAACCACTTCCACTCTTCGCTTACTTCCTCTTGTGATGGCGTTATTACATCTGTCCCAGAGGTAGCAAAATAAACCATTGTTATGTGTTCGTGCTTATCACTAATATAATGTCGGTTCAGGAATTTTGGCGGAATTAACTCTTTGTACTTTTCAATATCCTTTTTAAAAGGTAAAAGATCCTCTGCAAGTTTCACATCAAGCCCAACCTCCTCTTTTACTTCACGAATAGCTGCCTGATTAGGATCTTCGTCAAGCTCAATATGACCGCCTATCGAAAGCCATATTCCATATTTATCGTGCTTGCGGAGCAACACCCTGTTTCGGTAAACAACAAATACCTCTACTGTAAAATCAATTTTGTCATGTATATGAGACATGCAACAATGTAATGTTAGAAATTGCATCTATCCAATATCTAAAGTTGGAAATATACAACATCTGCGGAGACGACGAAACTCGAAACTTTGCGCGGGCGACCGGACTTGAACCGACAACCACTGGATCGACAATCCAGTGCTCTAACCAATTGAGCTACGCCCGCCTTCACCAGCCGTAACTGACTTCTCCCCGCTAAGCGGGGAAGCCAGCGAAGGCTGGATGGTGCCGGTGGTCGGATTTGAACCGACGACCTAACGCATATGAAACGTTTGCTCTGGCCACTGAGCTACACCGGCAATTGAAAGATTGTCGCGCTGCCTGGAATTGCACCAGGGCCTCGAGCTTATGGGACTCGTGAGGTACTACTCCTCCACAGCGCTACTTGAAATATTACCATAAAAAAAGAAGATGGTCAATCTTCTCCGACGTTAAACAGCCCTTTTTTTTAAAATGCTTCTATATTTTTGATGGCCGTCTCATAGATTTCTAAAATTTTCTTTGCCTGGTCTAAATCTAACTTATAGTCCGGGTCGTAAACAATGGAGTTTCGCGTCTTGTGAACCTCTAAAACTTCCTCTAGATTGGGCAGTTGGATTTTTTCTACCTGACTCGCCCTCTCTTCAAAAGTTTTACCGGGGTAACTTCTCTTCTCTAAAACCTCATTTAAAAAATCGTCTGCTTCAATTATAGCAAGCTTGTATTCAGATTCGGAACCTGTTTCAATTCTTCTCTGAATTTTTCCCCATCTTTTAGCAATTCTTCTTAAACCATAAGATTTCCAAGAAAAGAATTCTGTTACCTCTTGCAAAAGTTGATATTTCAGATAACTACTGTTAGCCAAGAAAAAAATAACAGCAACAAAGAAAATTACAGAAAAGAATATAAAAACTATTTTTACCAAAAAAAGTTCTTCTTGTAATTCAGGAGAAAAAATATAGGAAATTAATTCATTTATATTCATATAATTGTAATTAAATTATCTTTTCAATAAAGGAAGCTGTTTCAAAAATTTTGTTTTCTTCAAAATAATTTCCTGTTATTTGAAGCCCTACGGGGAGTTTTCCAATGTTTCCGCAGGGTAGAGAAAGAGCTGGCAGGCCGGCTAAATTAGCGGAAACCGTATAAACGTCTGCTAAATACATTGAGAGAGGATTATCAATTTTCTCTCCGATTTTCCAGGCAGTAAAAGGAGAAACAGGAGTAAAAATCAAATCCACTTTTTTAAATGCTTTCTCAAAATCGCTTTTTACTAAACTTCTAATCCCTTGGGCTTTTAGATAATAGGCTTCATAATAGCCGGCAGAAAGACTATAAGTTCCTAACATAATTCTTCTTTTCACTTCTTGTCCAAAACCTTTTCCCCGGGAATTCAAGTAAGTATCCAATAAGTCTTTAGAGTTAGAATCTGAATATCCATATTTTATCCCATCATATCTTGCTAAATTAGCGCTTGCTTCTGATGGGGCAAGTATATAATAAGTTGCCAAAGCATATTTTGTATGAGGTAAACTTATTTCTTCTACTTTTACTCCTTCTTTTTCAATTTTTTTAAGAGCATTCTTTATTACTCTTTCTACCTCCGGGTCGATACCCTCAACAAAATACTCTTTGGGCACACCAACTTTCAAATTCTTGCCTCTTGCTTCTTGCTTCTTGATTCTTGATTCAACGTTGGTCGAATCCAGCGGATCTTTTCCAGAAATAGCATTAAATACGACCCTAGCGTCTTCTATGTTTTTTGTTATTGGTCCAATTTGATCTAAAGAAGACCCAAAAGCAATTAAACCATAACGAGAAACTGCTCCATATGTAGGTTTCAATCCGACTACTCCGCAAAAAGAAGATGGCTGGCGGATTGAACCGCCGGTATCAGAACCTAATGCGTAACAAGATTCTTCTACTGCTACAGCTGCTGCTGACCCTCCGGATGACCCTCCCGCTACTCGGCTTAAATCTCGGGGATTATGAGTAATCTTAAAAGCGGAATTTTCTGTTGAAGCACCCATACCAAACTCGTCCATATTTGTTTTTCCTAAAATTACTGCCCCTTGGTCTTTAAGTTTTTTAATAACTGTAGCATCATAGGGGGCGATGTAATCTTCTAAAATCTTTGAGGCGGCCGTACACTTTATATCTTTAACTAAAATATTGTCTTTAACCGCCATAGGTATTCCGGCTAAAACTGGAATTTTCTTTTTTTCTGAAATTAAACCATCTACGGCTTTGGCTTGTTTCAAAGCCAAATCTTCGGTGACTGTTAAGAAAGCGGAAATCTCTTTATCTTTTTTTTTAATGTTGGCCAAAAAAGCTTTAGTAAGCTCGGTAGCTGAAAACTCTTTTTTTATCAAACCTTGATGAGCCTGAGTTATAGTAAGTTTACTTAACATAAATTAAAGCACTGCTTTAACTTTAATGTATCCTTTTTCTTTCTTCGGCGCTGCCTCAAATAATTTATTAACAGTTTTTGGAGCCTGTTTCTTCGCCAAGTCCTCTCTTGTTACATTTTCAATCAAGCCCTTCTTTTTTTGAGTTAAAAGAGATGACTTAAGGCTAACTTCTTTTAACAAATTAAAATAATCTAAAATTGAAGATAATTCTTTTTGAAAATTCTTGATTTCAGCTTCTGTTAATCCAAGCCGAGCAAGTTTAGCAATGTGTTGAACTTCTTTCTTATCAATCATAATTTAATTAAATAAAAATTAAAAATTAAAAATTAAAAATTGCTATTTGGGTGGTTCTTCTTCTTCTCCTTCAGTCATTACCTCGGCTAGACTATCAAGGTTTTCTAAAGCCATTCCCGCTCCTCGAACTACTGCTGTCAGAGGGTCCTCAATGATTTTACAGGGAATTTTTGTTTCTTTTGTAATTAAAATATCAAGGCCCTTAAGTAAAGAGCCTCCACCGGCAAGATGGATACCGCTTGACATAACATCGGCAAGTAATTCGGGAGGGGTTTCCTCTATTGTTGTTTTTATAGCGGCAATAATTTGCTTTACTGATTTCTCTAAAGCTCGTTTAATATCTTCGTTCAATACTATAACTTCTTCCGGCAATCCGGTAACTAAATTCCTTCCTCTCATTGGCATCTCCTTTTTTTCTTTTAATGCTATAGCGGAACCTATACTTATTTTAATAAATTCTGCTGTTCTTTCTCCAATAAGAAGTTTATATTCTCTTTGAGCAAATTGAATAATATCTTCATTAAGTTTATCGCCGGCAACTCTCAAACTTTTTGAAGAAACTATCCCTCCGAGAGAAATTACTGCTACTTCGGTTGTTCCTCCTCCGATATCAACAATAAAATTCCCCCCGGCTTCTTGGATGGGAAGTCTAGCCCCAATTGATGCAGCAACTGGTTGCTCAATTAAAAAAACAGTTCTCGCTCCAGCATTTTTAGCAGCGTCTCGAACTGCTTTTCTCTCTACTTCTGTTACTCCGCAAGGAATCCCAATGATTACCCGAGGGAAATTAGCTAAAGCAAATCTTTTTTTACCGCCTTTTTCAATAAAATATCTCAACATTTGTTCTGTTACCTCAAAATCAGAAATAACACCATTCCTTAAGGGCCGAGTAGCTGTAATATATGAGGGTGTTCTACCAACCATTTTTCTCGCCTCTTCACCAATTGCTAAAACCTGTCCCGTTTTATTGTTTATTGCAACCACCGATGGTTCATTAATTACAATCCCCCTATCTCGAACATAAACTAAAGAGTTGGCCGTACCTAAATCAATAGCCATATCCATTGATAAATAAGAAAGAAGTTTGTTTAACATAATTTTCGTATAAAAATATTTAAATTAGTAATTTTTACCAATTCAGTTTTCTCCTCATCTCTTTTTTTTATTTCTACGCTGTCTTTCCCTAAAGTTCTTTCGCTTACCACAATTCTATATGGGATACCAATTAAATCTGCTTCGGCAAATTTTTCTCCAGCTGTTTTATTTTCTCTATCGTCATATAGTACTTCGATATTCTTATTTTGTAAATCTTTATATATCTTCTTTGCTTGTTTTCTGACTTTTTCTCCAATCTGAATTAGGTGAAACTGAAAAGGGGCTACTTGTTCCGGCCAGATAATCCCATTCTTATCATTGCTTATCTCAACAATAGCAGCCATTACCCTGGGAAGCCCTATGCCGTAGCAGCCCATTATGACTTCCTTTTCTTTTCCGTCTTTATCTTTGAATTTAAGATTAAAAAAAGATGAATATTTAGTGCCTAATTTAAAGATGTTCCCTACCTCCACTGCCTTTTTCTGTTCAAGTCCAGAGGATTTGCAATTAGGACAAGATTTCATCTTTAAACTTTTATTAACAGCTATTTTACACTTTTGGCAAACATAGATTATATCCTCGCCTGATTTAGTGACTGTCTGATATTCATGGGAAAACTTAGAAAAGGTCCCTCCTGAAGCCCATGTTTGATAGGTTACTTTTCCAATTCCACATCTTTGAAAAATCCTCAAATAGGCCTGACCAACTTTTTCATAGTATTTATCCAAGTCCTCCTGGCTTGAATGAAAGGAATAAAGGTCTTTCATCAAAAACTCTCTGGTCCTGAGCAGGCCTGATTTTGCCCGCAGCTCATTTCTAAACTTGGTTTGGATCTGAAAAACATAAAAGGGCAGGTCTTTGTAAGATAAGATAATCTTTTTTGCCAATGGAGATATAACTTCTTCATGGGTGGGACCCAAAGCATATTCTTTAGCATTAGCCCCTTTTAATTTAAAAAGGACATTAAAATCATCCCAGCGGCCTGTTTTCTGCCAATTCTCTTTTGGATTCAAAGCAGGCATTAACATCTCCTGACCGCTCACAGGAGCCTTAACCATTTCCTCGCGGATAATCTCTTCAATCTTTTTAAGAACCCTGAAGCCCAGAGGCAGAAAAGTATAAACACCAGCTGTGAGCTGGTCTACAAAGCCCGCTTTAACTAAAAGCTTATGGGAAGGGGCCTCTTTTCCAGATATCTCCTTAAAGGTTTTATAAAAAAGTTTTGATTGTTTCATATAAAATATCTAAATGTTTAAGGTGTTAGAAAAAACTAATAATATCTTTTATTGTTACTAAAACCATTAAGACAATCAAGAAGGTAAAGAAAACAGCATTAATGTTTTGTTCAATTTTTCTGTTAATTGGACTGCCTTTTATTTTTTCAATTCCAAGAAATAATAATCTTCCTCCATCAACGGCCGGAATCGGCAGAATGTTAAAGATGGCAAGATAAATTGAAATTAGAGCAATAAACTGTAGAAAATAATTAACTCCCATCCGGGCGGCCTGGCCGATTAAAGAGGCGATACCAACTGGTCCTACAAGTTGGGCTCCTGTTGGCAACCCTTGAATAGCATTTGATATTGTTAAAGCTAAGGCTTTAACAATTGAAACTGTTGTGTCAAAAGTGGCTTCAACCCCTTTGACCGGAGCTAACCACCAGGGATAATTAACTATTATTGTTCTTACTAAACTAATTCCTATTGGGCCCTCTCCTCCCGGCGGAGACACTCGAGGAATCAAAGACACCTCTTTAATTTCCTTCCCTCTTTCAATTATTAAAACTAATTCTTCCCCCTTGTGTAAATTTGTAAATTCCTGAACCTCTTTTACTTTACCAATTTCTACCTGCTCGTCTGAAATTTCTAACTTCTTAATAATATCGCCGACTTTTAATTCTGCTTTTTGGGCTGGTGAATTAGGGACTATAGCCACAATCTGAACCTTTGGATTAATTAAAGAGGAATTTACTTCATCGCTGATTGCCTTGGGTACGCCGGTGGCAAAAACAATAGAAAGGAGCACTACTCCTATGAGCCAAAAAGATATAACTCCGCCAAGGGTAATTAGGGCTCTCTGCCAAATTGGTTTGTCGCTAAAACTATAAACGCTTTCAATACCACCCTCTTCTCCGTAAATCTTCACAAAAGCTCCAAATGGTATAAGATTTAAAGAATAAATTGTTTCCCCAATTTTCTTCCCAAAAATTCTCGGGGGGAGACCTATTCCAAACTCTTCAACCTTTACCCCGAACTTTTTAGCCAAAATAAAATGACCAAACTCGTGAATAATCATTAAGGCAATAAGAGTAAAAATGGCAACAAGGATTGTAAAAAGCATATCAAAATTATTATTATTCTATTTCTTTCTTTTTCCTTTCTATTATTTCTTTAATTTTTTCGTTGTATTCCTCAATTAATTTTTGAAGTTCATCTTTTCCTCTAAATTTATCATCTTCTGAAATTTCCCCTTCCCTAAATCCTTCTTGAATTTCATCCCAAGCAACTTCCCTCCAATGTCTTACCGTCTTTCTGGTTTGCTCGCCTTTCTCTCCTAAAGTCCTAATCAGATTTTGTCGATATTCTTCGGTAAGAAGGGGTAACTTTAACCGAATAGTGTCTTTGTCAACAACCACAGATAAGCCTAAACCCGATTGAGAAATTGCCTTTTCTATTGGTTCAATATATGACTTATCCCACGGCTGAATAGCAATCTCTTTGGGCTGAGGACAAGAGATAGCGGCTAACTGTTTTAACAAAAAATTACTATCGAAACAATTAATTTCTATGTCCTCAACTAAAGAAGGAGAAGCCCGAGAGGTGTGAATTTTAATCACCTCTCCTTCTAAAAATTTAAGGGTTTTATCTAACTCGGGTTTAATTTTATCAATGATTTCTTTATACATGTTCGCTTACGCTCACCACTGATTTACGCTGATTCTGGCTGATTTACGCTGATTATTATCAGCGGTAATCGGCTATTAATCAGCGGTTATCAGTAATTTTATATCTCCATTAATAATGTTTCTAATGCCAGTTTAGTATTTATATTTGTTGAAGAAATTAGAAAATTAATGGTTTCTATAAATTTAATAATTTTTTTTATTTTTGATAGCGAACAAGACTTTAATTTATCTGAAGGAGAAGGAAAATAATCGAAACCTGGAAATCCTGCTATTCCTGTTTTTAAAAATAAAATGTATCTAAAATACCTTTGTAAAATCTCCAAAACACTGATCGGGAAGCCATCCCGACTAACTGATTTTACATATTGAAAACGAGAGGCAAAATCTGAATTACAAACGTCTAAAATCTCTTTCAGGATTTTGGTTTCTCCTTCTAATTTTTCGGGATTTAAAAGAAAATCTATAACCCTTCCCGGCTTGCCTTGAGAGATATTAGATAATATTTCTGCTTCTTTTTCGGGAACTCCTTGATTTGCGAGATAATCTTTAATCTTAATACGGCTAACCGAGAAAAACTTAATTGTTTGACATCGCGAATATATAGTCGGCAGCAACATCTCGGGATGAGAAGAAATTAGAATTAAAAGAACTTTACCCTTTGCTTCCTCAAGAGTTTTCAAAAGACAGCTCTGTGCTTCAGGAGTCATCTTTTCAGCTTCATCTAAAATTACTGACTTCCAGTGACCGTAGTAGGAACGGAAACTCAAAAAATGTTGAAGTTCTCTTATCTGAGAAATTTGAATTAAACTTTGTTCTTTTAATTTGTCTTTGGGTTTACCCCTCACCACTTTTTGAGTATTTCTTTTATCTAAACTATTTCTCTGAGCCTGAAAAGTAGTGAGGGGTTCAATAATAAAAAGGTCAGGGAAGCTGTTTTTTGAAATTATCTTACAGGTCCTACATTCTTGACAGGGATTTTCTCTAATCCCCTCTGCTTGCCCCGTTAGATAGCTGTTATCTAATGGGGTTTCACAATTAATTAATTTAATAAATTCTAAAGCCAGCGTTCTTTTCCCAAGAGATTCTAAACCCGAAAATAAATAGGCATGAGAAAGCCGATTAAGCTGCAAGGTCTTTTTTAAAAACTGCCATTGTTTTTGATGCCCCAATATCATAGTGATTATTTCTTGCTCATTATAACTTTTTTGTAGGTATCAAGGTTTTCAAGCACTAATCCCGTCCCTTTAACTACACAAAATAACGGGTCTTCGGCAATAAAACAAGGAACTCCGGTAGACTGAGCTATTAATTCATTAATCTTAGGAAGTAAAGAACCTCCTCCAGCTAATATCATACCTTTATTCATAACATCGGCTGAAAGTTCCGGAGGGGTTTGGCTTAAAACCTGTTTCACCACCTGAACAACTTCAGCCAAAACATCAGAAACTGCCTCGCATACTTCGTTGCTAGATATTTTGATGTTTCGCGGTAAACCCGAAATTAAATCTCGTCCTCGGATTTCCAAAAATTTTTCCTGTTTCTGGGGTAAGGCAGTGCCGATTTTTATTTTTATCTCTTCGGCTGACTGCTCTCCAATCGCCAAGTTGTATTTCTTTTTAGTATATTCAGCAATAGCCACATCTAATTTGTCTCCTCCTATTCTTATTGAACATGAGGTTACAATCCCTCCAAGAGAAATTACAGCCACTTCAGATGTTCCCCCGCCAATATCAATAATCATATGTCCGGAAGAAGAATTAATCGGAATACCGGCTCCAATTGCCGACAAAATCGGCTCTTTAGCAACAAAGGCCTGTTTAGCTCCGGCGCTAATGGCTGCCTCAACCGCTGCTCTTCTTTCGGTGCTGGTAATACCGGCCGGAACAGAAATTACTAATTCCGGTTTGAAAAAGTGAAAACGTCCTGCTGTTTTCTTAATAAAATATCTCAACATTGCCTGGGTAACCCGATAGTCAGCAATCACCCCTTCTCTCAAGGGGCGGTATACTTTAATATCCTCGGGAGTCCGGCCAATCATTTCTTTTGCTTCTTTTCCGACGGCTAAAATTTTATTCTCGGATACAGAAACAGCTACCACCGACGGTTCATTCAAAACCACCCCCTTACCGGGAATTAAAACTAAAGAGTTACAGGTACCAAGATCAATAGCAATTTTTGGTTTAAACATAGTTTTAAATTTTTATACGTTTGATGTCTGCCCCTAATTTTTGAAGCCGTTCTTCTATTTTCTCATATCCCCTATCAATCTGAAAAATATTCTCAATAGTAGTTTTCCCCTGAGCCATAAGTCCGGCAACAATCAAACAAGCACCCGCCCTAATATCCCAAGATTCAATTGTTAGACCTTCTAAAGAAGTTGGACCAAAAACAAAAGCTCGGTGAGGGTCCACTATTTCAATATCTGCTCCCATTTTCCTTAACTCATGAACATAATTAAATCGATTCTCATACAAGGGGTCGTGAATCAAACTTTTTCCCTTAGCCCTTGTTAAAAGAGGAATTATTATCGGCAGCAAATCAGTAGGAAAACCGGGATAAGGGAGAGATTGAACCTTAATAGCTTTTATATCCGGGGAATAAGAAGTGACTACAAAATCTTTTCCTTTTTCAAAATTAACTCCTATTTCTTGAAGTTTTGTTAAAAATAAATCTAAATAATTTAAATTAACGTTTTTTACCAGAACCCTACCAGGAGTAACAGCTCCGGCTACAATAAAAGTTCCTGCTTCGACTGGATCAGAAATAATACTATGAGAAGTACCTCCTAATTTTTCCGCGCCCTCAACCTCAATAATGTGAGTCCCCTCTCCTTCTATTTTAACTCCCATGTTTTTTAACATTTTTCCTAAATCCTGAACATGAGGTTCACAGGCCGCTCCCTTAATAACTGTTTTACCTTTTGCTAAACTGGCTGCTAACATCAAAGTTTCTGTGGCGGTAACACTAAACTCCTCAAGAACAATCTCTTTTCCTGTAAGGTCTTCGCAATCCACCTGATAAAAATCATCGGTTCTGGATATTTTCGCTCCTAATTTTTCAAGAGCCCTAAGGTGGATAGAAATCGGTCTTAATCCTATTCTGTCTCCACCGGGAGGAGAAATTTTAAAATGCTTTACTCGGGCTAAAAGCGCTCCCCACAAAAGCACCGACATTCTGGTTTTAGAAACTTTTTCAAAGTCCATTTTTTCAGGATTCAAAGAATCGGCTTTTACCTTAATCTTTCTTTCTCCCAGCCAGTCAATTTTAATCCCCATACTTTTAAGAACCTCTATCATATTAAAAACATCTTCAACCAGAGGAAGATTATCAATAATACATTCTCCATCAGTAAGCAAAGTAGCTGTAAGAATGGGGCCGGCAGCATTTTTACTTCCCCTAACTTCAATTTCACCATCAAGCGACTTCTGCCCTTGAATTATGAATTTATCCGACATATTATGTATATCTATACTAACTCATAATCTAAAAATTGGCAAATATATTAAATTAATCTACAATGAAAGATATGCAAAAAAGAACCCGGATTATTTTACTTACGGTTTTCATAGTTTTATTCTTTTTACTTGCCCCCCAAATTATTCTTTATTCCCTGGGATATAGATTTGACTTTGAAGAAAAAAAATTTGTTAATACCGGCGGTCTCTATTTAAAAACCTGGCCCCAAAGAACTGAAATTTTTATTGACGGCAAACTTATAAAAAAAACCGGTATTTTCTCAAGCTCAATGTTGATTCAAAATCTTTTACCCAAAAAACATGAAGTTTTAGTAAAAAAAGAGGGATATCATCTCTGGAAAAAAACTTTAGAGGTAAAAGGAAAAGAAGTCACCAAGGCAGAAAATATTATCTTAATAAAAGAGAATCCGGTTTTTAATGTTTTAGAAAACGATATAAAGGAATTTCCATTTCTTCGACAGGCTTGGGACAGATCTCCTCTGGATGCTAAGAATTTAGAAAAAGATAAAAAAGATTTACCGACTTTAAATAACTTAATTACTTATGAAATTTCTGGAAACGATATAATTTGGTTAGCAGATTCTGGATTTCTTTACAAATCTGATTCTTCTGGAAATATAATAGAGGCTTTTAATATAAAGCCCTTCCCCATCAAAGAAGACAACCTCTACGAAATAATAATTCATCCTGAAATAATCTTCCTTAAGGAAAATGAAACTCTCTTTTTGCTCAATCCGAAATTAAAAGTTTTTGAAAAATTTCATACCCCAGTTAAAAACCTCGCCTTTTCTCCAGACCTTAAAAAAATATTTTATTTAAACGAGTATGAAATCTGGTTATCATATTTATCTCCCCTTCAAACCATTAATGGCGAAGTCACTCTTGAAAAAATATTTCTAACCAGGTTTTCAGAAAAAATTGAGGATTGTTTCTGGCTAAATTCTTTTTATTTAATTTTTAATGTTGGAGACAAAATAAAAATCTCTGAAATTGATAACCGGGACGGAATAAATATAGTTGATTTGGTTAAATTTTCTTCCTTGATTAAATCCACTTCTAATGGAGAAAACCCAAAAATGTTCTGGAATCAAGATGATAAAAAATTATATCTTCTGTTAGAAAACACCCTTTTCGTCTCAGAAAAATTAATTCCTTAAATAAAAAAAAGACTCTGTTAAAAGTCTTATCTGACAACCTTCTAAAACGAGGCAAAATAATTATATACCTAAACCTGCTTATTCTCTGATTCAATTGTTTTCTTAAAATCCTCCCAATCCATCTCCCCTCCTTCAGCCATTTGGCAAATTTTTTTATATTGACAATACCGACACTGCCAGACGCTTGGATAGCCGGACATTCTTACAGGAACAGCGTTAGAATCAATTTGTTTTTTAAGGTCGTTTAATCCGCTTAAAAGAATTTGAACCCGCTCTTTATCATAATTAAATATAAATTCTTTCAATTCTTGATTGTCTTTATTTATATATAACAATACTCCTTTTTTAATTTTAAAATAGTGTAAATACAATTGAGTCTGGTTAATATGCTCTTCTTTTGGTCCAATCAAACCCCTAAACCCGCCGGTGTTAATACTTTTAATATCAAGAACATAAAGTTGTACGCCATCACTAATTATCGCATCTGCTCTTCCCGAAATTATTTCTTGTGAAGGAATATTTACCTCTGAGGCAACCACATGAACATCTTTTGTCCCGAGCAAGGGATTCATAATAAGTTTATGAATGTTATCGCCATAATCAAAAACCCTTAAAATACGTGCTTCTAATTCTTTTTTGGGAACATTTTTAAACTTAAAAAAAATCTGACGAGGACATTTTCCAGCATCACTAATATAAAAGTGCTGCTGCTCCCTGTCTTTATGATTATCCAAATAAAATTTATCAATAATCTCTTTAAGCATAATTTTATCTCTTCGACCATTGGGGAGCTCGACGAGCTCTTTTTAAACCAAACTTCTTTCTCTCCCTCATTCTTGGGTCTCTGGTTAAATAACCCGCCTTCCTCAATCTTTTACGAAAATTAGGATTAAATTTTACTAATGCCCGAGTCGCTCCATGCCTCACAGCTTCAGCCTGGGCACTATAACCTCCTCCTTTTACCTTAACCGAAACTCTAAATTTCTCCAGGCATTTCATTTTCCTCAAAGAAGCAAGAGCAATTTGCTGCATTTCAGAAAGCGGAAAATATTCTTTGTAAGGTTTGCCATTAACGAAAAAAGTTTTCTCTCCACGAGTAAAAAGTCTGACTCGAGCTACCGCTGTTTTCCTTCTTCCTACTGCTTCAAAATATTTGTCCGGCTTAGAAATCTCTTTCTTAACCTCCTTGCCTTCCGTAGCCTTGGCGAAGGCGGATTTTTTAACAACGGTTTTCTTTTTTTCCTTTACTTTCTCTGGTTTTACAGTTTTTTTGGTTGTCTTTGACTCTTTTTTCTTGATGGATTTTTTACTCCGCACCACTTTTTGAGTCGTTTGCTGAGTTATCTCTTTCTCGGAAAAAGTGGCACTGGGTTTAGTTGTAGTTTCTTTAGCTTTTGGCATATTAAAATTATTCTGCTTTTAATCTTTTAATTTGTTTTGCTCGTAATTTGTTTTTAGGAAGCATTCCAAAAACCGCTTTCCTTAAAACTTTAACAGGATCTCTCTCAAAAAGGGTTTTTAAAGGGATTTCTTTTAAACCGCCCATAAATCCTGAATGGTGATAATAAATTTTCTTCTCAAATTTTTTTCCAGTAAATTTGATTTTGTCAATATTTTTTATAATAACAAAATCACCTGCGTCTTTATTGGGCATAAAATCAGGTCTGTGCTTACCCCGCAGCAACGTCGCGATTTCTACTGCTAACCTACCCAAAGGCTTCCCGGTTGCGTCAATTGTATGTGTTTCTCTTTTAATTGTTATCATATTAAAAATTTATTCCACTAGTTCTATTATTGCCATCTTAGCCCCATCTGACTTTCTCGGACCTAACTTAATTATTCTTGTATAGCCGCCTTTTCTTCCTTTATATTTTGGAACAATTTCGTCTACTAATTTTTTAACTATTTTTTTAGAAAAATACTTTAATAATTCTCTTCTTGCACACAAACTCTTTTCTTTTTGAGTTAAGGTTATAAATTTTTCAGCAATTGAGGAAATTTCTTTGGCTTTCGCCTCGGTGGTCCTAATCTTTTCATTCAAAAAAAGCGCACTAACTAATGATTTCAAAAGCGCTTTACGTTGATCCTTTTTTCGACCAAATTTTCTACCCTTTTTTAACTTCTTCATCTCGTTTTTTAGTCTTTTTTTGCTTTTTTTGTGCTTCTTGTTTTTTTACTTTTTTCTTTTTCTCCTTTTTGACAGGTTTTGATTTTGAAATTTTTCTTTCTTTTTTAGGAGAAGTAGTAGCTTTCGGAGTCTCAAAAAATAAAGAAAAATGTTTAATAAGAATTTGGCAGGCTTCAGTAAAAGCTTCTTCGGGTGTAATGGTGCCATCGGTTTCTATTTCAAGATTTAATCTATCAAAATCGGTTCTCTCTCCTACTCGCATATTTTCCACTTGAAAATTTACTTTTTTGATCGGTGTAAAAATAGCATCAAGGGCAATGGTTCCTATTTCCAGTTTTTTCTTTTTTCTTTGTTCCAATGGTTCATAACCCATCCCTTTTTCAATTTGAATTTCCATTTCGAACCAGGCCTTTTTGTCAGTAAGAGTAACGATATGACAATCTGGATTAGCAAGTTTAACTTGTGGAGGTAATTTAAAATCGGAGCCCTTAACTTCTTTTTCTCCTTTTATTTTAAGTTGGGCTTTTTGGACATCCCCTTCAAAAACTTTAAATCTTAAGTTCTTTAAATTTAGTAATATTATAATTACATCTTCTAAAACCCCTGGAATTGTTGAAAACTCGTGTTGAACGCCCTTAATCTTTACCCGGGTAACAGCTGCTCCAGAAACAGAAGAAAGTAAAACCCGGCGAAGAGCATTACCAATAGTCGCCCCATAACCTGGGTATAAGCCTTCAATTTGAAAAACAACTTGATTTTTCTTTTTTTGGATTATTTTAGGAGATGAAGGAAAAGAAATCATATTTTTTCACTTCGTGAAAAACGCTGATTTACGCAGATTTTGGCTGATTCACGCTGATTATTATCAGCGGTAATCGGCTATTAATCAGTGGCTATCAGTGAATTCGCAAAGCGAATTAACGTGAATAAAATTCAAAAATTATTGGTATTTCTGCCGGAGGAGCAACTTCTTCTAAAGAAGGTTCTCCTATAAATTTTCCCTCAAGCTTTTCAATACTAAGCTCAAGCCAAGAAGAAACCTCCTTCTTTTTAAGTAAGATGGGAAGGTCTTTAAAAACAGGGTTTTTCTTTTTTTGTTCCTTAATCGTAATAACATCTTCTTTTTTTAGCTTAAAAGAGGGAATATTAACCGGCTTTTTATTTACCAAAAAATATCCGTGAGAAACAAGTTGTCTGGCATGAGCCCGCGACTTAGCAAAACCCAAACGAAAGATTACATTATCTAATCTTTTTTCTAATTTTTTAATAAGTTCATTTGAAATATCTTCAGTTTTTCCTCGTTTAGTCAAAGTTTCTTTAACATACTTTTTAAACTGACGCTCTGATAATCCATACCAATATCTTAGTTTTTGTTTTTCGCTCAATGCTTTTCCGTAGTCAGAAAATGTTTTTCTTCTTTTTCTTCTCTTTTCAAAGCCTGGCGGAGAAGCTCTTTTTATCATTGGACATTTAGGAGAGAGGCAGCGTTCCCCTTTCAAAAATAACTTCTGACTAATCCTTCTACAAATTTTACATTTAGTATATTGCATTTTACTACACTCTTCTCACTTTTTTGGGTCGACACCCATTATGAGGAATTGGGGTTACATCTTTAATTGAAACGATGTCTAAACCATGAGCAGCCAAAGACCTCACAGCGGACTCTCGACCCGAACCTATTCCTTTCACAAAAATATGAATTTTTTCTATTCCTAATTTTTTGGAAACGTTGGCTATCGCCTCGGCAACTCTGGAAGCAGCAAAAGAGGTGGCTTTTTTTGTTCCTCTAAAACCAATAGAACCGGCGCTCTTCCAAACCAAAACATTCCCTCCGAGATCGTGGAGGGTAATCAAAGTTTTATTATAAGAAGAAGAAATATATATTTTAGCGTCTTTAATTCTTCCGACTGCTGTTTTTACTTTAGTTTCTTTCTTTAAGGACTCTTCTATTTTTTCTCTCTCTTTTAAAATTTCTTCTTCTGTTTTTTTTACGACATGTTTCTTTCCCATTATTTAGTTACGAAATACGAATTTTTTACGAAACTACGAAAACGTTTTCGTATATTCGTACTTTTTCGTATTTCGTAACAGTTTATTTAGCTGCGGATGGTGGTCTTCTTCCTGATCCTATTGTTCTCCTTACATTACCACGCACAGTTCTTGTGTTTGTTTGAGTTTTCTGCCCTCTTACCGGCAGTCCTTTTATGTGACGAATCCCTCGCCAACAGCCAACATCCTTTAATCTTTTAATGTTTATCATCAGCTGCCGACGCAGATCTCCTTCAATTTTAAAGTCTTTCTCAATAATTCCTCGGAGTTTATTAACTTCTTGAGGGTCTAAACTCTTCGCCTTTTTAGATGCATCAATTTTGGCTTCGGTTAAAATCTTTTTACTTAAAGAACGACCTATTCCGTAAATATAGGTCAAAGCTATTTCGATTTGTTTATTTTCAGGAATATTAACTCCTGCAATTCTCGGCATTTTAATAGTGATTAGCCACTAGGGAGTTAGCCATTAGTGGACTAACGACTAATAACTAGTGGCTAGTGGCTATTTCAGCCTTGGCGTTGTTTGTGTTTAGGGTCTTCGCAAATAACATAAACACGACCTTTACGCCTGACAATTTTACATTTTTTGCAGATTTTTTTTACGGAAGATCTTACCTTCATTTTACTTAAGCCTATAAACAATTCTTCCCCTTTCTTCATCATAAGGGGTCATTTCTACAGTTACCCGATCGCCGGGTAAAATTTTAATTCGATGAAATCTTAATTTCCCCGAAAGCAAAGCTAAAATCTCTTTCCCTTTATCTAACTTTATTCGAAAACAGGTATTCGGTAATGCTTCTAAAACTCTACCTTCTTTTCTAAAAGTCTCTTTTGTCTTTATATTTCTCTGATTTCTTTTTTCTCTTCCAGAATTATTATAACGCATTATGTTAGTTCCCTATAATAACAAATTTGATTAAATTGGTCAACCCCGCACCACTTTAAACAGGTTTCTGAAAGGTCTAAGAGACTTTAGTAAAATGCAAGAAGGCAGAAACTTTTCTGGGTTTTTGTATAAAGTGGTGCTGGGTCAAGTTATTCCAAATTCAACTTAATATTAATTTTCTCAACATTCTTGGGTGTCTTTTTTACCCAAAAGGGCCAAAATCTTATTTTAATTTCAGAAATCTGTTGAGGTAAACTTTCATAGAGAATCTCTCTAATTTGTTCAGTTGATTTTCCTTTAAATAAAACGGATAATTCTTTTTTAGAAATGGTTGGATAAATTTTGGCTGAAAATTTTAAATTAAGAGTTATTTTTCCCTCTTCTAAATCTATTAGCTCCTGAGTATAACTTAGATTCAAACTTTCTTCAAAAAGTTCTTTTGAAGCAGGGATCTCAGGAAAAATAAATTCTTTGGCAATTTTCTCTAAATCTGATTTTTTAAATATTAAGCCCGTTGCTTTTGCTTTAACCTGAACATTAAATTGGTCAACCACGGCCCCTTCTTTAACAAAAGGAGAAACCTCAATAATCTCCTCTGAAATAGTATCGCCAAATAAAATAAACCCTGAAGGAACTTTACTCTCTAAAGAAGCCCTTGTACTGGCTAAAAGTTCTTTAGTTAAAACGTCCTCTGCTTTTTGTATGTCTTCCTGAGTAACCTGCTTTGATTCTGTTTTAAAACCGCCGGTCATCGGAATAAATGATTCCCCGTAGATAGTGTAATAATAAGGAGTACCGGCAAGTTTGGGAATGGAAAACTCGGCCGAACCTATATTGTAGTCCTCCCCTGCTTCAATAGCCACAACTCTTGTTTCGGTCCATTCTTGGACAATCTTCCCGCCTTTTACTTTAGCAGCCGGGATATAAATTTTCTTAGGAGAACGAAAGTTTTTCCCTGAATCGGATAAAAAACGGGTGGTTGCTTTCAAAGCAATAGGAACAGGAGGACTATATCTATTATAAACCCGAATAATACCTTCGGCTTTTCCCTCCTCTACAATAATTCCGGTTGCCGGAAACTCCTGCCAGAGCTCTTTTTCTTCCTCCAAAATTTCACCCGGGATAACTTTATTCAAAAAGTCAATTTCCCCTGCGTTTTTATCTATGGTTATTTTTTCTTCAAAACTTAAAAGTTCGGTTTTTGGCCAAATCTCTAAATCTAAACGAGGTAATTTGAAATAAAAAAAGATTCCTAATAAAAGAATGAAGACTCCTACTGAAATCAAAACCTCTTTTATTACCGAAGATTTGACCTTGGCCCGTCCTTTTTTTGAGATTTTTCTTTCCTCCCGCCTTCGGCCCGCTTTGCCTCGGCGAAGGCGAGGCAAACGAAGCCCTCGTCTCGTCTCCGAGTCGGAGCGAGTGCCCCGCTGGTCGGTTTTCATATCGGGTGGAAAGATATCAAAAAATTTTTTAGCCATATTATCTAGCTTTTTAGCTTGTAGCTTTTTAGCTTTTTAGAAAATTATAAGCTCAAAATGCAAGCCTCGAGCCTAATAAGCTAAGAAGCTAATCAAGGATTGCTCTTATTCTCCTTATACCTGCTCCAGATGATTTTTCTTTAATGATATTAAAATGACCGAGCTCTGAAGTCTTTTTTGCGTGAGGCCCGGCACAAATCTCTCTTGAAAAGATATCAACAGAATAAACCGTTACTTTCTCAGGATACTTTTCTTTAAAGAATGCTAAAGCTCCGGATTTTAGAGCTTCCTCTAATAACATCTCGGTTTTTTTAACTTCTAAATCTTCTTTTATTTTTTGATTAACTATTTCCTCAACTTTCTTAATTTCTTCTTCTGTCATTTTGGTCGGGTGAGAAAAATCAAAACGAAGCCTCTCGGGAGTAATATCAGACCCCATTTGTTTAACATGAGTGCCTAAAATCTCTCTTAGGGCTTGATGTAATAAATGAGTAACAGTATGAAGTTTTGCAGATTGATAAGTGGCCTCTTTGCCCACTCCTCCGAATTTTTTATCTACACCGGCACGGGACACTTCTTGATGTTCTTTTAATTTTTTTTTAAAATCTTTTTCTAAATTTTTAGAAATTTTAACATTTTCTGTTACTGCTATTTCCTTACTAATCTCTAAAGGGACTCCCTTGCTTTCATATTGCCTAAAAGCAATGTCTCCTGTCAATTCACCGGTTTTAGTAATTTCTGAAGTAGTGTCTTTAATTCCTACTTCTAGGACTTTCTCAAATTTTTCTTCCTCCTTTTGAACAATAGTTATAATATCATTTTCTTTGGACTTAACTTCGGGATAAACATCCTGATAATTTTTAACAATTTCTTTAATTACCGGTATTGAAAAATTGTCTGGCATCTTCAAAACCCTTCCATAATTAGAAACTCTTCTTAAAATTTTTCTTAGAATATATCCTCTTTCAACATTACTGGGTTCTACTCCGTCGCTGATTAAAAAAACGCTTCCTCTTAAATGATCGGCAATAACCCGAAAAGCTTTTTTGTTATCTTCGTATTTTCTCCCAGAAATTTCCTCTATTTTTCGTATAATTGGTTGGAAAAGATCGGTCTCGTAGGCTGAATTTTTACCCTCAAGAACAGAAAGCAACCTTTCCAAACCGGCCCCGGTATCAATATTTCTTTGGGGTAATTTAACAAAAGAGCCATCTGATTCTTGATTATACTCCATAAAAACTAAATTCCAAAGTTCAACAAACCTCTCGCATTCTTCGCAATTCGGACCACAATCCGGACTGCCGCATCCATATTTTTCCCCCCTATCATAATGAATTTCAGAACAAGGACCGCAGGGACCCGTCTTCCCAATTGGTCCCCAAAAATTATCTTTCAAACCAAATCCTTTTATTCGCTCCTCTGGAATTCCGTTTTCCTTCCAAATATTTATGGCTTCTTTGTCTTTTGAAATACCTTTTTCTCCCTTAAATACAGTTACCCAAAGTTTATGTTTTTCAATACCGAGTTCTCCTGTAAACAAATCCAAAGCGTATTTTATTGCTCCCTCTTTAAAATAACCCATTTCAGGCTCCTCACCTATTGACCAATTCCCTAACATTTCAAAAAAAGTATGATGAGTATCATCGCCTATACTTTCAATATCAGGAGTCCGAAAACACTTTTGAACCGAAGTAAGATGCCTTTTTCCAAAATCTTTTAAAACATCCTTTTCTCCGGAAAAATAAGGGGTGAATTGCTGCATACCGGCCGAGGTTAAAAGAACGGTCTTATCTTCGGGAATTAAAGAAGCAGAAGCCACAATTTTGTGCCCTCTTTTTTCAAAAAAGTCCAGGAATTTTTTTCTCAACTCGAAACTATTCATCAATATTATTTTACTCTATTTTAAAATCTAAATCAATAAAAAACAGAGACCCGCTCTCTGTAAATTTTCTTCGGACCTATTAACTGTTAATTTAAGTAAATCTATCTGCTACCACCGAAGCTGCATAAGCTTCGGGCTTAATTTTGGCTTCAAACCCATTACTTTTAATTAATCCCACTATTTCTTTAACCATATCTCGTGTCTGACCCTGTTCTCCAACATCAGCATGGATATAACGAAATTGGTAATTAAAATCAGAAGACAAACTCTGAAGTTTTTTCTCTAAATCTTCTCTTAAAGATAAAGCAAGTTCGCAGGATAGTAAAACTTCCTCTAAAATTCTTTGGTGCCAATTAGAAAATTTCTTCTTTAAAGCCAAAGGGTATTTAATTTTTTTAAGGAAAAATCTCCCTCCTTCCCCAACCCGTAAAACAACTATTACCACAGGAAAAGAGGGTCTGTCTTCGGAAGAGGAATCACAACCAACAACAATATTATAAAACTTCTCTGGTTTCTCCGAAATATATCCAAAAATTTCTTTAATTACTTGCTCAAAACTCAAATTGCCCTTAGTGGGGTTATAGAAATAACCACTTTTAAACTTTTCCGTCATAATTACAAATTAATTAACTTATCTTACCAGGCCCTCTAAAATTGTCAATCTTTCAAAGATTTAATTATTTTAACAAATTCTTCTGCCTTCAGAGAAGCTCCGCCAACCAGCAAACCATCAGTTCCGGCCTCTTTAATATAATCTGAAGCATTTTCTTTTGTTACACTTCCTCCATAAAGAATCCTTAGGTTATCTGCCAGAGTCCTGTTATAAAAACGAGAAATAACTTTTCGGATAAACAGAACAGAACTCATTGCTTCGTTAATTGAACAATTCTTTCCTGTTCCAATCGCCCAAATAGGCTCGTAGGCAATAGAGAATTTTGAATTTTGAATTTTTAATTTTGAAATACCTTTTAAGCCCGCTTCTATTTGTTTTTTTAAAATCCTGCCTGTTTCTTCTCCATCTTTCTGTTTTTGAGTTTCCCCTACACACAAAATAGGAATTATTTTAGCTTTAATCGCTGCTTTTACTTTTTTATTTATCATTTCATCTGTCTCTCCAAAATAAATACGTCTCTCGGAATGACCAATAATAACATAATCAACTCCTAAATCTTTAAGCATTAAAGGAGAAATCTCGCCGGTATAAGCTCCTTTTTCTTCCCAAAAAATATTCTGCGTCCCAATCTTAATTTTTAATTCTTTGTTCTTGATTCCTGCAACATAGACAAAAGGCGGACAGATAACCACCTCTACGTTTCTAACACTTTTTACTCCTCGTTTAACCAAATTAAAAAGCTTCTTAGCTTCAGCTAAACTGGTAGGATTACATTTCCAATTAGCTATAATAAGTGATTTTGCCATAATAGATGTTTAAACCCGAAATTTAAACAGTTATTCCTTAACTAACAAACCGTGTTTTTCTGCTCCTTCTGCATAGAGTTTTTGGATTTGGGCTGAAGTTAAGGCTTCTTCATAAATTCTAACTTCATCAATAAGACCATCTAGTCTATAACTACCTCCCAACTGGGTGTAAGCCCCCATTCTTAATAGTTCATTACCAGCATCTGCTGTTCCACTAGAAGTTTCTGGCTGACAAGCTTCTTTACCATCTAAATATATTGCTATTTCAGAACCACTATAATTAGCTACCAAAAAATGCCATTCACCGAATTTAAAAAAACCAGAACCAACATCACACGTTATATTGGTATCAGTCAAACCAGTAATAGAAAATCCCAGGATATAACTGCTGTAGAAATAAAAATAAAAATATTTGCCATCAAGCTCACCTTTAGAAACAACCATCCAAGTATCGTCACCTGTATTTACCCAGCCCGTAGCCGCAAAACTCTCTAAACCATTAATATTAAAATTATCTACTTCAACATAATCATCTGTGCCATTAAGGTCCAAAGAACATCCTCTCCCGCTTGGGGTATTTTTTTTATCAGCATCAGCGCATTTCCATATAGGATTGCCCCTAATTGTTCCATCATTGTCATTTCCTGAAGTGTCTTCAGTTCCAGTAGCTACTACCCCATCAGTTCCTTCATCAAATTTCCACTCACCCATGAGATAAGCTCCGAGGGTATTGTAGACAGTGGCGCTAAATTGAAGAGCTGCGGCTCTTCTTGCTCTTTCTCTGCCTTTAAGACCAATCGCTGTAACTATAGTAACTAAAATACCTAAAATGGCAATTACAACTAAAATCTCTATTAGGGTAAATGCTTTTTGTTTCTTCATTGTTTTAGTTTTTCAGCTAACAAACCGTGTTTTTCTGCTCCTTCCACGTAGAGTTTCCTGATTTGGGCTGAAGTTAAGGCTTCTTCGTAAATTCTAATATTATCGATATAACCAGTAAAAGAAAACTCTTCATCATCAGGATTGGTGTTAGCTATAACAAGCGGCTCGTTTAAATTTTCTCTAAAAGATTGTGTACAAGTTAAAGAAGTAGCAAATTCTTTTCCATCTGCATATGCTTTTATATCAGAACCGTTGTATGTAACAACGAGATGCCGCCACCCAGCCCTATAAGGATAATCCTGCTTGAAATAACACCAACCACTTGTGGCATCATACATAATAAACAATAATGTATCATTAGAAGCCATATGCCTATGCCGAAACAAAAAAGTTCCATTCCGTTTATACATTATTGTTCCATAGATAGCACTAATTTCAGATGGCTTAATCCAGGCTTCGACTGTTAGCGCTTTTTTATTAATATTTAAACTCCTTGACGCAGGCACTGTAACCCAATCATCACCATCAAACTCTAAAGAACATCCTCTCCCGCCTGGGGTATCTTCTTTTTCACATTGCCATACAGGATTACCGTAAATTGTTCCATTATTGCCATTTCCTGAAGTGTCTTTAACATCACCCTCAAATTTCCACTCACCCACAAGATAAGCTCCGAGGGTATTGTGGACAGTGGCGCTAAATTGAAGAGCTGCGGCTCTTCTTGCTCTTTCTCTGCCCTTAAGACCAATTGCTGTAACTATAGTAACTAAAATACCTAAAATGGCAATTACAACTAAAATCTCTATTAGGGTAAACCCAGCACCATTTTTTTTACGAAAAGTGGTGCTGGGTAAACCCTTTCCGTCACTTTTCGAAGAAAAGTGGTACTGGGTAAATGCTTTTTGTTTTTTCATTGTTTTTATTTATTTTGTTTTTTAGATTCGACCTTTTGATTTTTTATTTATTGTTCTCTTAAAAATTTTGCTGCTTCTTCCGGCTCAATTGTTGATATCTCCATCCGGGTTCCAATTTCAAACCCTGCCCAGACCGCCGTCTTAGGCAAAATTGTCCAATGCCAATGATAATAACTGTGGTCTTCGCCATTGCAAGGTGCTGTATGTAAATAGAAATTATAATCAGGATTATTTAGTCCCTTATAAATTTTACTTAAAGCTGCCTGAAATGCTTCTGCTAATTCCCATTTTTCTTCCTCTGTTGTCTGTTCAAAATAAGCAAGATGTTTCTTAGGTGAAATTATAACTTGAAAAGCAATCTTGGAAGCAAAAGGACAAATAACTAAAAAATTCTTATTTTCAAAAACAATTCTTTTTTTGAATTTCCTTTCCCATTTATTCATTCGACAATAAACACATTCTTTATTTTTTCTGTAATAACCTTGAGCAGTTAAAAGGGCTTTATGAAGGTCGACATCAACAAGAGGGGTAGTAATAATTTGTGAATGGGGATGGGCAACCGAGGCGCCAGCTCCGGCTCCGTGGTTATGAAAAATAGAAATATGGTTAACAAATTTTTTACCCATTAAATCTAAATACCTTGCCTGATACGCATCAAACAGTTCTTTTACTTGCTTTACTGAGAACTGACCTATGTGTTTTTTATGGTGACGGGTAACCACCACTTCATGAAAACCAACGGCATTCATTTTTTGATACAAACCGCCTTCAGTTTTTTTATCTAATTTTGGACAAGAAAGAAAAGCAGGATATTTATTAGGAATTACAATAATTGTCCAATCTTTTGGAAGCGCTTTCCAACTCTTAAAAGAAAATCTTTTACCCCGAGAGAAGATAAGAGTGGGTTTCTCTTGAGTATTAATGTTACAGAAAGGACAGCTTTTTTTAGGAACCACAGGGATAATTCTTTTTTCTTTTTTAAAATCGTTCGGTTTCTTTGCTCTACCGGTAGCAATAACAACCCAATCTTTAGATATAAGGTCAAAGCGCAACTCTGAAGGAAATTTTACTTCTTTCTTTTTTTTCATCGTAGAAGAATTTCAATTATGTAAACTACTTACATTTTATCATAAAAGACTTACTCTGTTAACACTCTGTTACCGTTTTTGGTTACGACTATTGTGTGCTCAAAATGGGCTGATAAAGAACCGTCAGCAGTTTGAAAACCATAGCCATCCTTTGCTTTTTTCAACCTCCAATCCCCTATTGTTATCATCGGCTCAATACAAAAAACCATACCTTCTTTAATTTCCTGTCCGGTTTTTCTTTTGCCATAATTGGGAATCTTAGGAGATTCATGAAGTTCTTTTCCAATTCCATGACCGCAAAGATCTCTGACTACCCCAAAACCCTGCCCCTCAACGTATCTTTGAATAGTGTTCCCGATGTCACCAAAAGTGTTGCCGGGACGAACTTTTTTAATACCTCTTTTTAGGGATTTTTTGCTTACCCGAACTAATCTTCGAGCTTCCGGGCTAACCTCGCCCACCGGTACTGTAATTGCCATATCAGTATGAAAACCCTTGTAAAAAATTCCGAAATCTAAAGATAAAATATCGCCTTCTTTTAATTTATATTGGGAGGGAATAACATGAACAATTTCTTCATTTATTGAGGTACAAAGAATAGCTGGAAATCCCTGATAATTTTTAAAGGATGGTTTTGCTTTGTATCTAAAAACAAGGTCTTCGGCGACCTTGTCCAAATATTTGGTGGTAATTCCCGGTTTCACCATCTCTTTAAGTTGTTTCATAATCCTAGCAAGGATTTTACCACCTTCAGCTATTATTTTAATCTCTTCTGGGGTTTTAATATTTATCATTAAAATAATTTTTACTTCACTGCCCTTAATATATCATTGAAAACATCGGAAACTGATTGCTCACCATTAATTTCTTTTACTCTTACGCCCTCTTTTTTAAAATAATCAATCAAAGGAAGAGTCCTCTCTTCATATTCCTTTAATCTTATTTTAATAGTTTCCGGGTCGTCTAATCCTTTTCTTCTTATCAGTTTTGAGCCGTCTAAAGGACACTTTGTAAGCTTAACGGTTTCTTTATTATATAAAGTCGGGTGGCGCATCAATTCGCAAATTCTTCGATGAGAATTTCTAAAAATTGTTTCTTTTGCGCTTATTTTAATAAAAGCCACCTTTATCCCCTCTATCCCATAAAGTTTTTTCAACAAGGGAATTACTTCTTCTCCCTCATAAAGAGTTCTTGGAGACCCCGCCAAAATTAAATTTTTATTTAATTTAAATAATCCTTTTATTTTTTCTTTTATCAAATAAACAACAAAAGGAGGGCTGCAGAGAATACCCTTTTTCCAAAAATTTTTTTGTTTGAGGAAAAAATATTTTTTTCCTTTAATAGTTACAAAATCATTTCTTTTTGCGTTCATTACTTTAGATTCTATAACTTTACTCGTTTCAATATAATACAAATTTAACTTTTCTGATAAAAGTTCGGCTTGAGTTCCTTTACCCGCCCCTGGCGGCCCAAATAATATTATCACCGCTTTTTTCATGTTGTTCACTTCGCTCACTACTGATTTACGCTGATTCTGGCTGATTTACGCTGATAATCAGCGGTAATCAGCTATCATCGGCGGTAATCAGCGGCTTTGCAGAAGCGAATTAAAATGTTTCGTATTCTCTCATCTGAAGATGAGCATTAATTTGACGTAAAGTATCTAAAACCACACTAACCACAATGAGTAAGGCTGTCCCTCCAATTAAAAAAGTAAACCCCCTTACACCGGTTACTCCGCTTATAACTGAGGGCAAAACAGCAATTGTTGCTAAAGATAGTGCTCCTAAAAATAAAACCCGGTTTAAAACATACTTTAAAAAATTGGTAGTTGATTTGCCGGGTCTAACACCGGGAATAAAACCGCCCATTTTCTGCAAGTTTGTAGAAACTGTTTCGGGATTAAAAGTTACTGCCGTATAAAAATAAGTAAAAAGAATAACTAACAGGAAATAAAAAATTCCATAAAACCAAGGGTTCTGAAAAAGAGCTCCTACGCTATGAGCGATAGAACCTACCATTCCTCCTGTTCCGCCAAGAAAATTGGCTATCATTCCGGGAAAAAGCAAAATAGAAAGAGCGAAAATTATAGGGATAACGCCTGCCGGATTAATATTTAACGGTAAATAAGTTGAAACTCCTCCGTACATTTTCGTTCCTCTTACTCTTTTGGCATAAGAAACAGGGATATTCCGGCGAGCCTCGGTAATTAAAACTACCCCGGCTATTATTACAAAAGCCGAAACAAAAAATAAAAAATAAGAAGGGATTCTCGAAGGGTCCCAAGTAACCAGGGTTTCCCGAATTGACATTGGAAGACGGGCAACAATTCCCGCAAGAATCAAAAGAGAAATACCATTACCAATTCCTTTTTCTGAAATCAGCTCTCCAATCCACATTAGAAATAAAGCTCCTGCCGTAATTGTTAAAATTGAAGTCAAAAGCAAAGATGGCGAGAGACGTCCAATAATCTGTTGACGCTGGAATAAAGTTAACATTCCATAACCCTGAAGAGCGGCTAACGGTATAGTTAAAAGTCTTCCATATTGGTTGAATTTTTGCCTTCCAGCCTCGCCTTCTTCCTTATACATCCTTTCCAATCGGGGAAAAATCATTGTTAGCAACTGAAAAATAATAACAGAGGTAATGTAAGGTCCCAAACCAAGCATTACAATTGAAAAATTACTTAAAGCCCCACCGGTAAAGATATTCATAAGTCCAAAAAGCTGATTTCCGGCAAAAAACTTCCGTAAATTCTCTAAATCTATTCCCGGAATAGGAATATTAGCTGCCAATCGGAAGACAGCAAAAATAAATAAAATAAAAAGGATTTTATTCCTAAGTTCTTTATTTTTAAAAAGAGATGATAATTTTTGAATCCACATACGTCAATAAACAATGAACAAAGAACAATGAATAGTATTTAAGATTTCTTTTGTTCTCTGTTTTCTGTTCTTTGTTCTTTGATTGTGCCTCCTAGTTTCTCTATCTTCTCTCTTGCGCCTTTGGAAACCTCACAATCTTCAACAACTAGTTTTTTGCTCAGTTTTCCTTTGCCTAAAATTTTAACTTCCGGCACTCTTCCCTTTATTTTATGAATAATTCCTTTTTTAATCAAACTTTCAGGGGTAATAACTTCCCCTAACTCAATTCTTTCCTCTAAAATTCCGATATTAACTATAACTAATTCTTTCTTTTTTGATGTATTTCTATACCCTCTTAATTTGGGATATCTTTTGATTAACACCCGAATAATAGGCTTGAGTTTTCTTCCCGCTCTTGATCTTTGCCCTTTAACTCCATGCCCAGAGTAAGTTCCCTTCTTTCCTCCTCTTCCTATTCTTTTTTTCTTTTTTAATTTATGTTTTGGTCTCAGTTGATGTATTTGCATGATTTTTACTTTTTGTCCTGCCTGCATCGCTATGCGAAGCATTGCGGGAAGGTTTCTCTTTTAATTTCTTTAAAGCCAAAATTGTTGCCCGGGCATTATTTAGTTTATTTTTTGACCGGGAAAGAATTTTTGAAGAAATATTTTTTATACCGGCTAACTCGCAAACAGTCCGGACCGCGCTTCCGGCAACTAATCCTCTTCCTTTTCTTTGAGGTTTAAGCAAAACTCTTGCTGACCCAAATTTAGCTTCTGTCTTGTGAGGAATAGTATCTTCTAAAACGGCTACAGTAATTAAATTCTTTTTAGCCACCCTCGTTGCTTTATCTATAGCCTGAGCCACATCTTTTCCTTTATCTACCCCTACTCCAACATTTCCTTTTTTGTTTCCCACTGCCATCACTGCCCGAAAACGCAAACGTTTGCCACCGGCTGTAACTCGAGTAACTCTGGCTAAATCCAAAAGTTTGGAATCAAACTCATCCCTTTTTTCAATTCTCGGTTCTCTTCTTATTGGTCTGTATTTTGAAAAAACCATAATTTTAAAACTTTAGTCCATTTTCTCTCGCTCCCTCCGCCACTGCTTTAACCCTACCATGATACTTATATCCCCCTCTATCAAATACTACTTTCTGAATTTTCTTTTTAAGAGCCTTTTCAGCAAGAAGTTTTCCCACTTCATAAGAAACAGACACTTTTCTCTCTCTAATGACTTTTTTTTTCTCATCTTTGACTTTTGACTTTTGCTGCTTGCTCCCCGAAGGGTCCTTTTTGACTTTTGACTTTTTTATTTCCTGATCGCTTGCCATCACTAATGTTTTTCCTTTTTCGTCATCAATTAATTGACCATAAATGTGTTTTAAAGACCTTAAAACACAAAGCCGAGGACGTTCATTTGTCCCTTTTATTTCTGCTCTTATTTTTCTGTGACGTCTTATTCTTTTTTCGCGCTTAATTTTAGAATCCATGTTTATAATTACAAGCGAGGAAGAAATACAAGAATTTATTCTTGGATTTCGACCGAACGCAGTAATTATATAAAGTACTTCTATTTAATAAGGCACTTCTACTCTTTTGCAGCTACTACCCTCTTGCCTTCTTTTCTCCGAACTTTCTCTCCAAGATATCTTATTCCTTTTCCTTTATAAGGTTCTACTTTCCTTATCCTTTTAATCTTTGCTGCAACCTCTCCCACTTTTTCTTTATTAATTCCTGAAACGGTAATAATGTTTTTCTCTACTGAAAAATTTATTCCTTCAGGTCCTTTTATTTTAACCGGGTGACTAAAACCGACATTTAAAACAATGTCCTCACCCTCAATTAAAGCCTTATATCCTACTCCTTTTATTTCTAACTTTTTCTCAAAACCTTTAGTCACGCCGATTACTCCATTATAAATAAGGGTACGATATAATCCCCAAAAAGCCCGCGTTTTCTTTGATAAGGAATCTTTTTGAGGAAAAACCAAAATATTGCCGTCTTTAATTTCTACTTTAATTTCAGGACGGATTTTTTGAATTATTTCTCCTTTCGGGCCTGAAACTTTCACTTCTTGGCCCTCAATTTCAATATTCACATTTTCCGGTATTTCAATTGGTTTTTTACCTATTCTAGACATAAATTTAGTGATTAGCCATTAGGGTGTTAGCCACTAGTGGCTAGTATTTACCAAACTTCACAAATAACTTCTCCGCCATGTTTTTCCTTCCTTGCTTTTTTATTAGTCATCAATCCCTTTGAGGTTGAAATTATCGCAATTCCATAACCCCTCCGGACCGATTTAATTTCAGATGCTTTTACATAAATCTTCTGGCCTGGTTTAGAAATTCTTTTTAAACCCGAAATTGTAGGAATTCCTTCATCATATTTTAAAACAATCTCTATTGTCTTATTTTTTTTCTTTTTGCTTTTTTTTATTTCATTAACAAAATCTTCCTGCATTAAAATTTTAGCAATTTCTAATTTTTTATTTGAAAAAGGAATGGAAACCTCTAATTTTAATACGGCCTGAGCATTCCTTATTCTATTAAGCATATCGGTTATTGGATCTGTCATATTGTCAATAAACAGTAAACAATGAACAGTAAACAGTTATTGTTTTTTGTTTTCTGTTCTTTGTTCTCTGATTTTACCATGAAGATTTTTTGATTCCAGGAATCTCTCCTTTGTTTGCCAACTCTCTAAAACATATACGGCACAAGCCAAATTCTCTCAAATATCCTCTTCTTCTCCCACACTTAAAACAACGCCGGACAATTCTGCTAGAAAATTTGGGTGGTTTTAATGATTTTGCAATTTGAGATTTTTTAGCCATACGTCAGAGAACAGAAGACAAAGAACAGAAAACAGTAAAAGTTCATTCTTTGTTTATTGTTCTTTGTTCATTGTTCTTTGTTCTTTAATTGGGAAACCTAATAATTTATATAATTCCAGCCCTTCTTCTTTACTTTTAGCATTTACTACTACGGTTACCTCAAGCCCAAAAATAGTTTTTTCTTTTTCGGTAAAAATCTCCGGGAAAACAATATGTTCTCGAAAACCAATGGTTAAATTTCCTTTTTCATCTATTGCCTTAGTATCAATCCCTCTAAAATCGCGAGATCGAGGAAGGGCTAAATAAACTAGTCTTTCTAAAAAGTCATACATCTTGTTTCCTCTTAAAGTAACTATTGCAGCAATTTCCATACCTTTCCTAAGCTTAAAACCAGAAATTGACTTTTTTGCTTTTATCAATTTTGGTTTTTGCCCCGAAATCAGAGCCAAATCTTCTAAAATCATTTTTTGAATTTTTTCTCGCTCGTTAGAAGTTTTTTCGCTGACCTTTCTAGCAAAAGAGGAATTTATTATAACTTTTTCAATTTTAGGCACAGCCATCTTATTATTGAGGCCAAATTTTTCCATCATAACAGGAACTACCTCCTTCTTATATTTTTCTGACAATCTAATCATGATACTAAATAATTTTTAATTTTGAATTTTTAATTTTGAATCAATTATGAATTTTTAATTTTAAAACTGTTTTGCTGTCGCCACAGCGACTCCCCATAGGGTTTTAACTCATTCATTAAAAATTTATTCGAAATTAGAAATTAGAAATTAGAAATTTTATTCTATATTTCTCCGCCACACTTTTTACATACTCTATACTTCTTCTTCCCTCTAATTTTATATCCGAGCTTAGTGGATTTCTTACACTTTGGGCAAATAAGCTTTACATTAGAAATATTTAACACTTCGGGTATTTTAACAATCTGGCCCTTTTCACCTTCTTTCTTTGGTCGGATATGTTTCTTTTTTAGATTAATTCCCTCAACTAAAACACCGTTCCTCTTAGGAAAAACACGTAAAACTTTACTTATCCTACCTCGGTCTTTACCAGAAATTATAAGAACCTGGTCTCCTTTATGAATCTTCATAATATTTACAAATCGTGAAATTATAAGAAAAGAGACCAGAACCTTGATTCGCTAAGGTACAAATATATAATCTTGAATTAAGAACCTGGTCATTTTTGTGTATTTTCATATTCGCTTCGTTCACCACAGATTCACGCTGGACTTCGACTGAGCTCAACCGAAATCATTCTGGCTGATTTACGCTGATATCAGCGGTAATCAGCTATTAATCAGCGGTCATTAGTGATTACACGAGGTCTGGGGCTAAAGCTGCTATCTTGTCAAACCCTTTTTCTTTTAATTCTCTTGCTACCGGCCCAAAAATTCTTCCACCTTTGGGAATTTTTCTTTCTCCTAAAATTACTACTGCATTATCATCAAAACGAATATAAGAGCCATCAACTCTCCGAAAAGCTTTTCTCTGCCTAATAATTACTGCCTTAACTATATCATGTTTTTTTACCGGTTTTCTTGGCTCCGCTTTTTTAACTGTAGCTACAATAATATCACCCAATTGACCATAATGCCTGTGACTTCCACCAAGAACATTAATACACTGAATAATTTTTGCTCCAGTGTTGTCGGCTACTTTTAACATTGTTCTATGTTGAATCATAAAATTAGTGATTAGCCATTAGGGGATTAGCCACTAGTGGCTATTGGCTAGTGGCTTTGCTTATTACTTTCCATCTCTTATCTTTACTCATTGGCTTGCATTCTTCAATAATAACCTTATCGCCAAGCTTATATTCTCCCTTTTCATCGTGAGCTTTATACCTCTTTGAAACTTTGTAGCGCTTTTTATATTTTGGATGTTCTTTAATTCGCTCAACTTTCACTACTATTGTTTTTTGCATTTTATCAGAAACGACGCTACCTGTTAGTTGTCTTTTTGACATAAATTATCTTTTTTTACCTATTTCTTGTTTATTTAATAATGTAAGAATCCTGGCAATGTTTTTTTTAATCTGGCTAATTTCTCTAACGTTTTTTACTTTATTAGAAGCAAGTTTAAATCTAAGCTGCCTTAACCTACTCCGCAACTCTTGAAGGGTTTTATTTAATTCTTCTCTACTTTTTTTGCGAAGTTCACTTGCTTTCATGGTAAATTATCTTTTAACAAACTTGGTTTTAACTGGCAATTTAGCAGTCGCCTTCTTAAAAGCTTCTCTTGCCAATTTTTCTTCAATACCCTCTAATTCAAAAATAATTCTGCCCGGTCTTATTGGATAAACATAATGGTCAACACTTCCCTTTCCTCCGCCCATCGGAATCTCAACGCCCTTAAAAGTTATAGGTTTGTCCGGAAATATTCTAATCCAAAGCTTTCCCCCTTTTCTAAGATATCTAATTATGACTCGCCTAGCTGCTTCAATTTGACGCGAGGTAATCCAACGCGTTCCCAAAGATTTCATTCCGTAACTTCCGAAGGCAATTTCGGTACCCCGAGTTTCAACTCCTTTAGACCTACCTTTGAACCATTTTCTATGTTTCACTTTTTTGGGCATTAATAAAGCCATACTTAAAACTTTTCTCCTTTATAAATCCAAACCTTTATACCTATTACGCCGTAAGTACAATAAGCTTGAACCGCGGCGTAATCAATATCAGCTCTTAATGTCTGACGAGGAAGTTGACCACTCTTTAACCATTCTGTTCTAGAAATTTCAACTCCATTTAATCTTCCCGAAACTTCTACTCTAGCTCCTTTTACTTCTCTGTTAGTAATAACTTTATCTAAAGACCTTTTTAAAACCCTGCGGTAAGGAATCCTTCTTTCAATTTGTTGAGCCATCCACTGGGCAACAAGAGAGGCTGAAAACCAAGGATTTTTAACTTCTCTAATTTCAAGCTTAATCTCTTTCGTGACTATACCCTGTATTGATTGAGAAGCAATATGGGGTATACTACTTTTTTTCCGGGCTACTTCTTTTTCTACCATTTTTTTTAATTTCTCAATTCCCTCTCCTCCTCTACCAATAACAAGGCCAGGTCGCGCTGTTTTGATGATAATGTTTAGTTTGTTCTCTGAACGTTCAATCTCAATACTGGCAACCGAAGCCTCGGCTAATTTCTTCCTTAAAAATTCTTTAATTAAAAAATCCTGCTCAAGATACCGAGCCATTTTTTTTCCATAAAAACCGCGAGCGTTCCAATCTTCTATTCCTCTTATTCTATATATTTTTGGATGAACTCTATGTGACATGTTTAAAATGCTTTTCTTTTAAATATTCTCTTTAATCCAATTTCTTTTTTGTGCTTCTTAACCTCTTTTCCCCACCTTTGGCGAGGCTCTCTCCTCGTCTCCGAGTCGGAGCGGGCGTCTTTGGCGGCTGGTTTAAATTTGGGTTTTTCAGTTATTCTCTTTTCCTTGTCCTCCGAAGCTTTAACGAGGGAGGGTTTTTCAGCTCTTCTCTCAGTTTTTGGCTTTTTGGCAGATACTTTTTTTCTTTTTGTCCTTTCAATTTCATCAAGAACTATTGTTATATGAGAGGTTCTTTTCATAATTGGTGCGGTTCGTCCACGAGAAACCGGCCTCCATCTTTTTAGCTTTGGACCTTCATCAACCAAAATTTTAGATATGTATAGATTTGATTGCTCTAATTGAAAATCGTGACGAGCTGAAGCAGTAACTGCTTTCAAAAGTTTTAACACTGGTTTTGCTGACTTTCTTACTAAAAATTCGAGGAAGGTTTGAGCTTCATCTACTTTTCTCCCTCGAATCAAATCAGTAACTTCTCTAACTTTCCGAGGAGCAATCCGTAAATATCGTAATTTTGCTGTAACTTCCATATGTTTACTTTTTTTGTTTTTCTACTTCTCTTTGAGCCGTTTTCTGCTCTATTCCTCTCTGTATTTTACCCCCGTGTCGGGAAAATTTAGTGGTAGGAGAAAACTCACCAAGTTTATGTCCAACCATATCCTCTATGACATAAACCGGAACATGCTCCTTGCCATTATGAACTCCAAAAGTAAAACCTACCATTTCAGGAGTAATAGTAGAACTTCTTGCCCAAGTCTTGATAATAATCTTATCTTCTTTTCTCAATTTTAATATTTTTTTCAGTAACTTCTGGTCAACATAAGGACCTTTTTTTAATGATCGTGACATAAGTAAATATTTTTTATCTTTATTTCTTCTTCTTTTTTCTTCGTTGAATAATAAATTTATTTGTCCACTTGTGTTTTTTTCTTGTTTTAACTCCCAGGGCGTGCTTACCCCAAGGGGTTTTAGGGTATTTCAAACCAATGGGTGAGCGTCCTTCCCCTCCTCCATGAGGATGATCGCATGGATTCATAGCGCTCCCTCGAACCCCGGGCCTTCTTCCTTTCAAGCGAGCCCTTCCTGCTTTTCCAATTTTAACAAATCGGTGTTCCGGATTAGAAAGCATACCAATTGAAGCAAAACACTCGTTACTAATTCTTCTAACTTCTGTCGAGGGCATTTTAATCTGGGTATATTTTTCTTCCTGAGCTAAAACTTGAGCTCCTGTTCCTGCTGAACGGACAAGTTTCCCTCCTCTGCCGGGCTCCATTTCAATATTATAAGCCATAGTTCCTATTGGAATGTTTTTTAACTTTATCCGATTACCGGAAGTTAAAGGAGCTTTCTCGGAATATACTATTTCGTCTCCGACTTTTAAACCTTGGGGGGCTAAAATATATTGCTTTTGCTTGTCTGAATATTCTAAAAGAGCTATAAAGGACGTTCGATTTGGGTCATACTCTAAAGCTATTACCTTGGCGGGCATATCCATTTTTTCTTCTGAAAATTCAATAACTCTATAAAGCCTTTTTGCTCCTCCTCCTCTGTGCCGAACAGTAATTCTTCCATTACTACCCCTACCTGCTCTTTTTTTAAGAGGCCTCAAAAGTTTTTTTTCCGGTTTTTTCTTTGTGAGCATAGAGAAATCTGTCCCGGTCATTCCTCTTCGCCCTGGTGTAGTTGGTTTATATATCTTCATGTTCGCTTTGCGAACACGCTGATTTTCGCTGATAATTTGTGTTTATCAGCGTTTACTCAGCGCATATATCGGCGTTATATCAGCGATTTTAACTTTTGTCCTTTTTTTATTTTTATTATTGCCTTTTTATATCCTTTTTTAAAACCAGAAATTTTTCCCAGTCGTCTTTTTTTTGGAGGAATTTTTATTATATTTACTGATAAAACATCTACTCCATAAAGATTCTTGACTGCTTTTTTTATTTCTGTTTTATTTGCTTCCGGAAAAACCTTAAAAACATATTTGCTTTTTTCTGCTAAATCGGTTGCTTTCTCTGAAACATGTGGAGACTTTAATATTCTATAAAGTTGAGGGGTTTCTTTCCCTTTTTTTGGTTTTACCCCGCCTTGGTGGGATTCTTTATCTTCCACAACCTTCTTCTCTTCTGTGGGTTTTTTCACTTCTTTTTTTCCACCCTCCCTCCTTCGCTCCTTCAGAGCTTCGGAGGACAAAGCCGTAGCCTTTTTATCCAACTTAGCTTTCTTGCCCGTCGTAGCTTTAGCGAAAGCGGGAGCGGAGGCGGGCTTCTCCTCTGGTTTTTTCTTTTCCGGTTTTTTCTTTTTTTTGTAAAAATCAAATAAACTCATGTTCGCTTGCGCTCATCAGCGGCTAGAAACGTAGTTTCTATTACTTTTATTGCTGCTTTGGGTACCACTAAGAATTTATAAGAAAGCAGGTCTAACACATTAAGATCCTTTGCTTGAATTGTATCAGTTTTCGGAATATTCCTAACTGCTTTAATTATGTTTTCATCTTTTTCGGGTAAGACAATTAAACCGGAGCCTTTCTCTAAAAATAATTTATTCAAAATCTCCACCATCAATTTTGTTTTTAATTTTTCAATTTTTAAATTATCTAAAACTATAAGAAATTTCTCTTTTGTCTTTTCTGATAAAACCATAAATAGAGCCTTTCTTCTCATTTTCTTGAGAATTTTCTTTTTAAACACTTTCTCTTTTGTTGGTCCAAAAGTTACTCCTCCTCCTCTCCAAATAGGTGACCTAATTGAACCTACCCTTGCTCTTCCTGTTCCTTTTTGTCTCCAGGGCTTTCTGCCTCCGCCCTTTACTTCGCTCCTGTCTTTCACTTTGGCAATCTTTCTCCTTTTATTTGCCATCTGAGAAACAACAACCTGATGCACCAAATCAGTGTTCATCTTTATATCAAAAACTTGCTTAGGTAATTCCACCTCATCTATTTTTTTCCCTTGTTGGCTGTAAACAGGTATTTTCATAATTTTTAATTTTGTAATTTTTAATTTTATAAATAATGATTAAGGTTCTAAATTTTTAAAAATAGAATTGTGAAAAAATTATTTAAAAATTGGAAATTAAAAATTTAAAAACTATTCACCCCTAATCTCCAGCAATGTTCTCCGTCTACCCGGCACTGCTCCTTTTACCGCTAATAAATTATTCTCCGCATCCACTTTTGCCACTTTTAAATTTTTAACAGTTACTCTTTCTGCTCCCATTCTCCCCGGCATCTTCTTTCCTTTTATCACTTTTTGCGGAAAGGAAGACCCCACAGAACCTAATGTTCTTTGTTCGTGTTTTACGCCATGAGTAGCATTCCTTCCATGGAATCCCCATCTTTTCACTGCTCCCTGAAAACCTTTTCCTTTGGAAATTCCAGAAATTTTCACCATATCCCCTTCTTTAAAAATTGAAGCTTCGATTTTATCTCCGACTTTATATTGCTCGTCGCCCGTTATTCTTTGTTCTCTGGCATACTTAAACTCTTTGCCTTTTGACGTTTTTTTTACCCGGTTAAATTGCTTCGCCTCTGGTGAAGCACCGCCTCTGGCGGATTTAACTGGGTGAATTTTCTTCTCCTTTATTTTTTTAAATCCGAGCTGAATGGCTTCGTAACCGTCGTTTTCTTTAGTTTTTTTTTGTAAAATATAACATGGCCCGCACTTAATCAAAGTTATGGGCACAACCTTCCCTTTATCATTAAAAATCTGTGACATTTCAATTTTTTCTCCAAGAATAAATTTCATATTTGTAGATTTACCCAGTTAGAAGTCCTTGACGAAAAATATTTTAAAAAATATTTTTCTCACACCCCTAAATAATTAATTTTAATACTTCGTTTTAACCCTATAAACACCCTGATTTAGACAGTTAGACTTCTAGCGGGGTTTACGTTGATAATCGAAAATCGGGCATAGCCCGATTTTTTTTATATTTCACGGCTATTTGAATAAACTCTAAGTTTTTAAAAATTTAATTTTAACATCTCAATTGTAGAATAAAAATTAAGTAAAGCAAAAGTTTATCAGCGGTAATCAGTGTTTTAGGTTTTTACCTCAATATTAACTCCGGAGGGAAGATTTAAATCTCTTAATGCTTCAATAATATCGGGATTGGGATTGATAATATCAATTAATCTTTTATGAACCCTCATTTCGAATTGTTCCCGAGAATCTTTATGAACAAAACTTGACCTATTTACGGTAAATTTATGGATTTCTGTTGGTAAAGGAATTGGCCCCATTATATCAACTCCGAAGCGAACAGCAATATCAATAATCTGTCGAGTGCTACTATCAATAACTTTATGATCGTAAGCTCGAAGTTTTATTCGAAGTCGTGGTTTTACTTCAATTTCTTCAGTATCTTTCTTTTTACGAATTGCGGTTTTTTTCACTTGATAATTTTTATCACTACTCCCGCCCCTACAGTTCTACCTCCTTCTCTAATAGCAAATCTTTGCTTTTCTTCAAGAGCAGCCGGAGCAATTAATTTTATCTTTAAATTAGCGGTATCGCCGGGCATAACCATCTCGGTGCCTTCGGGTAAAGTTACTTCTCCTGTAATATCACTTGTTCTAATGTAAAGCTGAGGTTTGTAGCCCGAAAAGAAAGGAGTATGGCGACCACCTTCTTCTTTGGTCAAGATATAAACCTCGCCTTCAAATTCGGTATGAGGAGTAATTGTTCCAGGTTTGGCTAAAACCTGACCCCTCTCTATATCTTCCTTTTTAGTACCTCTAAGTAAAATACCAACATTATCACCTGCTCTTCCTTCGTCTAATGATTTATTAAACATCTCAACACTTACGGCTACCGTTTTTTGGGTAGGACGCAAACCAACTATTTCAACTTCCTCACCAGATTTAAGCACCCCTCTTTCAATTCTACCAGTGGCTACCGTACCTCTTCCTTCAATTGAAAAAACATCTTCAATCGGCATTAAAAACGGCTTATCCAATTCTCGAACAGGTTCGGGAATATAACTATCTACAGCTTCAAGCAACTCTACAATACATTTAGCTTTCTCATCATCGGCAGAATCTGCCTCTAAAGCTTTAACGGCTGACCCTCGAATTATTGGAATTTCATCACCGGGATAATCATATTTTTTTAAAAGTTCACGGACTTCTGATTCAACTAATTCTATAATCTCCGGGTCATCTACTTGATCGGTTTTATTTAAAAAGACAACCAATGAAGGTAAGCCCACCTGACGAGCCAATAAAACATGCTCTTTTGTCTGAGGCATTGGACCATCGGGCGCTGAAACCAACAGAATCGCACCGTCCATTTGAGCGGCTCCTGTAATCATGTTTTTGATGTAATCTGCGTGACCGGGACAATCAATTAAAGCATAATGACGTTTATCGGTTTCATATTCGGTATGACAAATAGAAATAGTTAAACCTCTGGCTTTCTCTTCAGGCGCAGAATCAATTTGTTCTACGTTTTTTTCCGAGGCATTAAATCCCTTCATTTTAGAAACTTTAAGAATAGCCGCAGTAAGGGTTGTCTTACCATGGTCAACATGACCGATAGTACCGATATTAAGATGGGGTTTTGTTCTTTCAAATTTTTCTGCCATTTTTACGTTTTGTTTCGCAAAACACCGCTGATTAATACTGATTTAAGCTGATTATATCCGCTATATCGGTATGAATCAGTGTATTCGCGAAGCGAATTATTAATTGTGTTTTTATTCTATTAAATTTTAAAATAAAAGTCAATAGTCAATTCTATCTTTCATTATTTTCCTTCTATTTTATAAATCTTCTTCTCGCCGGTTGGTAGTTCGTATTCAAGCTTGGTATCAGAGAGCCAATTAATATTATATTCCCATTCGGGATCAGCGGAAGCTATCTTTGTTTTTTCTTTGGTGCGGAGATTATAAATAAACAGATTTTTCTGTCTTCCCTCTTTTCTGACTTGCTCAATAATTTGTTCGTAAACCTCTTGAACACCGGTAAATGTGGGGATATCAACATAGGCGAGATACCATTTCTTATAATTTAGCGATCGTTCAACGCCAGCTAGAAGATCGGGTGGCGAAGGAAAAATTTCGGTTTCCCAAGTGCTGAT
>SDBS01000267.1_pt1 | contig 47833 bp, 55 predicted proteins | sample 2277091 | NCBI WGS metagenome assembly SDBS01 (sample SAMN10404972, study PRJNA504765) | marine sediment metagenome | isolation source: marine sediment core GS10_PC15, 163 cmbsf | place: Arctic Ocean: Southern Knipovich Ridge | collected 2010 | reverse complement strand
ACGCCAAGAGTCCCCTCCCTTCCATCGTGAAGTATGGAAGCTCCTTGAAGAGGACAACCGCCTTGTTAATATCCAAGTATTTAGGGGCGGCGGAAAAACATCTCTTCTCCGCATTCATGCAGCTAAGCGCATTGCCTATGGCCTCGCACATACTATCCTCTACATCGGTAGGTCAGAAGGCCACGCTGTACGAAGTGTCAAATGGCTCCGTCGTCAAGTGGAATATAATGCCGGATACGCAAAGACATTTGGTCTCCGTCCAGGTTCTAAGTGGCAGGACAGCGAGTGCGAAATCATTCACGGAGTCGATGAATACCCCATCTGGATAATGGCTACAGGTATTACCGGCTCTGTCCGTGGTATCCTCCAAGATGATTTCCGGCCTGACTTAATCATCTTAGATGATGTCATTGACGACGAGAACGCAGCCACCCCCGAACAGAGAGAGAAGACGAACAGCCTCATCCATGGGGCTGTAAAGGAATCTCTTGCGCCTGCATCTGAAGCGCCTGATGCTACCATGTGTATGCTACAGACGCCGATGAATAAAGAGGACGCCTCGACTATAGCCCTTCAAGATCCTGAGTGGGTGTCGGGTGTATTCGGGTGCTTCACTAAAGATACCGCCGACCTCGCGATTCATCAGCAGGAAAGCATCTGGCCGCAGAGGTGGAGCAATCAAGTTTTGAGGAAGGAGAAGGAGGCGGCACTTGCAATGAACCGCGCCTCTATCTTCTTGCGTGAGAAAGAGTGCAAGCTGATCTCTCCGGAGACGTGTGCCTTCCGTGAGGACTGGCTCCTGTACTATGAGCTGGAGCCTGAGCGACATGAGATGCACGTAGTAATGACGATTGATCCTGTGCCGCCGCCTTCGGAGATTCAGATTGCTAAGGGGATGAGGAAGAAGGACTATGAGTGTCTCGCGGTTGTTGGTAGATTCAAGGGAGACTTTTATCTCCTCGAATATAGCGCGAATAGAGGACACGAACCGAACTGGACTATCGCCGAGTTCTTCTCACTCGCTGCTAAGTGGAAACCTCGTCGTGTCTACGTGGAAGCGGTGGGCTACCAACGAACTCTCTCCTGGCTCCTCAGGGAAGCGATGAAGCATCAGGGTCGCTACTATGCTGTTGAAGAGTGGACGGATAGAAGGAAGAAATTTGATCGGATCGTGGACGGACTCGCTGGCCCGGTGTCTAATGGGCATTTTTACTGCAAGCCCGAGCAGCGTGATTTCATCACCCAGTTTATTGAATACCCCGACTGCGCGCATGACGATATCCTTGAGTCTGTAGCTGTGGGAGTCTCGGTCCTCAATGGCTTTGGTATTGGAGCTTCCGACGATGATGTGATGTGGCAGCTAAAAGAAGAAGAGCGCGACATACCAGAACTAGAGTACGAGAGGGGATCTCCCTAATGCCCGGTCAGACTATCAACCTATCTGAGAACGGCAAGCTACATAATCGGATAGTATCCGAGGTCCGCGATCGTGTACAGTTCTCCAAGAACAAGTGGACTGATATGCACGACAAGTGGATCAAGGCAGAAGAGGCAGCACTAGCCTTTATCCCAGAAAGTGAGATCGATGCTAAGAAGCGCCAACTTCGCGATGACGGCTCGCCGCAGTACACGACACTTGTTATCCCTTACTCCTACGCGATACTTATGGCAAGTCATACCTATTGGACTACTGTCTTCCTCGGCCGCACTCCTATCATGCAGTACGCCGGAAGACACGGCGAAGGAGAGCAACAGACGCAAGCAATCGAGGCGCTTATTGACTATCAATTGAGAGTAGGCGGTCAGTTAGTCCCACTCTACCTTTGGCTCATGGACGTTGGCAAGTATGGCCTCGGAATCATAGGGATGTACTGGGATGACCGTGTTGAAACAATATCGGAAATCGTGGAAGAACCGGAGCTTATCCTGGGAGTTATCGATACTGGACGAAAGAAGAAGCGCAAAGTTACTAGAACGGTTCCTGGGTACTCTGGAAACCGAATATACAATGTGCGTCCTTTTGACTGGTTCCCTGACCCCCGAGTCCCAGCGCATCGTTTTCAAGATGGAGAGTTTTGCGCCGTTTACAATGAACTTGGGTGGAACGAAGTATTACGTAGACATGAACAAGGTATCTATACGAACCTTAACCGGCTTCGAGCCGGCGATCGAGGTGGAGCTTTTGAACGCGAAGAGGGTTCATCTGAATTAGAGTTGCCCGAGAATACAGACATGGGCACGTCGCTCGGTACAGCTTCACTTAAAGGCGAAGGCAATTCGACAGACGTAGTGAAGCTCTATGAGTGCTATATTGAATTGATCCCAAAGGACTGGGGTCTAGGCAAGGGTGTCTCTCCTGAGAAGTGGGTTTTCACTGTCACCGCCGATTGGAAGATGGCTATAGGCGCGCAGCCTCTTGGCGCTTACCACAACAAATTTCCCTTCCACGTCCTAGAGTTTGAGCCCGAAGCTTATGCGTTAGTGAATAGAGGTATCCCAGATATTCTTGATCCGATTCAGCGAACTGTGGATTGGCTCATCAACACTCACTTCTACAATGTCCGTAAGACTCTCAATGATCAGTTCGTGGTCGATCCTTCTAAGATCGTGATGAGAGACTTACAGGACCCCCTTCCTGGTGGAATCATTCGCCTTAAGCCAGCAGCCTTTGGCACCGACGTCAGCCAGGCTATTCAACAGTTGGCGGTCACCGACTTAACTCGCACCCATATGACCGACGTAGATACTATGGTTGAAATGGGTCAGCGGGTCCTCGGGGTCAACGATCAGATGCTCGGGGCTTTAACGCAAGGAGGGCGGCGCACAGCTACTGAAGTCCGAGCCTCCTCGACATTCGGGATCTCGCGACTGAAGACCGTGAGTGAGTTCTTCTCTGCTATGGGGTGGGAACCCTATGGTCAGATGTTAGTCCAGAACTCTCAGCAGTACTATGACCTGACTCGCAAGTTCAAGATCGTAGGTGACTTGCTTCCAGAGGCTGGTCAGAAATTCTTAGAAGTCTCGCCAGAGGACATCCAAGGTTCTTATGATTTAGTACCTGTAGACGGGACGCTTCCCGCCGATCGCTTTGCGCAAGCTAACCTCTGGCGAGAACTACTCGGCCAACTTCGTAACTTCCCCCAGATCATGATGACCTACGACATACCTAGGATCTTCGCGTGGATTGCCAAGTTGGCCGGACTAAAGAATATCGATATGTTCAAGATTGAAATAGGCTCCCCGGAGCAGATTCAGGCGCAGCAAGCGGCTGGTAACATCGTTCCTCTTGGTGGGCCTCAAGCCCAAGGTGCCCAAGACTTGAATAGGGGAGGCGTCACGGGCCAGGTGTCACAAGCAGGACCTACAGGATGAACGACACGAGAGTTAGTGAAGCTATCAAGATTCGGAATGCTCTCGCCACCTTTGAGAAGAATGAAGGCTGGCAGGTATTGAAAGCTCTTATGGCTGAGAAGGTTGCGAACCAGCTCAAGGAGATCCTTGGCCCCTTAGCTTCAGTGGAACAGTGTACTCTTCAGGAATATGCTAAGGGTCGTATCCGAGGACTCAGTGAGGCCATGAATCTTCCCGAGGAACTTTTAGGCAATGCAACGGATACTATTGAAACTTTCAAAGACACTGAAGAAGAGGAGGCGGCGTGATGGCCAAGGCAGCTAAGAAAGCAGTCGAAGAAGAAGTAGTCGAGCCGGAAGCGGAAGCTCCAGAAGAAGAGGCTGTCGAGTCCGATCCCGAACAACTCTTCACCGACGCCGATCACGTCAAGTCCAAAGAATTCTTTGCAGAGGATGATCTTCAAGACTTAGAAGACGTCCTGGATGAGGAAGAGGAGCCAGCCCCTAAAGAGGCTCCAGCAGAAGCTGAGACTCAGGAGACTGGGGAGAAGGCTAAGGAAGAAGTTCCGCAGGAGGTCCAAGCGACTCCCGCCGAGCCGGAACCTGAACCAACTCCCGAACCAACTCCAGAGGTTCAGCCGGAACCAGTTACTGAGCCTGTTACCGAACAGGAGCCGGTTCCGCAAATAAGCCCGGAGGAGTATCGTAAGCAGTATGAGGAATGGCGGACTGGTGCCATTAAGCAACTGGAAACTTACTTCACTCCAGACGAGGAAACGGTAGCACAATTCGAAGAGAACCCTGGCCAAATGCTGGCTCATTTTGCTGCGAGAGTTTACTTGGACTCTGTTCAGATGTCCCAGCAGGCAATCATGCAGCAATTGCCACAAGCGGTGAATGTGGCTCATCAGGCTAGACAGTCGAACGAGGTTGCGGAGAAGCAGTTTGCTGAAAAGTGGCCCCAACTCGATCTGACTAACGGAGAGCATATGAAGACGATCATAGCTTTAGCAAGCTCGTATCGTCAGGCGAATCCACAGGCTCAACTTGCTGATACGATTACACATGTGGGAGCTCAGGCTATGGTTGCTCTCAAAGTCCCACAGGGGACAGTCGTAGAAGAAGCTCCTGAAGATCCGCCAGCTAAGCCCTTCAAGCCTGCTGGACAAAGTGCTCCGCGCGCGGCTAAGCCATCGAGGAGTGATAATCCTATCACTGATTTCGACCAGGCAGCCTTCGAAGATACTGATGATCTGGATCTCGATTAACAAGAGGAGTAAGCTATGTCCGGTGTAGCTGGACTACGCGGCACAGGTGATTGGAGCGTAGACGAACGCCCCAAGAACTTCCGTGAAATGATCCTCTTTCGGAATCCGAATGGCAGTGCTCCGATCTTCGGACTAATGTCTCGGGTTCAGAAAGAAAGCGTTGACGACCCAGAATTTAGCTGGTGGGATGAGCCGAACGACATCATCCGGCTGGAAGTCGCTGGGGCACTCGGCGCAACAGACACTACGATTGTCGTGGATAGTGATGACCCCAGTATCTCTGCCCCTGGCAATGTGTGGGGAACGGCTACTCACCTCAAGCCTGGTGATTTGCTCTTGAAGGAGCCTCTGGTAGACAACGCTACTTTCGACCACGAAATCGTCGAGGTCGTTAGTGTCACATCAGATACTACCTTCACAGTCAAGCGTGGTGATGCTGGTACTGTTCCTGCCGCGATCGCGAACAACGACTTCTTGTTCAAGATCGGTTCAGCATACGCGGAAGGTACAGCGGCTCCAAGTGCGGCCACGCGGAACCCCATCAAGTACTCGAACTTCACGCAGATTTTCAAGACGGCCTACGAGATCACTGGAACTGCGGAGAAGACTCGATTGCGGACTGGTGATCCTGTCGCGAATGACAAGAAGCGTAAAGCCTTCGATCATTCTCGCGATATCGAAACCCAGTTGCTGTTCGGCCAGAAGTCAGAAGTTACTGGCGACAACGGCAAGCCCATCCGTACCTTCGATGGGATTCGCAAGTTCATGCCTTCGGCTAACGTCGAGATTCTTACCTCCGGGTGGGATCTGGCTGGGGTCGCGGGTAATAACATGCTCGATGCCGTGAAGCCGGTGTTCGACTTTGATACTCCGGCTGGCGACTCCCGCATCGTTTTTGCGGGTAATGGGGCTTTGAACGCCTTCAATAAGGCGGTCCACGACTCCAGTTCGGGTTTGGGTGCTTCGACGATCAACTTCACCGGCATGACGAAAGTCATGGGAATGAACTTCCAGGAATGGGTCATTCCTCAAGGTCGCTTGTTGCTCAAAACGCATCCGCTCCTGAATCGCCATTCACTGTACCAGAACTCGATGTTTATCCTCGACTTTAGCGCGCTGCGTTGGCGTCCGATGCGGGGCCGGGATACGGTCTTCAAAGACAACGTGCAAGCGAAAGACGAAGATACACGTCGTGGTTTCTGGCAGACTGAAGCCGGTCTCGAAGTTCGCTTTGGTGGCCTGACGATGGGCTACATTGGCGGCTTCGGTTCAGCCACGTTGCCATAAGGAGGGCGTGATATGAGTACACGCACTAACATTGAAGGTGGCACCGCTTCTGGTCTGCTGATGAAGCAGGACAAAAAGGATCAGGGAGTAGTCACGTTGGCTGGCGACCTGATCCTTGGTGTCAAGTCGGAACCTGTTCAAATTTTGGACCCAGGTGGAACCAATCGGGATATAGACTTGCCACCTGAGGCGGACAGTGAGCATCTACAGTTCTTCATTCTGAACGAGGCTTCTTCGGACGAGAGCCTACTCGTGAAGAATGATAGCGGCACTGTCATCTTGACTCTCCTCGGAGTATCCGGCGGGACGAATAATGGCAGAGGCCAGTTCGTGTGCGATGGCGTCAACTGGTACGGCGCTTTGATGACGAAGCATCTACCTTAGTTCGTAAGGAGTTGGGGGACTTCGGTCCCCCTTCTTCCCGCTATGAAATTTGAAGAATATAAGGCTAAAGGTCATTATTATGTAGACTACCTTGCTCTTTCTAGATGGGAGCGTGGGAGGTATTTTTTATATGGTTGGCGAGGTAGGAAAGCTGTTCGTGATTATTGTTGGACCTTCTATATTCACTGGGGATCCTGGAAGCTAAATTTTGATCAGTGCCAAAACTTTGATTGGATTTGCTTAGGACCTTTTAGATTGGGAGTGGCGTTATGAGCATCTTAGCCGCGGAAATCACCAAGTACGAGAAGATGTGGGCGGTGCCTTCATATAGCGATTTCTCGCCAGGTGAAAAGTGGAGTGCAGCCTTCTTAGAGATCGCAAAACCGAAGGCTGGTGAAACTGTCATCGACCTTGGCTGTGGTAGCGGGAAAGGCGGACAAGCTCTCGAAGTCGCTGGACTCAGAGTATTCTATCTCGACATCGTGAAGCACCACGACCATACTCCCTTTATTCAACAACCACTGTGGCTTCCCTTTACAGAGCGGGATGATGCCATTAGCTATTGTGAGTACGATTTTGGTTTCTGCTGTGACGTGATGGAGCATATTCCTGAGCAGTTCACGATGGCCGTCGTTAACAACGCACTGGACGCCTGCGGGTCCGTCTTCTTCAGCATCAGTTTTGTTCACGATGGCTTTGGTGATGTGATTGACGAAAAGCTACACTTGACTGTTAAGGATTTCAAGTGGTGGCGGGATTCACTGCGAGAGTTAGGCACTATTCTTGAAGCCCGCGATCTCTTGAACGAAGGGATCTTCTATGTCAGCCGCAGCTGAGAAGTATCTCCCCATGAAGCTAGGGCCGACTCGGATGAATACTTCCGACGAAGACTTGCTGTCGAACATTGAAATAAATATCCGGCGCCAGCTTCCTCAGATCAACGTTCTTCCTAGTCGCCCTAAGCGAGTTATCCTTGTGGCTGGGGGACCCTCACTTGATAGTGAGTTTAACAACCTACGCCATTTAGCCTGGAAAGGTCATCGGATCTTTGCTATGAATGGCACGGCTAAATGGCTAACGGACCGCAACATCCTTCCACAGTACCAGGTGATCTTGGATGCACAGCCGGAGAATCTAGTCTTCGTAGAAGAGCCTATTCCGGACTGTACTTATCTCTTGGCTTCACACGTTCATCCCTCAGTGTTTGAGGCCTGCAAAGATAGAAACGTCTGGATCTTCCATACCTGTCCACTTGAAGCTGCAAGGCAGCTTTTTAACGCATACTACTTCGACCAGAAGAGTAAATCCCATCGTCCAGGGGCAACACGTTGGCAGTGGATCAATGCAGGAACTACGGTAGGACTAGGAACAATCGGCCTCGCTCGGTGCTTGGGCTTTCCCTTCCTAGAGCTCTTCGGCTACGACAGTTGTTGCCAGCCGGATGCTCGCAAGTATAAGCACCACGCCTATGATCAGCCTTGGAATGATGTGGACCATGTCTTTAGCGTCATGTGCAAGGACCGTGAGTTCTTTTGTACCCAGTGGCAGATGCGGCAGGCCGATAACTTCTATAAGTTGTTAGAGGCTTTTAGTAAACATTTCTCTATCAACATCTATGGTGATGGACTTCTAGCTCATATCATAGCGACACGCGCGCGCCCGTGGGTGCGGAGTGACAGCGATGCCTCTTGAGAATCTCCTTGAACATTCTCTGAACCCCTTTAGTAAAGAGGTGCGTAATCCTATGCGCTGTAAAGGGGGTAAGATTAATACTCCTGAGGAGGAACGCTTTGAAAACCTCAAAGTCAACATCAGGCTCGGACTCCCTCAACTCCAGCCCCATTTCCCTAACAAGATTCCAGTCGCGATTTGTGCAGGGGGTCCATCCCTTGAGACAGAACTCCCTAGGCTTAGGGAACTCATTGCCGAGGGAGTCAAAGTCGTTGCCTGCAACAACACGCATGAGTGGCTTCAAGAGAATGGAATCACTCCTAGCGCAATGGTCCTATTGGATTCCCGACAGTTTAATGTACGCTTTGTGGCTAACCCTGTTCGCACTTGTAAGTATCTCATTAGCAATCAGTGTCATCCTGATGTATTTGCTGCTCTCTCCGATTATGATACTTATATTTGGCATACAAATCCTTCTGGAGAAAGTAAAAAAGAATTAGATACTTTCTACAATAAACACTATCATGGTGTGGTAGGTGGTTCTACTATAGGACTACGTGCCATCGTAGTTATGCGAATGTTAGGCTATCAATTCTTTCATGTATTTGGTCTTGATAGTTGTATGGTTGATGGCGAGCATCATCCCTATAAACAGCCAGAAAATGATAATGCGAAGATCCACGAAGTGTATTGTTGCGGTAAGAAGTTTTACTGTGCAGGTTGGCAGATAAAGCAGTATGAAGATTTCTTAGGGCTCTTCCGCTTCGTTGGGGAGTATTTTCATTTGGAGATTTATGGTGACGGGATACCTGCTCATTTTCTAAAATCCCTAGCTAAACCCTCCTTCCGTAGAAAGCTCTGGCTTCTAGATAAAGTCGACAAGCTGTTAGGGCGTGACCTACGGAAAAAGTACCTGCTGGATACTCCTTCGGAAGAGACTTCGGCGTCGTCGTCCATAGAGAATTCTGAAGAAGTCCCCAAAGTTGTTGATCTCCCCTTCTTCGCGCGAAAGGAAATGTAATGGCTGCTCAAGCCTGGAAGTTCTACAACATGGCCAGGGAGTTCCTCCTGGACAACACTATCGACATTGACGGCGCCGCTTTTCGGATGAGTCTTTACCAGTCAGCGGCTTCCTTTGCAACAGCTACGCTCTCCACGCGTAACGAGTTGTCTGGAGCTGGCAATGAAGTGTCCGAAGAAAATGGTTACTCTTCCTCGGGCAAAACCGTCAGTGCTTCTACGTGGATCACTGGAGGTAGTGCCGCCGTTCGGCGCTTCGATTCTACCGCTGTGGTATGGACTGCCACTGGCGGAACCATCGTCAACATTAAGGGCGCCGTAGTCTGGGTGTCGGCCGGAGCGGGACAGACCGGAAGTGAAAAGCTCCTCATTTTCGCCTCGTTGACTTCGAGCGAGTTCACGCTTGCCCAAGGCAACACGCTGACGATCACACCGTCTGCGACCGGCGTCTTCGAGTTGACGTAGAGGGAGGGGGCTCCGGCCCCCTTCTTTTAGGAGGCTAAGAATGGCTTATCCCAATTCAAGGCTCCGTAGCGTCGTGGCTCGAGCCTTCAACAACGCGGATTCAACTGTGGTCAGACTGCGTGCTTTAGCTGGTGCGCTTGATGCCCAGATGGCCAGCGGTCCTGTACCCGCGCGTACGATCCTGGAAGACTTGCTTGAAGAGCTGCGGTCAAGTCGTGTGACACTCATCTCATCGCGGGATACTTCAGGCATCCTTGACTATGCTCGCGACCAGTTTGGTGATGCCACGATCGACTTGCCGGCGGAGTTCCTCGCGCTGCTTGCAGCTATCGACATGGTGATCGCCTGGATCGTAGTCAACTTCCCGGTTGGCACTGGAGGTTTCATCCAGCAGCATATACTTGCGGCCGATGGAAGTATGACGGATCGCAGCTTTAGTTCGGGACAGACTGCGGGCCTACGGACGGAGTTACAAGCTCTCGTTGCTGCGATTGAGTAGTTGTTGTGACCGTCCCTGTCGTCGTATCGACTACTCCTAGTTCTGACAGCAGCACGAGTAGTCAGGTCGATATGCCGGGCACTCGCCCGGACGGGGATCTCTTTGTCTGCATTGGTGCTAAGGATGATAACGATGCCTGGACAAGTGTTCCAGGTAATTGGAATGAGGATCAACAGTTTAGTGGAGACGCCACCCACAGACTGGGGCTTTGGTGGTGGTTTGGCTCGGCGGAGCCTGCCTTCTACAATATCTCCCACGACAATGAAATCACGGAGTACGGAGTTCTCCACATCACTGGCGCGGCGCTGTCACAGCCGCAAGTCACTACGACGCAGAACAGTGGATCCAGCGTCAATGGTACAGCACCTTCGATTACACCGACTGTCAATGACACTCTCCTTATCCGGGCTATCGCAGTCGATCGTGATAACGTCACAGCAACGGACCCAACTACACGCTTAGCTGGAGGAAGTGGTGGAGCTAATGATGTAGGCATAGGTGTATCGACAGAGCCTGGCCCCTTGGCAAGTGTCGCGTCAGGCACATCTGGGTTCACCCACGCCTCGGATGGCTGGTCCGCTGTAACCTTTGCTGTAACGCCTAGTATTATCAGTCCTAATCCTCCTGTGGGCGCGCTTGTTCTTGGTGGAGTAGCTCCGCTTCGGATAATAGGTGTTCATCGAAGGCCTTTAGTGGGCTCCTTGAGCCTTGTAGGTATAGTGCCTATCCGAGAAGAGATTACGCCTTTTGCTAATTTGTCCGACGGAGATATGGCTATTCAGAACTTCTTTATCGGGCCCTGGGAAGCTTCGTGATGGGTAAATACACGATCTTAACGAGTTCGAATAGAAAGCAACTGCACGTTGTTAAGACGACTGTGGCATCACCCGCCGATGGTGACTGGGACTCCCAGGATGCTTCGCACTCACCAGTCTTTGCCAATACGATTGAGTCTTATTGGGGTAGGCTTGCCCGCCTTGAGACAGCGGAAGTAGATATTACAGATTCAGGTACTACTGATGTCTTCGGGATTGTAGCCCAACCTATAGTTGCCCAAAGTTTTACAAATTTAACTGGAGCACTAACAAGGTTTAGGGTTAGACTAAACAATGCTTCTTCAAGTGTTGATGATGTTTCTTTTTCTCTTCAAAAGGGCAATTCTACTAATCCTGATGGTGTTGTAATAGAATCGTTGATTATTCCTATTGGAGATTTGTCTGCTAGCTTTGCGGACTTCTTCCTGGATCTTATAAAACCTGTTCCAGTTTCATCGAGCGATATATATTGGATAGTTCTTAATAAAGTTGGGGGAACTGGTGACGGGATTCAAATCAACATAGAAAATGCTGGTGGTAATCTTTATGCTAATGGTTTAATGGTTCTCCATGACGGAACGGACTGGATTCCTTTTGGGGGCGGTGTCGATGTTAATTTCTCAGTCTGGCTCGCCGGTTTCCACATAGCCACTCAAGAGTCCGACGGCCAAATTCTTTATCACCTTTTCGATCCAGGTACTGATACCTGGTTGATAGTTAATGAATTTGTAGCAGCTCTAGGAGTACCCAGCAATTATGACGTAGTGCCGGATCAAGCTGGTACTTCTCTTGCTGTACGAGCCGACAGCGATGTCGTAGTTGCCTGGAACGGCCAGAACTCTGGCGATACTGAAGACAGTATATTTTGGGCGAGGCGAGAGAGCGGTGTTTGGACCATCGGTAATTTTGGATTAGGTTCCGCAAAGGAGCATCTTGGAGCGCTGGTAGGCCCAGACATTGATGATCGTATTTATGGCGTCTTTGCTAATGGCGCTTCAGTCATCCTCATTACTACGATCAAGGCTGATAATTCACTAGATGCTGATCACAGTATAACTTCATCAGCTGACACCTCGACTTTAAGAGTTTGCCCTGGCTTTATATCTAAGGCTGGTGATGCTTACGTCGGTTTTATTGACGGCTTTGTTGACAGCGAGATGTTTTACGCCTCGTGGGCTCCTGCCGATGCGCCAACGGGGATCAATAAAGACAACGCGTTTTCCAATTTCGACACTTTTGGACAGGGGCGCACAACTGCACCCTTTATAGCGGCCTGTCTCGCCGTTGACGGCAATGCGGCTCATCTACTTTATTCAAGTGATGCTGATCAAGATATCTACCACAACGGCGACGGCGGGTCGTTTGGTATGGACTCCGCCGACGAAACCGAGAGTGAAGACGCGGTAACTTGCAACCGAATCAGCTGTTACGTCAACGGCAACGAACTTAACTACGTCTACGATGATGGCGGGACAACGAAGTACGGAACTTTTATAAAAGAGAATGAACCTCTTACTGCACTCTCGGGAGGTAACTTAGGCCAGCAGAACTTCTTTGCGGGGCCGTTTGAAAGCTGATGGCAAAATATACTGTACTCACCACGAGCGATAAGAAACAGCTACACGTCGTCAAGACGACTGAGGCTTCCCCCGGCGATGGCGATTGGGCCTCGCAGGATAGCGCCAACTCGCCTAGGCATCTAAGTGCAAGTATTATTTCTTATTGGGCACGTCTAGCCCGGCCAGAGACGGCTGATGCTGAGGCTACTCCTACCGGGCAAAACCTTTCATTTGGTAATGCCACACAGCCGAAACTAGCTCAGAGCTTTACGGGATTGACGGGAGCTTTGGCGGCATTTCGACTTCGCATTAGGAATAATGGCTCACCGACAGATGGTGTTATTTTCTCACTTCAAGGGGACAACGCTGGGGAGCCCGACGGTACCATAATTGAGTCGAGGACTATCGACAATTCAGATCTAACAGCTAGCTACCAAGACATTTTCTTCTCCCTAAAAGCCCCGCTCTTAGTAAGCTCTGGGGATGTTCATTGGATTGTCGCTGAGCGTAGTGGTTCTCTAGATGCTGTAAACAACTACGAGCTTGAGTTTAACGCCACAAACCCGTATTCCAGCGGCACAGGCGCCTTCTACAACGGAACTGTTTGGGCCGACTTCACTTCCAACAACGACCTAAACTTCTCCGTTTGGCTTGGCGACATCCACATCGCCACTCAGGTCGGTTCTGGCCAAGTATTGTACCATGTCTTTGATCCTGGTACTGATACTTATACAACCGTAGACGAGATTGTTGGCCAGGTTGGCTTACCAGCTACAATGTCTGCTAGTCCTCCAAGGGAGGAGGCAGTTACTTTAGGCATCAGGGCCGATGGTGACGTAGTTGTTGCATGGAACGGAGAGTTTACAGACGAGCCAAATCGTGATGCTATTTTCTGGGCTCGTAGAGAAGGCGGAACTTGGACAAGAGAGCTTCTAACTTCTTTTGGATCTAGCGAGCACAGCGATTGTGGTGCTTTCATCGGCCCGGATGCTGCAGATCGACTTTACCTTGCCCGAAAACTTCAGTCGGCTAGCTTTGGTCTTGAGACGATTCAAGCGGATAATACTGTAACATCCTCTGTTATAGATACTACGTTCGATACTGCGGATCTTGTCCAGGGTCCAGGTGTTATAGACGAGAATGATAAGTCTTATGTGGGCTACATCGATGCGAGTAATCAAATCTCTGTGGCTAGTTGGGCGGCAGCAGATACACCTAGCCCCTCAGTAGATACTGATGTTTCCGACAACACAGTTCTTGGGCACAGCAGTGCCTTAGACCCATTTGCAGTCTTCTGTCTTGCCGTTCTTGGTGCCGACATTCACTTACTGTATTCCGATGATACAGACCAAGATCTACAGCACGACGACGAGGTGGCTACTGGAGGTACTACAGACGTTGAGCTTCTAGCAGCTACAGTCAATCTGCTAAGTTGCAAGGTCAATTCCGGGCAACTTCAGTACGTTTACGATGACGCTGGCACGACGAAATATGGCTTCCTGAGCCTTGTAATAACTTCGCCCAATATCGTCGTACCCGTCGGATCACTTGTACTTACGGGTGTTGCGCCTAGCTTAGACTTCGGTTTCGTCATTCCGGCGGGGGATCTCGATCTTCGAACTAAGGTCATCGAGCACAGCATCGGCTTTATAATTGAACCTCCAGTTGGCGCCATCGTCTTAACAGGCTTTGCGCCTTCGCGAGTAGTAAATCACGCTAAGGTTCCAGGGGTAGGCGCGCTTACTTTTGCAACGGCAGCACCTCTCGTCAGTAGAAACTTTAACCCTCCCGCAGCCGCGTTAACACTTACAGGCTTTGCACCTAGCCTAGATTTCGGCTTCGCCCAGACTACGGGATCTTTGACTCTCACAGGATTTACGCCTACACGATTTGTTGATAGATTAACTGAGGTTCCAGCTGGTGCGTTGACGTTAACCAGCTTCGCTTCTGAGCTTGATCGTGGCATCTTCCCTGGGGTTGGTAGTCTTACTTTCACAGGGTTTGCCCCGACTATACTCCAAACGATCCTAAAAATTCCTCCGGTTGCAAGCCTTACACTTACAGGATTTGCGCCTAGCCTCGACTTTGGGTTCACTATCCCCGCCGGGACGCTTACTCTCTCAGGTCAAGTTCCGGTACGGTTCGTTGATCGAATCACGGAAGTCCCGAAGGCGGATCTGACCCTAACGGGATTTGCGCCCACTGTCGAGGCCGACAAACCTATAGAAGTCCCGGCGGGTGCCCTTGCTTTAGCAGGCGTGTCCCCCTCCCTGGACATGAATGTTGGAGTTCCCGTCGGGGCGCTAACTCTTACAGGATTTGCTCCAGGCATAGTCGCGGGTATCAACCGTGTAATGCCGGTGGGAAGCCTAACGCTAACAGGCTTTGCACCTACGAGATTTGTTAGTAGAATTACAGAGATCGGAGTCGGAGCGTTAGCCCTGACAGGGTTTGTGCCTGCTGTTGGAATTGTCCTGTTCCCTGCGCCAGCAGCGCTTACTCTTACGGGCTTCGCTCCGGCAATCTTTGTCAGTGTAGCCATCGAAGTCCCGACTGGTGCTCTAAGTCTTACAGGAGTTTCCCCTTCTCTTGGCTTTGGGTATTTCCCCCCAGTCGGGGCACTAACTTTAACAGGATTCGCGCCTACTAGGTTCGTTAGCAGATTAACAGAGATTCCAGTCGGGGCGTTGGTCTTAACGGGGTTTGCTCCTTCTCTAGATTTTGGCCAATCCCCAGGGACAGGTAGTTTAACCCTTACAGGCTTCGCCCCGACGCGCCTTGTAGATAAACTAACTGAGATTCCTCCTGGGGCACTTACGCTTACAGGGTTTGCGCCGACTGTCCAGACAACGGTTCTTATCCTTCCGTTAGTAGGAACCTTAACACTTACAGGCTTTGCACCTTCCATTGGCCTAAGCATAGAAGTTCCCTCTGGTACTTTGACGCTAACTGGCTTTGCCCCGGACATCGGTGGGCTAGTCGAAATAGATGTCCCGGTTGGCGCTTTGACCCTTACTGGCTTTGCCCCAACTGCAGTGGATCTGGTAGGTAATCCCAAGCTTGTTCCTGCTACTGCGTCCTTGACTCTTACTGGTGTTCAAGCAGTCTGTACGCAAGGTCCCGTGCGCGTAGTACCTGCGGCGGGTCTTACACTCACTGGCTTCGCTCCCTTCTTGCAGGAGATTAGAGAGCCAGCTACAGCGACCTTAACGCTCACTGGCTTTGTTCCAGTAGTCACCACGGAACTTGCTGTCGAGATTATTCCTCCGGCTGGCGCTCTTACCTTTAGCAGCGCCGCGGCGATCTGCAAAGTTGAATACGCACCTAACATTCCCGCTGGTACTCTTACTCTAACGGGCTATGCGCCGGTAGTTCGTCCGACGATTGTACCTTCCACCGGAGCGCTAACTCTCACGGGTTTCGCGCCCGCGCGGGAGATTGGAATACATCCAGCGCAGGGTAGCCTCGTCTTATCGGGTACGGCGCCAACTATACATCTGTCGGTTTCGACGCCGGCTGGCAGTTTGTCCCTCGTTGGTTTCGCGCCAGCGGTCGAGGTTGCCCTGCACCCCGCTACTGCAACCCTAACTCTCACAGGGTTTGCTCCGACTATACACTTGGGCGTCGAGATACTTACTGGCTCTTTGACGCTCACGACCGAAGCCGCAATTTGTACTGTAACTGTAGCTGGTGATGCGGTTGTTATTCCAGTTCCCACAGGCACCTTACAGCTAACAGGCTTTGCGCCTACATTGCACTTGGTAGTTACAGTTCCAACTGCTACTTTAGTGTTGAGCACCTTCGCTCCTGATCTTGAAGACACTAAGAAACGAATTTCGGGAGCCGCCTCCCTAACTCTCACGGGGTTTATTCCTACTTGTGTTGTCGATATACTCCTGGAGGTTCCAGCCGGTGCTCTCACATTATCTTCACAAGCTCCAGTTTTGGGTTATGCTCCAACACCTGCGGCTGCGAGTTTGGTACTTAGTACGTTCGCGCCCGAAGTCCAAAGAGCACATATTGTCCCGACTGCGCAACTTAGGCTTATAGGGCAAATTCCCACTGTATCCCTAGCCTTTATACAGGGATGGACGGAAGAGGATCCAGCTAGCGGAACTTGGTCTGAGGAGTCTTCTGCCAGTGGAGATTGGACTGAAGAGACGCTACTCACAGGTACTTGGACCGAGGAGAACGCAGCATGATTCGTTCTGAAGCTGTTATACGAGTCCAGCGCGGATTAGCTTTCCGCGGGGATAAAGTACTAGAAATCGAAGACGCCCTCAGAGACACACAAGTGGAGTTAGAGAACAGTGCTTTTCTTCCTTGGTTTCTCAAAACGGAAGTCGCGGACTTTGACCAACGGACGACAGTTGATGAAGAGCGGGTCCGCATCCCCGACGACTTCATCCGAGAAGTTGAAGCCGACGCGCTTTGGTACTTCAACTCGACTACAACCGTGGACTCAGAAAAATGGACGCCTCTACAAAAGGATATACCGGAGTTCCTTCGGGAGGACTTACCGGGGTCAGGCAGTCCTCGTGCTTATGCGCTCACTAAGGATTACTTTCGGATCTTTCCGACGCCGGATGCGCAGTATCAACTAAAGATGGTCTTCTACAAGAATGACGAACTCCTTACCTCTAATGTCGAGAATGAATGGCTCAAGTATGCCAGCGACGTTATGATAGGGAGAGCAGGGATTCGCATAGCATCTGCCCTTCGGGATCAAGGTGCTATCTCATTCTTCTCAGCCTTAGAGCAGTCTGGAATCTCCAGGATGATTAACGAAACAGAGGCTAGAGAAGCTGCCAACTTCCGTTATGTGATGGGAGGGCCTGACTGATGGGTCTCGAATCTGGAACTTTTATTGCTGACTTGGTGTCATCGAACCCGGTAGGAATCGACTTTCGTAGCCTAGGTGATGACCACATTCGCCTAGTTAAGTCGGTCTTGAAGGCAACTCTTCCTAATGCTTCTAGAGCCTACCGCTTCCCTGACGTATTTGCCGCTATCACAGGCAATACTACAATCACAGCGGCTCAGGAGAACGAGCTAATTAGGTGTGACGCCTCTGGAGGGGCTTTCTCTGTCGATTTGCCTTCCAGTGGAAGTATCTTTACTGGCTGGCAAGTCTCTATCATGAAGGTGGATGATAGCGTCAATGTAGTCACTGTTGACGGTGACGGTGGTGACACTATCAATGGCGCTACAACCCAGCTTCTTACAAGTCAGTTCCATATGGGAACTGTAATGTGGGATGGAACTGAGTGGAAAATCACTGCCGAATCCGATCCTACGCTTATCTCAATTAACAGCATCATTACTACTCAGGGCGACATCATTGTAGGTGACGCGCTGGGAGTGGCTGTCGGACTTGTTTTGGGCGGTAATACCCACGTTTTCCAGTCCGACGGCACCGATGCCTTCTGGGATATCTTTCCTCTCAGCTTCTTAACAGAGGAGTTGACCCCAGACGAAACTGCTGATTTCGTCATGACTTATGACGATGCTGCGGGTGATATTCGGAAAGTGTTATTGTCTAACTTGCCTTCCAGTGCTGTGTTTGCGGAGTACATCGAACTCAACTTAGGCTCTTTCGCAAACAGCACAGCTTATAGTGACCTTCATACCTTGACTGGACAACCCAAAGGTTTCCAGGGTGTTCTGCGGTGTACGAACGCGGAATCAGGCTATAGTATCGGTGACGATGTAATCGTAGACAGCTTCTCGCATCAGGCAGATAACGCTAGAATGATCAGCTTCTGGACAAGTGCGACAGAGATCGGTGCTGCTTTTCCAGTCGAGACTTTGGGCCGATTAAAAGATGCTAGCAATCGTTTCACCATGACTCCCGGATCTTGGGACGTAATAATGAGGGCTTGGCGATGAACCATCTAATTCTCTTAGCGGCGTTGTGCGGCGATCCTGTAATCTTGGACTGTAATATGCCACAAGGGCCGGAGGCGTCGAGTCCAGAATCGCCTGGTCAAAATGGCGGAACTGGTACCAACGGGGGCAATGGAGGAAGTGGAAACGGTGGCGGAGGGGGCGACGACCATCATCATGGAGAGGGGCCTAGCACCGGCCAAGGGCATCAAGGCAATAACCCTGGTCGGGGGCACGACTCTAACCACGGCGATCGAGGACATGGTGGGAGAGATTAATGAACAACTGGAAACGCATTTCCGGTGTCTTAGGCGCTCTAGTTTTAGTGAGTGCGTCGGTTGCAGCTTATGATAAAATCAGGCCGTGGCCGACTGTCGCAGAACATCTACAAGTTGCGGGTCGATCTTGTGAAAACATGATTAACAGCTTGAACACAGAACTGCGTGATATCGAGCGTCGTCAGGAGGATGCCCGCTCTGAGAATAACTTTTCTTGGCTACAGACCTTGAACGAACAACACATTGGCATTCGTGAAGAGATCGAGCGAGTCAAGCGCGAGCGCGGGTGGAAGTGATGCTAACACTGAAAGCCGGAGTTAAAACCGCAGGTATTCAGCCGGAAATTGTCTGGGCTGCATTCGTTGCGGATCAAGTGTACACTGAGTTAGGCTATGACTGTATTGTTACCTCAGTGGTAGATGGAAAGCATGGCAGAGGTAGTTTGCATTATGTCGGCTTTGCTCTCGATCTTCGAACTCGTCACTTCTTAGAAAAGGATAAGGATATGGATGAGATTGCGGCCCGTATGATACGAGATCGACTGGGAAAACAGTATGATGTCGTAGCCGAATTGGACCACATCCATGTGGAATTTCAACCCAAGTAGCGGAAGGAACTACAGTATGACTAAAGAAATGTTTCTGGGCTTTTTTCGTCACCTGCTGACCTTTGGCGGCGGCTTCGCGGTTGCAAAAGGCTACGTTGACGACAGCACCATGATGGAAGTTATAGCTGCTCTCGTCACTCTCGTCGGCGCGGGCTGGTCGATCTTCCAGAAGAAGACTCAGGCAGCAGCGGTTGAGACTGCCCTGAAAACTCCAGTGTAGGAGGGACTCATGCCCCATAAAGATAAGAAGCGTGGGAAGAGCCAGCGTGTAGCTCCTGCTAGAAGTCAGCAGGGGCGAGGTGTCGGTGGTAGACTTAAACCATCAGGTCAAGCCGCGAAGAGTCAGCTTAAACCAGGACGGTCGAGGCCGGGGCAGACTACTGCTCCTAGGGGAGTCTCTAGTAATACCGCTCCTAGTAGGCCTGTTGCTAGTGGACCTGCTCTCCGGCCTACAAGTAGGGTAAGGCCTGTTGCGGCGGGTCCGGTTGGGCAATCGGCTTCCCAAATTTCACCCCGGACTGCACCCACAGTTCGAATTAGGCCAAGCGCTCAAACTAGGCCAAGCGCTCAAACTAGGCCAAGTGGTCGTAATCAATCCGCTGGTAGGAACCAGCCAGTTGGTCGAACTCGTCCAGCAGCGCAGCCTAGCGGAAGAGGCAGGAAATCTACTGGAACGCCGTTCCGCCCTGGTCCCATACTAAAGAAGAAGCGGTGATGCCTGCTTTCCTTGGTCCCGTCATTGGCTGGGTTGGTGATGCGTTTAGCGGACTCTTCAACGCCGCTTACAAAGCATCAACGCTCATCTTCCTAGCTCTTTGGCGGGGCGAGAAAGGCAAGCGTGTAGCTCTCGCAAAGAAAGTTAGACTACAGGAGAAGCAACTTGAAATCGCGAATCGTCGCAAGCTTCGTCGTGATGAGCTTCTTAAGCGCATGCGGGGGAGGAAGAGAAGAGATCGTTAGTTCTTGCCCTCCTGCAATCTTCGCTGACGAGACGGTTGCAGCAGAATTGGAGACGATTCCTTTTGAGGGCTATGAGGACTTGTGGGACTATCTTGCTCAGATTGAAAGGCAGCAAGAGCAACTAGAGGTGAATGAGTAATGCCTCGCGTAACTTTGAATAGGCTTGGTCTTGGAGGTATCATTCGTGATCTACCTCCCCATGCGCTACCTCCAGAGCTATGGAGTGATGGGAAGAACGTGCGCTTCCTAGACGAGAAGGTTATCAAGTTCGAGGGTCATCAAGCAGTCTTCGATCCTCCAACTATACCACCTTATTGGCTCATGGGCGTGCGTACTGCTACCAACCATCTTTGGATGTACGCGGGGCTCACTGAGGTTTACACAGTGTCAGGCGGGGTTCACTCCAAGATTACTAGAGCCTCGGGAACCTACTCTGCGGACCCTGTGCGCTTGTGGAATGGAGGATCTGTAAGTGGCATTCCAGTTATTAATAATGGGGTTGATGTGCCTCAGTCTTGGAGTCCCCTTAGCCCTTCACAGCTACTTGTTGACCTACCCAATTGGCCTGCTACTGACAGATGCCGAATTATCCGCCCGTACAAGAGCTTCCTTGTGGCGCTTAATGTAACTCAAAGTAGCACTGTCAAACCCCATATGGTGAAGTGGAGCGATGTATCTGATCCAGGTTCAGTCCCTGGTTCTTGGGATGAAGCGGACGCAACTAAGAGCGCAGGAGAGACAGAACTCACTGATATACAAAATGGAGTAATCCAAGATGCGCTCGCCCTTAGAGATTCTCTTATCATCTATAAAGATGAAGCCACTCATGGGATGCAGTTTACGGGGGACCAGTTCGTACACCGTTTCTATCCTATCTTCGTGACCAGTGGGATACTCTCGACACATTGCGTATCAGTCCTCCCTGATGGCTCCCGGCACTTCGTTGCCAGTGGAGACGACATCATTATCCACGACGGCCAGCAAGGAGAAAGCATCTTAAATAAAAGGTGGCAAAAATGGATCTCTAATAACATAGACTCCACCAACTTCAATCGTAGCTTCACTGTATCTAACCAGTCCACACGAGAAGCTATGCTTTGCTTCCCAGAGGCAGGAGCCCTTTGGCCGACCAAGGCTCTAGTGTGGAATATGGTGGACGGAGCAATCGGTGTCCGTGATCTAACTGAAGTCTCTTTCATGGCCGAGGGTATAATCGAGGAAACTCTTGGGGCTCCAGATGACTGGGACTCCGCTGGAGGTTCTTGGGATAGTGATAGCGACGTTTGGGATCTTATCGCCTTTCGTTCTCATGCGCTTGATCTTATGATGGCGGACCCTGTAAACACTAAACTCTTCCACTTCGACCAAGGTAATCAATTCGACACAAAGAACTTTGAAGCCTATGTAGAACGCACTGGATTAGCTATTGCAGGCCAAGACAGACAGGGCAACGCCGTAGTAGATATTGGGGTACGAAAACTTGCTACACGTATCTGGCCAAGACTCCAAGGTGGGCCAGAGGAAATTCGAATAGGGGCACAAGAGGAAATTGGAGGTCCAGTGACGTGGGCAACTCCACAGCTATTTGATCCGCTCAAAATGCAGTACCTGGATTTCTGTGTGAGTGGTCGCTTACTCGCCATACGCATTGAATCCTTCGCTGATGTAGCCTGGGAACTTCAAGGCTATGATATCCAAGTTGAGGTTCTAGGAGAAATCTAGTGGCGCGGTATCAACCAGAAAATCCCCCGCAGGCTGTAGACGCTGCACTAGGGGCATACATCTACCGAGAGCTTCAGCGGATTGGCAACGCCTTTCTGACAGTGGACGCGTTGCGACTGCTTGAGTTACATGCAACGCCTCCTAAGCCACGGGACGGGGATGTTATACTGGCTGATGGAACGGACTTCGATCCGGGCGATGGTGAAGGGTTCTATGGTAGAGTTGATGGCGCCTGGGTCTTTCTCAGTGGAGGTCCTGGAGGAGCTGCAGGAGACCCCCACTTTGTCTCCGATGACATAACTCATGCTTCTCACGCACCTACTGTTCTCCCGCTTGCCACGGGTACGAAGTCCATCGCTATCTCAGATGCCGCGGTTGCTAGTGGTGTGAACAGTCTTGCTTTTGGCGGCGCAGCAAAAGCTAGTGATTCGGATGCCATTGCTATAGGGACGGGGGCCGATGCATCTGCGGCTCGTGCCATAGCTCTTGGCGACAGTGCTAATGCCGACGGCAACGACTCTATAGCGATTGGAAACCACCAAGGAGGCAGCGACGGAGCAAGAGAAGTAAATACTACAGCAATCGGGCGAAGCGCACAGGCTAAAGCTGTTGGCGATCTTGCCATAGGCGACAATTGCATTAGTGGTTTTGGCATTGCAAGCCCAAGTAGCTTTGGCGACAATATCTCTATAGGAACTCAGGCTGCTGCAAGTGGGGCAACCCTCGGGAACGCGATTGCGATTGGAACTATAGCCGCCGCGAACTTTACTGATGCTATAGCCATCGGAGCGTTCTCTAAGGCCGATGCGATTGCCAGTTTAGCTATAGGTAAGACTGCCCAAACGAGGACTGCTCGGGCAATAGCCATAGGACAAAATGCCGATGCGGTAGGTGATGGATCTATCTGTCTTGGAAAGGACACTGATACAGGCTCTGAGCAAGCTATCGCGATTGGCACCTTTGCAATCTCTGGAATTGGCGGTGCAGGCGCCGGAGCTATAGCCATAGGCGACGGATCTGAGGCCGGTTTGCTTGGTTCAGTCGCTTTAGGGTCTGGGGCCGTAAGTGCCACACTACACTCTATGGCTCTAGGCTTCAACGCTACTGCACCATTTGCAGAGACCGCCAGCTTCAATGGACTCACCGGCGCAGTCGTAGTACCAGATGGCAATACTGCACAAAGACCCAACGTCAATGGGGCGATTCGATACAACAGCCAGACCAACAAGCTGGAAGGTAAGCAGGCCAGCGGTTGGTTCAACCTGGACGGTACATGATGAAGACTACGATTGCTCTAATGGATAGAGATACTGTAGTCTCTCAGTGGGGAGAGATCCTACCCGTCTTAATGACGGCAGAGGACTATTGGGGTGACTTCTATTCCCCAGCCGATATTCTCCACATGATTCTTAGTGGATCAATGCATCTCTTTGCAATCCACGCAGATGATAAAAGCCTACGTTGTATTATGATTGTCCAGTGGTTGAATTACCCGCAGGGCAAGACACTTGCTTTTGAGATATTCGCGGCATTAGAATTAGATGATTACGTGGCGAAGATCATTGAGGCTATTGAACCTTGGGGTCTAGAGAACGGCGCCGAGCGTTTCCAAGTGTCAGGTAGACCTGCCTGGAAAACGCTGCTAGTAGAACATGGGTACAAACTCAAAGCCGTTACAATGTCCAAGATAGTAGGAGACTAAGATGTCCCTTGGCAAAGGCGGAGACACAGAGAGTACAACGACTGTACAGCTGAGTCCTGAGCAGCAGCAGCTAATCTCACAGGTTACGCCGATCTTCCAGTCTTTCCTGGATCAACCTCCTGAGCTATTTCCAGGAAGTGCAATCTCGCCCTTCACTCCGCTGCAAGAGCTTGGGCAGTTCCAGACTTTACAGGCAGGGCAGGGGCCGGTCCAGGATATTGTTAGTCAGTTGGGCCTGTTCTCTAACTTCTTGACGGACCCCAACTTCATTAACAATGATCCAACTCTGGGACCTGCTACAGAGGCAGCCTTCCGCCCCCTTGAGCAGAGCTTTCAACAGCAACTTCTACCTAGCCTTGCTAGAGGCGCACAGACGGCAGGCCAGGTAGGAAGTAGTCGAGAGGGAATTGCCCAGGGCCTTGCGGGTCAGGAGCTTCTTGCCCAGGAAGGCGATATCTCGGCTCAGCTAGCTGCGGCGTCCCGCGGTCAGAACCTAGAGGCGGCCACTCGCGCTTTAGCCTTTGGTCCTGCGACTGCCCAGGCTCAAACGCTCCCTGGTGTGATAACGGAAGCTGTTGGTGGACAGCAGCAATTCCAGAACCAGGCCTTCTTGACTGAGGCAGCTCAAAGGTTCTTGCAAGAGCAACTCATTCCTTTCCAGATTGCCCAGGATGTAGCATCTATCGCCTTTGGATTCCCTGGAGGCACTGCAACTTCACAGCAGGAGGTAGCAGGTCCTGGCGCGCTCGCAGGTGGACTTGGAGGGGCTGGACTTGCAGCCGCTCTAGGTTTCACTGGTCCATATGGCTTAGCCGCCGGCGCGGCGCTAGGCGCACTCTTACAATAGGAGACTTGATATGGCATTAGGTGGTGGTGGTAACTTTGCTCCCCCAAGTGCGCCTACACTTGGACCCGCTGGTGGTGGACCTTCGGCTCCCTTCCCCGGACTTGGTGGTGGGGGTGCAGGTGGTGGTAGTCCTCTAGGCGCTCTACTCAACGGTCCCGGCTTTGGTGGTGGAGGTGGTGGAGGCTTCGACCTTGGTCAGATTCTACAAGCCTTCCTTGGTGGACGGACTCCTCAAGGACCGGGGCTTGGCGGTGGAGTCCAGCAAAATCCTTTCCAGCAGCAAATTCCCAATAGGACCATTGCTAGTCCCCAGGCGAATCCCCTAGTTGGACTTCTAGCTCAACTCTTTGCTGGAGGTCAAACTGGCACTGGTGGACCTTTCTCTGGCGATCGCCCTGGTCCTGGTGCTGGTGGCCCTGGTCGTGGTGGTAGCTCGGGAGCCGCTGCTGGCGGAGCCGCAGGTGCGGCCGCTGCTGGTGCTGCCGGAGCCAATGACGGTCCAAATGGCGGGCCTTTCTAGGAGGTAGTCATGACCTTCATTACTGATCTGCTGCACACTATTCAGCAAGCAGAGTCGGGAGGGGAAGAATTCCCTGATGAAGCTAAGGGTCTAGTTGGTGAACTTGGGCGTTACCAAATTAAGCCTTCGACTGCTAGAGAGTTTGGATTAAATCTCCCGGACCTCTTGGGAGACTTACCAGACTCGGCTTTGCATCAAGAGTCAGTCTCCACCAGAATCGCCACAAGAATTCTGGAAGCTATGGTGCAAAGGTTTGGAGAGCAGCCGGAGATACTTCTAGCTGCTTGGAATGGAGGCATCACTGCGGCTATCAACTTTGTAGAGAAAGGGGTGCCACTTAACTCTGGCGCCGTGCAGTATGCTGCTAAGGCCCTCGGGGACCCTACGGTTTCTAAGCGTCTGCTAGACCCAGCACCCTTCCTTAAGGGAAAGGTAGCCCAAGCAGAAGTACCTAAGATCAAAGAGACTAAGAAAGGAGAAACGAAAATGCCTCACCCTTCCCTACCTCAAATTGGGTCGGTGGACCAAGTTACGATTGGGTTCCTTCTACGAGAGGCTTCTCGTTCAGACGACCCTGCTATCCAAAAGCTTCTAGCTCAAAAGCTGGGAGAGATTGGTACTCCCGAGGAAGTTATTGGAGGAGGCTCGGCTCAAGAAGAATCACTAGGCGGTGCCCTTTTCGGTGGTGAGCGCCACGGCGGGCAGACTTTCGGAGGCAGTACCTTTGGAGGACAAACCTTTGGGGGAAACCGCTTTGGAGCTTCTGCTCCCCCAAATTTAAGCGGCAAACCTGGAGGGCTACCTCAGCCTCCTGCTTTTCAACCTCCTGGTGAGTTGTTTGAGCAGTTTGGCGGCGAGACTGCAGAGAATGTTCCTGGAACTTTACTCAACTCACTTGCTAGAGTCGAACAAGAAATTGCAGCTGGACCAGTGGTTTCTGACGCACCAGCTAGAGGTGCACAAGTTCAGGGGCCTCAAAACCCAATCCAAGACCCTCAAACTCAAGCTCCTTCTCAAGGTGGTGCGCTTCCTCCAGGAGACGTGCCTATCCCCGTGCCTAAGCCACAGGCAGCGGCGGGTACGGAGCAAGATCCACTTGCAATCTTACAGGCTCTTGCAGCGCTTCAACAAGGACCTGCTCCCCAGACTGTACCACCGCCTAGTATTCCTAGGGCACCATCAATACAGTTCCAGAATAACTTAGACGCTGGGCTTCAAAGGATCATTGCTCTTTCTTTGCAGCAGCAGCAAAACATCTTACAGCGTCCTTCGCTGGGTGAAACCCTGCAAGGTGGCTTTGGCTAAGGAGAATCAAAATGCCCTCTAGAGCGGCGCAACCTCCCGAGAATTTCGCTATTCCAGATACGGCGTCAAAAGGGGTCGAGCCTACACAGCAGGACTCAACATCCCGCTTCGAGAAGCTTATGCAGGACCCCCGAGGTAAAGCCTATCTTGCCCAGGCCTCCCTTAGCTTACTAGGTTCCCAGCATGATAGAGGTGGCTTTGGTCGCCAAATCTCTGATGCTGCGGGAGCCGGTGGTGATGCTGCTGGTAGAGTTCAAACTCGCCAGGATACCTTGTCTCAACTAGACACTGAGAACGAGGCAGCACAAGCGCGAATAGGAGTTCAGCAACAAGGCGCTGATGCTCAAACTTCTATTGCGGCGTCTCAAGCCCAAGAGGTTGAGAACCGACAGAGCCGTGCAGCGCTTAAATCTGAGACTGATGTAATCGCCGCACGTATGGTCTTGCAGTTAGGACTAGCTAAGGTAGACTCTTCCTTGATCGAGGTGGCTTTGAAGCCCATGATTGAAGAAGCTGTCTTCAACGCAGACGGAGATCCTGCTAAACTCCAAGCTAGTATAACAGCCATGCAGCCTTTACTACAGCAGATTGTGACGGGTAAGCCTCCTCAAACTGAAGCTGCCAAAATTGCTATAAGAATCAATGCGGATGCTAAGGCTAATAGAGAAGGGGCTATTACGGAGATTGTAGGACTTCTTGGTACGGACCCTGTTATAGCTGCGCGGCGCGCTGACGAAATGGTCAAGCAGGGTTTGGATCCCACTCTAGTTGCACTTGCCAAACAGAGAATTTCTGGAGGAGGTTAATGGCTAATCCTTTTGATGCGGCCCCAGTAACTAATCCCTTTGACGCCGAGAGTAATCCTTTCGACGGCCCTGGGACTGAGGGCTTAATAGAAGGCGCACCAAATCCCTTTGATGTAGCTCCACAAGCTGTACCTGAGAAGCCCTCTATAGTCGGAGAGCTCTTCAATCGTATCGGGCCGGGCTTCCAACAGCAGAAAGTTGGATTTACCCAATTCGGCGCGGTCGCTGCTCAAGCTCTAGGCTTTGAGGAAACGGCCAAAGACTTGGCTGCCTCCGCGGCTCGACAGGAAGCGGACATTACCCCTGCGGCAGTTGGAAGCCTAGACGAGATCCAAGACTCCGCAGACTTCGGTAGGTTCATTGCTGGCTTCATCGGAGAGAACGTCCCCTTCATCTTGACTACTATGGCTTCTGGTGGTGGAGCCGTTGTAGCTCGCCTCGCAGGTGTAGCTGCGGCTCGAGGTCTAGGTCTTAAAGGTGCAGTAGCTGCCCTTAATAAGGGACTCACCTTCCAGACTGGTGCCTTTGCCGGGGTGACGGCAGTTGAAACAGGCTTTACCTCCCGAGAGCTTACAGAGAAGACAGGAGAGATAGAGCCAGCAGCCTCTCTCGCCGCAGGTATAGTAAAGGGCGCTGCCAATACTCTCCCCATACTAGTCCTTGCTCGTAAGCTAGGTCTCAAGTTTGGGCAGGCCGACGATCTGGTTGGGCGCATCACAGCTAACTTCGACCGCATTTCATCTAGGCCAGGCAGAATTGCCGCGGTAGGTGGCGCCGGCTTCGCGTTCGAGGGCGTACAGGAAGCCTTCGATGAGAGTGTCGATGCAGCTGTAGTCTCTTTCCTTGACGAGAACTCTGAGTTTTTCTCAAAAGCCACAGCTGATAGACTAAAGAATGCGATGGTAGGAGGGGCTTTCGCGGGCCTCTTCTTCGGGGGCCTTGCTGGCTCTGTAGGTAGAAGCTCCAAAGAGTCCGACGCCAAGCTCCGTCGTAGAGAAGGCATCGTGGTGGAGGATGAGGCTACAGAAGAAGGCTTCGTTCCACCGGATGATACTCCCCCAGACGTAGAGCCTGAAGCCGGGCCAATCTCGCCTCTCGATGTACCAGTGGAAGTTGTCAAGCTCAAGAACAAGCTACTGAGTACCACGGCGCGCAACTTGGCTTCCTTCGTGGCAGAGACTCCCCAGGGTGTAGTTCACGATCCACTCCCTGCCCCAGCTACAGCACCAGAAGATGTTGATTCTCCTACTCCAAGTCCTGGTGAAGACGAAGACATCCGAATTGGTGATGCTGTCGTAGATCCAGGAGCCGTGGAGGTAGCAGCTAGACGAAAGAGAATCGAGCTAAGGCGACAGCCTATAGTTGTTCCGGGTGCTAGTGCTGCTGAAGTCCAAAATGTTGCTACAGCAGCCTTTGAGCTAGATACGATTGACCGCCGAATAACTAAAGGACACACAGGGGCGCTCCCCAAGGAAGTCCGAAAAGCCTTCCGTGAGATTACTAATGTTGAAGCTACTTTTGACAACTTTGGAGAAGGTACTGCTCGCTCGTCCACAGCTAAGGTAGGCGTCGCAACAGCCTCCTTCAATACTTCTATTGGCTCCCCTAAGAAAGCCAAGGCTACTCAAGTCTTCCGTCAGATAACTGGGATCCTACAGGCTATAACAGAGAGAGCAGGGGACGGAAATCCTCAGCACAAGACGGCGGCGAGACTCGCAAGAGCTGCTAGGAAGTCTTTGGCTCGCGGTCCCAACGGGAATCCCTCGGCTCTAAACGGTGTAGTCAAGATCATACGTGGGGCGGCCAAGGATGAAGCCGCAGAACGTAACCTTTCTATTGGTGATTCGGAGAATAGAGTAGCTGCCTCTATCGTGGCACAACTACAGAATCTTCAAGACTCTATAGATGCGATTCCTGTCTACAACAGACTTCAACAATTGACGAAGGACATAGGTTCGGAATTTGCTAAAGGCTTGCGTCTATCTCTTAGTAAAGACTTTCGTGGTGCGCTTCTTGCTTTCGAGCGGGCAGACCTCAAAGCCTTAGAGTTGGAGGCTCTTGCCACCACTGACACAGCAGCCTTCACAGAGATAGCGTTCTCCTACAAACTGGATAATGGGCAGGTAGTGACATATGAGCCCATCGCGACTATAGAAAATCGTCCCGTACAAACCGCCGGGTTATTGCCGGGGGCGACGGTGCCCCCGCCTCCTGAGATCGCGCCCACGGCGGCCCCCCTGAGCCTCCCCGGCACGCCAGAATCACCAATTGCCCCCGAGCTAAATCCAGTGAACCCGGTGGATCGCTCTTTTGTACGGGAATGGGCCGAGAAGCAGGACAACGACGAAGAGTCTTTAGCCCACGTCAATGGAGTTTGGGAAGGACTACAAGAGAAGGACATCACAATTCCCAAGGGCCGGGCTTGGATCGTAGACACTGGTGCTGTTGTTGGTCGAGCCCGCGTCAAGGATGGAAAGCCCAATGTTCCCAAGAACCTACAAGCCTTTGAGAATTTTGCCCAGGTCTTCCTAACTCAATTCTTCCCTAACATGAGTATCGCCATCCGCCTCACTACCTTCGGGGAAGCCCGAGGGACCGTAGAGATAGCCGGCGATAGGGCCGTAATCGACCTCGATCGCACGACTATGCTCAAGGGCACCTTTGATCCCAAGGCTGGGGCAAGGGTAACGAAGGGGGTGAGGCCAGCGAGAGTAAAAGCATTCCTGACGCTCACCCATGAGCTTGCCCACATACTCTTCAATAAGAAGTTTGCCTTAGAGTCCACAGGCATACAAGCCTCTGTGATCCAGGCCTACAACGAGGCTATCTCTAAGCTCGACAGTAACAGGAATGAAGCTGTCGCTCAGATGAAGTTCATCAACTCTGTAGTAGGAGCCAACGTCAGCGCAGGTGACACTAAGTATTGGTACAAGCTCCATGAGTGGTTCGCGAATCAGGTAGTGCTACATTTGACGACGCAGACCCAAGCCCTTAATGCCGTGGATGAATACTTTATCGACTTGAGTAAGGATCTCAAGGCTCTCTACAAGAAGACAGCAAAGAAGTCGGGTGTATCCTTCAACGCTGAGGAAAGCCTCTCAGCCTATATGGACAGCTTGCAGGAAGGACAGAAAGATGGAGCCCAAGCTTACATACTTGACGCCAAGGCAACAGCGGATGCGCTACAGATTGCCGAGGCATCGGAGGCTCTTGCTGACATCGACAGCCCTTACGCCAACTCTCCTGCTCCTAAGCACCCACAACATGCCGGATGGCGCAGGCCGGGCTTCTTTAAGAAATTTGCTGAGATCGTAGGTGCTACAATAGCCAAGGGGCGTCTCGCTGAGTTCGACCGAATTAAGTGGGGACTTCAAGCCCGTGTGCTCACTGTCATTCAAATGGCGGATCGACACCCCAGTGTCACCTCCCTTCGAGAATACATAGAGCTATGGAGACTCGCCGGAGAGGAAGCTGATCGGTGGCGCAATGATGCGCTGAAGGTTTTGGAAGATAGGATCAATTTCGCCGGCTTGAAAGTCAACAGCAAGAAGTCGAAAGATTACGACGCGTTCATCGCTTGGGTAGACGACATGAGTTACCTTAGCGAGGAGGACCTCGTAGCAGGTATAACTAGAAGGCCGACAGACATCGACTTAGCTACTGGGGCTGAGATCCATGGGCTTGACGAGAGACACATTACTCAGTACCGTAAGGAAGAAAGTCTCTATGATCAGGCTCTTAACGCTTATATGGACCAAGCCGATGTATTCCTTGAGCAAATTTTCGCGGACAATCCTACCGAGCTAAGTAAGCAGAAAGCAGCCCTTATAGGCCGACGCCTTGAGATGGCTAACCGACCTTATATCCCTCACTCTCGCTTTGGAGAATGGTGGATCTGGGTTCGTCCTATAGTCACCAATAAGCAGGGCGAAAGAGTCCTGGGCGACACTGTAGAAGCACAGACTTTCGAGAGTCCCTCTGCTGTGGAGAAGAACCTCTCCGAGTTTGAGAAACGCTACCCCTCTGGTGCTTTCCAGATCACAGTTAATAGAGCACCCAAGGAACTCAATGCCTTTGCTGGTATGCCTCGATGGATGCTAGAGCAAATGATTTCCTCTCTCGACACACAGGAGGGACTAGCTAGGGAAATCTTGGGAGAAGCGGGTAGTGTGAAGGACCTCAAGGCGTGGCTCCGTAGAGAGTTCTTCCGCATGAGCCCCGAGAACGCAGCGGCTAAGAGATTCCTCAAGAGGAAAGGTACACTAGGTTGGAGTACAGACTCACGACGATCTTTTGCTAATTACTTCCAACACTTCGCGAACCACATGGCTCGTCTCAAGTACAAGGAGCCTATGCGCCAAGCTATTCAGCAAGTGAATGGAGAGGTTGTCAATCAGATAACTCCTGATCCCAACATGATGCAAGTCCGTGGCACCATTACTACCATGCTCAAGAAACACTTTGAGGAGGTGATGCATCCCACGGAGGATTGGGCTAAGATGCGCGCAATGGCCTTCACCTACCATATTGGCTTCTCACCAGCCAGCGCCATCCTCAACTTAACTCAGGTTCCTATAGTCACGATACCCTTCTTGGCCGCAAAGATTAGCGGACGACGGATGCCCATAGGAGGCAACACTGAATCTGTGGCAGAGGTCACTGCAGCTATTCGCTTTGCAACTTTCGACATCCAACGCCAGCATAAAAGGAGAGCGGGCGCCCCCCAAATCAGCGACGAAAATATGGCTATCGCAAGCTTGCTTCAAAAGCAAAGCGTCGTTGACCAGTCTCTCGCTCTCCACCTTGCTGGTCAGGCTAACACAGGCGTCCTTGAGAGGATGATGGGTGATCGCTTCGGTGAAATGATGGGCCGCGTCAACGAAGCCGGAGCCTGGATGTTTGCTCAGACTGAGAAGATCAACCGTCGTGTTACGATGGGGGCTGCTCTCTCGATTGTGGAGAAGCATCAAAAGTCAGGTAAAGCTAACGACCCTGTGCTTAATTGGGTTCAGGATCTCCTAGACAAGAATCCCTTGGAGGTCGAAAGGCTTACAGATCCTGAAGGAGAATTTAATTGGAGTATAGAGCAGGTAGGACGCTTCCTTGCCGCTCGGGATGCCGTGGACAACACCCAGTTCAATTACCAACAGTGGGCTAGACCGGCACTCCTGCGTGGACGCAAGGGCGCTATTCTAATGTTCTTCATGTTCACGCAGCAGATGGTTTATTACTCTGCGTTCAACGCTGGTAATGTGAGATACCTTATCGGCCTCTTTGCTATCGCCGGCCTAATGGGTCTACCCGGTGGCGAGGATATGTTCGACATAGCCACTTTCATGGGCAAGAAAATCTTTGGCCGTGACTTCAACCTCGAGGTTACACTACGTGAAATGATAGGGAGTATGGGTGATGAAGTCGGCCTCTCCAAGGGACAGGCAGGAGTAGCAGCAGATGTGGCTCTTCATGGAATATCACGCTATGGATTTGGAGTCCTCCCAGCCATTGGCTCAGCTACGGGTATTGGTCCCTTATCCTTTGACTTCTCCGGTTCCGTGGGTTTGGGTAGAGTTATACCAGGAGTCGAGGCACTTACTCAAGCTTCAGCCTCCTTCGATTCACAATTCACAAATGCAGTGTCCGATATCGCAGGTGCTACTTTCTCACCGATCCTAAATATCTTGAAGTTTATGAGCGACACACAGCTTCCAATCACTGATCCCAAGAGGGCAGAGCGTATCCTTCCTAGAGCCTTTAGACAGGGTGCCCAGGCATTTCGCTTCTTCGATGAAGAAAGAGAAAGGACTCGTGGAGGCCAAACTCTAATAGAGTTCAATATGACTGACCCCATGCACGCCGCGGAGGTTGCGCTTCAGGCCCTAGGTTTTAGGCCTACTCGTCTAGCTCGAGCCTGGGATAGAGAGATCATGGAGCGCGAAGCCATTATGCCCTTCGCGGCTCAGCGTTCTTGGCTCCTTAATCAATTCTTTTGGGCTAAGCACATCGCCCGAGATCCTTCGGAAGTTCGACAGGCTAAGAAAGATATTCAGTCTTTCAATAGGGAAGTACGTAGTATCTCGCCTAGGATGCGGATAGGTGGAGATACCCTACGTCAGTCTGTCAATGAGAGACTCCGCAGGAATAGGCTAGAGGAAAGAGGTAGGGCTCCTACCAAGTCAGAGCAACCTTTCAAGGAGCAGGCAGCGAGACTGATCCCCGACATATTCACGGAGGATGCGCCTCGCTAGTGCTTGAAGATTTCCGACACGTCCATGAGAGCCCGATACACTATATCGTTGCCCTCTTGTGCCTGCTGTAGATAGCCGGCCCTGATACCTGCTTTAATAGCTTCCTCGAAAGCCTTTGGTGACATAGTGGTTATGCACCTACGCCATAGCTCTGCGCTCTGCATGGCGCCGATAACGCTTAGAAGAGACATAATCTCCTTGACATCCTTTGAAGTCTCGGCAGCTCCCACTGATGCAAAGACTTTACTCATGTCAGCCTCACACTTCGTCACGAAGCTATGAGCCTTCTTAACATCTTCCTCTGTGATAACTAATTCATCCCGCACCGAGGCGGCGAGCACCAGGGCTAATTTGTGTATGTGTCCCTGCTTTCTCGACAAGTATCCTTGGTAACGGTCACTCGCCATACTATGATCCCGCTTCTGGGTATTGTGTTCTATGTACCACTTAGTTCCCCATTCCTTTGCTTCGGGGGTTAACTCATAGGCTCCAACTAGAGTGGAGATATGGCAGAGATCCTCCAGTAGATCCATGAACTCTGCTTCGTATTCCTCACCCACTATTACATCCGCTGGGTAGGGTATCAGTCTTTCTTTCTTGTCCGCATATACAAAGACTACACGAGACATGAGCCCTCCACCGATCATCACTTCAGGGATGTGAGTAGTAATCCAGGAGGGAGTAGTACAACCAATAATATTAATCCAAGGAGTATTAATGGTATCTTCTCCCGCAGTCTTAGTCTTTCGATCAAAGTTCCCTTTCCAACCGTCCCACAACTCAATAAGTAAATCCACCATATCAAAATCAGATGGCTTGAGAAAAGTACCCAGCTCACTGACAGCACAAGATATAGGAGAATGGACATGGGCTCTTCCCTCATTGTCAGTGAATGTCTTACCTGCCTTCGCCATAGCTACAAGAAGGGCGGGCCATGTGACTGACTGTGGCCCTATCGTAATCCCCTCCACTTTACGAAGGAAGTTAAGACCTTTGTGCATAGTTGTGGATTTGGTAGCCACACCCGGTGGCCCCACCAGTATGATGTAAAAATTCGGCGTCCACTGAAAGCTCATCTGGTCAACCCAGACTTGCCGTCTCAATGCCCCAGCTAAGGTCCACACGCCCGTCCAAAAATGGAACATAATGGGCGCTTCAGTGTTCCTACTGTGATGGAGATACGCCTTTATCCAGTCCGCGCAGCGACGAGCCAAAGCTAGGGGTCCAACTCTCTGAAACGTATTGGATTGGAAGACTGAACGCCCCCGCGTCAGCGATCTCTCCTTTAATACCCTCGGAGTCTTCCCATCCAGGCAGCTTTAGGACCCAAAGTTCCATTGCTGGTTGTATCATAGCACGGTTGTAGTCTTCCCAAAAGCCTCTATCTCTTGGGAAGCCATAAGCTTTTGCTAGTTCGTGGCAATGGACTATAGGAGAATATACCCATAGCTTTGCCGACAACATTTTCGCTGTAAAGTCCATGACGCTTTGGTAGCGCCGTTCCATTACAACTTCAGTCTTATCTGTATAGGGAGAGGCTAGGTAGATATATGACACTGACGGCACTCCTCATTAACCGGGGGGTTGACGGTTCTCAACCCGGTGGTTTACGACCAACTCCTTTCGGACACTTTCATATTCCAAGGGATGATCAGCGGATCATCATATGGGATAGGAACTTGTAGGTAACTAAGGATGTGCTTTCTATACATGGGGTCGTCATTGATTTTTGGATACTGAAAGACTAAGGAGTCATGGACCTGTATGAGCATTTGTATCTCTGGGAAGTGCTTCTCTAGTTCTAACGCTCCCCGCCAACAAGCAATAGCGACTGTGGATTGGGGGACCCAGGCGAGGGCTTGGTTAAGGAGGGATTCGATTCGGTCGAAGTATATGATTCTATATCCAAACTTGTTGCTAACGGATCTATTTCTAGCCAATAGTTCCCCGACGTTCTCTTGCCAATCTTTAATCCCAGGGTGAAGCTCAAACCAACGCCTCTGGAAAGATTCAGCATCTTTAATTCTCCATCCAAGAGTACCCGCAAGAGTCGGTGGTGTAGCTCCGTAATTAGTTGCGTGGACAGCGACCTTGCATTGAGTATAGTAAGGCTCTGCTCTACCATCCTCTCCTGCTTCGTCTCCAAACATTGCTCGTGAATTAACAGCGTGTATTGAGAGTCCTTTGTTGAAGGCATCTTTCAACTCCTCATCGTTAGCTTCCCAGGCGACGACTCTTGCATCGGCCCCAGCTAAGTCAGCATCCGCGATAAGATAGCCAGTGTCCGGCACAAAGATTTTGCGGACGTTGGGTAGCGCTACCGTCCGCGCAACCATTATAAAGCCTCGACGTTTTCAATTCGAGTGCTTCGCACATAGAATACCTGCCACAACTTAACGTGCTGCCGGTCTGAAATGCCGCCTTTATTCCAGTCCTTTTTAATGTCCTTGATGAAATTAGCATACTCTTCTTTCTCTGGGGGGTGCTCTTCCAAGTAATCAAACATCCCTTGGATGCTTTCCCTAGTGGCTTTTGGCGTCTTTGGTATATGGTCAACACGCTTAGCATCTGCTCTTTCCGTGTTGAGAATAAGAACGTCGAGCTTCTGAAGTACGAACTCTGGGATCTCAGAGTAGTCGTGTTGCCCCCTCGTCATCCGAGTACGTACAGCAAGGAGGGCAGCTAGGATAGCCTTGTCCTCAAGTTCAGGTAGCATCTCCATGACGACATCTAAGATATTACGGGCTTCGTCTGTCTTACTCATCTTCCGTTCCTTTCGGTATGTTCATAAAGTTAGTGCCACGACCCCAGGCATTAGCCTTCGACGCCCAACGGAAAGTCACCGTGCCAGCTATATCAAAGGTTGAGCGCATCCGACCGTCGGGATCAAGTTCGGCAGACAGGAAAGTATTAGAGAATACTCCTAAAGAACGTAGCTCTAGTAGCATCTGTATGATTGGTTGCAGAAATGGCTGTCGCGTTGCAATCTTGGCTAGGGCCTCATCGTCCACGGTGGGCCGGCCCGTCTTTCTATTCTTTATTTCACGCAGCCCAAGCTCCTCATAGAAGATTTGCATTTGCTGCTTGGGTGAGCGATACCAAGGCTTAGCTTTAGGCAAGCGGGGCCACACCCTTTCAGAAATTGCCTCCTCAAGCCAAATTTCTCTATACTTAATCGCCTTCTCAACATCTTTGTGCGCCTTGGCCCTTCTCTCCAAGTCGATCTTGACACCACGCAGCATCATGTTGACTACCATATGCCATTGCTGCATCTGCCAGATCCACTGCTGATCGAGCTTCATCGCCTTGATTAGCTCAAGGAGAACCTGAGCGATCTCGAAAGTGGTTACGGCATCCTTACAATTATAAGCCCAAAGCTGCTCTTCAGGAACTTTCGGATCCCAGTCTTTTCCTTCATCTTTCCAATAACTGTGATAGTCACAGTAGAGTGAGGAAAGGTAGCCCAGATCACGTGGAGTCCCTGGCCAGCAGAGATGATGCGCAACCATTGTGTCAACGTAACACTTGGGTTTACACGCGAGGAACTTCTCGATGTATTGTAGGTCATAAGTAAAGTTTTGTCCTATGAGCAAAGCATTTTCGTGCATGAAGATGTTGCGTAGCCCATCGTGGATTCCCATTTCCTCGGCTATAGTCCAATAGCCTGCATCGTTCTCCATACACATCAGCGGGATACAAAGGGCATTAGCCCTAGAAGTGGCTAATCCTATGCAGGCAATGTGCCCGTTCCTAGTTTCGAGATCCACGGAGATTTGCGTGGGGCCTAGTTTTAAGTTCGTGAGGATGTCACGAAGATACTTTGTCACAGCTTGATAAGAGGGGCGCAAGATGAACTGGTAAGGCGGTTCATTATCCCACACGCCTCCTTCCAAAGCGTGAGGAACCTTACCCTTGAGATCATGGACTAGAAGATAGCGCCAAGGCCATTGTCGAAGGACGGCTGCCGGATGGTACGTGGGGAGAAAAGCCACTGCACCCGTCTCAGCGTGAGTTTTTAGCTGAGAACCTCTCCATCGCCCACTTCCTCTAGGCACCTTGCGCCCCATTTCGTAGGCTATCGAGAATGAGTTATTTGTTAAAGCCCATAAAGAATAATTACCCAAGCCAATTATCAGCCGACGTGCGTGTGCCTTGATCTGTTCATATAGTTTGATGAGGCCCTGCCTGACTATAGGCATAGGGTAGAGTCCTCTAATCTCCTGGTGCCCTTCCTCCCGAGCTTTCTTAGTGGGATAGAAGAAGGACCACATATTGTTATCTTGTGGCTGAGAATCCACGAGGTTAGTAAGCAAGACTTCATTGCGAGCTATCCCTGCCTCCGAGAGTATAGTCGTTAACTCATTGCCGGACATACCGACAAAGGGCTTCAGCCTATTCGCCTCTGCCTCACCCCAAGCCTCACCAACAATCATAACCTTGGCGTCAGTGGGACCTGAGGTGTACCTAAAGAGAGAGTCAGACATTTAGCTCTTCCATCCTCCTGTCGATAGCCATTTCGGCTAATTCTATTTGCACCATAGCTGCGGTTAGAAGAAAATCGTCTTTCACCAGCTCTGGATATTGGTATTTAAGAGCACCAGCTATGCCATGTTTATCTTTCCAATAGCCCCACATGGGGGACTGATCAGGGTCGGTCATGCTAATGTCCTTATCCAGTTGCGTGCATTCCTCAAGGTGAGGAAGCTATTGATACGGAGCCCGTTCTCTGAGACAACCCAGAACCTTTCGACGGGAACCCTTACTTGAATTAAAGCGGCTCGATCTTTTCTTACCCGAGTAGCCTGTCGCCAGTATCCCCCTAGTTTAACGAGACGAATCCGCAGGTTCCGGGTCTTGAATCGTGCCTCGTATAGTCCCTTCTTGATCCGGGTCAGTTTCAACTAAGTGTCCTCCAGGGTAGGGGGTTGTTTCTATGTGCTTGATGATGTCATCGACTATCTTGTTGGACAAGACGAGCACAGTCTTATGTGTACCTTCAGTCGCATTGCGGATACAAAACTGCCACATTTGGGCTCTTATGCCTATCTCTATTATACGCTGCACTACGGTTGCGAAGTATTCCATTAGACGCCTCCAAAGTGAGGAGTTGGGCCAAGTGTAAATACTAGATCCTCAGAGATTGCGAGGTTCAGCATCTCGACATCCAACTCGCGAAGGTTGCTGGCCTTGAGCCGCATAGATTTGACGTGGGGTCCGCGGCGGTGGATATGAACTACTACGGAGTAGACTGTGTTCTGCTTAGTCTTGAAGGGGCCGAGGCGTACTTCTTGCGCTACGCGAGGGTCGAGGATTTCATTGTATTCAGGCCTGAGATCGTTAAGTAGCCTCATCTTCTTCCTCCAGGTTCTTCAGCCTCTCTTCGGAGGCTCCAATAGCCACAGGGTTATTATCAATGCCGGTCGGCTTAAGCCCAAGCTTGTGAGCAGCAGAAAACAGTGGACCACTTCCGCAGCAAGGATCAAGGACAGCTTGACCCGGCACTGTTGAAAGTTCGAGTAGTTCGAGGTAGAGAGGCACAGGTTTCTCAGCGGCATAATCTTTCTTCTTTACCAGTGATACGTCGAAGATGTCATCGACGCATTTGCTTAAAGGTTTGCCTCCCTTGATAAGCAATAAGACCAACTCGTAAACCCTACGGAAGCCTGACTCTGCGAAGGGAGCATGGCCTCCACCTAGTTTGTGCCAAATGAGTGGAGTACGCCAGGGATACCAGCCAGCCTTAATCGCCATTTCTCTTATGGATACAAAGTGATCAATGTCGCAAAAGATATATAAGTGAGCACGATCTGTGGTGATGCGATAGCCTTCGGTGAGGATGCACAGTGTTATCTTCCTAGCAAACTTAGGTGTGTCCTCGTACAAGTGCTTCTGTCCTGCCTGCTTTCCAAAACGCTTGGAGGCTCCTATACCATAAGGAGGGTCGGCTATAATGCAGGTGAATTGTCTCTTCTTGAATTGAGGAAGCACTTCTAAAAGGTCGCCTTCAATCAGTTGCGTAAAAAGAATCTTCCCTTCTTCTTTAGCCTCAGCTGCAAACTCTCGTTCTATCTTGCGCGAGGCTATATAATAAGCCTGGTTGAGTGAGCGGGCTCCAGCTACATCTGGGTCGTTTAGCATTCCACCAACAATAGTCGATCTGGCAATTTCTCTTTGTAAAGCTACATCGCTTCCACCAGAGGCAGAGGCTATCTCTTTCGCAGTATCAATTATAGTTTGCTTTGGGTTCTGTGAGAGCCTTAGCCTATGAATAGAAGTTAAAGCCTCAGTTCGTTCCTGCCATGTCAAGTCTTCACGGAGAATATTCTCATCGAACTCAGCTTCAAGAAGTTGTAAAGGGCTCAGCTCTGATAGCTCTACATACGGCACCATTTCTGCAAGCAAGATTTGCCCATCACATGAGAAGAGCTTACCCTCGCCATGCAATTCCTTTAGGGCTGTAAGACGCCGCTCTCCCGCCACAAGTTTCTTGCCCTGTAGAACGAGGGGGTGCATCAAGCCTTTGTCATAGATAGAATCTTTTAATGACTGAAGCGGTCCAGGTGCAATCTTCCCACGCTGGCGCTCACCAACCTCAATATCATGCCAGTCTATTGTTTTCATAGCGACATCCACGTTATGCCTAATGCTTTAAAGAACCATAGTCCAAGAACTACCATGGCTAACCCAATAGGCACCCAGCCCCAAGCTTTCCACCATTTTTTCATGGAAAAAAGAGGGAGGGTTTCCCCTCCCCCTCCCTAGTTTATGCGCCTACGACGTAGACGACGTTGGTGTAGTCACGGCCATCCCGCTTGTCGGTGCGGACTGTTACCGTGCATGGGCCTTCACCCAGGAGATCACTAAGCTGGAAGTTCTTGCTCCCGTCATTCAGCCCTAGAGCTTCCCGGAGCCGACCCAAGCCGACATTCTTCCCGTCGCCAGCAAGCATGATGTACTGGCCATCGACTTCTTCAGTGTCGAGGAAGACAGTCTGTCCGACTGTGATCTTGTCACGCTCCATTTCCGACTTCAGATCGTCGTCCCTAATATCCCAGGACACTTGAAGGCGAACGTCCCCATCTTTCTCTCGCGGCGTGATCTTGTCGATGTAGCCGTTGTCATATTGACCATCAGGGACTTTGGGATACTCTGTGGAGTCAGCTGCTTTACGCGCCTGACCCATAAAGGTTTCAGCATCAAAGCTCATTTTCTTCTCCAGTTGTTCGAAGCGTATGGAATTGAGTGTCATCATGGATAAAATTGCTACGCCTTGATTTTCCTGTTTCTTCATCAAACCGTCAACCAAAAGCGTTAGCTGTGTGAAGGCGTCAGTCATTTCATGCAGCTTTCTCCTTTGCTTGCTGGCGTTCTTTCCATTTCTCTATAACGGGGGTGAAGTCAGGCGCCATCTTATCCATAAGAGGAAGTGACCTAGCCTTGGTGACTACCCCCGCCGTAGTCGTGGACCAGTAGAACTTGCTACCTTCGCGGTATGCGTGAACGCAGTCTGAGAAGAGCCGTGGCAGCTTAGGAGCAAGGCGCTTGCCGAGGGCAGACACCATAATCTTAGCACCACCACCATGCACTTCGTCGATCTCCCGTTCCTCATGTGCAATGAGAACTACTGGGCACGGTACGTCGGCACAAACCTTAGCAATGAATTTCTCTTCGAGGATCATGGCAGCGCCCCACTCGCCTGGGTGCATTACGGGCTTAGTGCCTGCCATGCAGTCGCGAGCCATAGCATTAAGACCAGAAAGGCCATCAATGACGAAAGCGCGGTCGTCACCCCACTCCTCAAGGGGACCCCACTGGAAAGGATCGCCTGTACAACAGTCGCAGATTGGGGTCTCGCAAGCACTAATAACTTCTGCGAACTGCTGCATATGCTTCTTGTCCTTGTTATGTTTTTGCTTGGACAAGTCCTCATAGGAGTTGCGACGCATGTCGTCAGCCATGTTGCCGAGAGACTCCCACGGCATCGCTGCTGGCGAGATATACTTCCAATGCATCTTACTCACGTCAGCATCATGTACCTCACAGCCCTCGATTAGCGATTCTTCGCCACCTGGATCTGTGCAAATGACGAAGACTTCTAAGCCAGCGTTGATAAGAGTGGCTATGGCAGTAGTCTTACCTACACCTCCCTCACCAGCCAGCAGGATCTTTGGTCCACGGATCATTGATCTTTTTCCTTCAGTCGTTTTAGTTCGATCATCATATCCTCTTGGTCAACAGTCGTCGTAATCTCCATGACTTGACCTCCCCCTGGCTCTACATCATAGTGTTGGCCAAGGAATGCTATAAACTCCGGTACAGTCGTGAAGATCCGAACGTGATGCCATTGATAGACTTTGGTTGTACTCACAGCAGCGAGTCCAGAAGCTCTTTGAGCCGAGTATTACACTCAATGTCAGCGGCCTTAACTACCGTGTCATAGTCCTCGTTGCCGTTGACTTCAATGTCCAGTGTAAGTTCGGCTTTCTTGCTATTGTAGTCTCCAAGGTTGATGGTTCGAGACTTGGTGATAGCGATGCGAAGGATTTTCATGCTACTTGCTCCAGTGCTCGGGTTACTACGGTGAGTTGGTTAATTAGCTCAACGGTTCGTTCGAGGGTGAGGTTTATTTCTCCTAGTACTCCCGGCGGTGTAGCAGTTTCTGATGGTTGTTGATCGCTAGGAAACGACTCCCCTGTTGCTCTCCCTACTAGAGCCTCCAAGCTAATCACCTGCGCATGAAGCGCCTCGTTGTTCACGCCTATCTTCTCCAAGATTGCGTGTAGTGGTCTAGGCTTGTCCACGGCGGTCGTGTCGATCATGCTATTTTCTCCTTTTTAAGCGGGTCCCATTTGCGGACAGTGTAGTGGTCATACCATCTATCAGCGGACTCACTACCGCATAGATTAAGGTATTGGCATCCACCATAAGCAGAGCAACTATCGGCGTAGTTGTGGAGCCATACTCCGTCTTTATAGCATTTGACCATATTGTGAACATCGACTAGCATCTCCTTATACCAACGCTCGATGAGCCAGTTGGGATAGGACACGAAAGCCTCAGCGTGCTTGATTTGTGTCTTCTGGATAGCCACGCCGCGGATCACAGCATGGTTTACTTTGTGTCCGTACTGCTGTGCTCCCCAGCAGTATCCGATGAACTGCCCGCGCATCGGCCACTGATCCGCCCAATTATACGAGATAGACCCAGTTGTCTTCTCGTCAACCACACAGAGAATTTTAGGCTTACGTACCCCAAGCATATCAAAACGCCCAGAGTACATAAGAGGGTCCCCAGTCTGAGGGTGGTTAATAGGGATTGGAACGCCGAAGCTAAATTCAATAGCAGCACCATCGCCTCCCATGTAAGGCTGGACTATATCGTCCTCGGGGTTGTACTCCTCAAAGTAGTCGAGGAGGGCCTTCTGCACATTGGCGTGGGACTTGGCGTGGCCGTCGGGAGCTTCGTAGTCTCCCCAGAACGCCATCATGGCTTCCATCGCTAAACCCGCACACGCTCTCGGTTCTAACTTATCATTGTAGAAAGCGTTGCGATAAGTATGAATGCCGTGGGCGAAGCAACCTCCAGCGTGGAGGTGGATGCTAACTTTGTCGGGTTGTAAACACTGGATGTGCCCTCTAAAGAATTTCTGGGCACAAGCTCGATAAGCAGACAGCATGGTACTGTCTACCGAGGTAGGAAAATCTGTTAGTGGTTCCATAGTTCGGGTTCCTTTGAAGCATCGTGGGGGTTGGGAGGCTAAATGACAACCCCATAGATGCGTATGATAAAGCAGCGGTCCAACAGCGAGTCCCGCGCCTCCACTCCACTAGGTCGGTGCTCCGAGTTTTGCCTTTCCCTCCAGGGAGCGAGAGTTCGTGAAGCTCTTGTGCCCTTGGTTCCCCGGCCCTGGGATAGCTAGGCTTAGGTTAGCCTTGGGCATGTGGTGGCCTACTTGGTGCAAGAAGGGGGGCTTTCGTCCCTTCCCATTCACAAGATCCACACACTATTAGGTCTATTCGTGTGTCTAAGTAGATGGTTCCTTTGTTGCACCAAGGGCATTGAAGTGCTTTTAGCTCGACTAACTCCCCAGTCGTGAGAGCATCGGCTATCTCTATTTCTCGCATGTGCTTTACGCTTGAGTGGGCTAGCTTGCTCATCATCCACTCCCTCCACATAACGCCCCCAGATAGTAATCCATATCTTAGGCTACATAGCCGAGGATGAAGAAGGTTGGAGGAACTAAGCCATAGTAAAGGTCTTTGAGTGTAAGCTTCATTCTTCGGGTTCCTTTATGTCTTTCCTCATTTCACTGGAGATCATCCCTCTCATGTAGGCTTCCTGTTCCTGTAGGGAGATATAGCGTTCGAGGGCCTTCACGGCTCTTTCTATTAGGGGCATGAGTGAGTATTCAAAGTGATAGGAGGGGTCTGTCATTACAAGCTCTTCAAGTCAGAGGTTAAGTCGTCCAGAGTTAGGACTTTGGAAGGGGCTTTGCGTTCTTTGGGTATGGGGGCGGCGCGGCGGCGGAGGCTATGTAGGATCTCGACGCCATACTCGCGCTCGATAGCTGTGAGAGTTTCGCCCCTCTTGCGCTTTTCACTGAGTTCTTGGAAGCGTCTTCCGGCTTCCTCGGGTTCGATCTCATAGGGGTCTGGGTACTCTTCGCTATAGTTCATTAGGTTGATCCTGTGATTCGAGGAAGTCAAGAAGGAGGATCTTAATTAGCTTACTTCTCGCGCCGTATTTGGGCTTGCGTCTGACTGGATCGAACAAGTAGGCATCGAGGTCGATTATTAAAGTGGACGGCAAGCTCACCGTGATTTCCACGGGTCGATCTGTATGTGGTTTCCTAGACATAATTTGCATGGTATATTAACCGCCCGGTTTTGTCAACAACAATCATACATGCTAAATATTTTCTCTCTGTATAACTCTTTGAAGCGTTAGGTATTCTTCTCGAAAAACTCTTTAACGCTTGCTTCAGCTTCGTCTTCTTCCTCGTCTGTTAGTGTGGGTGAGAGTTCGGGAGCTTCGGGCATGCTAATTCCTGCCCCTTCGAATACGTCAGAGAAGCTTTCTCCTGTTGGTTCAACAAAGAGGACTGTTTCCTGGCCTTGCATTAGCATACGAGTGGTGATGCGTTGGGCTATAGGTGCGAGGTAATGATTTTCGTCAATACAAGCACGACAGACGGCGTTTAGTTGAGAACGAAAGTATTCGGCTCGCTTCTTCGAGGTTCGATCTCTAGTTGCTTCAAAGGTTAGGGGTATGCGCTTAGAGCCAGCCCTTTCAATCAATATGAGAAACTTGGGGTTAGCCTTACTGACTTTAGTCTTTGCCATAGTAGCTACTCCTTACAGAGCTAAGGATTTTCTTCCGCATGGAGAATGCGACGCGATTGAAGTTCTTGACTATGACTCCCTTAATGTTTCTAGGCCCCATTCTGTCAAAGTACATGACTACTGCCCGCTCTACCCAATAAAGTATTTCAGCCTCTTGCCATTTATAGTCTGTAGAGATTTCGACGACGAGCTTGTACTTGTACTTTGCGGGTCGTTTGTAGTCCCGGTTGCCGAGCTTAGGCATCGTCTTTTGCCTTATTGCCCTGCATCCTCACTAGATGAAGTGCTTGGTCGAGGCAACCTAGCAGTTCGAGTCCCGCGAGTCCCATGGCTACGATGTCAATAGCCTGTCGATCGTCTGTCTCAATGACTTGGATCAGGACGATGCCTTTTGTAGTCTCAGCATCGAGGCGTTGGTCACGAAACTCAGTGATTGCATCACGTAGCTCATCAAAATCTGGCATTAGGCTGTACCTCCTTCTTCGCGTGGTAGCACTCTCACGTCTTTTTCGCCGGTGAGAACAACTACTACACGGCCATCCTTCATTACTATGTCAGCTACTGAGTCCGCTTCAGCCACGGACATATCTATGGACGCTGCCTGTATGATAGATGAGAGTAGGGCTCTAGTGTGAGTCATCTGCTCCCAGACTTCAGCGTCCCGTTCAATAGCAAACATTGTGCCATCACTGGCTACCCATTTGTGCTCCACCATAGTATTTCTCCCTAATTGGCCCTGGCCTCCGGGCACTAGCCAGGGTAGAGAGGGGCCAGAAGGTGACAAAAGCTTACCCTGCCCGGCCCTCAATTGCTTAGGCGGTGACTTCCACGGTCACTTGGATTGCGCTTGGTTCACCGTCGGGAAAGGCAGCCTTCTGAATGTAGAGCTTGCCTATAAGCTCATCACCACTCTTGAAGACGCCGCTATTATCTACCTCTGCGAAGCGATAAGTGTTCTTGGTGATACGCTCGCGGAGGAAGTTAAGAGATAATGTCGTCATCGGAACTTCTTTCCTCTGTTGTGTCGTCGCTTGGGATCTTCTCGTAGGAAATTGCGATTGGGGCGTGACGCTTCTTCCAGCCCCTACGCCGCATGAACTCTTCGACTATAGCGTGCATACTATCGCCTTTTACATCGGGGCTATAGGTGTCTGCCCCTACGCCGTACTCAAGATCCACGTCGCCTTCGTGAGTGCGACCTGATGCTTTGATCTGGATGCAGAAGCTGTGTAGTGATTCGTCTCTCTGGAGTTCTTTGCGCATTCGCTTGATCTCGCGTTTGAGGGCTCCCTCGAAAGAGACTATTGCAACGGTGTGTTCGTCAGTCATCTTTCCAATACTCCACGGCAAGTTCTCTGAACCTTTCGACTACTTCGTCGCGGCTGTCTCCGGTGGCAAAGAAGATGCAAGCTAGTTCATGGGACGTGGCACCAAAGACTTGAGCACCCATAGCTTCCCAGCCCTGTCCTTCGATGGGTATTAGTCCCCAAGGCCCTACTGTGTCGATGCCGGTACGGCGTTGCAGCCAATGGCTAGTGAAGCCTCGGTTACGCCATTTGGGCATCAGGCTAAGCCAGCCTGCTGCACAGGCTGTAGTGCTGCATAGGTTTTCTAGGTCTGGCTTGGGACCATAGGGATGCTCGCCCCAAGTCCCCATATCGAATTTGGCGTTTGGTGGTAGTTCGAGGTTTTCGAGGTCGTCTGCTGCTTCTTCGAGAAGCGTAGCTGTTTCTTTCTTGTCCATTAGAACTTTCCTAATGCTAAGAGTAGGCCGCCGATGATGATGATTGCTACTACTGCGGCGGTGGGGCTCATCATACTGGAATGTCCCCGTAGATCGTAGCACCCGTGGCTTCGAGGATCTTGTGAATCAAGTTAGATTCTGTCGTGGGTACTCTGACTACGAGGATGTGGGATTTGGCTTCCTGGGGAAACTTGTGGTGCATGATGCCGAGGCACGCATACTTAGCGGGGATTGGCATTTTGCCTCGTCGTATGTAGTTGTGAAGTGTGCTCTCCTTAATGTCGAGAACAGTGGAGAGATTCTTGACGCCACTGAATGCTTCGACGGCCTCGACGAGGGCAACTGTGTTCACTAACTTTTGTGGAGTGTGTTTGTGGGTCTTGTGCTTCTGCTTTGTTGGGTCGGGCATAGTGGAAAGATCCTTTACAATTGATTCAACCGTACCAGTTTGATTCGCCATGACTTACTCCTTCTCTGTCGAAGTCTTTACCCTTGGGTGATAGCCTATCAAATATTCTCATTATCTGTCTTGCGTGTCTCGCTAAATCTTCGAATGGATAGCCGTTGATGTCGTAGCGTTCCATCCAATTTTTATCACCAAATGAGGCAGCGAACGTGTTGATCTGTTCGATGCCCCTTTGAATTGCAGCGATTTCTCGCTTAGAGTTTAATCTTGACACGGCCGCCACTTGTCTTTGCGACGTGCTTGGCGCACTTGAATACTTCTTCGATCATGGCATGTTTCATTGACTGGCATATATCGTCGATCATTTCGTAAGCCTCTGGGAGCCCTGCGCTGTCGTCTTCGGCTAACCTGTAAGCAACAAGTGAGGCCATAAGAGTGACTGTGCGGTTCACCATCATGTTGGTTAGTAACATGGTGCTGGCCAGCATGTCTTTGCCGTGCATGTCGGGGTGGACGTGCTTGGTGAATATGGCTCCGATCTCGCGGCTCATCTGGCGAGAGATTTCTTTTTCTTTATCAGTCATTTCACTGCTCATAGGTTTAAGTCCTTTAGTAGATCGTCTAGCTTGGGTTTGGGTTCTTTGCTACCATAGCGAGGATCTTGTGGGAAAGAGTCGGGGATAGTGAATCGTAGGGTGCGTGGTTCGTAGATTATATTTACTCTTGTGGCTGGAGGTGCCTCTTGTTCTTTGAAGCAAGAGAGGCACACACGGCAGTCATCGTCGTAATACTCAATCTTGCGATCAAGCATTGTGCAATCTTTTAGGGGTAGGAGCGCGACCACAGGCGCTAAGAGTTGGGATGTGTTGTTGTGGTCTAGCACGCGGATGCGTGGGACGGGAGATGGGTTGAAGTGGACCTCGCCGCAGTCACACTTGACGCGGAACACGGCGAGGACTACTTCGGTTGCGGTCCAAGGCATTAGAGGAGGATCGTCCGCATTAGGGAGTAGCTCCCTATGTCGATCTTGTGAATGTCGAGGGCGGCATAGACGCCAGCGGGCTCTGCGCCTGCCTCGACTAAGGCTACGGCCATTAGGGTTCGGTTGAGGGGATCTTCCCCGGCGGCGGTTAGAAGCCCCATGT
>SDBS01000266.1_pt1 | contig 47881 bp, 30 predicted proteins | sample 2277091 | NCBI WGS metagenome assembly SDBS01 (sample SAMN10404972, study PRJNA504765) | marine sediment metagenome | isolation source: marine sediment core GS10_PC15, 163 cmbsf | place: Arctic Ocean: Southern Knipovich Ridge | collected 2010 | reverse complement strand
TTGGGCCTTGATCCCGATGGCCGCATAGATGTATTGTTCTCCGTTTCCATTCGGGTCGGGCTCCAGCAGCCACCACAGATATCCGTAGCCAACCCTCTTCTTGTTCTTCTTCGAGAATTCAACTTCACCTTGTTTATTGTCAAAAAAGCATCGGATTAGGAAATTATATTTTCGTGAAACCCTATTGATTATAACTGAGTAAATCCGATTCGGAAATGAATAAGAGGGATAAAAGAAATCCACATGATTAGGCGTTTAGGCAATTTTGTTTGTTATTATTTCTGTGTAGGATTATTATGTTGAGAGGTTTACCAATGGACAGGCGTCATTTTTTAAAGCTGCTGGGAAGCGGCACCGCTTCCATGACATTTAACGCCTGTTCCACAGGTGACAAACCCCGGAGCCAACCCAACATTCTGCTCATTATGTCCGATGAGCACAATGCCTCCGTGACCGGCAGTTATGGAAACAGGATCATCAATACCGGAAATCTGGACAATCTGGCCCGGAAGGGCATCACCTTTGACAGCTGTTACTGCAATTCTCCTTTGTGCGTTCCCTCAAGGTTATCATTCACCGCAGGAAAATATGCCTCCAGGGTCGGGGCCTGGAGCAATCATGCCTGGCTGCCCAGTCCGGACACACCATCACTGCAAAGGATCTTGAATATGGCCGGGTATGAGTCTTATCTCTGTGGAAAGATGCACTATGACCGGACACGCCTCTACGGCTTCACTCAAGAGCTGTTTAAAAGCAGATACAATCAAGAGCTAAAAGACGGCAAATGCTCAAGAAGGAATCCCGACATTCTCGACTCACCTCCGGGCATATCCGACCGGTTCGAGGGTTTCCATGCCGGCACTCAGTCCCAGGTTCTCAATCACGATTCCCAGGTCACTCGGAATGCAAAAGAATTTTTGAAAACCCGCTTAACTCATGGAAAGCCGTTTTTCCTGGTGTGCGGATATTATGCACCGCATTACCCCCTCATTGTTCCTCAGAAATATTGGGACAACTATAAGGACAGGGTGGCCATGCCCACCATACCCCGAGGCCACCTTGAATCTCTTCCGTTAAACTACAAACACCTTCGGATCGCTTTTAATGTCGACGATACTCCCAAGGCCGTTATCAAAGATGGAAGGGAGCTTTACTACGGACTTACCGAGTGGTTCGATGAACAGGTCGGCCAGCTCCTGGCTGCGCTTGGAGACAGCCCTTTCGCCGAAGATACGGTCGTCATCTACACTTCCGATCATGGAGAAAATATGGGCGAACATGGGATGTGGTGGAAAAACTGTATGTATGAATCATCCGTGCGGGTACCATTGATTGTCAGCTGGCCAGCAAGATGGAAAGGCCCTCAACGAAGAACGGAAACCTGTTCACTGCTGGACTTGGTCCAGACCATTATCAAAGTCGCTGGGACCAGTTCTCCCGCAGATTGGAAAGGGGATTCAATGCTTGGTTGGCTCGATAATACAAACTCGGACTGGAAAGACTTTGCTGTAAGCGAGTATTACGGACATTACGTCTGTTCGGGATATGTCATGTGCCGCCTCGGAGAGTACAAATATGTCTATCACACTCGACCCGATTCGGATCACTCTTCCGAAACCGAACTCTATAACCTGAAAACCGATCCAGGAGAATTTAACAATCTTGCTCGAGATCCCAAATATACGGACATGATGGTCATGATGCATTCCAGGATAATTTCAGAGATCGGTGAAGATCCGGAAAAGACTGAATTGAGATGCCGGGCCGAATATGCTCAGGGAGGATACGATCGTTCCGCATAAAAGGAGAAATTGATGTCGACACTGATGAAAAAGACAAGGTGTAGGACCGGACTTCGGATGGTTCTTGTTCTCGCGGTTCTTATCGCCTGGGATTGCAGAGGTGACGGTTCGAGACCACCCGGAGATACCAAGGCCGAGGTGGTTCGAGATACGGTCGGACTTTTTTTCACACTCAACAACAGGGTGATCCTTGCTCTTGATGGCGCCACAGAACCGTCCCAGCGCCGGTTCAATTTCGGTAAGCGCAATCCGGCCTGGAACGCCAATCTCAAACCTTTCGCCGGTGACTTTTTGGGGAAAGGGGCAGCCAGTGTGGGTTTGTATGTCCGACGCCAGTCTCGATTTATCATCCATTCCAAAAATGTCCCGGGATGGCCTGACAATGACTTTAAATATGAACCTATTCCCGGCTCAGGACTGGACTCCTCCATCCCCCTTCATCCCGTGATCGGTGACTGGAACGGAGACGGTTTTGACAGCATCGGTCTGTACAGGCGCGATACCGGAGAATTTTTCCTTCGTAATGACATCTCTTCGGGATCCCCGGACTCGATTTTCTCGTTCGGCACTACGGATTCGATCCCGATCGCCGGCGATTGGGATGGGGACGGTATCGATACGATCGGTGTTTATAATCCTTTGACAAGGCAGTTTGAACTGGCCGAGGCCAACATCTCCGGAACCGAATACACATCTTTCACCTATGGTTCGGGAAACGTTTTCCCTCTAGCGGGCGATTGGGACGGGGACGGTATCGATACGATTGGACTCTACGAGGAGCAGTCTAACCTATTCCATCTCAAGAATTCACACTCGGGTGGGGTTGACGACTTGACGGTCCAGCTTGGCGAGCCGGATCCGTTTCCGGCATTTCCCAAGCAAACCGATATCCGCTCTATGCCACTTCGTTTTCCGATCGCCGGCAATTGGAATTCAAAAGGTGACCCTCAAACAGATGCACCCTACGACTGGGAAATCGCAACGCCATCATCGCAGGACATCGATCCGGCCAAGCTGGCTGAGGCTTATGAACACGCACGCATATCGCCACATCTGCACGGCCTGCTTGTGATCCGGAACGGCAAGCTTATCGGCGAGGAATACTTCAACGGTTTCGACGCAAGTATGCCCAACAGCATCAAATCGTGCACAAAAGTGTTTACATCGGCACTGGTGGGGATCGCCATTGACCGAGGTTATATCGAGGATGTGGACGAGCTTATCAGGGATCATCTTCCCGACTACATCACAGCAGAATCCCATCCATGGAAACACAAAATCACAATCCATCATCTTCTCAACATGCGTGCGGGAATCGTCTGGGACAACAAAACCTGGAACCCCCGGATGACTCCAACCTTGAACTGGGTTAGATTTTACCTGGATCGCCCCATGGAAGCGCAGCCTGGAGACATCTTTCAATATGCCAGCGGTTGCCCCAACACGGTTGCCACGATCCTCCAGCGCGCCGTGGGACGGAGAGTGGACGAGTTCGCCGAGGAGGTTCTCTTTGGTCCCCTGGGCATCAAGGCCACTCGCTGGGATTATGAACCGAACCAAGGCCGACTCACGTTCGGGCCCTGTGAGATATTCATGCAGCCGCGGGACATGGCCCGCATGGGCGAGCTTTATATTAACAAAGGTTCTCTCGACGGCGAACAGATAGTTCCAGCCAAATGGGTCGAGTACAGCAAGACGGACCATGGAGATAATTACGGCAATTACTGGTGGCATCATTATGAGAAAGGCTATTTCAGCATGGCCGCGCAGGGATATGCGGGACAGCGGATCTATGTGACTCCGGAGCTCAACCTAGTCGTGGTGACCACATCTCGCTGGAGAGTGAACAGTTCTGCCGCGGCGGATCAGCAAAACGACAACTTCAACCTGTGGCGAAACCACGTTTTGCCCGCAGTGAAACCTTCTCACCTATTCCATTGACTCCGGCCCAACCATAGGAAGCCTGCTCAAGCCCCGTCCTGGTCATTTGATTACCTAACCTGGATTATTCACGAGTCGAGGTTGCCGTAGAGGCAAGGCGCAAAGGATGCTGCTGTAGGCATCTACTGCAAATCCTATGCAACGACGCCTATACGGTGAGATCGGCTCGCCTGAAAGGTAAAAAATGTCGATTATTTATAGAAAGCACATTGAAAACGAAAATGTCAAAGTGATTTACCGAAAGAATAGTGGTGCTGATTGATATTGCTTCTGTTGAATCAAGTATCGACAATTTTTATGAATAGTTCAGGCTATTTAACGGCAAAGGCCGTCGATACGGTTGACTCTCGTTGAGACTCTGTTTCTCCGATCATGAAATCGAGACGGTAATCGCCGGCCTTAAGTCTACCTATCTGAAGCTCTATATGCAGTATTCGGATGTCCCCTTCCTCAAAATTATCGAGTACTGAGAACGTGGTCAGAATTTCCCTCCCCGATCCATTCTCGATGAGTCGGATATGGAACCGAAGTTTTCCCTGGGGATTTCCGGGAAGTCTACAGGGAAGGACGATAAAAAGTTTTTCTGTCTTCGAGGGCAAAACTTCAACAACGGGTGCATATTGAGAAAGATCAAAAGGATAGATGTTCACTAAGCCAAGAGGCTTAGAGCGCCCGTCTTTTTCCTCCATCGATTTTCCTTTTAAATAGAAAACGTCTCTGCTTTCAGAGGTCAACAAAGGTGGAAAAATTTGGAGGTCTGAAGCAGAGGCCTCAGGGATTTCAACCGAGGCGGAAGCGACGGCCGCCTCTCCGGTATGGAGATTCCTAAAAACAACACGATATGTATAAAAGCCGACAGGCAAGAATGTCAATGAATAATAATAGATGTCTTTTTTCGGGAATTTCAAAAAATCGGTCTCGAATCGCTGGAGATCGAAAACATTGCCTTTATCATCAAAGAAAAGATTGGCAATTTCAATGGTTGTTCCAGATATTTTCTCGATTTCCTGCTTAGGTATCTTCGAGATCGTGATCAAGCCCGAATTCTGGTTTTTTCTGAACGGCACAACTGTTAGGTTGAAAGAGTGAGGTGTTTGAAATTGAGACGTTTCCTCTATGGCTAATTCCACAAAATGCAGTTTTTTTTCTAGCGCTGAATACTCGGAAAAAGGTTTGGGATTGAAATATCCCACCTGTGACTGAACCTGACATCCCTCTCTTTTCACTTTGACATCAATTTCATGGTACTTGCCATCCCAACGTTCGTCTATGCTGAAACCCAAAACATAATAGGAGGCAGTTACATTCTGTATCTCCTCCATGATTTCCTGATAATTCTTTATATTGCCGTAGTAACGCCCGCCCGTTTCCTCGGAGAGTTGCTGCAGAGATTGCCTACCCAACAACTGTCTGTCATTTCTTATATCAGACCAGGGCATTTGTTTCACGGCCAGATTGGTATCCATATCCATACTAAAATTTTGATCCTGGCCCCTGGAAAAAATAGTATAAACCGAGCTGTTGGAGGCGGCCAGGCTCTTGATCATGATCTCGTACCTGTTCCGCAGATAAGTCTCTCCATACGTCCCCTGGGCTAAGCCCTTATTGAGTGGGGGAGCCATTATGCCCCCCAGCACCGAGCTCGGAATCCCAGCTGAAAAAAAGACAAGGTGCTTGTGCCCCTGAACATGAGACAATGCCTGTCCCAAATCTTCCATCCCTTTCGTATAATTCGAAATGTTCTGAATGAAGAGATTCCTTTCCGATTCGAGACTAGCTAGTTCCAGCTGTTTTTCTAAGGATTGGAAATGCCGGCCACCCGAGATGTTCGATTGAGTGACTGCCGACTTTTCCGCGGCTTGGATCGCCGCGACTTCCTGGACTTTTCCCCAATAGCGTATCTCAACATTCTCGGCTCGGCCCAGGAAGTCTTTGATTCCAATCCCCTCGACAACCTCCCGGACCAAATGATGGTCCGAGGTCAGATTTTCGTGAATCGCCAGACCCTTATTCGCCGAATAGGATAAAACTCCGATCTCATCAGTAGGCAGAATCTGGGAATCGATGAAATGCAGAGCGGCTCTTTTCGAGTCTTTGATGCCATTGAGCGTGTTGAAGGCAAAATCGAAGAACAAGAAAAATTTACGATTGAGCTTAGGCGCAGATGTTCCTACTGGCACCTTCGATCCCTCGATTTCAAAGGACGGTATCCGAGGGAGATGTCTTTCGAAGTCTGAAATAGTTTTCAGTTGACCCTTATCGTATATTTCAAAATCGTCTGCCCCCAAATCCGTAACGGGGATACCGCTCTTATCGGTAACATAGACCTGGATCAGCTTCAGAGTGACAGTCACCTCATAATCCTGGGGATTCTCTTGTTCGTTCGCGACGGATTCCAGCCGAAGTATAGGAAACAGATAGAGAAAAACAAGGCAGATGAGAAGACCGTTGCGTCCTTTCTTTGTTCTCAATTCTGTTCTTGATCCGCACCGATATTACCATTTCTGTCAAGGGGAAACAAACGGCGTTCGGGACTCCTGGCAGCCTAATGACTAGGGGGGACTACCAGTACCGCAGGGCAATGCGAAAAACTTGTTCGACATCGGCTTGTGTAACTTGGCATGGAGATAAAGCCAACAGCCGCTCCTGCCTCATCGTTCCTTCGGCCAGAGCCGGGATATGCTGCGCTGTGTATCCTAGATCAGACAGACCGTTCGGGATCCCCACTTCGCGCATGAGATGGACGACCGCATCGGATAGTATTTCTCCAGCCTGAGAAGAGTCCGCTTCGGATGTGTCGCAACCCATGAGGCAGGCAGCCTCCAGATGTTTATTCGGAACGGCTGGGCCGATAAAACGGAACCAGGCAGGAGCAGCGATGATTGAAGCTATCCCATGTGGAACCAAGGGGTTCGAGCTGCCGTAGTCGGGTGGGATGTAGGACTCGACCATTCCCGCAATCGGATAGCCCATGGCATGGGGCACATGGACGCCGGCATTGCCGAAACCGATCCCAGCATAGGTACAGGCCAACATCAAGGCGGAACGGGCTTCAAGGTCCTTTCCATTCCGGACGGCCCTTGCCAAATAGCGGGAGACGAGCTCCATGGATTTTGCGGCCCAAAGATCACTGACAGGGTTTGAGCCGACATAGGGGGGTCTGAGTTCTGGGCTGGCGGGCCGAGGCCGGCTGTTGAAAGGGAGAGCTGTAAAGGACTCTATGGCGTGGCAGAGGACATCGATTCCACACGAAGCTGTGACCATAGGAGGGCAGGTAGTGGTGTTGAGAGGATCGAGGACGGCAAACGTCGGCCTCAAATACCGATGAGAGATACCCGTCTTCAACTTAAGCTCCTCTATCTCAAGTATCGCGACCGTCGTACACTCGCTGGCTGAGCCTGCGGTCGTCGGTATAACCACCAGCGGCTTCAAGGGGCCGGGCACCGGTTTAGCCTTTCCAATAGGGGCATTGACATAGTCCAGAAGATCCGCCGGATACGTCGAATAGAGGTTCGCGGCTTTGGCCGTATCGATAGAAGATCCTCCCCCTAGCGCGACAAAACCGTTGGGCTTCATGGTCACAGCAAAATCGATGGCCTCCCGCCAGGATTCTACGGTGGGTTCGGACAACACCCCACTGAAGATTTCGATATCGATTCCGGATGATTTGAGGACATCTGCCACCCGCCTAGAAAGCCCAGCGGCATGGAGGCGGGGATCCGAAACCAGCAGCACCCGGGTGACACCGAAACGGCTGAGATCCGTTGCAATTTCCTCAGTGACACCTGCTCCAAATTTAAAAGGGACAGTCTCGTAGGTGAATACGGAGTCTTTATTAAGATGGTTAGGGGTTTTCCTCTGGTCGATCACTTCAAAATCCTCTTCCCAAATCTGAAATACCAAACACGGACATCCACTTTTGAAACATATCACACCCAAAATGACCAGGTCAATGTTGAGGTCAAAGAATCCCAGGGATAAACATACGGCTCTCTCACCCAAAACCAAGTTTATCATCCCTACCTTGTGTGATAGTATGCAGGAGTTGAAGGAGCCCTCATGAATCAAAAAAATATGTCAGTGATGTCTTTCCTTGTTTGTCTTATCTTGATTCCGTGCCTTTCTGCATGTTCATCCAGTCAACCCTGTGAGAGTTTCGATATTCTTATCAAGAATACCAAAATAGTTGACGGGACCGGAGGAGCCCCCAGAAGAGGGAGTGTTGCCATTAAAAATGAAAGAATCGTTGCCTTGGGGAGAGTTACAGGTGAGGCCGAAACGGTGATAGACGGATCAGGACTGGTCACCTGCCCTGGATTCATCGACCCCCACACCCATGCCGATCAAGGGATCCTGCGGTTTCCTCAGGCGACTAATTTTATTTGGCAGGGGATCACGACCGTAATTGCCGGAAATTGTGGATTCTCCCCGGCTCCGCGCAAGGATCTCACCTTCAAGGACTGGCTGTTAAAAATCGAGGAGAAAAAGATCGCGGTAAACCTCGCTCAGCTTGTCGGACAGAGTGATATCAGGGCTGAAGTCATGGGGAGTGATTGGAAGCGGGAGGCAACTCCCGATGAACTGAGGGAGATGAAGGCTTATGTGGAAGAGTCCATGAAAAGCGGAGCCTTGGGCCTCTCGACCGGAGTGGATGCGCCCTGGCCAGGTTTTTTCGCCTCTAGGGATGAAAAAATAGAACTGCTGAAGATTGTCGCCCAGCACAACGGATTCTATGTTCCTCATACCAGGCACATCAGGAGCCATTGGCCTTCCAACATCCTAAAGGAGTACTCTTATGTGCTCTATTATGGGCCTTTGGAGGATGTACTGGTAGGAACATACAGGGGGTATCTCGAAGCCATTGAGGTCAGCAGAAAGGCTGGAGTCCCTCTCCATATCGCCCATTTCGGTCAAGCCTACAAACTCCCCCAGCCTCATCCGGATTCCCTGGAAGAGGAGGCTGCGAGAGCAACTCTTTCCGAGATCATCGACAAAGCCAGAGAGGATGGGATCGATGTCACATTCGATATCATACCATCACCATCGTCCATCGGCGGAAGGGCTCCCTTGATAAGGGAATTTCTCACCCAAAGATTCAGCTATCCGGATTGGCTGGCTAGATTAAGCAAAGAAGAATTTATTGAAAAAATAAAAACGGTTGAATTCCGGTCTCGAATTCACGAGATGTATGACTCCGGGAAGATCAAATTGGGGATGGTACACACCAAAGCGGATCCCTATTGGATGGAGTGTTTCAAGATCCTGAATTGTAAACAGACAGAATTTGAGGGCAAGACCATAAGCGAAATCATGGAGGAAACGGAAGCCCATCCCCTTGACATCATCTTCGACCTGCTGGTGGAGGATCCCGAAACGGACTGGGTGCAGTTTCTGGACAAACGCGGCACGGCAGCGGCCCTCCCTATTCTCCTAAAAAGCCCGGTGAGTATGCCCTGCACAGATGTTTCCTCATTGCCAGTTCAACTGAACACGGAAAGGGGCGCACTCCCCGGCCCAGGAGCATACGGTATCTTCGCTGACTACATGAGTATGTATGTTAGAAATACCGGAACTTTAAAGCTAGAAGAAGCCATCAAGAAGGCCACGAGTTTTCCTGCCCAGAGGTTCGGCCTGAAAGATAGAGGAGTTTTAAGGGTGGGAGCCTATGCGGATATCCTTGTCTTCGACATCAATACGATCAAACAGACAGGCACTTTTAATGATCCTGCTCAGGCTCCGGACGGAATTCACTATGTGCTTGTGAACGGCAAGATCGTCTACAGGGATAAGGAACATACGGGCGCAAGACCGGGTAAGGTGATCAGACACGATCATTAATTTGGACCATTACAAACGGGGTCAATAGAGTCGACGTGCTCTCTGAAAATTGCAGATCTATCCTTTAGGATGCTGTTCGTCATTCAGCCCCCTTTTTCAGGCCAAACGAACATATCAGAGGACCTGTTGATTCCTGATCCTAAAGTCTGAGTTTGAAGAATTCCATGGTATTGGTCCTAAAAATCCTCTCTGCGTAGTCGAGGGCCTCCGCATGGGTGAAGAAACCGTTCAGGACTTTTTCGGCCAGCACCAGAGCACAGTTTTCTCTAGCCATCTCCAGATGGCCGATCGTGCTTTCCAAAAATAAACGTATCCGCACCTGTGTAGTCCACAGTCACAAGATCAAAAAAATCCGGAGCCCGTTTTCGCTCTATATTGTCGGTGGGAAGATGTTCGTGGTTATCGATAACTCTGAGCATGTCGATCTCCGCTTTTATCCTTTTATAGGTCGCTGTCGATCGAATGAATGAGGCCTCCTGGGCAGAATTCACGATCGCCGTTCCCGGCATGAAAACAAGGAGAAGGATCACAACTAGAACGACCAAGGCTGTTTTACGGTCTATAGACATGAAATCTCCTTTGTTCATCGACGTCCCATCCCAGGGACGGTCAACGGCTCCAGCAAAAATGGCAGCTCCGAGAATCAAGCACCAAGAAGCTCCTGCAAAGCGCTTATCTCTCCGGGCCCAGAACATCTCTGTAGGTATTGAGACCGAACCAGCGGGCATAGGCGCCGCCACGGGGATGAACACCGAGACGACAGGGTTGGCCCGGTACAAGCCGATCAGCCGGGATGCTGATATAAAACACTCCTCTGGTTTCTCTCAAGGAGATCTGGATGGGACGGGGGACATAGATTAGGGCGACCGCTTTGTCAGGGCTGAGCCAGGTTTGGCTTCCGCGGCTCGTGTCAAAGTGCAGGATCTTTTTCCCATCGATCGTCAGCGTGAAACCAGGGTGGACCGGAGGGGGAAACATGGCCGGAATCCCTCCGGAAAACACGAATATGACACGCTCGGCCTTGACGGCAGGAGCTGTCTCCCACTCCAAGCGGTGGAGATGTCTTCCCTGGTGAATCTTTAAAAGGGGCGCTTCCAATTCCCTGTAGCTGAGCCCGGTCTTTTTCTCCCCTTTGTGTTGGATGAGCCTGTTAAAACCGGAAACGAGAGGGCCTCTGGTGAACAGAGAATCGGTGATACGATCACGCAGGACCTCAATCGGGAATTGAACCTTGGGGAGGGAAAACTTTCCCGCATGGGTGAAAAGTTGAGACAAGAGCCAGGCTCCCTCAGGACCTCCATGACGCAGACTAACATCGAAATTGAGGCCGCTGACAATCATCGACCCCTCTCCAACCCCGAATTGAAAGAGAAGGGATTTATTCTTCCATCTATGCCCGAAATCGGCATCGATGGAAGAGGCAAGGGGATAGTCATGGCTCTCCAGAGCGCGGATCAGGACATCGGGCTGAGCAGGAAAATCGTCTAATATATATGTCTGGGCGCCCTCTAACAACCGGAACCAGCTTGCATCACACCAGCCCTCAGGTGCTATGTCCCTGGTCACGGAGTGGTCATACACCAGGGTACCCGTGTTGGAATTGCCTTCAATAGCTCCGTTCCACCAAGCCGTTTTGAAGCTTGTCCAGGAAAGAGGGAAGATATCCACAGGAGAGAGCAGGATGACACAGCAGCCGGCCGCAGCGGCCTCGAGCAGTGCCGGAGTGGGCTGCCTGGCCACACAGACCGCCTTTCCCGCGAGAGACTTGCTTAGAGGAAAGGATTGGGGATTGAAGTCGGCCAAAAGATCGAGTAGATCCTCGCTGGCAAAGAGGGGCACATCCAGGTCAGGAGACGGGTTTCCGGCGGGATATATCCATGTCGACCAGCTGTTGGCAGGTATCTCATCCTGGTTTTCCAATTGGACCTCGACCGTAACGCGCTGTGGAACCTGAGGATCCGGCAAGATCAAAGACACAGTGCCGAGGTCGGCAAGATCGCCGTTGTTCACGCCAGAGACAGGAAGTGTGCCTTGCCTAAGTACGGCAGTATCCGTTCTCACTTCGTAGCGAAGAGATGTCTGGTCGATGGCTCGGCCTGAATAATTAGACATAAGCAGCTCGATCTCGAGTTTGTTTTTTCCTCTGTAGGACAGTTCCAGCCCCTCCTCCAGCAGTACGACCGGACCGTTAAAACGGCGCACGTCCTCCGGCTTTATGGATGTCGGCCTCCGGTAGATATCGAGCAATCCGTCCGAACAGGCCCACCACGGCTGGAGCAGCCACCAGTGGTATCCGGAAATGAGTGGATTTTTGCGCAGCGCCTCCGTGTTGATTTTATGGCACAGGTAATAGAGTTTCTCGGACTTCTCCGACCACTTTGGGGCTTCGTCCAGCAACCCTATCTCTTGCAGCCGGTCCCTCAAAGGGGTCAGCCAGAAAGGCTTGATATTGTGCTGGAAAGAGTCAATGACATCCAGCCTCGGGAAAGTGATGTAATTGCCCATCTCGTGGGCGATCATGGGTTTTTTAGGATGACCCGTACTAAATTTGCCGGGATTATCAAGGGGTGTCGTGAAAACATTGAATTGGACGGTAAAGAAATCAAGGGTATCCCGGTCCGCATCTCCGGTCCCAAAACCATGTATGGGCAAAAGGCCATCCGTGTCGATGACCGGACGGCCGGGATCGAGCTCTTTTGCCAGTTTGTACAGCTCCGCTCCCAGAGGGATCCCTCGCCGCATTTCGTTTCCCATGCCCCAATTGAAGATGGAAGGATGGTTACGATACCGCTTGACCGCGGCAATCCATTCGGTCTTGTAGAGTTCGAGAGCAGCTTCACCAGCCCGGGAATAGTAAAAAGCATAGGCAATGGGAAGCTCGGGAGAGACAAACATGCCGACCTCATCACAAGCCTCATAATATTCCGGTGGCATAAAATGGCTGTGATGGCGCACATAGTTGAATCCATAACTCTTGGCCACCTTTAAGTTTTCAAGATAAAAGCCTTTGTCCGACGGCCCCACCATGGTTCTAGGATAGACACCGTCATCCCCATATCCTGATAGGAAAACTTTCTTGCCGTTGACAAGAATATCCGTGCCCTGAAATTCAATGATCCGCAGGCCGAAGCGTGTTTCCACATGATCCAACACTTTACCTTGGCCTAGAAGCGATAACCTAGCCGTGTACAGATAGGGCCTACCGGTCGTCCACAGTTCTGCCTCAGGCAGGCAGGCGTCAAAAACCATTTTGTCTGGAGATCCCAGCCTCTGTTTTATAGCATTCTTCTTGCTGAAAACCACTTTCGCGGTGGCATCGAGGATATCCAATTTCACCTCGTCCGGCAAGGAATCGTCTCCGTTCAATGAAGCTGTTACCCGACATCCATCAAGAGAGGCATGGGGCTGAATATAGAGATCATCCAACCAAGAAACCGCTTTCGCCTCAAGAGTGACATGCCCCCAGATTCCGCCCCAAAACGTGTTCATGCCTTCGCCCATATCCCAAACGCCCGCAAGCGTGTCAACGTCCCAGCGCTGTTCGGAATCGATCTCAAGGGCGATCACGGCCGTGGTCCCCGGCTGGGCCTGTTCCGAAATTTCGAATTCGAAGTTCGAGACATAACCGATGTGCTCGCCAAGGTAGTGATCATTGACCCAGATTTTGGCATAGCGGTAAACCCCACCGAATGTGAGAAAGAGGCGTCGGCCCTCCCATTCCTCCGGAATGGCGATCTCTTTCTTGTACCAGGCTTTTCCGATAAAGTTAAAATGGAGCTTCTCCGTTTCCTCTCCGAATCCCTGGACATCCCATGCCCCGGGAACAAAAATCGTATCCTGGAACGGCACCTGGGCGCTGAACCAGCGGTCTCTCTCGCCGATCTTATCGGGATCGAGTTTGAACGTCCACGCTCCATCCAACGGCTTCAAGATACGGCCTTCGGCGGCGTCGAGGGGTGCGGTCAATCCCATCAAGATGACAAAAAAGACTGCAGGTATTCTCCCTCCGATCGAGCTTCTCAGGTGATTCATGAGCAACTCCTTTCCTCTGAATCCGAGTCAAACATTATACTATGACAAATCTCACTCAATCCGAAGCTTTCTTTACTCATCAATGAGGACTGTGCCGTCCTCGCGGATCTCAACTGTTTGTCCGGTATTGACTTTTTCTAAAAATTCGCTTCCCAGCTGGTCTATGGTTATTATCCTCCGGCCCGCCCAAATGTCAGCCAGGACAACGCCCGCGGCGGCCAGAGAGTCGATGGGTTCGGAGAACAAAAAAGCCTTGGGCGCAATGCCCATACAGGCAATCCGATCCAGCACCGCTCCCGCCGATGTTGATCCGACTGTTTTGGGTAGACAGATTATTTTATCGCTCAGGATCTTTTTATAGAGCTCGGGATTGTTGTGATCGGAACAGACGGCTTTGGATTCATTTTTCAAGATACTCTGATAAAAGGAAGCCAAGGTATTCAATCCGGTGCGTGTCACCACGGCTTCTCCCTTGATCTCTCCAGAGAGGATGATTCTGCCTTTGAATGTCTTCTTCATCTCGGCTGACCTTCGTCTGCGGCTCTACCGATAATGATTTTAAGAATTTCTTTATCTTTGAAGAACCGGGCCGATGTATAGGCTCTCAGCTTGTTGGAGTTTGTGATGACAGGCTCCTTGGCGACCAGAGGGTTGTTCATGAACAATTCCCCACACATGGAACTGATCTTGACTCCGATTCTCCTCAGGTCGCCGTGATCCTGCTTTTGGGCCCTGAATCTGGATGCGACTTCGGGAGCCGCACACAGGACCGTTTCAACTTTCAGCCGGGTTTGACGCTCCTCATGCAAGGCCTTCTTGATATTTTCGACCCACCATTCAAGCTGGTTCAGACTCAAGTGCGGACAGCCGATCAAACACAACCGGGGGGCGGCATCCGGATCCTCCCACAGTATGGGATAGGACGCCTCGAGTTCTCGGAGTGATTCGTCATCTAAAATGTGAGTCCTGAAATCCTCAGCCAGCAGCGTCCTTTTTCTCTCCCTGGCTTCAGGCGTTATGTATTCCACATGAAAGAGTCCGACCGCGCCGATCGCGGCACAGGCCGCTCCCATTTCTTTAAGATAATCGGTTGCGGCGGGGCTGAGGCCCCGGCCAAGAAATCTGTCCAGCCCGACGATAAAAGGAACACCTTCCCCGGCCTGAGCTCCGATGGCGCCACCCAGCACCTGTGGATGGGGCAGACCTGTGGTTTTGACGTCGAAAAGCCAGTCGGCTCGTCTGCCTTCGTCGGTCAGCAAACCGAAGAGAGGCGTCTTGCCGATGATATTGCATAAAAGATCGATGAGAGCGGCGTTTCTGTTGGTCCTGGCGCCAATGACGGAATTGGCATAGACAACGGCCGAGGATTCGGACCAGGCTAATACCATTCCCTTTTGAGGGATGTTATCAACCTCTATTAAATAGGGCGTGCACGTAAAGGCGCTGCCATCCCTGAGCCCTAACTTGCGCAGCTGTTCCTCGTAAAAATCTTGGTTCCCGTACATGCGGCCGAAATTAGCTTTTTGTTCCTTGGAGCATGTGACTGCTTCAAGATCAAAGGGACGTGGATCAACAGTGAATTTTTGTCGAGTCGTCATCCCGGCAGCGATCAGTTCTTTCAACATCTCCAACCGCGGTCCAATCCCGGGCAGGGCCACAGGAAGGGCAAAATGCGGCGCTCCTGCAATCGGAACCAATCTTTCGGCCCGGCAGGCTTCGCCGTAAAGAACGAGGGTTTGCATAACTTTCTGAAGGGTTCTTCCTTCTCGACCACAAAGAACATCCTTCTCATCTTGAGTAAGTTTTAAATACATAGCTGGATCATTTTTTAGCAAAGATAGGTTGATATTTTACGGGAAATTGTTATATCCTTCCCATATAATATTCCTTCTTGCACCCTAAAAGCCAGGAAGATTTATACATAAGAAAAAATTGAATGTCAAATAAGGGGCCCTGACAAGGAAAAGACTGTGAACGTTAAAAACCGATTGCCAAAAATCATTCTTCCCATAGTGAGTCTTTGTCTCTTAACATCCGGGCTCTGGCCGACATCCGACGACTTTGATGTGTTAATCAAAAACACACGAATTGTCGATGGTTCGGGCAAGGCCGTCTTCAAGGGGAGTGTCGCCATCAGGGGCAAACACATAGTTGCTGTCGGCGATGTCGGGGGCGAAGCCTTGACTGTCATCGATGGATCAGGCCTCGTGACCTGCCCGGGTTTTATTGACATGCACAGCCACGCAGACTTTAGAATCATGGAATACCACCTCGCCGAAAACCTGGTCATGCAGGGAATCACAACGGTCCTTGCCGGAAATTGTGGAAAATCAGAGGCTCCCAATAAGGAGCTCACCTTTGGAGAGTGGCTGTCTAAGGTGAAAGCAGGAGGAATTTCGATCAACTTGGCCATGCTTGTCGGCCATGATAGAGTCCGTGGTTTGGTTATGGGGGAAGACTGGAGGAGGAAGGCGAGACCTGACGAGATCGAGGAGATGAAAAAGCACTTCGAAGAGGCTATGAGAAACGGCGCTTTTGGATTTTCAAGCGGTCGAGATTACGGAACGGAACGCTTTGCAGACACAGAGGAGATCGTAGAGCTTGCCAAGGTTATCCAGAAATACGGAGGTCTGTATGAACCGCATACCAAGCATATCTGCAGCTCATGGCCGACGGATGATCCTGAGGAAGTGCAGTACGGCCTGTTCTATGAACCTCCCGTAGATTATGAGGACGTGTGGATAGGCCGGTACCGGGGATACCAAGAGGCTTTGGAGATAGCCAGGAGAACAGGCATCTCTCTTCATATCGGCCACTTATGCACAGCCTACAAAATTCCTCAACCCCATCCCGGTTTCTTGGCCGAAGCAGCCGCCAAGGCAACTCTGTACGAAATCATAGATAAGGCGCGGGAGGAAGGACTCGATGTGACCTTCAACGTGATCGCAAACTCAGATACCCTTATCGGCCTCAGTCCTCTGTTGGAGTCCTTTTATAAGCCAAGAATTCAGACGGCTCTCAGTTGGGTGAAGAATATTCCTCAAGATGAATTTATTGAGAGGCTGAAGACAAAGGAATTCAGGAGAAGGTTGAGGGGATTGTATGAGTCGGGAAGGATCAAATTCGCCATGATTCATCCCAAAGAAGATCCTTATTGGGGGGAATCATTCAGGATTCTGACATGTAAAAACAAAGACTATGCAGGAAAAACCGTCGCCGAGATATCCCTGACGAACAACACGGATTATCTTGAAACGCTTTTCGACCTGTTGGTCGAAGATCCGGAAACAGCCTGGATGCAGTCCTTCGATAAAAGATATGCCTCATCGGTTATCGAATTTCTCAAACATCCGTATGGCATGCCCTGCACCGACATCAGCATCGTTCCCAATACACCAAAACCAGATGCCAAAACGAAACCCTCTCCTTATCATTACGGGTTATTCGCCAATTACATCGGCACCTACGTGAGGGAGAAAGGAGTTCTTGGATTAGAGGAAGCCGTAAGAAAAGCCACATCTCTCCCAGCGAGTGTTCTGGGACTGGACAACAGAGGGATACTGAAGCCCGGAGCCTACGCGGACATGATTGTCTTTGACCTCCAGACAATCAAGATGGGAGGAGATTTCCTTGATCCCATCCAGCCACCCGACGGAATAGTTTATGTTTTGGTCAACGGCGAAGTGGTCTACAATAACAAATCCCACACAGGGAAAAAACCCGGGAAGGTTCTCAGGCGTAAAAATTGAAGGCATTCCCAAGTTTAGGTTCGAATTGCCAGGAACCACGTCGTATCCTCAGTATACGGTTCTGAGGCAATAATGAACAACACGATCAGCCGGCGTGATTTTCTCGATTATCTCGGCATCGGCGCTACGACAACGCTTTTCCCAAGCCTGGGGTTGAGCTTTTGTGAAGCTCTCGTGAGGCCCAACATAATACTGATCATGGCCGATGATCTGGGTTACGAATGCCTGGGATGCTATGGCGGTACATCTTACCCCACCCCTTTCCTCGACAAGCTGGCCGAAACCGGAGTCCGGTTTGAACACTGCCACAGCCAACCTCTCTGCTCCCCTTCGCGTGTGCAGATCATGACGGGTCAGTACAATTTCAGAAATTACCGAAAATGGGCTTTTTTGGATCCGCGAGAGATTACATTCGGCAATGTCCTTAAAAAGGCCGGGTACCGCACTTGTTTTGCGGGGAAATGGCAGCTTGGAGAAGATGACAAAGCACCAGGTAAATTGGGTTTTGAAACCTATTGTGTCTGGCAGCTCTTTGTCGAAAACATGGGATCCCGTTATGCCGATCCCACGATTCACGTGAATGGCAAGGGCCGGATCTTCAAGGATCGTTACGGACCGGATGTTTTCACCAAGTTTATCTGCGACTTTATCGAGGAGCGCCAAAAAGAACCCTTTTTCGTCTATTACCCCATGGTTCTGCCTCATCCGCCCTATCAGCCAACTCCCGACAGCCATACGCAGAAACAGGGCAGCAAGCAACAGTACTTTGGTGACATGGTTGCCTACATGGACAAGATTATCGGCCAGATTGTTGGAAAGCTGGAAGAGCTGAATCTGCGTTCAAACACGCTGCTCCTGTTCACAGCCGATAATGGCACCAACACCAATATCGTCTCATGGATGGGAGAGAGCAGGGTTCAAGGAGGAAAAGCGCTCCTGACCGATGCGGGGACCCACGTGCCGCTTATCGCCAACTGGCCAGGCACAGCGCCTGCCGGGCATGTATGTGATGACCTGATTGATTTTACCGATTTCATGCCGACGCTGGCTCAGGTGGCTCAAGCCTCTCTGCCCGAAAACACAGCTTTTGATGGCCGCAGTTTTGAGCCCCAGATCAAGGGCCGGACCGGACAGCCGCGGGATTGGATATTTTCCCATTACGAACCGCTCTTTCCCTGGAAAGATTATGGAAGAACCCGTTGGGTAAGGAACCAGCGTTGGAAATTGTATGACAGCGGACATTTCTTTGACCTGGAAAATGATCTGCTGGAAACAAATCCCTTGAATCCGACAGATCTCAGCCCAGAAGCAGTGGGAATAAAAAAACGCTTTAAAGAAGCCTTGAATTCGATGAAGGAAGGAAAAATCCGATGAAAAGTTTTCTTTTCAACATCACGAATCTAAGAATATATATAAACACATTAAAAAAGGTCTGTTCGCGCAGGGCCTTTATCTCGCTCGGCATCATCATGGCGTTGACCTGCCTGGTGTATTCTCAACAAATCATAGACGAGAGTTTCAAGTATCCCATCGCCAAGCCTTCCTACCCCCGTGGAGAAGGACTGGTCGTATTCGTGGATGAAGCGCATCTGAATTACCATACATCAGGCGGGTTGTACAGGCCGTTTGCTGAACTGTTGAGAGCGGACGGGTATATTGTGAAGGCCTCCCGGCAGAAGTTCAGCAAGCCCGTTCTCGAAAAATGTCATATTCTTGTTATATCGAACGCCATGAGTGAAAGGAATCGCAGAGACTGGACTCCCCCCTACACCTCTGCCTTCCCCGAGGATGAGATCGTGGCTCTGAGGGATTGGGTCAGAGACGGGGGATCGTTGTTTTTAATCGTCGATCATATGCCGATACCAGGCTGCGCGGACCGCCTTGCCCGGGCTTTTAACATCATTTTTCATAACGGCTATGCGACAGAAAAAGATACTCTGAATATGCGTTTCGTGTTTAAGCGCACCGATGACTCCCTGCTTGACCACATCATCACGAACGGCCGGACAAAGGGAGAAAAGATCGATTCGGTCGCAATCTTTGGTGGCTCTGCTTTTCAAATCCAACAGGAATTCGATCCAATACTCGTTCTGTGGCCAAACATCGTGTCTTACATGCCGCCTACCGGCCAGTACCTGAATGGGGCCATAACGCGTGAGACCCCCCAGGCATCGATCGCAGGATGGTACCAGGGCGCTGTGATGCACTTCGGCCGGGGCCGGGTCGCGGTCTTCGCGGAAGCGGGTATGTTTACAGCGATGTATGTTTTACCTGAACGCAGTCCCAAGGGAATGAATGTCCCTGCGGCAAAGGATAATGCTCAGTTTCTTCTGAATATCGTGCGCTGGCTTTCCGGACAGTTAAACAATTCCAAATCCCGGTGACAGAAAATATTTGATGCCCGGAAAATGCAGGATCACTGTTGTCCCTTTTCTAAGGTCGCCGCCGAACCCATGATCAGCTCTCGTCTCTCGTCCTCGTTGACCTGAGCGCGGATCCGGCCCGCAGAAATCCAGAACACCGCTCCTATCACGGCCCAGCCCAAAATCACGGCCCATTCCATCGGAAATGCGCCCTCGGATCTTACATAAGGCTGGTAAATGGCAAGAACTAGAATAAAGAATGAAAACACGACTCCCAGAGCCGCCGTCGGTATGCCGCCGGGAACTTTGTAAGGGCGGTGTTGATGGGGCTTCGAACGCCTGAGCTTAACCACTCCCAAACAGATCAGGAAAAAGGAGAAGCCGAAACAGGCTCCGGTGACATTGATGATCGTGACGATAGCACTCCTTCCCAGGAGAATTCCCAGGGAGCCGATAACACCCACAAAAACAACAGAGATGTAGGGCGATCCGAAAACAGGATGAACCTTGCCGAAGGCGGGAGGAATGATGCGGCCCCGTCCCAGAGCGAAGATGATCCGGGAGGACGAGATGAAAACGGTGTTCCAGGTCGTGATTATCCCGCATAGACCGGCAAACAGGACGATCTTGGCCATGAGGTGGGACTGGAAGGCCGCCTCAAAGGCTCCGGCTGCAGGGAGATCCATCGTTTGAAGCTGCGTCCACGGCACAGCCATGGACGAAGACAGTATCACCAGCAGATAGAAGACGGTGGCCGCACCGATCGAAAGAAGGATGACTCTGCCGGCAGCCCGGAGAGATGTCCCCGGCGATTTTTCCTCCATGACCTGTGGGATGACATTGAAGCCCCCAAACATGAAGGGCATCATAACAAAGACGGCAAAGATGCCCCCTAAAATCGGCCCCACACTCGTACCCGAGAAATTAGGCTCCAGGTTGCTCAGCTTTCCCCAGAAAAGACCGGCAAAGATGAAAACAAGCGATAGAGCCAGCAGGCCATATGTAAAAATCTCCTGGAACACCGCCGCCGATTTCAAGCCTCTGTAGTTGATAAATGTCAAGAAAAAGGCTCCACTGAATCCCAAAATCAGGCTGCCAAGCCGGACGGCATCCCCCTGAACCGAATACAGGATCGTTCCTTCGATACCCGGAAAGAGGGCATTCAAAATCCAGGCTGCGGCAATGGCCTCAAACGCAATCGCGGCGATGTAGGGGAAGGCGAGAAACCACCCCAAAACAAAGGAGGTCTTGGAGCCGTAGACCTCATAGGCATAGGCCACCTCTCCTCCGGACACGGGGAACATCGTCGCCAGTTCCGCATAGCAGAGGCCGACGACCATGATCACCAGACCTCCGCCCGCACAGGCCAGTAGCGATCCCAGGGGACCGGCAAGAGTCAACCACTCCCCGAGGACGACTATCCAGCCCACGCCTATGATGCAGCCAAAGGCCAATGAAAAGAGCTGTCTGCTCTTTATTTTCTTTTCCAACTGGACCGGTGATCTAGAGCCGCCATCATTTCTTTCATGATGCATCGGTCATTTCTCCCAGTCTTCTCTCATGGTGTTGTGAAGATAATACCTTTTCGTGGGAAAATTGCAATACCCGAATAGAAAAGAACATTGAGGAAACATCCCTATTCCCGCGATAGGTGATCACTTCCAGATAAGGTGAAGATTATCATTGACTATCATCACGCATATAAAGATGCATACGAACATTGACAAAGCCTATCTCTGAAGATATATTTGATTCACCTGATAGAATCATATGCTTATATTGGACTGCCGGATATTCATTGATTCGATTGTATCACAGCCCTTTTATAAAATGAGAATTCATGCCCTATCCATCTTAGTTCTCTCAATATTCTTTTTGACGGGCTGTCAACCGTCCGTTCCAACGGTGGCTGAAACCCCCACCACCGCGCGAACCTTGGATAGGCAGTACATTTCCTGGAATGAGCACATCATCGACGATGCGCAGCCAGGAGGAGTCCCCATCCTCGGCGGTGACGGGCTCAAAATGGCGGACTTCGACGGGGATGGTCACCTGGATATCGTGTCCGTTCATGAGGACAGCGATCATATCCGAATCGCCTACGGGACGGGTGAGCCCGACAGGTGGCATCTCTTCACTCTGGCAGAGGGGCAGGAGGTTCGTGGGGCCGAGGACATCGATGTCGGTGACCTGAACTCAGACGGCCACCTCGATCTCATCATCGCCTGTGAAGGCGGCCATTTTCTCTACCTCGAAAATCCGGGGACAAATGTGCGCAAGGTGCCGTGGAAAGGGATCATTCCGGATATCGCCGCCGCCCGCGGATCGTTCATCCGCATCTACTTCGCCGATCTCGATGGAGACGGGAAGCTTGAGGTGCTGGCCGTGAATAAGGGAACGGATCCCGCCGACGAGGGAGTGCCCTCCGAAAGACCGAAGACGGCAATTTCATGGTTCGAGGTCACTGGAGACCCCCTCGACAGCTCTGCATGGAAGGAACACACTCTGACAAAGGTCAAGGTCCCGATTAACGCCAAACCCGTCGACATCGATGGGGACGGAGATATTGACATCGTCTCCGGATCTCGCGGAGAATCGCGTATCTTCTGGTTCGAAAATCTGGGAGGTGAAGTTCCCCGGTTTCGATACCATGAGATCCGGACCGATATCCGCTCGACATCCATAACATCAGGAAAAGCTCATATCACGGGTTTTTCGTTGTTTTTTTTGGATTTCAGCGGTGACGGACGCCTGGACATCCTTTCGGCCGAGATTCCCTACGGCAGGGATAGGGCTCGTTTCTCAGAGGAATGGACACACCCTGCCCTCTCGGTCTACTGGCTGGAACAGCCCCAGGAGGCTGACGGCCTCTGGAGAGGCCACCGCATCGGCGCCATCGCCCCCGACATACCGGCAGGGCTGGTCATCGCCGATATCAACGGCGATGGATATGAGGATGTGATGGTCGGGGGATACAGCCGCGGACCACGCTTACAGGACGGAGATGGGATGACGGCGGCGGATCCCCTCGGCCGGTTGACCTGGTTTGAGAATCCCGGTGAATTGTCAATCCCCTGGAAGCGTCACGACATCTCCCGCCGGAAGCGGGGCATGTTCGATGAGTTCATCCCTCTTGACATGGACCAGGATGGCGACCTGGACTTCGTCGGCACCCGCGGCAACAGCGGTGAATTCGACGGTGTTTTCTGGCTCGAACAGGTCCAGACGACCGACCCTGTGCGGGCCTTCAGACCCGCCCGAGCTTCGGAGAGCCGGCCCATGCCTCTGATGGAGAAGTAAGGGCAGCTCTCCCGGAACAAAGACTCATTTTCTGTTTTTCCGGCATTCCTCAGCGAACTTTTGATAGTACCTCGCGGCATATTCGGGATTGTCATGGGGGATCAACAAGCGCGGATTCTCCACTCGGCCGGGAAGACGACAGTTCTTTCCCGGGTGTTCTTTCCCGTCTCCTAGGTCGTTCCTGGCCTTTTCGACATGTTTCAAAAGCTCTTTCACGACATCGGGATTCTGAGCCGCCAGATTCGTTGTCTCTCCGATATCCTTGTCCAGATCGAAGAGCGAGAGGGGCAAATCGACAAACTCCCATTCCGGTTGTGACTGCCCCTCTCCCTTGGTTTGTTTCCGAACCCGTATTTTTCGAGGCAGTACCAATTTCCAGCGACCGGATCGAACGGCCTCCAGCTTTGATTGCTGGTAGTAATAAAAGACCTCATAGGGAGATCGGGCGCCCGGCTTCCCCTTCAACAGGGGCCAGATGTCATGTCCGTCCAGGATGCAATCGGTCGGCAGCTCGGCTCCCGAAAGCCCTGCCAGAGTCGGATGAAAATCCATCAGGCTCGCAACCTCATCGCAGGTCGATCCGGCCGTGATCCGGCCGGGCCACCTGGCGATACAGGGCACCCGAATTCCTCCCTCCCAGGTTTGTCCCTTTCTGCCGCGAAGAGGGCCTGATGTACCCCCGGCCGCCCCGTTATCGGAGAGGAAAAACACGAGTGTCTTCTCGGAGAGACCAAACCTGTCCAGGGCGTTGAGGATTTCACCCGTGCTCCAGTCGATCTCTTCGACGGCATCCCCAAACAGCCCATTCGCGGACCTGCCTCGGAATTTCTCACTGGCCGCATACGGATAGTGCACCATGGTATGGGACAGATATAAAAAGAAGGGCCGTTCTCTATTCTTTTCGATGAAATTCACCGCCTCTGTGGTGTAGTTTTTTGTCAGATTGGCCTGTTCCTCGAGCTTGAGGCTCCCCAAGATTGACTCGTTTCTCATCAAGGGGAGTGGTGCGAAAGCCCAGGTATCGGTGAATATCTCGGGTGTCATATCATTGGAATAGGGAAGTCCGTAGTAATAATCGAAGCCATGTCGTGTCGGCAGATATTCCGGCTGATCTCCCAGATGCCATTTTCCGATACAGCCTGTTGTGTACCCTTGAAACCGAAGGGTCTCAGCTATCGTGATCTCAGAGAGATTGAGTCCGTTCGAATCCCCGGGCAGCAGGACGATGAAGCAGCTGCTCGGCCGGCCTTCGAGTCCGAGCCTCTTCGGATAGCATCCCGTCATCAGCGCAGCACGGGCCGGTGTACATAAGGGCATGGCATAAAAGCTCGTCAGGCGCATCCCTTCGTCCGCCATCCTGTCGAGATGGGGAGTGCGGTTGAGGCGGGAGCCGAAGGGTCCGATATCGCCATATCCGAGATCGTCGACAAAAATGATGACAAAATTTGGTTTGTGATCAGCTGTTACCGCTCCCCCACAAGATGATAGTCCGCTGTAAAAGGCCAATAACAGGAACGCTATGCCTGCGGTTTTCAAAAGATCCCGTGTTGATTTTTTTATTTCTTCACTCATCCCTAACATCCTTCACGTTTACCACCATATTTAACGTTTACTATACACCAAGCGTTATTATTATCATAATCTTCTTCGAATTCAGTATATTTTCATTGAAATTCCGACTGAAAACTGATATTTAAGTGACATAAGGGAAATTGTATCCTGCCCCAAGAAATCATCATACGAAACCGGCAGAGGCAATAACAAACATTCTGGGAGGGAAAAGCATGCCTGAGCAAGTCAATGAATATCATCGCAAGAGGATGAACGCGTTGAAACACCGGATAATATCCCGCCGAAGACAGAGCCGAAGACAGATAAGAAGCACTCTGGTCTTCACCGCAGCCATTGTCGGGCTACTTATGCCGGTCGGCGAAAACAAATTCGCAGAGGTAAAGAATTCCGTCGATAAGGACTTTCTGAAACTTGGGCCCCAGCCCTCATATACGGGACGCAACCTGACGGAGATCGCCTTCCCTTTGGGAGGAATCGGGACGGGCTCAATAAGCTTGGGCGGATGGGGGCAGCTCCGGGACTGGGAGATCAAGAACCGGCCGGCCAAGGGATTCGTCTCTCCTCGGTCTTTTTTTACATTGAAGATCCGCCGCTCCGAAAAACCGCCTATTATCAAGGTCATTCAGGGACCGGTTCAAGGCTCCTTTGTCGGTGGAGGACATTCCGTTGTCCCATCATTTGCCACCAACGATCTCGGACACGGTCTTCCCCACTTCCGCAATGTCAAATTCACCGGTCACTACCCTGTGGCGACGGTGCATTTTGATGATCCCGACGTTCCCCTGGATGTGACTCTTCAAGCTTTCAATCCCTTTATACCCCTGAATGCCAAGGACTCAGGCATCCCGGTGGCCGTCCTAACCTACACCTTCAAGAATAAAACCGAAAAGAAGATTTCCGCTACCGTCTTCGGCAACCTGACCAACATCACAGGTGAAAGGGGTGCAGACAAACGCCTGAACCAAATAAAAAAAGAAAACGGGATGACAGGATTGTATATGACGACCGAAACTCCGGAACGGCCTACCAGGCATCACGGATCGATGGTCCTCGCCGCCGTGCATCCCGAAACATCCGTCTGGCTCAGATGGCCCAAAGATTTTCAGATGGCTCAGTTCTGGAAAGCCGTGGCCCTCAGGGATGATTTTCCTCCGCCGGCGGTAGGGGAATCCGATACAGGGACGATAGCCGTCGAATTTACCGTCGATCCCAGAGGAGAGACAACAGTCAATTTTCTTGTGGCCTGGTATTTCCCCATATTTGAGCAGTACTGGAAACCTACGACCGAAGATCAGCACAGAGCGGGATTCCGCCTGAAAAAAAAGGAAGAGGAGGCGGACCCGTCCTGGAAAACCTATTACGCTTCACTGTGGAGTGATGCTTGGGATGTGGCTTGTTATACGGCTTCCAATCTCGACCGGCTCCAAGGTGAAACTCATCTCTTTCGAGACGCTTTGTTCGAATCGACTCTGCCAGCTATTGTTCTTGACGCGGTCAGCTCGCAGATTTCCACTTTAAAAACAAACACCTGTCTGCGTCTTGAGGACGGTACCTTTTACGGTTTTGAAGGGTGCAGCGATCTGTCTTTCTGCTGCGACGGTTCCTGCAGTCATGTCTGGTATTATGCCCAAGCTCTCCCCTATCTCTTCCCAAAACTCCAGCGCTCGATGCTGAATGCTCACTTTTCCAATTCCTTCTGGGACGAGGGATTCATGACCTTTCGCATGGCTCTGCCCTTGGGCAAAAAATACGAGCCGACCTTCTTTCCTGCGGCCGACGGCCAGATGGGCCTGGTCCTTCAGGTCTACCGCGATTGGCTGCTCTCGGGCAACGACGAATGGCTCAAATCGGTCTGGCCGAAGGCGAAAAAGGCACTCGAGTTCGCCTGGCAGTACTGGGACACCGACAAAGACGGGGTTATGGAGGGGCTGAAGCACAACACCTACAACATTCAATTTTACGGACCGGAAACACTGACGGGAAGCCTCTACCTGGCGATTCTTCTCGCCGCGGCAGAGATAAGCAGCTACCTAGGAGATGAAGACTCGGCCGCGGAATACTTGAAAATCGTCGAAAACGAAAACGGATGGACGGATAAGAACCTTTTTAACGGGGAGTACTACGAGCAGAAGGTCATCCCATCAGCCCATGAAATATGGCCAAAAGACCTGCAGAGAGTCGCAGACCAACACGGGAGAGACGACAGGTTCCTTGATTGGCCCAAGTGGCAGTTCGGAAAGGGGTGTCTCTCGGACCAGTTGATCGGACAGTGGTATGCCGAGATGCTGGGCTTGGGAAAGCTCTATGACACAAACAATATCCGCAATACTCTGCAATCCATATTCAAGTACAATTGGAAACCAGAGCTGTGGGACCATCCCGGCATTCTGCGTGTCTATGCCCTCAACGACGAGTCCGGTCTTCTCATCTGCACATGGCCTAAAGGGGAACGTCCCGGCGATGCCTTCTTTTTTGCCGACGAGATCTGGTGTGGAATCGAATACCAGGTGGCCAGCCACATGATCTATGAAGGAATGCTGGAGGAGGGGTTGGCCATAGTCAAAGGAGTCCGCGACCGCCATCGAGGTGACAGGCGAAACCCATGGGATGAGTTCGAGTGTGGACATCATTACGTCCGCTCCATGGCGAGTTATGCCCTCCTCCTTTCCCTGTCGGGATACCGTTACTCAGCTCCGCAAAAAAGTATGGGTTTCACCCCCAGAATTTACCAGGAGGATTTCAAATCCTTTTTCTCCACAGCGACAGGCTGGGGGGTCTTTAAGCAAAAGCTCGATAGGGCTGGGGCGGAATTTGAGCTCGATCTGAGATATGGCTCTTTAGAGCTCGAAGAGTTGGATGTACCCGCGGTCGGAAGCGGCAAACTCGAAGTCACAGCAACTTTTGACGGTCATAGGATCGTTTGCAATATTGAGAGAACCAAGGCCGGAACAAGGCTCAGCTTTGATCCCGTCCCCATGAAGAAGGGCCATAAACTAAGTTTTAGCGTTCATCCCTCAGATGAAGAGAGTCACAAACCAGGAGGTCAAAAATGAAAATCAAACAGGCTTTGATTTGGACAGGACTTATTCTATTTCCCTGCCTGGGCCTGATGTCTCCATCCCTTGCCGAAGAAACCTCATATACCAAATCCACCGAGACCTACAAGAGCATACGACAAGCCATAGAGAGGATCAGGATCATTGATGACCACGAACATCTTCTCCCGGAAAAAGTCCTCATTCAAAACGGCGCTCCTGACTTTTTCAACTTGGTCATGGGTTTTTATGTCGGAGCCGATGTCAACAATATTGGGAACACATTTCCCCACGACCGAAGATTCAGGGACAGATCCTTGAGTGTTGAAGAGCGATGGGAATCGTTCTCTCCCGTTTACGAAAGATTGAAGAATACGGGTTACTGGAGAGCAATCAAACTCGGCTTCAAAAAGGTCCACGGGATCGAACCCAAAGATGCGGCCTCACTCAAAAAGATCATCTCCAGCATGGACAATCTCTACAAGCCCGGACTCTATAAGAAGGTATTCTATGACCTCGGAAACATGGATTGCCTACTGGTCTACAGGATCTACAAAGAACTGGACGAAGACTGGTACCCAGATTTCATCAAAATGGTCCGGTATATCGATAACGTTATCATCTTCACCAAACCTGAGGATCTCTACGACCTGGAAGAGCGGTATGATGTCGCCATCCACTCCCCCGAGGATTTCGAAACCGTTTACAGACGGTTTGTGGAAGAATCCATTCAAGACGGCGTCGTGGGCTTCAAGTCCGCGGCCGCGTATATCCGAAGTCTCGATTACTCCCATTATTCTCGCGAGGAAGCCGAGTCCCAGCTAAAAAAACTATTGACCTTTACCAAGGCGGCCTGGAAACAGGGAGAGGCTCTGAGTGTAAAGGGGGGGACTCAGTTAACCAATTACTGTATGCACGTCATGCTCAAGATCATCGAGGAGAAAGGTCTACCGATATCCTTTCACACGGGCCTCCAGACCGCTGGGAAAAACGACATCCGCTGGTGCAATCCCCAGCTTCTCATCCCCCTGTTCAGAGAATACAAAAATCTGAACTTCGACATCTTTCATGGAGGATTCCCCTACTTGACCGAGTTCGTCGAGCTCGGAAAAAGCTGGCCGAATGTCTATCTGAATCTCTGCTGGAACCACATCATTTCCCCAGAGGGGACGAGGGCCTTGCTTTCAGAGATGCTGGAATGTGTCCCGGTGCACAAGATCTTCGCCTTCGGCGCGGACACGCGCTTCCCCGAAGCCGTGATCGGCCATCTCGAGATGGCCAAGGAGAACTGTGCGCTGGTACTGGCAGATAAAGTCCTGAATGGATATTTTTCGGAAGAAGAGGCCATTGAGTACGCTCAGAGAATTCTGAGAACCAACCTGATCGAATTCTTCAAGCTCAAGCTCCCCGAAAGATAAAGAGACACTGCACACGATTCCATGGAAATATGCAAGCTGTTGGCTCAGATCCGGTTGTCGTTTTCAGGCTCGCTCGATCCAGATCGGACTGGACCAGGCCATCTCCCCATCCTCGCAGGCAAGACGGACATAGTAGGAATCCGAAGGCCCGGTCGGGGTGATGGAAAACTCCCAGCTTACCTCCCGGGTGCCTGGTGAGTGGTTCTTGAAGTCCCGGCCGTTTTTCACCAGGTCCATACGTGTGATCGGGACTTGGCTTACGGCATGCACGGTCACAGGGAACTCCCCCTGTCCTGTGATCATCGAGCCCATCGGTGCATCTGCGATCTCAAAGGTCAAGAATATCCGCTTCCCCGTCGTTCCGAAGACACGGCGGTTCCAGAGGGCCTCGAATACGGCCTCGCGGGTCAACTCGGGGGCCCAGACGCCCACCAGTCCACCCGGCCGCCCGTATTTATAATTCTTCGGCATGGCTTGGTATTCACTCAAGCAGTCTCCCATCCGGCCGTCGTGGACGTCCCCGGAAGCGATTATCCCGAATTTTCTTCCCAGGGCGAATGCATCGACCACAAATGAACCCTGCTTCTCCCCGCCTATTGCCTTGTGGATGGGCAGGGGATTGCCGTCCGCCCCTGAACGCTCACTGTTTCCCCAACAGGAGTAGATCTCAACCAGACGTTCGACCTCGGGGTCATGGCCGATCGACCAGTCGACCCCCATGGCGGCCGCGGCGGAATGGTGGGGAACGACAAGGGCACCGTGCTTTCGTGCAAACTCGAACATCTTGGGGAGCTTTCCCCACACGGGATCTGTAGCCCTGATAAAGGGGGCGGAATCTCCCCGATGGTAGATGTTGCGGTGCCCAATCCGGAAATTCGTCCACTCCTGAGCCACGAGAGTGACGAAGCGGCCCGGCTCATAGAAATCATTGGTGACGTTGGTCAAGTACTCCCAGAGCCTTTCGGTCAAATAGAATTCAGTATGATCGGTGAGTGCACAGATATCCAGGAAGGCCTCGTCTCGCCCGAAGGCGTAGACCTCTTCAGGGCCTCGGATACCGTCGGTGAAAATGGTGTGACCGTGGATATCTCCCCAGAACAATTTTAAGGGTCCTATCTTGTTTTCCACCTGGATGGGATTGCTCGTCCCGGTAAGTCCCGTCCGGCTGTCTTTGAGGGTGATGTAGTGAAATCCCGGTTTAGCGAACCGGAAAGGACCCACTTTCTTTATAGGACGTCGATCATAGGGATAGGGTCCGGCTTTCCCCTGAAAATTCACCTGGGATGGACCGGAACAGGCTCCATCCTTCATGACCTCCAAAGTGCCCTGCCATTTGGGAGGGACGTTATCCATGTAATAGATCCCCCGCGGTGAGACATTCGTCGAACTCGACACCGTCGGATAGTGCCTGGTAAAACAGTTAAGCTGCGCCGTATAGGGTGCAGCCGTCATTTTCACCCCCAGGCTGAACCCTTCACCCACACCCACTGTGCTTGGCGCGACAATGAGGATGCCGGTGGCCTCTGTGGGAGGTTCGAAGTTGCGCTCGACAGGTATATCTGCGGGAGCTTTTGCTTCCTGTGCTGTGGATACAGGATGGGCGGCGTGGATCCTTCCACCCAGGCCGCACAAGCCGGCGACCCCTCCTCCGCCCAACTCCAAGAATCTGCGCCTGTTGATCTCACTCATTTATTCCTCCACTCCATATATAGCAGGAAGATGAGAATCAAATCTTCTCAACTCTGACCATGTCCTCACAACGGAAGCGAAGCCGCCAAACCCTTATCTGGACCGGCATTTACGGCCGGGACGAAACCCCGAGACAACCCGGGAGAAGGTGTTTCTGCGGCATGCGTCCCCATCTGTAGGAGGGCCTGAAGGCCTCGGCCATGGGGCAGCTTGCCTGGAGCCCTCTGAATCTGGCCGGAATCTCGAGGAACGACTCCAGCTCATAACCGAACAAGGCCAACATCCAGGCGTTCTGGCTTTCGTGCTGCCGGACCATCTCCACCTTCTTTTCGAACGTGGAAGTGATGTCCACATAGACCTCAGGGACGAAATTGACCCCGGCAGGAGTGTCCATGTAGTAGACGGGTGGGATCTTGTCGGTCGGAGGATGTTCGGTCTTGATCAAGGGGATTTTGGCCATGGAGATACAATCATCGACCAAACGGCCGGAGATGGAATGGTCGGGATTGTAATCGCCCGTCCAGTGGCAGAAGACGACATCAGGCCTGGAGATCCGGAAGGCCTCGATGAATTTCAGCCGTGATTCCCGCGTATCCAAGAGAAACTCATCATCGAAGTCGAGCCATATGAGTCGGGCGCCGACGATGTCCGCCCCGTTTTGGGCCTCTTTGTGGCGGATGGTGGCTATCTCCTCCGCCGAGAGGGTGGGCGAACCGACGTTTCCGTTGGTGGCCACGCAGAAGAAAAGGTCATGTCCCTCTTCGATATACCTTGCCGCCGTCCCTCCGGCCGCCACCTCGATGTCATCCGGATGAGCCCCGACAAAAAGAACATTCATCTTTCTTATCCTTTCGATAATTTATCCCGAGTTTTCAACATGCTGTCTGTGCTCGTCCTCAAAGTTATTAAGAATATCAGTCCTTGGGATCACCACAGGTAGGCGATCACGCAGATATAAAAAACGATAAGAGCGGTCCACCAGAATCCGATGGAAGTAAAAAAGGATCTTTTGGGTTCGTCTCTCGGGAGGGAGAGCATCTCTCGAGACCACATCAAAGGGACGACCTCAGCTGCGGGCCTGGGTCTTGTGGAGAGACTCACCCCGACCATGATTATACAGCAGACGACCTGGGTTATGCCCGACTCCACGAAGAAATTATCCAGGCTGAACCTGTCGATCACCCCTTGAGAAAAAACGGGGATAAAGGACTTCGTCCAGGGAAAAGTGTTCCCGACCTTTATTCCCCCCAGAAGGATCGACACCACAAGGCCTATGGGAATGCTGGAGATAAGGACGGTGAAGGCGGCCGCCGGGGTCGTCCGCTTCCAGAACATCCCGAAGAGAAAGACCGTGGCTATGGGGACGGCCAGATAGGAGGCAGTGGCCTGAAAATACCGAAAGATCCCTCCAAGATAACCGATGACCGGAGAGTAGAGCACTCCAAATCCCATGAGCACGAGAGTGGCGATGATCCCCGCCCGAACAAGTTCTTTGTCTCCGGCCTCTTTGCGGATCCACTTCTTATAGACATCAAAGGTGATAAGCGTCGAGATGGAATTCAAAAAAGCCGAGATGGTTGACATCACCGAAGAAAGAATTCCGACGATGACGAGCCCCTTCAGACCCGCCGGGATAAGTCTGTTTATGAGCATCGGGAACACGGCATCCACGTCGATCGACCGGACGCCCTGCGTGATCCCCAGGTCGAACTCGGCATGTCCCGTGAAGGCCAGAGCCCGGGCGATCATTCCGGGAAAAATCTCTACGAACGGCCTGAAAAACACGAAAAATCCGACAAAGATCACGGCGATCCTGACATCCCACTCCGTCTTGGCACCAAATCCCCTTTGAACCATGGCCTGGTTTGTGCAGGAATAGAAGAGATGGAGGCCGAGCAGAGTGAGAGGAATGGCATGCCAGGGAATCACGTCATAATCCATGGGCTGCATCAGGTGGAACCCTCCCGGCGCATGGGCCACAACATCGGCCCAGCCGTGGGGCAGCTTGATGTACCCCAAGTAGAAGATGACGAATCCGGCGAGGAAGATGAGCAGAAACTGGACAACCGCCGTGTAGACCATGGAGCTCATGCCTCCATACATGGTATAAAATCCCGCCACCAGGGCAAGAACAACAAGCCAACCCATGAGACTCCAGCCGAATACTCCCTGGAGGACCCTCGCTCCGCCGTAAAAAACAACGGCCAGGTTCAAAAAAATGTAGCTGATAAGCAGCATCACGGCCAAGACATTCTGACTTCTCTCGTCGAAGCGTCTTCCCAGATACTCGGGAAGCGTGCGGACACCATTCCTCAAGTAGAGCGGGAAGAAAAAAAAGATCAGAGCGGTGATAATAAAAGGAACGATTGTGTAGTACCAGTTGACCACCGGGAGCCCGATCGTGTACCCCATACCGTTCTGGCCGACCAATTGTTCGGTATTCATGCCGGCGGCCACATAGGCACAACCGATGGCCCACCACGGCAGCATTCCCTTGGAAAAAAAGTAGGCCTCGGCGGAAGCCTGCTTACCCCTCCCTTTCCAATAACCGACGAAAATCAAGACAATAAAATAGACCACAACTATCAGCAGATCGAGAGGGTTATAGTTCATGTCTATACCTGGTCACACGCCGTGCGGAATTTTTCAGCCACCTCCCTGATCTCATCATCGGTCGAATCGATGTAAATTCCGAATGCCGAACCCAGACCGGCGTCCACGACACCGACGCTGATGTTGAGGGCTCGACTCAGGATGTCATCCGTTCGAGGATAGGCGCCCTTTCCGTAGGGTTGCCCGACCTCTTTGAGGTACCGGTTGAGGTGTTCCATGTTGGCATAGATATGCCAGCCGCTGTGGTCCACGGTCATGGTTCCCAGATCCCGGCTCACCCGGGCAGCCTTGTTTGCGCTCTCGAATATGACGGTGCACAGAGTCCCGCACTCCCCCTGGCTGTCATTCAACGTCCGGAACTTGAGACCCTCGATATCGAGGAGACTGTCCTTCAATCTCTTCTTCTTCTCCCGCAGGGTTGAAATGATCCGGTCGATTTTCCGCAGCTGGGCAAGGGCTACGGCTCCCACGAGTTCATTCACCCTGAAATTCAAACCTAAAATGCTCCGGCTTCCAATCTCGAGGCCAGCCCTCTGGGGCTTGTGCCCCTGGTCGTGAAGAGCGAAGGCCCGTTCGTACAGCTCCTCGTCGTCGGTCACCACCAGTCCCCCATCACCGGCTGTGATGGTCTTAAAGACGTTGAGGGAAAAAGCCCCCATATGACCGATCGAGCCGACCTTGCTTCCCTTGTAGGAAGCCCCGGCAGCCTGGCAGGCATCTTCGAGAACCAGCAGACCGCGCTTCTCGGCCACATCCATTATGGCATCCATATCACAGGGATTACCCAGCATGTGGACCGGCATGATCGCCTTGGTCTTGGGTGTGAGGCGCCTCTCGATATCACCGGGATCCAGCGTCAAGCTCTCGTCGATCTCGGCCAGCACCGGCACGATCCCGGCAAAGATCGCGGCGCTGTAGGTGGCGACGAACGTGTAGGCCGGCACGAGGACCTCATCCCCGGGCTTCAAGCCCAAGGCCAAAAGCGCGATCAGGAGGGAGCCAGTTCCAGAGCTGGTGGCCAAAGCGTGGGACACACCGCAGTACTCTGCGAATTCTTTTTCCAGAGAATAGACTTTATGCTTAAAGTCTGGATCATCGAGATCCCCATATCGGGACAGGTAGCCCGATCGGAGAACATCTTGGACTTCCCTCCACTCGTCATCCCCTATCCAATACGATCCAGGGCCAGGCATACTTCCCTCCTCATCTATCGCTTGAAAACATAGCATAAGATGATATATGATTAAACTCAAATTCTTTTTTATTTTATTTTTATATATTATAATTTCCACCGGCATTATGGATGTTATGAAAATAAATGGGAGGAAAGAGCCATGAGAAAATCCAGCCTCTTCCTGATCGTCATGCTGGTATTGGGTCCACAGGTTGCGTTTCCCCAGGATGTCCAGACGAAGGAGGTGACAACCGAAGATGATCAGACCATTGAATTCGCCTATCGAATTCCCGCCTCAGTCAAAGAACCTTCACCAACCATTGTTTTCATCCACGGCGGGGCACGCAAAGTCGGAATAGACCCACTCAAGAAGTGGCTGAATACCCAAAAAACCGAGCTGGCCTTCTTCGAGCGGGGCTACATCTGTGTCGAAGCCGATTACAGGACCTACAAAGAGGCAATGAGATCAAAGGGGCCTATCCTGGACTGCAAGGCCGTCGTCGAAGAAGTCAAAAAAATCCCTTTGGTCGATCCGGACAAAATCATATTATACGGAGGAAGCGGAGGGGGCAGCATCACCTTTGAGCTCATTTCCCTCCCCATAGATGTCGCGGCGGCCGTCGTCGGCGAACCCGCCTTCCTAATCTACTGCGGCCTCATCGACAAGAGAGAGGGGGCCGAAAAAACCTTTGACGATCCATTCCAGTACTACACGGAAGAAAGAAAGGCGGTGACCCGAGCCAAGATGTCCCATATCTCGGTCCCCCTGTTGATCATTCACAGCGACGTCCATCGACTCAACTCGTTTAACGACACCATTCTCAAGCCTGAATTGACGGCCATGAAGAAGCCCCACGAGGTGTGGTTTTATCCGGACCTGAAGCACGGCTTCTACTGGGGAAAAGAAGACTTTATCAACGATCCGACCTTCAGAAAAATGATCGCAGCGGCGGACGACTTCATCAGACGGAGCCTGAATCACTATCGTGGAAAATAGCTTTAAGTTCTAGACCAGGCGGGCGGTTCGGAAGCCCTGCCACACAGCGCACAGCACTTTTGAGGGCTCAACGCAGTCTCCGATGGTATAGACTTCCGGGAGCTCCATATCCGCCAAGGCTTCCACCAATTCTCTGTGCGGCTTCATGCCTGCGGCTAAAATGATCGTTCCCGCCTCCATATCGATCTCTTTATTTTGCCCATCGATGACGATGAGACCCGTGTCGGTTATCTCCCGAACACGGATATTGGTCATGATTTTTACCTCGGCCAGGTCAAGCAGTCTCACTAAATCCAGCGCGTTGGCCCACACCATGTCCAGCGCCACGCTGTCCAAAACCTCAACGATGGTCACACTCCGTCCCTGTTCCCGAGCCAAATACAAGGCCGTCTCACAACCTACGAGCCCCCCCCCGATTATGACGATGGGGTCATCGGCTTTTTCCTCACTCAAAAGGGAATCAACGGCCGTCATCACTTTGCCGGTCTCCAGGCCCTTCTCAATGCCTTCAATATCCGGGACAAGAGGCCGGGCACCCGTGGCGAGAAAAGCCACATCGGGTTTCATGCCTAGAACCCGCTCCTTAGTCGCCTCGGTATTCAGCTCGATCTTGACTCCCAGCTTCTTAACTTGTGTGGAGAGATAATCGATGAGAAGCCTGTAATCACCCTTAAAACCAGGTACGGAAGCCGGGATCAGGTTGCCACCCAGGTCACTATTCTTCTCCATGAGGGTAACATGATGGCCGCGTAAGGCGGCGACTCTGGCGGCCTCCATGCCCCCAGGACCTCCACCGATCACGAGGACGTTTTTTTTCTTCTCGGCCGTACTTATGACATATTCTCTTTCAAGCCCTACCGTTGGATTCACCGCGCAGCTGATATGTTTACCAAGTCGGACTCTGGCGATACAGCCTTCATGGCAGCCCAGGCAGGGACGGATGTCATCTGTTCTTCCCTCTTTGACCTTGTTCGGCCAGCCCGCATCCGCAAGCAGGTATCTTCCCAAGGAAATGAAATCGGCCTTGCCCTCCTGCAAGACACTTTCGGCCAACTCCGGATATCCCAGCTTACCGGAGACAATGACAGGGATGTCGACGACCTTCTTCGTCATCTCGGCCAGTTCGACCCAGCAGCCACGTGGTTGGGTCGTCGGGGGCTGGGTCTGGTTGTATGTCTCGTAACAGCCTCCATTGATGCTGAGGGCAGCAACACCGGCCGCTTCCAGTCTGCGGGCAATCTCCAGCCCCTCTTCTATATCCCGGGCTCCTTCCAGATAGTGGGTGATGGGATATCTGAATATTATCGGGAAATCTGTTCCAGCGCCTCTTTTCACGGCCTCGATTATCTCATACGCCAATGTCAACCGCCCCTCTAAATCCCCTCCATACTTATCAGTTCGTTTATTCCAGAGCGAAGTCATGAACTCATCCAGGAGGTAACCCTGATGCCCATGGATCTCAATCGCATCGATCTCGGCAGTTTTAACTATTCGGGCACTGAATTCAAAGTCCCGCACCAGTTCTTCGATCTCCTCTATGGTCAATTCACGAGTTTCGACGGTATTCTCCGGCTGGACCGGGTATCGGCCTGGGACGATCTTCGGCATCTTGCCATCCCGACTCCGAATACTTGGAAGAGGGGATGGGGCCACAAGCCCCCCATGAGACAGATTGGGATTGGGACTCGGAATCCGTCCTAATCCAGGGCTCAACTGGACACACACCTTGGCCCCGTAGTCGTGGACGGCTTCAGCCAAGTCATTTAGCCAGGACACACACCGCCAGCTGTTGACCACAGGCTCATTGCTGGAGGGCTCCAATTTTCGATTGAGGCGCATAAAGGAAGTCACGATCAATCCTACTCCCCCTCTAGCCCGAGCCGTGTAAAAGTCTATGCCCCGCGGGGATAATCCCCCTTCATCAAACGGCAGAATGAGTCCGGTATTCATCGCGGACATCACGATCCGGTTCTTTAAGGAAAGTTTGCCTATCATCCCACGTTTAAACAGTTCCATTAACCCTTCTCCTCAATACTAATAAAGCCGGTTCCTCTCCAGGTTTGTCGAGCATCCTCTCAACCTCACCTGATCCCATAAATCCTCATACTTCTGCCAACCCGTTTGGAGATGATTAATAATTATTTATGCCTCAGCACCATTCCGGATTTGGCACCGGTGTGTGTCTTTTCCTTGTAGACGATTTCACCGTTTACGAAAACATACTCGATTCCATCGGGAGGCTGGGCCGGCTTGATCCAATCCCCCATCATCCGGATCGTCTCCAGGTTAAAGACGACGATATCCGCGTATGCTCCAACGGCCAAAATTCCTCGGTCATCCAATCCCAGTGCCTTCTTCGCCGGCACGAGGGTAGCTCGGTTCACCGCCTCCTCCAGCGTCATCTGCTTTTTGTCCCTCACCAGCGTCCCGATATAGTCGGCAAACAATCCATAGGCAATCGGCGAGGAGGCAATCCACATATTCTCGCCCTCCAACACTCCCTTCGGATCTGTAATCGGAGGCGCACAGGCCCAATCCGTATTGGGGCTGGCGTTGGGATGCTTGAGCAGAACCGGCATAGCCGCCTCGAAATACCGCTCGTCCTTATGCTGCACCCAAACCGTTTCAGGATCTTCTTCCAGCAGCATGAACAAGACATCCAGGGCATCCATGCTCTTCATCGCGGCTATCTCGCCGACCACCTTCCCCATATACTCCTTATTGACACAGTTCAGGATCATGAACCGGTCCATCCAGTACGGATCGGCTTTGGTCTGAATCATACCCAGCTTCAGCTTGCCTCTCTTATGGAGATCTCTGATCTTGTCCCTGGCTTCCTCAGTTTTCAACAACTCCGCAGCCTCTTCTCTTTCCATTCTGTTCAGCCAACTCAGGTGGATGTTCCGGCTCCTCCAGAAGTCCTTGATCAGGTAATTCCTGCGGGCCACACCCATCGGGGCAAAGGTCACATCGAACGTGATGGTCAGCCCCTCTTCGATGGCCTTGTCGATGACCCATAGAGTGGCCTGGGCCGTGGCCGCCTCCAGAAAATCCGGATGGGGCTGCGGGATTCTGTAAACGTTAACCAGGTGACCCACATGGAGAGGAAGACCGGCTTCCTTGCTGATGTGGATGACTTCCTCGAGTCCGCGGTAAGTTCCGACGAAGGCGTCTTCTTCAGGGCCGTGGAAGATGCCGTATCCCAGTTCTTGAGGATCGTCCGTTCCCCAGTGGCTCCTGTGGTGTCTGTGATGGGGCCAGAATCCCCCACCATATTTGGCTACGATCTTGTTCAAAGGGATAAGCTCATTCTCCACGGAGGCGTATTCCCCAGCGCTGGGATCGAGAAAAGTCGACATACCGAAGGCCCCGTTCTGCATGGCCTCTTCCACGTAGGCTTTCATCTGTTCGACTTCTTCCGGCGTGGCTTCCCGCTTAAAGTCGGTGCCCATGACAGATGTCCGGATCCCGACGTGGCCGACCAACTGGGCTACATTGGGAGAGATTTTCGTCTCCTCCATCTTGACCAACCAATCAGCGAAAGTAAGATTTTTACGCGGGGCGGGCGAGTTGCCGCAGTTTCCGGTAACGACCGTCGTGATGCCCTGCATGATAAAATTCTCGGCTTCGGGGAACCGAAGAATGTTGTTGTCCGCATGGGTGTGGGCATCTATGAAACCGGGCGAAGTTATCAGTCCGGAACCATCGATAACCAGATCGGCCTCCCCCTTGACTTTACCGACGGCCACAATTTTCTCCCCTGTGATGGCCACATCTCCCTTAAATGCGGCTTGGCCCGTCCCGTCGACGATCGTCGTGTTCTTGATCAGGACATCATAGTGTTCCGGATTCGATGAGCCTGAACAGGAGAACAGAACAAGACACCCAGCTAAAAATACAACAGCGATCACGCTTTTTCCTTTCATTTTTCCTCCTCCTATTTAATTTCAAAGAAGATTGAAACAAAAAACAGGCGGCACTTAAAAGAGCCAAAACAATTCTGTTTTAAAAACATGTTTCAAGCCTCAATATACTTTATCAATATGCTCCATAATTAAATATCAGTCAGAACGGCTTCAGCGTTCCATCTTCATCAAAATGAAGCGAACTTTTTTCAGCCGCAATTTCCAGATCCTTCCTCCGCATAATCTCATCTCGGTAGGCAGAGGAGACGTCGATTTCTCCCAACTGCTTTGTGTTTTTAATACGGATCAATTTCAACTGTTCCGGGCCCGCCGCTCCCACACTTTGGGATGCGGTTTCAACAGCCTCCCTATCGGAGGGAAGGACGAGGGGGAGGCGGGCATGCTCCGGACAGCCCCCGATAACGGCGTTGACATTGGTGGCATTCCAATCCACCTTGTCGAGCAGCCGCTTCGTCACAAAATCGGCCAGGCCGATGCCGAGGGCATTCCCTTCGGATTTTTCCGTTAGATCGCAGACGACGATGCGTTTGATCCGGGGAGATCGGGGTTCTTCGGTCAGCAGCGGCAGATAGATCCGGCCCACAATCTTGGTATCCATCCCGGTTCCGCTGATATCCTTGCCTATCTCATCGACGATCAGGATGTCTACGTCGTCGAAAGGCAAGCGCAGCATCAGAGACTTGGCCTCCTGCAACAATTTCTTCTCTCTGTCTTCGATCTCATCCGGCGGAAGGACGCTGACGGTCGCTGTCTGTTCGTATCCGTTCTCGACAACGGCTACGCCGAAGAGGAGCCGTCCGCTCTGGATGATTTCGCGCCCCACGCTCAGGATAACCCGGGGATATCCCCACCTGAAGACAGCTTCATGGTATGCGGCTGCACCACTCCGTTTTCCCAAACCTATGGCCATCATCTTCATCAGGCCGCTTTCGATCTCCGCCTCGAAATCAGTGTGGGATTTCACCCGGTTGACAAGGACGATAAAATCGGCTTTTGATGCCAGTTTATCCAGAATAACCGGGATCCCGTCATCCGTTTCGGTAATCTTGACCGTATCCAAGCTGAACCGGATGGGGATTCCCAAGGTCATTTCAGAAAGTCCAGCGTGATCCAGGACTCTTTTCTGCCCTTCCGCCGTCGCTGCTCCATGACTACCCATGGCTCGAATCAACCAAGGGCTCAGTCACAGCTCCAACAGAGCAGAAACGGTTGCCCCCACGATGAGGAGATAGTTCGTTATCCCCCGACTGCTGCAGGCCACAGCCACCGATTGGCCGGGCTTCACCTTTGCTCCTAGGCTCAGCCGATGCACTTGCCGAGAGATATTCCCAGGGATATCATGAAGCACCGGTTGATCGTACTTCTGCCTGATTCGGATCAATTGGGGAAGATTCATGGATTAATCTGTTCTCCTCAGGACCTTTCCCGACTTGACGCCGGTGTGCGTCTTGTCTTTGTAGACAAGCTCTCCGTTGACAAAAACATAGGCTATCCCATCAGGCGGCTGGGCGGGCCTCAGGGCATCCCCCGATTTCTTGATCGTTTGGAAATCAAAGATCAGGATATCCGCGAAGGCGTCGGGTCTCAGCTCTCCCCGATCCTTCAAGCCAAACCTCTGCGCGGGAAAGGACGTGGCCTTCATCACGGCGTTTTCGAGGCTGAGCATGGACCTTTCCCGAGCGTAGACTCCGATGTATTCGGCAAAAGCGCCGTAGACGGTATCAGAGGGAGTAGAAAGCTTGCCCTCCACCTCGAATCCCTCCGGCCCTGTAGCGGGGGGAAGAATGCCCACATCCGAACTCGGCATACCGGCGGGATGATTCAGAAAAACAGGAATGGTCTGATGCAGGACTTCCTTCTCATCAGAGTACTGATACCACCTCGTATCCGGATCCTCGACCAGAATATCGAAGATGGCCTCGAGAGGATCGGTCTCCTTTAGGCGGGCTATTTCGGCTATCGTCTTTCCGACATAGTCTGCGGCCTGGGACTCGACGATCTTGAATCGAGTCATCCAGTACGGATCGGCCCGTGTGTGGATGGTAGAGAATTTGAGTTTATTGTCTTCGTCAATTTGTTTTATCTCATCTCGGAAGGCCCGAGTCTTGATCTTTTCAATAAACTCGGCTTGGGTAAGCTTGCTATACGGCTCCAGAGCCAGTGTCCGGGAGGCGATAAATTCATTCACCAAAGGGCGGACATTGGCGACATCATGAAGGGAGATAATGACATCGAACGTGACATCATAGCCCTGCTCTTTGGCGAGGTCGAGATTCCAGACGGTGGCTTCTGCGGCGGCTTTCTCCAGGAATTCGGGGTGTGGCTGAGGAATCCGGTATACATTGCAGAGGTGGGCGATATGAAGCGGAACATTCGCTTCTTTACTTATTTCCAGGGCCTCCCACACGCCCCGATATCTGCCGACCCAAACATCTTCCGCCGGTCCGTGGTAGACACCATATTTCCATTCCTCCATTGTTCCGGGCCAATGGCTGTTGCGGTGCCTCAGATGGGGCACATAGAGTCCGCCGTATTTGCCGGCGATCTTGGCCAGAGCCAGGATCTCCTCCCGGGAGGCATATTCAGCAGGATAATAATCGATGCCTATGGATACACCGAACGCCCCGTTCTGCATGGCATCTTCCGCATAGGCCTCCATCCTCTCGATCTCTTCAGGAGTCGCGTGTCTTTTAAAGTCCGTTCCCATGACAAGATCTCGAATCCTGTTGTGCCCGACGAGGGGCGCGAAATTGATGGATATGCCTTTCTCTTCCAGGGCCGACATAAACTCGGAGAAGCTCATGTTTTTACTGGGATAGGCCGATCCCCCACACTGGCCCCCGACAAAGGTAGTGATTCCCTGCATGAGAAGGTTGTCCGCAGTCGGAGTTCTCATCAGGCCTTTGTCACCGTGGTTGTGAGGGTCGATGAATCCAGGACATGTTATGAGACCGGAGCCGTCAATCTCAACATCTGCGCTACCGTTGACCTTTCCCACGGCCACAATTCTTTCGCCGTTTATAGCGACATCCCCCTTGAACGAGGAACCACCCGTCCCATCGACGATCGTCGTATTCCTGATCAGAAGATCATAATGATCCGACGGGGCCTCGGCGCAGGCCCAAAGGCACAAACAGAAAACTGCTGTCAGAAAAGTGGATTTCAAAATGTTCGCGCTGATTTTCATTCCTCCTCCTTTCGACTCAGACAAGAATAAGTTCCACGTTCGTCTCCTAAGCCGTCAGTCAATCGCCGGCAACTATTTGACGGCCCCGATGGCCTCGGCATAGAGCAACTCTCCGGTTATTCCATCGAAATACTGGAGGATGACCTGGGGCTGGGGGTAGGCCACCCATCTCGTTTCCCTGATCTCGGTCGGATTGTTGAATACGTTATTGACCTTCACGACACAGAAATAGGGGAAAGGACGACGGATCACATCATCCAGAAAGAACGTCGACCACCGGATGTTGACCTTCCGGCCGTTGTACTCGTAATCACCAGAGGGGGGGCGGTTCGCCTCATTGCTCAGACTGTGGTTTCCCGAGTTGTGGGGACCCGAAGCAAATTCCCAGACCCGATCGGTGATTTTGATGACAAAACTGTTGTGGAGATCTCCCGTGAGGACCAGGACGGGCTTGTTGAGTTTATCCCAGAAGGAGATCAATTCCTCCCGCTCATCCATATAGGCCGTCCAGGCTTCATCCTTCCCCGGGGGGCCGGGCCCGACATGTGGAATGGTAAAATTCACCGAGCTGACGAGAAAGAGAAAATCGGCATCGCTCTTCGCCATCGCCTCTTTGAGCCAGATTTTCTGCTCCTGCCCGATCATCGATATTCCCTTTTTCCAGGGATCGGTATTGTCGTGGAACATACGGTGTCCCCGGCAGTCGATTATGAAAAAATGACAGTTGCTGACTTTGAGGTCGTAGTAACTCCGCATGCCGATGGAATAGGAGATTTGATCGCCGTCAGCCTTGGCCGGCGGATAAATTCTCAGCCGGTTCTTGTCTATGACTTCTTTTATCCCATAGCACGCGGATGCGGGATGCCCGCCCACGGTGTCGTCGAGTCTATTATCCCAAACGCCGGCATCTTCTGCTCCCCAAAGAATCATCAGGTTCGAAGCCTTTTCAAGATCGAGTTTGGTGAAATCCGCTTCCATGTCGAACAGGATGTCGTTCCCCTCGGTGACATCTGCCTTCCCGAACTTGATGGGCTGCGGTTCCGGATCCGAAAGCGGATTGCTCCAGCCGATATAATCATACCAGGCTTGAATTCCGATATCCCGGAACACGGTCTTGCGGTCTCGGAATCCCGGATTGTTTGTTCCATTGATGTCGTTGATCATCTCATGGTCGTCATAGACGAAAAACGTCGGGATGTTACGGTGCCATTTAGCCAGGTTTTCCTGACGGGAAAGATAGAGTTTGTAGTTCGCCCAAACCCCGACGATACTCGGAGCGATATCGACGATTCGGGGAATATCCTCGTCGGCCACACCGGTCAACCGCTGCCATTTTTCGACGGGCGTCACCCGCTGTTCCTCGTACAACCAATCCCCGTTCATGATCTGGAAGTGAATTTTCCCCTTACACGTATCATACATGGTCTTGAATCCCGGCATAGTGGGACCATGGGTTCCTCCCCGCGTCGGATTGTTCCCGCAGCCGAACTCGAAGCTGAAATTGAACAGCCCGTCCGGATTGTGAGGGTGCTTTTCGCTGTCCGCTAGGGGAAGCGTAGTGAAGGTCCCGCCGTGCATCCAGTATCCAGAGGTGAGCTCGATTTCATAGCGATAGGTCGTGTTGGGTTTGAGTCCTGTGATGTGAACCCAGCCGGTGTTGTCGTTTTCCAGCTTGGTTTCACCCCTAGGAGAGCGCGCCACGGCGGTATGATCGAGCCGGCAGAACACGACGAACTTCGAGGGACGAGATGTCCTTATCCAGACGCCCACACCCTCGTGGCTCAAGCGGCCGAGGATGGGCCCATGAGTGATAACAGAATCGTAGGTCGATTCATCACCGCGCGCTTGAACCTGTCCGGCAATTGCGCTGCGATTCATCAAACCGACCATTCCTACCAAAATCACACCTACCAAACACAAAATCAGAAACTCCGATAGATACTTTCGCATTTCCATCCACCTCTCTTTAATATTTGATTCTATTCACCTTTTTTTACCGATTACCCCTCGACTTAACGACTATCCTGCTGACTCTCTTTTTCCAACTGGGCCATGAGGGCTCGGGCGAGCTTCTGGGCTCGCTCACTTTCCTTTTCAACAATATTGTTCAGCTCATGGGGATCGTTCTCCAGGTCATACAGAACTTTGGGATTCCCCTCATAATCCACAAGAGCTTTGTAGCGTCCATCAAAAACCATCCTATCTCCTGCTCTTTCGCTTATCTGGATTTTACGGACCGAATCTTCCCGACGCGTTAAAATGGGCAGCAAAGATTTGGCCGTCATCCTGCCCAGAGGCTCGACTTGGGCGAAGTCGAGACACGTCGGTGCCAAGTCATAGAGCTCGACCAGAGCGTCGCTTTTTCCTCGAGCCTTGACCCCCGAACCCGAAATGATCAGGGGGATACGAACGGACGATTCATAGAACTGGTTTTTGTCAAATCGGCCATGGTCTCCCAGCATCTCGCCGTGATCCGAGCAAAACATGACCACAGTGTCGTAGAAAATCCCCCGCTTCTTCAATATATCTGTCATTTTCCCGACATAGTCGTCGATAAGAGTGATCATGGCAGCATAATGTCGCATGGAGACTTCAAGGTCTTCCCGCTTGAATTTTCCTTTTTGCCCGGGATCAATGATGGCTTCGGGCATGTCCGCGTCCCTATAAAGATTAAAATATTCCTTCGGTGCGTCCCAGGGACTGTGTGGCCCCACAAAACTAACATAATAGTGCCATGGAGTTTCTGTGCTTACTGTTTCGAGGAATTTGCAGGCATGTTGGCCGATGAAAACATCCTCGAAGGCATCTAGAGGCAAGACAGACTCGGCTCCGAAGTTATAGGGATATTTTTTCCTGGTTATGGTGTAGTCCTCCCTTAACTTTGTCAGGAGCCCACGCTCGGCGAGGAAGTGGGTGTAGGGACACAGTGGTTCAAAAGATCTGGACGCAGCCGTTTCCTTCCCCTCGAGTTCATAGGGATCGGTAAAGCCCAAGTGATACATGAGGGGCCGATCTCCATTCCTTCCTTCCCAGTGATCCTGTTTGTGGAGGTCTGATTTCCCGACCATGCCTACTCGATATCCCGACCGACGGAGACCCTGGTAATAGGTGGGGACATCGATGGGATAATAGTCGTTGTTGCTCAGGACATTTAATGCCGAGGGCCGGAGCCCGCTGGTCAGTGAAGAGCGGCTGGGCGCACACAGTGGGAAAGTGCAAACCGCACGGGTGAACAGAACACCTCTCGAGAGCAGGGCATCGATGTTCGGGGTCTTGACCCAGGCGGCCCCGGCACATCCGAGCCAGTCAGCACGATGCTGATCGGCCATGATCATGAGGATGTTGGGCCCTCGGCCTCTTATAATGGGATTCTCTTTTTGTGACCATTGAGATAAAAGATTCTCCCCAGGTACTCTGGGCCTCCGCGTGCGCGCGCCAAATGGAGGCATGGTGGTACCGGCCAATACGGCCCCCATAGCTCCAATGGCCTGACGCCTCGAGAGGATGTTCGCCCGTTTTTTGGTCATACCAACCCTCCTCCTTCTCTAATGAAGGCACCTCTTTGGTGGAATACCGCCCGCAGCCATCATCTGGGAAAAAATCCCGGGCTCACCAACAGGGTCGTTCCACGACTGTATATATCGGAGGCATGGTGTTCGCAGTTCAAGAATAGGTTTGATCCTCAAGATCCTAAATTTCTCCGGTTCCGCACCATAACGCTGGCAAGCTTCGCCGCCAAGATCAGGCTTAATGGATCGGCCGTGCCTTTCCCCGCTTTCCCGAAGTTTGTGCCATGATCCACAGAGGTCCTGACGATCGGGAGGCCCAGGGTAACGTTGACTCCTTGTGTGATGCCCAACATCTTGATGGCGATGTGTCCCTGATCATGGTACATGGCCACAGCTGCATCGAACTGTCCTTCTGCCGCCCGTAGAAAGATCGAATCCGGAGGAAGCGGTCCCATAAGCTTCATGCCGCGTTTTTTGGCTTCCTCAATGGCCGGTCCGATAAATTTCTCCTCTTCATCGCCAAAAAGACCGCCGTCGCTGCAGTGAGGATTGAGGCCTGCGACAGCGATATGGGGCTCTTCGACTCCCATCTGAAGCGTGGCGTCTTCGGTCAAGCGAAGGACCGTGAGAATCCTTTCAGGACGGATCAGGTCAAGCGCATCCCTGAGCGAGACATGGGTCGTCACATGGCTGATCCTCAGGTTTCCGGAGACCAGCATCATGGCCACCTCAGGTCCCCCGCACATCTCGGAAAGGATCTGGGTATGGCCGTCGTAATGATATCCGGCCTTATTCAAGGCTTCTTTATTGATGGCCGAAGTGACGATTCCGTCACAGTCTCCGGCTAGGGCCATTTCGGTAGCCAGTTTGATGTATTGGTAGGCGGCTTTTCCCGCCATCGCATCCACTTTCCCTCTTGTGAGACGGCTGAGATCGATATTTTCCAGGTCGAAAACCTCGATCACAGCCTCCTCAAAAGAGGCATCCCGGAGGTCACTTATGCGTTCGATCTTACCGGGGACCCCAGTAATTGCCAGCGCCTCCTCCATGGTGGCCGCATCCCCGACGACAAAAGGCCGGCACACGGCTCTGACCTCGGAGTCCGCAAAAGTCTTGGCCACGATCTCCGGACCAGAGCCGCTGGCATCCCCCATGGTCACCGCCAATAATGGTTTGTATTCATCATTCATGCTATTTCTCCTTTTTCGATATAGGTCATAGAATTGAGTATCGCGGCCTCGGTGCCAAAACCGCCCGCCTTTGTCACCAGACGCAACCCCGGATACAGGCCTCCGATGATCCTCCCGGCCGGAATACCGAGTTCGACTTCTCCATAAACGGAAATGGCAGACACACCCAGCCGCCTGCACACTTCGACCGATATGTCTCCTCCCGAAAGGAAAAGGCCTGAATATCTCTTCCTCTCCAGAAGATGTTTAACCATCTCGGCCAGAAAAACGGGAAGGACCTGCTTCAATTCCGGATTATAGGGCAATGATATCGAGGAGAGGGCCAAACTCCCTTGCTTCTTGAGATAACCCTGGGCAACGGATTTGACGTTCTCCTTCATTTGAACGAAGCCATCCTCCGGTTTCACATGGTCAGCGGTGAGATTCAAGACGGAAAGCCCCCGTTCGACCTCCGCCCTTTCAAGCTGGGCGGCGCTGACCGGGTTACGGGTACCGATGACAACAAGAGCGGAACCGGTCGGCCCTTCTGTCCGGATCGTTACTTTG
>SDBS01000265.1_pt1 | contig 47903 bp, 49 predicted proteins | sample 2277091 | NCBI WGS metagenome assembly SDBS01 (sample SAMN10404972, study PRJNA504765) | marine sediment metagenome | isolation source: marine sediment core GS10_PC15, 163 cmbsf | place: Arctic Ocean: Southern Knipovich Ridge | collected 2010 | reverse complement strand
CATCTTGCTCTGAACTGCCAAGGAGTTTTTTCCCCGTCAGCTGGCGCTTCTGGATATTCTTTCCTGGGGCCCCGAGCTTGTAATTATTTTCACAAAATTTGGCATAACAAAAGACCTCCTTCGCAGTTGCCCTTTCTTTGCACCAAGATATTCAAAAAGATGCGTTCTCTTTGAATATCTTGCCTCTTCGGAGATCTTATGTCATGTAAGAAATCTTCTTGACTAGAAGATTCTCTTCATGAATCAGACAATTATACATATTTTTGGGGCTCAGTCAAGATCTCGGATGCCCTTTTTATAGCGGCTTTTATGAAATCCCGGAACAGAGGATGGGGTGATGAGGGGCGAGATTTGAATTCAGGATGAAACTGAGTAGCCACAAACCAGGGATGATCGGATATTTCAATGATTTCCACCAGATCCTTCTCCTTGAACGTCCCCGTAATTACGAGTCCCATTCGGACGAATAGATCCCGATATTTATTATTGAACTCATATCGATGTCGATGTCGCTCGTAAACCTCGTTTTCTCCATAAGCCCGGTAACTGAGGCTGCCGCGTACTAACCCACAGGCATAGGCACCCAACCTCATAGTCCCTCCCTTGGCTTTCGTCTCTTTTTGCTCCGGCATAAAATCAATTACTGGATGAGGAGTATCAGGGTCGAACTCGCTGCTGTTAGCCTGTCTTAAGTCCAACACATTTCTGGCAAACTCGATGACGGCACACTGCATACCCAGGCAAATTCCGAAGAAAGGCGTTCCTCGCTCACGGGCGTACTGAATGGCCTCTATCTTTCCCTCTGTACCCCGCATCCCGAATCCTCCGGGGACCAGGATACCGTGCAGGGAAGCAAGATGGCTTTCTGGCTGGCTTTCCACTTTCTCAGCTTCCAACCACACCGTGTTAACTCTCGTCTCATTGGCTGCTCCAGCGTGGACGAGAGCCTCGTTTATGCTCTTGTAGGTATCTTTCATCTTCACATACTTACCCACTACTCCAATCGTCACTTCTCGTTTGGGATGGTTGACTCTCTCGATCCACCTGGACCACTCCTTCAGGTCCATTTTGGAGGCCACGAGATCTAGTTTTTGCAAGATTTTATCAGTCAAACCTTCCTTTTCGAATCGTAGAGGAACCTCATAGACATTATCCACATCTATGGCCTGAATGACGTCTTTTTCTTCCACATTGCAAAAAAGGGAGATCTTGGCGCGTGCTTCCCCGGTCAAAGGGATTTGGGTACGGCAGAGTATGAGGTCCGGTTGAATACCGATTTCCCGAAGCCTGCCCACACTGTGTTGAGTGGGTTTTGTTTTGAGTTCTGCCGAAGAGGAGATATAGGGAAGGAGGGTAAGATGAATGAATAAGGTGTTCTCTCTTCCCTGCTCCAGGCGGAATTGTCTTATGGCCTCCAGGAAGGGAAGAGATTCGATGTCACCCACTGTTCCTCCTACCTCGGTAACGACAACATCTACTTTGTCCTTTTTGGCTACTTTCAGTATCTTCTCCTGAATTTCTCCGGTGATATGAGGTACAACCTGAATGGTTTTTCCCAGGTATTCTCCTTTTCTTTCTTTCTCGATAACAGCACTGTAGATCTGTCCCGTAGTAACATTGTTATGGGAAGAGAGGTCTATTCCCACAAAGCGCTCGTAGTGACCAAGATCCAGGTCGGTCTCTGCCCCATCCTGGGTGACAAATACCTCACCGTGTTGAAAGGGGCTCATCGTTCCCGGGTCAACGTTGATGTAGGGGTCAAATTTCAACATGCTCACGCTGATTCCTCTAGATTTGAGAAGAGTCCCAATGGAAGCTGAAGCGACTCCCTTGCCCAGAGAAGAAAGGACTCCGCCGGTGACAAAAATGAATTTGGTCATTTCTTACCTCTCCTCCTGGCCCCATTTAGCAACTTCCCGGAGTAGCACTCCTGCCAGGTCCTTCTTGTCTATTTTACCAGAAATTTTGCCTTTCTTGAAAAGCAAAGCCCCTTTCTGACTGCACGCTATTCCTATATCAGCTTCCCTCGCTTCTCCAGGGCCGTTCACTTCACAGCCCATCACCGCAACCGTCAAGGGAAGTTTAACCTCCTCAATTCCAGAGGCCACCTCACTGACCACTGAAACCAAATCAACTTTGCATCTCCCACAGGTTGGACAGGAAATCAGGGTGACGCGATCCTTGATGATATCAAGCGATTGCAGTATCCCGTGAGCAGTTTTTACTTCTTGGACTGGATTACCGGTTAAAGATACTCTGATGGTATCACCGATTCCGTCGGCCAGGAGAATGGCCAATCCCGCAGCGGACCTAATGATGCCCTGAGGAGAAGGACCTGCGGCTGTTATTCCTAGGTGGAGAGGATAAGGAATCTCTTGACAGATGAGCTGGCAGGAAGAAACAGTGGTTAGGACACGAGGAGATTTGAGGGACACAATGATGTCTTGGAAACTTTCTTCTTCAAGGAGTCTTATTGTTTTCAGAGCACTCTTCACCATGGCCTGAGCCACTTCTTGGATAGGATTTGTCCTTCTATTCTTAGTTGGCCTTGAGAAGAAACTCTCTTTCAAGGAACCAGAATTAACCCCTATGCGAAGGGGAATCCCGCTCCTCTTGGCCTCCTCGGCTACCCGCAGGATTCCCTCTTCTGTCATGTTTCCAGGATTGATTCTTATCTTGTCGATCCCCTCCCGTATAGCTGCAATGGCTAATTGGGAATGAAAGTGGATATCACCCGCCAGGGCGATCTTCACCTTTTTTCTAATCTTGGATAAAGCCTTCACCGCTTGCATATTGGGCAAGGCTATTCTCACTATTCTGGCTCCGGCCTCCTCCAGCTCCATTATTTGGCGAAGGGTAGCAAAGACATTCTCCGTGGGTGTCTTCGTCATTCCCTGAACCACTACGGGAGAATCTCCGCCAATGATTACCTTCCCTACCTTTACTGAGCGAGTCTTTCTCCTTTCTTTTGGTGTAGTCCAGGGCATTTTTAGCCTATTCACCCTGCTCTCTTACCAGTTACGTTGGGGCTGATTAATAAGTTAAGCATCTCCCGCAACTTATGCCTGCACCTTACCAGGGGTTTATCTATATTTGGGAATCTTATCCCTCTTCCATAGAGATGGCGTCAGTCGGGCATACCTCAGCACACTCGCCTTTGCCATCACACTCGTCAGGTCTTACCAATTTTACTACGTCGTCAACCAGTTCCAAACAATCATTTGGGCACTCGTCAATACAGATCTCACATCCTGTACACAACTCTTCGTCTATGATCGGTTTTTCCATCAATTACCTCCTTAACGTAATGCAGAATGTTCACTAGGATAAAATAAACGTTTACCTCACCCGCTAATCTACCAACGTAAGGAAAGACATTCAGGTGAGGTAGAAAGGCTGTGTTTCTCTCTCAAGAGTTAAGGACTCAGGAGAGAAGATTCAGTATCCTGATTAAAGTATCTCTGATTTTGGCTCTTTCCACCACCAAATCGACTACCCCATGTTTAAGCAAGGATTCTGAGAGTTGAAATCCTGTAGGAATCTGTTGCCTGATGGTCTGGCTTATCACCCTTGGTCCAGCGAATCCTAATCTTGCTCCCCGCTCCGCTAGCACAATGTCGCCTCGTGAGGCAAAACTTGCCATTACTCCCCCCATGGTAGGATTGGTAAGAAGGGAGATATACAGAAATCCTTCTTGTTTGAGTCTAGCGATGGCCGCACTGGTTTTTGCCATTTGCATAAGAGAGATAACCCCCTCTTGCATTCTGGCCCCTCCTCCCGATCCTGAGATGAGAAGAAGAGGATGCTTTTCTTCTATGGCTTTCTCGATGGCCAGAGTTATTCTCTCTCCCACCACATAACCCATGCTTCCTCCCATAAAGCCAAAATCAGTTACACCGATGACGAGGGGTACACCACCAACCTTCCCTTCCCCTATTATGGCCGCCTCATCCAATCCTGTCTTTTCCACTCCCTTACTTAGTTTCTCTTCATACTCGGGGAAGTCTAAAGGGTTATTGGAATGAATGTTGGAGTTATACTCTGAGAAGCTTGCTTCATCCAGCGTAATACTGATCCTGTCATGCGCCCCGAGATAAAAATGGTAGCCACATTCGGGGCAGACCCTGAGGTTTTTCTCCAGGTTCTTATTATAAATGGTCTTTGAACAGCCGGTACATTGCGTCCATAGACCGTCAGGAATGTCGATTTTTCTCTTACTTCTTTTTATTCGACTATACGTTCTCTCGAACCAGCCCATAGTCTGAGTACTCCTTGTTTTTTATCGAAGGCTCCGTTAGGAGGGGCCTCTATCCGTCGGACTGTATCTTCCCATATTTCGTGAGGATCTCGGCCTTACCCCTAATCTTGAGAGCGGATACGTGCTCAGTGAATTGACAAATCCAAACCTCACCAGAGTCGAGTTTTTCAGTATGCTGGATTATAGTTTCCTTACCCCGTGTCAAACCTATGACAGTTACTCCTTCTTCCAATGCCTTCACCACTATGGATTCTTGCCCAGCCGTCTCGTGCATTCTGGTCTCTCCTCTTGGTCTATATCTCAAGCTTTACTTCAACTGCCGTTTCCATATGGCCCAAAATGCCAAGGGGTGATGTTTCTCAAATTCCGATGGTCAAGATTGGCATTCTAGGTGGTGGCACCATCTTTTTATCTCTTTGAGCTTTGGGGTTTGGCCCTGGCGCCTCTCAGGCCCGGTTTCTTTCTTTCTTTCATCCGGGGGTCCCGAGTCAGAAATCCACTTTTCCTCAAGGGAGATCGTAATTCAGGGTTGATCTCCAGAATAGCGCGGCTGATCCCCAGTCGGATAGCCTCTGCCTGTCCGGTCAATCCCCCACCACTTGCCTGTACGTTTACGTCAAATTGGTCCAGGAAATTAACTTTTTCCAGAGCTTCCTTCACTATCTTTCGGTAAACCAGACGCGGGAAATATTCCTCAATAGCCTTCTGGTTAATAGTGAAGTTGCCCTTACCCGCTGTGAGAACGACTTTGGCCCTGGCTTCTTTTCTTCTTCCAATCGCAGAGAAACTCGCTTTCATAATTTTCACCGCCATTTTTGTCTTAAATGATAATCACTTTTTTTGTCCCGTCAAGAGAGCAAGCTTAGAGAATGTAGCGAGAGAGGTCTTTGCTCTCCACAATATCTTGCAGTTTGGCTCGTACATAACTAGCATCAATTTTGAGGGATTTCCGTCCTATCTGGGAGGCTTTAAAGGAAATTTCTTCAAGGAGTTTTTCCATAACTGTGTAAAGGCGCCTTGCTCCAATATCTTCCGTTTGCTCATTGACCAGATATGCCAGGGAGGCAATTTCTTCGATGGCAGTCTTGGTAAAGGCGAGATTTATCTTTTCCGTCTTCATCAAGGCTTGGTACTGCTTTATCAGGGAGTTTTTTGGCTCAGTGAGGATTCTTCGAAAATCATCCTTGGTCAGTCTATCCAATTCCACCCGGATGGGAAACCTGCCCTGAAGCTCAGGAATCAGATCTGAAGGGGAGGTGGCATGGAAAGCTCCGGCAGCGATAAAGAGAATATGGTCTGTTTTAATGGCCCCATAGCGAGTAGCCACGGTGGTTCCCTCAACAATGGGTAGAAGGTCTCTTTGGACCCCCTCCCGCGAGACATCGGCTCTTTCAGGTCCTCCTCCACTCGCTACCTTGTCTATCTCGTCAATGAACAGAATGCCGGAGTCTTCAACTCTACGAATGGCTTTCTCAATGACTTTATCTTTATCTATTAGTTTTTGCGCTTCCTGTTCAGTAATAATGCGGCGAGCCTCCTTTAAGGAAACTTTTGTTTCTCGGGGATGCCTGGGGAGCATATCACCCAATAAGTCCTGAAAATTCATTCCCATTTGCTCTACTCCTGCCGCACTGAATATCTCAATCATGGGAGTAGATTTCTCTTGAGTCTTTATTTCAACGAGTCTGTCTTCTAATTCCTTGTTTCTTAGCTTTTGCTTCAAAATATTCCGGCTGCGCTCAGCTTTCTTCAGCCTTTCATTGTCTACCTCGCCCTCTTTCCCTGGCAAAGAACGAGTTCTGGGGGGAAGAGGGAGAAGAACATCGAGTAGCCTTTCTTCGGCTAGTTTCTTCGCCATTTCTCTTACCTTCCTCAGCATCTCCATGCGCACTGTGTGTACAGCTATGTTTGTAAGATCTCTTACCATAGACTCTACATCTCGTCCGACATAACCCACTTCGGTGTACTTACTCGCCTCCACCTTCAGGAAGGGTGCCTGGGCAAGCTGAGCTAATCTTCTGGCAATCTCCGTCTTTCCTATTCCGGTTGAACCTATCATGATGATGTTTTTAGGTGCTACTTCATCCCGGAGTCGAGGAGGGAGCTTCTGGCGCCGCCACCGATTTCTTAAGGCAATAGCCACAGCACGCTTGGCCTCCTTTTGCCCGATGATGTATTTATCCAGCTCTTTAACTATGGCAGGGGGAGTCAGTTTTTTCTCCGTCATTTTTTCTCCTTGGCTGTTAAAAGCTAGTTGGTCTAGATTCTTGTATTTTGCAGCTAGAGCTCTTCAATTGTAATCTGCTCGTTGGTATAAATACAGATACCGGCGGCGATGTGCATTGCTATCTCCGCAATTCTTCTGGGATCATAATCAGTATGCTCGGTGAGAGCCTGAGCAGCAGCTTGGGCATAGCCAGCCCCTGAGCCTATGGCAATTACCTGGTCGTCAGGTTCGACAACATCTCCACTACCGGAGATCATCAGGGTTTTTTTCCGATCAGCTATGATCATCAATGCCTCGAGCCTGCGCAGTAGCTTGTCCTGTCTCCAGTCTTTGGCCAGTTCCAGAGCCGCTCGGGAAAGATTCCCCCGGTATTGTTCAATCTTTTTTTCAAATTTTTCAAACAGAGTGAGAGCATCAGCCACTCCTCCAGCGAAACCGGCCAGAATCTTACCTTTATAAAGCTTCCTTATTTTGTTGGCTTGGTGCTTCATGATGATGTTCTGGAAAGTGACTTGCCCATCGCCCGCCATGGCCACTGTTTCTTTGTCTCTTACTGCTAGGATGGTGGTGGAACGGATCATCTTACCTCCCCTTTGTGATAAACTCGAAAATTCTATCCGGGCGCATTGATTTTTCATATTCTTATCTGGCCCTGGGATGGCTCTTGTCATAGACTTCCTTTAATCTCTTTGGGGAAACATGGGTATAGATCTGGGTGGTGGAGATTCTTTCGTGACCCAGGAGTTCCTGAACCGAACGAAGATCCGCGCCACGGTTGATAAGATGAGTAGCGAAGGAGTGTCGTAAGGTATGGGGGCTAGCTGGTTTAGAGATTCCGGCCAACTTCAGATATTTGCTTAACCTCTTGCGGACCGCTCTATCAGATAGTCTCGTTCCAGACTTGTTAAGAAATAGAGCTCTTACTCCTTGTTGGATTTTCTTTTCCCTTTCTTCAAGATATTGAACAAGGGCATCCAGAGCCCATCGTCCCAGAGGAACAATTCTTTCCTTGTCTCCTTTACCTTTAATCTTGACGATCTCTTCTCGAAGACCCACGTTTTCCAGATCCAGGTTTACGAGCTCCGCTACTCTCATTCCCGTCCCATATAAAAGCTCCAGGGCCGCCTTATCTCTCAAACCGGAGAAGTTGTTCGTCTCAACCGATTCTAGAAGGCGCCTCACCTCATCCTCCTCCAGAAAAGAAGGAATTCTCGTTTCCCGTTTGGGAGCTCGAAGACTCATCAGGGGGAAGCTTGTTAGGTTCCCCTTGAGGTAAAGATAGTGAAAAAAAACTCTCAGTGCAGCCACACGGCGGGCCAGGGTAGACCTGGCCAGATTCTTTTTCTGAAGAGCGGCGAGGTAGCCTCGTACCACCGGATAATCTACCTCACTCACATGCCTGTTTTGGGAGGAAAGAAACTGCAAAAAATCTCTTATATCACTAAGGTAGCTCTTAACGGTGAGAGCAGAGAGATTCCTCTCCTCTCTAAGGTAGACCCCGAAGTTGTCAGCCAACTTTGGTTTCATTTGACTTTTTGATAATTTTGTAAGAAATCTTCCCTATCGTTCCCTTGGTTACTATCTCATCCTTGATGAGTTTTCTGCAGGCCGGACACTTGAAACCATCCCTGAATCGGATAAGATAGGGGGAGGTGCAATGGGGACACTTTCGGGGTATTGGCTCTTGAGCGGAAATGAACTTGCACTCAGGAAACTTGGAGCAGCCGAAAAAAACTTTTCCCTTGTTTGATATTCTCTCAATTATCTCTCCTTTGCATCCAGGCGAGAGGCACCCTGTACCTGTTTTTTTCATTACTGGCATGGTGCTTTTACAGTCCGGGTAGTTTGAGCAGGCTAGAAACTCGCCAAAACGGCCAAATTTGAGAATCATTGTTGCACCACACTTCTTACACATTTCCTTGGAAGTCTTCGAGCCTTCCTTTTTGACATCCCTCATAGCGGATTCAGCCACTCTTAGTTCCTTCTCAAAATGCTGGTAGAATTCTTCTACCAAATCGTTCCACTTCCTTTTTCCTGACTCGACTGTGTCCAGACCTTCTTCCATGCGGGCGCTGAATTCCGTGTCCAGGATGGTGGGCAAATTTTCCACCAAGAGTTCGTTGACCTGCCTGGCCAGGCTGGTTGGAATAAGCACACCCCTATTCAAGTTCACATATTGCCTCCGGAGAATAGTGGAAATGGTCGGGGCATAAGTACTTGGTCTCCCTATGCCTTTCTCTTCAAGCGTCTTTACCAGGGAGGCTTCGGTATAGCGAGAAGGCGGTTGGGTGAACCCCTGTTTCGAGGTGATCTCTTCTAACGCCAGCTTGATTCCTATCTTTAGGGAGGGAAGCGCGCTTCCCTTGTCAGCTTTTTCCTCAAGGATTGCCATAAAGCCGGGGAACTTCATCTCGGTTGCCTGTGCCTTGAAAACGTATTCTCCCCCCTGGATGTCCACCGTTGATATTTTCATCAGGGCTTTCTCCATTTGCGAAGCCAGGAATCTTTTCCAGATAAGGTCATAGAGTCTCAAATGGTCCTTTGGTAGATGGTCCTTGAGGAGAGCGGGGGTGCGTGATATCCTCGTAGGTCTTATGGCTTCATGAGCGTCCTGGCTGGATTTCCTGTTCTTGTATGCGGGGGTTCTTTGAGGAATAAATTCTTTAGAGAACTCTTTCTTGAGGAAGTCCCTTGCCTCCAACTGTGCCTCTTTGGCTACCCTGGTGCTGTCTGTCCTCATATAGGTAATGAGGCCCACTCTTTCCTTTTCACCGACATCCTGACCTTCATAAAGATTTTGAGCTAGCCTCATAGTTTTAGCGGTGGAAAATCCCAGCCGATACCCGGATATCTGCTGCAAGGTGCTGGTGGTGAGGGGAGGTGAAGGCCATCTTGCTCTTTCCTCTTCCTCCCATCCAGCAACCTGAAAGGCCTGTCTTCCTATTCTCTCCGCATGTTCATGTGCTTGTTCTTCTCTGGGTATTTGCGCCTTTTTGCCCTGTATCGAATAGAGCTTTGCCTCCAGGGATATAGCTCTCTCAGGTGGGCTAAATTTTGCTGAGATTATCCAGTACTCCCTGGAAGAGAACTTCTCAATTTCATCTTCCCTCTCACAGATAATTCTCACCGCTACCGATTGAACCCTTCCTGCGGAGAGCCCTCTTTTTACCTTCTTCCAGAGAAGCGGAGATATTTTGTATCCGACCAGTCTATCCAACACCCTTCTTCCCTGCTGGGCATCTACTTTGTTGAGGTCAATATCACCAGGACTCTCGATGGCCTTCTTTAGAGCATCCCTGGTGACCTGATTAAAAATTATTCTCACCTTCTTGGGATGCTTGAGTTCCTTGGACAGATGCCAGGAAATAGCCTCACCTTCCCGATCCAGATCGCTAGCCAGGTAGATTTTATCCATTTTTTCACTCAAAACCCTGAGTTTTTTCAGTATTTTTTCTCTACCCGGAATAATCTGGTAGGTGGGCTCGAAGCTATTCTCTATGTCCACCCCTAGCTTGTTTTTGGGTAGATCCTTGATATGTCCATAGCAGGATTCCACTCTAAATGACGGTCCCAGGATCTTTTCGATAGTCTTGGCTTTGGCGCCAGACTCAACGATGACTAAGCTCTTGGACACAGCAGGTTTCCTCTTTTTACCAGAGCTCTTTTTCACCACCGGTAAGCTGCTCTTTTTCCTCGACACCTTCACTATTTCCTCTCAAAATGTTCAATAAGGTTCTTTGCCTTCTCAGAATCTTTGTTCCTAACCATCACTCTTATTCCCTTCTCGAAAGTAGCAGTAGGAAACATTGATCCCGCATGCTCGTCCCATAGTTCACAGTAGATGTCGCCATTTACCAAAATTGATTTTATCATTTCTGCTTCAACGGAAGAACTGGCTGAGCGTATTTGAATCATTTCTTCTTCCCAATACTTGTTCTTTCTTAACATAGCCGATTTTCAAAGAATATCTACGCCTCCCTCACAAATTGTTGGCCAGCCAGCTGTCTTATCAGGCCTTTTATTTCCAGTCTCAGTAAAACTTCGGCTACCTTGGGGGCGGAAAGGCTGCTTTCTTGAGCTAAAAGGTCTATGTGCGAAGGCTGTCCGCCTAAAAGATCCAGGATTTTCTCTTCTTCAAGGGAAAGGGGCAGCTTCCTCCGGCCACTCATCTTTTGCCTGCTAATCTCTCCCAGAAGGGAAAGTTCCAGCTCTTCCAGTACATCTTGGGCCTCCTCCACTAGTTTCGCTCCTTGCTTGATCAGCCGATTGGTTCCCTGGCTGTAGGGGCTGGTGATGTTTCCGGGAACACTGAAAACTTCTCTTCCTTGTTCCAGGGCAAAATCAGCGGTGATTAGAGCTCCGCTTCGAAGAGGAGCTTCCACTACTACCACACCTTTGCTCAATCCACTTATCATGCGGTTGCGCTGGGGAAAATGAATTCCCTCCGGTGGTGTTCCCAAAGGAAATTCAGAGATAACCGCTCCACTTTCCATGATCTCGGTCACAAGTTTTCTGTTTTCCGCGGGATAGACCACATCTACTCCACACCCCAGAACAGCGATGGTTCTTCCCCCTGCTTCCAGAGCTCCCCAATGGGCTGCTGTGTCGATGCCCCTTGCCATTCCACTAACTATGGTAATCCCCTCTTTAGCCAGCTCTCGGGCCAGTTTTCTCGCCGTTATTTTTCCGTAGGTGGTAGCTCTTCGGGTCCCCACCACCGCCACAGCATCCCTGTCCTCCTGCCTAAGGCTTCCCCTCGCATAAAGCAGGAAGGGAGGGTTGAAAGTGTGGAGAAGATTTTGAGGATATTCATCATCCTGAAAGCTGATGAGGTCTATAACCAGTTCATCTATAGTCTTCAAATCCTGATCTATCTCTATTCCTTCTCTTTCCTGGATGATAGAGTTCACTGTCTTCTCCCCTATTTCGGGAACCTTCAAGAGACTACTGGGAGAAGCAGAGAGAACTTTTTTTGGAGAGCCGAAGTGCTCAATGAGCTGGCGGCATCTTCTGGGGCCGAGATGGGGAATCTTGCTTAAGATGATCCATTCTCTATGAGAGCTCATGTTTTTCTCAAACTCCATCTCTTAAGCCCCTCATCCTGAGTCCGCTGAGAAGCTTGGGAGAAAAATAGCCGGAGAATTTTTTACCTATGACGGTGGTGCTGGTATTCTGTCAGCTTTTCCCTCCCCTCGAAGAACAGCGATCTTTCCTGTTCGGATGAGCTTCTTAATACCAAAGGGCTTGAGGAGAGTAAGGATACCTCCAATCTTTTCCTCCGAACCGGTAGCCTCTATGATGAAGGCGTCAGGATTGACGTCTACTATCTTGGCCCGGAAGATGTCAACTATGCGCATAATTTCAGCCCGATCGCGTCCTTTAGCCGCCACTCTGACCAGTACTAGCTCCCGCTCTATCCTGCCCTTGCCGGTGAGATCTATCACCTTGATAACGTCGATGAGTTTTCTGAGTTGCTTGATGACCTGTTCAATAATCTGATCATCTCCGGGAACCACCATAGTTATGGAGGAAACGGTCGGATCCTCGGTTTCTCCCACCGCCAGACTATCAATGTTGAATCCCCTGGCACTAAACAGAGAAGCAATTCTTGCCAGGATTCCAAACTTGTTTTCCACCAGTACAGAGATGGTGTGTCTCATTACTGTTCCTTGTATTGAATCCAGCTCATCATTCCCCTTAAGTTCTTACCTACTTTCTCTACCAAATGCTGGGCATCTTTTTTGGCCAGCGCATTGAAAACTGGCCTCGAAGCCGAGTTTTCCAGGATCCATTCTCGGGCAAATTCTCCCGACTGGATCTCAGAGAGTATCTTTCTCATCTTGTCTTTAGTCTCTTCAGTAATAATACGGGGCCCCCGGGTGAGATCTCCATATTCGGCAGTGTTGCTTACGGCTGCCCTCATTCCTGTCAGCCCACTCTCATACACAAGATCTACGATGAGCTTGAGCTCATGCAAACATTCAAAATAGGCCATCTCTGGTTGATAGCCAGCCTCTACCAGGACTTCAAAACCTGCCTTAATGAGAGCGGTTGCTCCTCCACAAAGGACAACCTGTTCCCCAAATAGGTCGGTTTCGGTCTCTTCTCGAAAGGTGGTCTCGATGACCCCGGCTCTTGTTCCTCCGATCCCTTTGGCATAAGCAAGACCCAACTCTTTAGCCCTACCGGTCGCGTCCTGATACACAGCCAAGAGACACGGAATTCCCCTTTCCTCTATATACATCCTCCTGAGAAGGAGACCGGGACCCTTTGGGGCCACCATAAATACATCCACCCCGGCCGGCGGAATAATCTGGTTAAAATGGATGCTAAATCCGTGGGAAAAACCCAGAGCCATACCATCTTCAAGACAGCTGCATATATCTTTCCGGTAAAGCTCAGCCTGAAACTCATCGGGAACCAGAATTTGAATAACATCTGCACCTCTCGCCACTTCGTTTGCACTTCTTACCTCAAAGCCATTTTCTTCGGCTTTTTTCCAATTGAGGCATCCTTCCACCTCTCCCACTATGACCTTAACCCCGCTGTCGCGAAGGTTCTGTGCTTGTGCATGACCTTGACTTCCATATCCTATGATGGCGACGGTCTTGTTCTTTAGAACCTCCAAATTTGCATCCTTCTCATAGTAGATTTTTGCCATTAAAGGCCTCCTTGGTTTCTTCCTGTTTTTTCCGTCAATAGATGGGAGTTCCCTCCACCGGGGTATACTGGCGAAATTTCTTTATGAGTTTTTTGGTGATGGGTCCCGCCTTGCCCCCGCCAATAACTTTCCCATCCACTTTGGTCACCGGGATTATTTCAGCGCCGGTGCCGGTGAGGAAACACTCCTGGCAAGAATGAAGCATGAACGGTGTGAAGCTTTCTTCCTTGACGGGTATCCCCTCTTTTTTGGCCAGTTCAATGACTGCGTCTCGGGTGATTCCTCTCAAAATCCCTATCCAGGTAGGTGGAGTCAGGAGCTCGCCGTCTTTGACCACAAATATATTATCAGCTGTTCCTTCAGCCACATACCCATCCTGGTTTAGCATAATGCCCTCCCCCATTCCTTGGAGATTTGCCTCCATTTTTGCCAGGATGTTGTTGAGATAGTTCAAAGACTTGATTCTGGCATTGAGGGCGGAAGAAGAAATCCTCCGGGTGGAGACAACCACCACCTCCAGCCCTTTCTCGTAGAGATCCTCAGGGTATACACTAATTTTATCGGCAATGATAATAACGCTAGAACGGGGGCACTTCCGAGGGTCCAATCCAAGATCTCCTTTTCCCCGGGAGACTACAAGGCGAACATAAGCATCCGTGAGTTTGTTGCGTCTCAGGGTTTCCAGAATTCTCTCTCTAAGTTCATCTCTGGACAGGGGAATGGTCAGATTGATGGCGCGGGCAGAATCCCAGGCCCGACTGAGGTGCTCTTCCAGTCTGAATACCCTGCCGTTATACGCCCTGATTCCCTCGAATATTCCATCTCCATAAAGGAATCCATGGTCAAAAACGGAAATCTTTGCATCTTTTTCCGTAAGGAATTCTCCATCAATGTAGATCCATCTTTCCATTTTTCCCCTCCTTGTGCTGGCTTTCTTCTCCAGATCCGCATTTTGTGGGGAGGATGCTCAGAAAACTATTCACCTCTTCTTTCTCTCTCTTCCTCGTCTAATGGGTACTCGTCAGCCTTCTTCACTGCTTTTACTTTTGAGTTGAGGAAAGAGAATTACCTGTCGAATAGAAGCAGAGTCGGTGAGAAGCATAAGCAGTCTGTCTATTCCGATTCCCAGACCCCCAGTGGGAGGCATCCCGTATTCCAGAGCTTCCAGGAAATCCTCATCTATTGATCCCTCCCCCGCTTTAGCTTCAGCTAACCGAGCTCTTTGTTCAATGGGGTCGTTCAACTCTGAATAGGCGTTTCCGATTTCCTGTCTTCCTATAAATACTTCGAAACGTTCTATCAAGGAAGGGTCTTCTTTTTTCCTCTTGGCTAGAGGAGACGTGGCAACGGGATAGTCTACGATGAAGGTAGGTTGGACCAATTTGGGTACTACCTGATGGTCAAGGAGATGCTCCAGTATCTGGGCAGGTGTCAGTCTCTCGACATTCAAGCCTACCTCAGTGGCTGCTGCTCTCATCTCAACCTCATTATCGAGATTCACCTTCAGATTTCCTATCTCTTTGAGGGCCTGGATGAAAGTTATCCTCTTCCAGGGGGAGGAAAGATCTATCCTCTCCTTCTGGTAGCTTATCTCAAGGGTTCCCTTAACTTGTTTGGCTACCCACCGGATAAGCTCCTCAGTGAGTTTCATCATCTCCTCATACCCATCGTAGGCTGAGTAAACCTCCAACATAGTAAACTCCGGGTTATGGAGTCGATCTATTCCCTCATTTCTGAAGTTTTTGTTAAGTTCGTAGACTTTTTCCATCCCTCCCACGATTAGTTTCTTTAGGTAGAGCTCCGGAGCGATGCGAAGGTAAAGATCTTCATTCAGAGCCCTATGGTGGGTGCGGAATGGCCTTGCGGTGGCTCCCCCAGGAAGAGGCTGCATCATGGGTGTCTCCACTTCCAGAAATCCCCTCTCATTCAAGAAGTTCCTTATGGTGCCAATTACGGCTCCTCTTTGAAGGAAAATATCTCGCACCCCGGGATTGGCAATAAGGTCAAGGTAGCGTTTGCGGTAACGAAGCTCTACATCCTGGAGTCCGTGCCACTTTTCCGGAAGAGGCCTAAGAGACTTTGCCAGGAGGAGGAAATTGAAGACCTCGAGGGTTAGCTCGCCACTCCGCGTCCTAAAAACTTTTCCCTTTACTCCTATAATGTCACCGATGTCAAGCTTTTCAAATAAAGGATACCTTTCCTTAAGTCCGTCTTCTCGGGCATAGATCTGGATTCTTTCTGTTCTATCCTTTAGATCAGCAAAACTCGTTTTCCCATGCCCCCGTAAGGCAACAATCCTCCCCGCCAGAGACACCTCAGCTTCTCTTTTTTCACCTGGCTTCAGATCCTCGTGGGTATTTCTTACCCACTCAATAGAGTGTTGGGGCTTAAATCTTGCTGAATATGGATCTCCGTCTTTTTCGATCCACCAACGCAGTTTACTTTTTCTTTCTTCTAGCAATTTATCTTTTGAGGATTCCATGGTTTTGTGCTCAAAGTAGCTAAGATATTTTCTATTATCCTTATCATCCAGGCTCTCAAATTCTGATGATGGGAGTTATTCTATACAAATCAAATGGGTTGTCAAAATAAAGGGTGATTTCAGCACTTTCCATATTTCTGCACCTCTATTTTTCTTTCACTCATCATCTTTACACGAAGGGCACAGACTTTGGGGAAATTGAGAAAGAAAACTTATGGAGAAGGATTTTGGTTGACAGATGAGGGAACAATGCTAGAATGCTGGGGACGATCAAAAGGCAGGGGGAAGAGAATGAAGCTAGCTGAGGAAGCCAGGCTAGGCAATCTTCTCCATTAGGATAGGAAAGGGGTAAGTCCTGTCTCACTTATCCCTTTTTTTCAAATATCTAGGCCTCCAGCGACTCAGCTGCTCTATGCATTTTCATAGAACCGGTAAGAGAAGCCTGCCGGCGAAACTCACACCCCGTCATGGGGGTTCTTATTCTCTTCAAAAGGTGATGAGGAAGTGGCTACGGAGCTTTGGTGCGGTGCCTGCCGGAGGAAGTACGGAATCAATGAACCTATTTGGCGATGCGGGTGTGGCTCGCCGCTGGATGTTCGCATTGATTCTCAGTTTCCCCGCGATAGAATAGCAAAAAGGAAACCGAACCTGTGGAGGTACCGGGAAGCTTTGCCTCTGGAGGATGAGGTAAGAGTGGTTAGCTTTGATGAAGGCTTCACTCCTCTCATTTTTCGGAACTTCAGGGGTTTCCGAGTCGCTTTCAAATTGGAATACCTCTTTCCTACCGGTTCCTTCAAAGATCGTGGAGCCAGCCTATTGGTAAGCAAGGTGAGGGAGTTAGGGATTCAGGAGGTGGTGGAAGATTCTTCCGGTAATGCCGCAGCAGCTATAGCTGCCTACTGTGCCGCCTCCGGGATAACCTGTCATATCTATGTACCGGAAACCGCCTCATTCAGCAAGCTGACCCAGATAAGGATGTATGGAGCCAGATTGGTGAAAGTTCCTGGATCGAGGCAGGATACAGCCAGGGCAGCCTTTGAAGCTGCAGAAAAAAGCTATTATGCTAGCCATTATTGGAACCCTTTCTTTTTCCAGGGTACCAAGACCTTTGCCTTTGAGGTCTGGGAGCAGCTGGGATTCAGGGTTCCCCACAACCTCATCATCCCGGTGGGCCATGGAACTCTCCTGTTGGGTGCCTATTTTGGCTTCCAGGAACTCAAGGCCTCGGGAATGATCAAGGAAACTCCCCGGATTTTTGCTGTTCAATCAGAGAACTGCTGCCCCCTCTTTCGAGTATTTTCTGAGGACCTTACTTACTTACCTCATGTTGTCGAAAAGGAGAGTCTGGCTGAAGGAATCGGTATCAGTCAGCCCCTTCGCTGGAAACAGATCGTCGAAGCGGTAAAATTATCGCAGGGGACATTCCTAAAGGTCTCCGAGGAGGAAATCGTCAGTTCCCTGAGGGAACTATCGCATCAAGGCTTTTTCCTGGAACCTACCTCGGCGGTGGCTCCTGCGGCTCTAGCTCAGCTCGCCAAGAGCGGATTGGTTCATTCTTCCGAACTTAGCGTGGTACCTCTGACAGGGACGGGACTCAAGGCGGCTGATAAGATCGCCTCGAAGGTCCTTGGTCCTTGAGCAGAGGCAATGCAAAGCTGATATGCAGCGAAAGGGAGGCATCCCGAGATATTTTTGAGATAGTAAAACCCAAGAAACACAAGGACAAATGTAGAGGATAGTGCAGCAATGAGGTACCGTGATCTTATCAAAGATGTGGAGGGCGGAACAATTGCCTCTGTCTATTTGTTCGAAGGAGAGGAGAACTATCTTAAAGAAGAGGCTCTGAAGAAACTTAGACAGGCCATAGTCTCTCCTGGGTATGAAGATTTTGACTACGAGGACTTTTCCTGCCGGGATGCCTCCATCTCTCATCTTTTGGAATCCATTCTTACTCTTCCTTTTCGAGGAGAGAAGCGATTGGTAGTCGCAAGGGATATGGACTCCTCCTCCCCAGCCCATGGCAAGGCTCTCATTGAATACTTGAGGAATCCGGTGCCATCTACTTGTCTGGTTGGTCTCGGAAGGAAATTCAACAGAAAAACAAAGCTTTATGGAAGTTTTGGGGAAAGGGGGAAGGTTGTTTCCTTCTACCCCTTGAGAGATGAAGAAGTTGTTGATTGGATCAGGGGTAGGGTGAAAAAGGAGGGAAAGAGAATCTCTCCCCAGGCGGGGATGTATCTGCAGGAAAGCGTGGGAAATGACCTTCAGAGGCTTAAGGGGGAAATTGAAAAGCTAATTCTGTTTTCTCATCCCAAGACCTCAATAGAGAAGGAGGATGTTCAGAACCTCGTAGGAGAGGGGAGAGAAGCTGGCATCTTTGATTTGACCAAAGCTATCCGGGAAAGAAAGTTGCCTCGAGCTCTCTTAAGTCTCTCTCAGCTTTTGGACACAGGGGAGAGGCCTACTCGAATCCATGCTCTGGTTGTCCGGGAAATTAAGATCCTGCTGAGATTGAAGGAAAGGGGAGGTAGGATCGCTCCGGATGAAGCCTGTTCTATCATATTTCCCGGCAAAGGACATTATACTCGCTTCTATTGGGATATTGCCCGCTCATACGTTCAGAGCTCTCGGGAGTTCACTCAAGAAGAGTTAATTAATGGGTATCATCAATTACTGGAGACAGAGCTGTCAATAAAGACCGGCAGAGAAGATGAAAGAGGAGCTCTGCAAAAGATGATTCTGAGCCTTCTGGTTAGATGAGCGATACAAAAAAGGACGGGGGAGATTCAGCTCACTCGTAGTTTTGCCGCTTCTACGGTATTCTTCAGGAGAATAGCGGTGGTAACTGGGCCTACTCCTCCCGGCACCGGGGTGATGTAAGACGCTCTCTCTTTAGCCGCCTCAAATTCTATATCTCCCACAATCTTCCCCTCCACACGGTTGATCCCCACATCGATAACGATGGCTCCCTTCCTTATCCACTCTCCTTTAATGAGATGTGCCTTTCCTGCAGCTGCGATGAGAATTTCCGCTCTCTTAACATAGTCGGGAAGAGTGCCTCTTTCTCCGGTAGCAATATGGCACACGCTGGTGGTGACAAACTTATCCAGAAGAAGGAGGGCCACGGGCTTACCTACGATATCACTGTGGCCAACCATGACTGCTTCTTTGCCGTAGAGATTTACACCGGTAGACTCTATGAGTTTCATCACGGCCATAGCCGTACAGGGGCCCGGACTGGGTCTACCAAAAACTACCATGCCCATATTGGCCGCAGAAACTCCCTCTATGTCCTTTTCCCTATGAATAGCAGCCTGGAGGGCTTGAGCACCTAAAGCCTGCGGTAGAGGCATCTGGAGAATTATTCCACTGACACCCCTGTCCCCATTTAGTTTCTCAATGAATTCAGTCATTTCCGTTTGAGAAACGGAAATGTCATGCTGTTGCAGTGCATATTCAATGCCTACGGCTTCGCACGATTTGCGCTGGGAGCGGATATAGACTGCGGATCCGGGATCTTCTCCTACCTGGATAGCGGTTAGAGAAGGGGCAATTCCCTTCTTCTTTAGAATGTTAATCTCTTTCTTTATTTCTTCTCTCATTTCGCCAGCAATTGTCTTTCCATCTATGATTTGAGCAGACATTCAAACCTCCTATCTAACTAAGGATTTGCCTGAGGGATCTTATTTTCGCAGCACCGGACAATCTCCAAACCCAGAGACTGCCTTCCGACTCAGCTGATCATTAGAAAAGCCCCACGGTCTTGCCGTTCTCGTCAATGTCCACATCCACAGCCGCAGGCCGGGAAGGAAGCCCTGGCATGGTGGGAAACACACCACAGAGAGGATAGAGGAAACCAGCCCCTACCGAGGCACGAATATCACGAACAGGCAACGTGAAGTCCTTGGGCACTCCTTTTAGAGTAGGATCATGGGAAAGGGAAAGATGGGTCTTGGCCATGTTGATAGGCATCTTATCGAACCCCAGCTTGGTGTAAAGCCTAATTCGCTCTGCCGCCAGGGACTCGTAATGAACGTCCTTGGCTCCGTAGATTTTGGTGGCGATGGCCTCGATCTTGTCCTTGATGGGGATATCATTTGGATAGAGAAAGTGGAAATTGTTGGGTTTTTCACATGCTTTCACTACTGCCTCGGCTAATTCCTTACCTCCTTCTCCACCTTTGGCCCATACCTCTACTGGCACAGCCTCTTCAGCTCCTGCCTCACGAGCTTTCTTCTGTACCAGCTCGACCTCAGCGTCGGTGTCGGAGGTGAAACGGTTGACAGCGACCACAGCCGGAACCCCGAAGGTCCTCACGATATCGATAGCCTTAGCCAGATTTTCGCATCCCTTCTCCAGTGCTGGCATATTTTCCGACTCAGCAAACTTTTTTATGCTCTCATATTTTTGTCCCGGTTTGAGGGCAAAAGCACCTCCATGCATCTTCAGAGCTCTAATGGAGGCTACAATTACTGCCACATCGAGCTTCAGTCCGCTCTGCCGACAGGTCACATCAACGATCTTCTCAAAGCCACAATCGGCACCAAACCCACTTTCAGTAACCACGTAGTCAGCCAACTTCAGGGCTACCATGTCAGCTAGAGCAGAGTTATTTCCATGAGCCACGTTAGCGAAAGGACCTGCATGACAGATAGCAGGAGTATTCTCTGTAGTTTGTACCAGATTTGGTTTGATGGCATCTTTCATGAGAACTGTCATTGCCCCGGCCATTTTGAGATCCTCAGCTGTTACAGGTTTGCCTTCGTGGGTATAACCAACCACTACCCTACCCAATCTTTTTCTCAAATCTTGTAGGCTTGTGGTTAGGGCCAGGATAGCCATGGTTTCCGTAGCTACGGTGATGTCATAGCCGGTTTCCCTGGGATAGCCATGAATCGGACCCCCCAGTCCTACGATGATGTTTCTGAGGGACCTGGCACTTATATCGACACAGTAGCGCCAGGTAATCTTGTGTGGATCCAGATTGTAAGGGTTACCATGCAGAAGGGTTTCATCAATACGGGCCGCCAAGAGATTATGAGCTGTATCTACGGCATGGATATCGCCCGTGAAATGAAGGTTGATGTTTTCCATGGGAACAAATTGGGAATAGCCTCCACCACATGCTCCCCCTTTGATGCCGAAGGTAGGGCCTTTTGAGGGCTCACGGGTAGCGTTACATACTCGCTTCCCTATCTTAGCCAGAGCCTGCCCTAAACCGCAGGCAACCACTGTCTTTCCTTCCCCCAGGGGGGTAGGAGTAATGGCGGTGACCGTAATGAATTTGCCGTTTGGCTTGTCCTTCATTCTTTCCAGTACTTGAAGGGAAATCTTGGCTACATATTTTCCATAAAGCTCAATATCATCCTCCTCCAACCCCAAATCTTTGGCTATCTCTACGATAGGTTTTAGTTTCGCTGCCTGAGCAATCTCGAGATCCGATAGCATAGAATCCTCCTTTTCTATCTCTTTGGTCCTGTGATGAAGCTCATTGCTTCCGCTCTGGTAGCGGCGTTTTCCCTGAATAATCCCCGGACAACAGAGGTAACGGTTGTCGTTCCTGGCTTTTTTACTCCCCGCATAGACATACAGAGGTGCTCGGCCTCTATGATAACCATAACTCCCCTTGGTTTCAGAGTATCGTTGACCGCATCCGCGATCTGGGTAGTCAAACGTTCTTGCACCTGCAGTCTTTGACTGAGGACGCTGATGACTCGAGCTAACTTACTCAGTCCGGTGACTCTGCCACCCTCGGGAATGTAGGCAACATGCGCCTTTCCCGTGAAGGGTAAAAGATGATGTTCGCAGAAGGAATAAAGGGGGATGTCTCGCAACAGGATTATTTCATCGTGCTTTTCCGCTACCAGAGTGCTCAGTATTTGGTGAGGATCTTTTCCTGTTCCTGAAAGCACATCCTCACACATTCTTGCGACTCGGTCCGGAGTTCCTTCAATTCCTTCTCTCTCAGGATCCTCCCCAATGCCTTCCAGGAACAACCTAACTGCTCGTTTGATCTTTTCGCTGTCCATGACGCTCCGAATTTGTGAGTTTTTTCTCAAGATCGTAAGATTATAACGATGCCTATGTCTCCTGTCAAATAACGATCAAAGCAATATTGGCAGCTCTATGCAAGGCCAGAAACCGGAAAACGGGGGTGCTTCTAAATAGTGGTTGGTTGGCACTCTCTGAGTCTCAGCCACATATCTTCTAGGGTCAGCACGGTGCTCAGCCTGTATCCCAGATACCGTTTGGTTGCCTCCACCACCTCGATGGCTTTGCTTAAGCCTGAGGAGGAATATTTCTCACTTTGTTCTTTGAGTCTATCCATTCGATCATGATTTATGACCCACTCATCCCCTCCCTGCTTTAGGATCAAAAGGTCCCTGAACCAGGAGAGAATCACGTCCAAAGTCCTTTCGAGTTGGTCTGAGGAGAGACCTTTCCAGTTCTGGGCTAGCTGGAAAATTTGCTCCAGACTAAGATTTCCCTCCAGGTTTGCCAAGGTTTTTTCTCTAAGGTTCAGGACCTCCTTATTTTCCAGGAGAAGAATAGCCTCTCCAACCCTTCCTCGGGCCAATTTCTCGATAAGGCGAGCCTTGGGAGAATCAAGAGGCACATGCGTTTTGAGAATCTCTCTTATCTGGGATGAGGAAAGCGGGGAAAAGAGGATGGTTTCACAACGGGAGAGGATCGTGGGAAGCAATTTCTCCTTAGTCTGTGAGATTAGGATGATTACCACCCGGGGGGGCGGCTCTTCCAATACCTTGAGGAGGGAATTAGCCGCCTCCTGGGTAAACTTGTCTGCATCTCTTATTATCCATACCTTCTTCTTTCCTTCATAGAGGCTATACGCAGATTCCCTTTTTAGGGTCCGAATTTGCTCAATCTTGATGGGACCCTCTTTTGCCTCTATACTCCTGAGGTCAGGGTGGCATAATCGGTCAATTTTCTGGCACGAAGAGCACCTATCACAGCTATCTATCATGCCTTCTTTGCAATTGAGTACTTTGGCAAAATTGAGGGCGGCCAAGTTCTTTCCCACTCCGTCAGGACCGATGAAAAGATACGCCCCTGAGATAGATTCGGCAGCTACTTCATTCTGCAAGATCCGAATGGCTCTTTCTTGCCCCTTTATCTCTTCAAACGACATCTTCACTTCCTTCTATTAATACTCTTTTTGCGCGAGTTTTCACTGGATGGTTCTTGTTTTGTTGACGAGATTCGAGATAGGGAGATAGTGTTTTTCTAATGGTAAGGTGAATTTTTTGAGGGGTCCCCTCTCCTGGGACTACCTTTATTCTTTCAGGATGAGATTTGGCCAGCTCAAGATATCCCTGGCATACCCTTTGGTGAAAGTCCATTCTTTCCTTCTCCATCCTATCCTTCTTTCCCCCCCTTCGCGTAGCCAGAGAAGGGGTTATGTCCAACAGGAATGTTATGTCGGGAAGGATGCCCTGGGTAACAATCTTGTTCAACTCTTCGATCCAGTCTATTTCTAAACCTCTTCCGTATCCCTGATAGGCAATGCTGGCATCCGCAAAACGATCAGAGATGACGATCTTTCTGCGTTCCAGGGCCGGCTTGATAATCTTCTGCACATGTTCAGCTCTATCCGCGAGGTAAAGGAAGAGCTCACTGGTTTTGCTCATTTTAGCGTGAGATGGACCCAGGAGGAGTTCCCTAATTTTCGTTCCCAGCCTTGTCCCACCTGGCTCAGAGGTCCTCACCACCTCGTAGCCCCTCTCTTCAAGGTACTGGGCAAGTAGGGAGCTTTGAGTAGTTTTGCCACCCTTATCAATTCCTTCAAAGCTGATAAGCAATGTTCCTCCCTTCTTGAAACGTTTACGTTTGGTCCACTCTCGGATCCCTCTATTTTTGCCCAGAATATCAGCCCGAGACTCGGGTGTCAATCAGAAGTCTATTCCCTGGAAAATGCACAGGCCGCTCTGGCCAAACGGACATAAAGGGGAGCTTTTTTCAAGGAACATTGTGCGGGGAAGGCAGTCTCTAAGATTTACTTGACGGACAAAAGCGGCGATGTGCTCCCCTATGGCCAGGACGGTGATAGGCAGCCCTTTGAGTTCATTCATCTTCACCCTTGTCTTAGTTCCTGCCCTTTTCACCATTTTTGTCGGGAAGAAAGCATGAGGAAAGTAGGTGCCCAATTCTCGGCAGGCGAAGAGTGAGGCATCTTGCTCGCCAGGCCTTGAACAATCAATTCAATCCGGGAAGTTTGACTTATTTTTTTTCTCTGTTACGGTATGACTGAACAGTCAGACAACTGAAAATGTGGGAATGCCAGAAGCGAAGCATTTCCTCCAAACGCGTGTTGCAAGATCCTAAAAAAAATTAAGGTGGGAACGTGATAATCAGGGGAATGAACAAAAGACAGATAAAGCAAAGAGACCATGCCATTCGGATTCGGGAGGCAGCGGAAAAACTTTTTGCCAAGAGAGGATTCTATCCTACCACTATGGATGATATTGCTAAAGAGGCAAAGTTAGCTAAAGGTACGATCTATCTTTATTTTGACAACAAGGAGGATCTTTTCTTCTCCGCCATAGAGAACAAGTTGGATGCCCTTTTAGCTAGAATCCGGCAGGCAGTAAAGGAGCCCCTCTCACCCTCCCAAAGAATTAAGCTAACCATTGGCATTCATTTGAAGTTCCTGGAGGAGAATAGAGATTGCTTTAAGATTATGCAAAGCTTCCCTGAGCAGCTGAAAGAGAAGCTCGAAAGGAAGCTGAAGGGCAGGGTAATAGAGAGGCAATCCCAGTACATAAAGATCATTGATAGGCTAATTCAGGAGGCAATCAGAAAAGGCGAACTCAGGGTTATGGATTCAAGGAAGCTGGCCGTGGTTTTGATGGGAATAGCCCACAGTCTTACCGTTTACTGGATTTCCAAAAAGGAGAAGGGGTCACTATCCAAAGATGAGTCCCTGGTCTGGGAAATATTTTGGGAAGGAGCGAGAAGAAAGGTTTGACTCATCTAGCTTGCTTTGTTAAGATCAATCTGCCTAAAGGAGGAGAAAGATGGTTGGAGGGCTAGGGACTGGATTAAAAAAGAAGCTCCTGCAACATCAGATCAACCATTATCTAGCCAAGCTAGCCGGGACCCAAAATGAGGAACAGTTTTACAATGAGTTCGATGTCATATTGAAGGGACTGCATAAGTTTTCCGGCCCTAACAGGCCTGCTATGGAAAACGTAAGGAAGGCTTTTCAGAGAAAACATCCCTGGGCAGAGCTTTCTCGCTTGCTTCTTCAAGAGAGAATCTCCAAGGTGAGCAGAGAAAGGCTAGCCGAAAATTTCTTCTGCGACTGGGTTATGGAGGCAAAAACAAGGGAAAGATTAGAAGAGGAAGGCTTTAAGGCTCCCTGGTTTTTTGTTATCTCTCCCACCAATGCGTGTAACCTCAACTGCTATGGCTGCTATGCTCATGAATACCAGAAGGGACAGGGTCTTTCCTATTCCACCTTTGATAGAATCTTGAGGGAAGCAAAACAACTCGGAATTAAGTTCATAATCATCTCCGGGGGAGAGCCGTTCTGCTTTAAGGATAGGAAGACAGGAAAAGACCTTTTGGATCTGTTAGAAAAACATGACGATATGTTCTTCCAAATCTACACCAATGGGACATTGCTGGATGATAAGACAATTGAGCGACTGGCAAAAATAGGTAATACTGCTCCGGCCATCAGCATGGAAGGCTTTGAGAAAGAGACGGATGAGAGAAGAGGGAAGCAGGCCTGGGAGAAGATAACGGAAGCAAGAAGACGCCTGCACGAGGCAGGAATCTTGCAGGGGTTTTCAGTTACAGTCACCAGGGAGAATGCAGATGTTGTTAGCAGCGACGAATTCATAGACGATCTTATCGCCAAGCATGTTTCCTTTGGCTGGTATTTCATGTATATTCCTATAGGAAAAAAGCCTGCCGTTGAGCTCATGCCGACTATCGAACAGAGAAGCAAGCTTCGAGAGAAGGTGTGGGAATGGCGCTCAAACAAACCCATTTTCATAGGAGACTTCTGGAATGATGGACCCTGGACGGGAGGATGTATCGCTGGAGGAAGAAAATACTTTCATATTAATTCCTCTGGAGATGTGGAACCCTGCGTTTTTGTTCACTTTGCTGTGGACAACATCATGGAGCTCTGGAAGAAAGGCAAGGGTCTGAGGGAAGCTATTATTTCTCCTTTCTTCCTTTCCATAAGAAAAAAGCAGCTAGAGAAAAACCATAACTGGCTAACCCCCTGTGCTATCATTGATAAGCCCGAGATTCTGAGGGATGCAGTCAAGGAATGTAACGCTTATCCTACTCATGAAGGGGCGGAGACTATAATCAAAGGTGAGATTGCCAGCTTTCTCGATGAGTATGCAAAACGACTTGAGGCAGCAACCAGGCCAGAGTTTGAAAAGATGGTTGCCGGAGAATACGACTCCGCCGGAGTGAAACTAAGCAAAGTAATAGAGAATTATCGAAGGAAAAACAGACAAGAGCTCGAAATTCAAACTGAGACAGCCGAGGGAATATGAAAATACTGTTGATTTCACCAACCTGGAAAAGGGAAGTAGGTGCAATAAGACACAGGAGAGACAAATTATTTAAGACTCCCCCCCATAATCTTCTTATCATAGCTGCCTTGACTCCCGAGGATATACAGGTCGAAATAATTGACGAGCATATAGAACCGATAGATTTTGGCAAAGATGTTGACTTAGTGGGGATAACCGCTATGACGGCCACCAGTCCCCGTGCTTACGAGATAGCGGATGGATTCAGAGAGAAGGGAATCCCCGTGGTGTTGGGAGGGATACATGCTACGACCTTACCAAAAGAAGCAGCACAGCACGCGGATGCAGTGGTAATAGGGGAAGCGGAGGCAAGCTGGCCAAAGTTGGTCCAAGATTTAAGGGAAGGGGGAAAGGAATCATTGGCCAGGTTCTATGAGAATTCTCACAGACCCGATCCTTCGGAAATACCTATTCCTAAAAGAAGCCTTGTTGCAAAGAAAGGTTATCTTCTCACCCGCTTCCTGCAGCTCAGCAGGGGCTGTCCTTTTAACTGTCACTTTTGTTCGGTCACCAAATTCTTTGGAGAAAAATATCGTTTTCGTCCCGTAAAGAAAGTGATGGAAGAAATCAAAGGTATGGTAGGTAAACCCCTCGGAACACGCTTTTTAGGATTTCTTGACGATAATATTGTGGGAAATATCAGTTACGCTAGAGAGCTATTCAAGGCTTTGATACCCTATAATCTTTTGTGGATAGGGCAAAGTTCCATAAACATAGCGCGCCATGAAGATGTCCTAGAATTAGCAGCAGCTAGTGGATGCAAAGGACTCTTTATTGGTTTTGAATCAATTTCTGAAGCTTCTTTGGGGGAAGCTAATAAGGCTCAGAACAAGATAAGGTTCTACGAGAAAGCTATTAAGAAGATTCACCAATTCGGGATAACAATTGAAGGGGCTTTTATCTTTGGTTTTGATCATGATGACAAAACTGTTTTTCGGAAAACGGTTAAATTCATAGAGAAGGTGAAATTAGAGGCTATTCAATTCAGTATTCTAACTCCGCTGCCAGGGACAGAGTTGCATGAGAAACTGGAAAAAGAAGGTAGAATTATAGACAGAGACTGGTCAAATTATGACCTGGCCCATGCAGTTTTTCAGCCAAAATTAATGACCCCTGAGGAGCTAAAAGAAGGGCTTGATTGGGCCTATCCGAGGATCTATACCCTCTCTTCTATTTTTAAGAGACTAACCGGCCTATTGAGGGGAAAAAGGTGGAAATACCTCTTGCCTATCCTCACTTTCAACCTGGGTTACCGAAGGACCGTTAGCGGACCTAAGGGTGCAGATGGTTCTTGAGCCTCTTGGCCAGCGGAGCGAGGTATATCTTCTCATGGATCTGACCTAATCTTGTGGAATTCTTCCTGAGGAACAGGCTGAACCGTTGGGTCTTTACTCAATTGGCAAAGTATGGCTTTCTGCATCCTCAAATTTTTTGCTGCTCCTCCGGTGGTGGTATGGAATTTTACCAATAAGTGCAATCTTAAATGGCGGCACTGTTACCAGGAAGCGGGAGAAAGACTCACAGAAAGTGAAGGGATGAATAAGCTGCTGAAACTAGTGGTATCTTTGGGCGTGATTATAGTAATTGCATGGGGTGTGGTGTATTTCTCGAAAGACTTGCTTATTTTGATGAGAGGTATCGTTGGCCTTGTAGCTGTTGTTTTGATAGCGGCAATAGTAGTGAGTCTCATCGAAAGGGTGCAGAGGTCTGGTGAGATTAAGAAATGAGAACTTTATTTATCGTGCCTCTTCAAAATCTATTCTAAAGGAAATTGGGATAGTTGGTATGCCCAATCAAATAGGCAGCTAGACTATGCAGTATTGCGTTGAGTGTGGACATCGGCTCCAGAATAAAGAAATAGAGGGATCCTTGCGGCTGGTATGTCCTGGATGTCGCAGAATACACTATCAAAATCCTCTTCCGGTAGTAGCAGCAGTTATTAGCAAAAATGGGAAAGAGTCTGTTCTTCTTATCAAGAGGCGGTTTGAGCCTGGCAGGGGGAAGTGGGCTTTGCCCGGAGGGTTTGTAGAAAAAGACGAATCTGCCTCCCAGGCTGTACTGAGAGAGACAAGAGAGGAAATAGGGATTAAGGGGAGGGTGGAAGGTCTCATTGGGGTGTACCAGGGAAAAACCAGGCTCTACGGCAGTGCACTGATTATTGGGTACAAAGTAGCGTCTCTTTCCCGGAATTTCTCACCGGGAAACGAAGTAGAAGAAATAAGGTTTTTCCGCACCTCTCGATTGCCATCCTTGGCTTTTACCTCTCATCAAAAGCTGTTGCTTGATTTTCATCACACCTTTCGCACTCCCACCCCTACCGTGGATGCCATAATCGAGAAGGACGGGGGAATTGTCCTCATCCAGAGAAAGAACCCCCCTTATGGGTGGGCTCTGCCGGGAGGATTTGTGGACTATGGAGAATCCTTGGAGAAGGCGGTGAAAAGGGAAGTACGAGAGGAGACAAATCTGGAAGTTCAGAATTTGAGACAATTTCGTTCCTATTCAGACCCAGCCAGAGATCCACGGTTTCACACCATTTCCACGGTTTTTGTTGCTGAAGGAGTGGGGGAGTTGGAGCCAAAGGACGACGCTAAGAAGACAAGTGTCACTACAGAAGGCAGGCTCCCAAAGAGAGTTGCTTTTGACCATAGAGAAATTCTGGAAGATTATTTTGGGGCCAAGAGGTCAGCTTCTAGGAAAGATATGGGGGGCTCGCAATGCCTAGAATAGCTGTTTATCCGGGAAGCTTCGACCCTGTTACTTACGGACATCTGGATATCATCAGAAGAAGCCAGGAATTGTTTGATCTTATCATTGTTGCCGTCAATGATAATCCCTCAAGGGATATTCTATTTACGGGGCACGAGAGGGTCAGGATGGTGAAGGAGCTTATTAAGGATTTCTCCCGTGTACGGGTAGAGCGATTCGAAGGTCTGCTCGTAGACTACGCTCAAGAGAAAGGCGCCGGCTTTGTCATAAGGGGCCTGAGAGCTCTTTCTGACTTTGAATATGAATTTCAGATGAACCTGATGAATAGGAAGCTAAATCCCCGTATCGAGACAATCTATCTTATGACTAATCAGGATTATTCTTATCTTTCTTCCACCATAATCAAAGAGATTGCCAGGTTGAAGGGCTCGACCTCTGGTTTGATCCCTGACTCGGTAAGGGAAAAGCTCCTCAAGAAAATGACGGGGGAGTTGAAAGCATAACCTGGATATTCAGGAAGTAGAGCTGCGGGAGGCACTTAGGTGTGGGAACATTTTTTTGAGCCACGATCGGTAGCTGTAGTAGGTGCTTCCAGAAATGAGAAGAAATTGGGTTACCAGGTGGTTGAGAAACTTATCGAAGCACATTTTAGGGGAGAAATCTACCCCATTAATCCTAACTTAGCAGGCAAGACTCTTTTGAGAAGGAAAGCCTATGCTAGATTGACCGAGGTTCCGGGGAAGGTCGATCTGGTGGTAGTGGCCATTCCGCGGGATTTTGTTCTTCCCATAATAGAGGAGTGCGGCAGCAAAGGTGCCCGTTCGGTAGTTATAATCAGCGCCGGCTTTAAAGAAGTGGGAGAGAAGGGTGCTCACCTGGAGGATAAGATTCTTAGAGTGGCAAGAAAATGGGGAATAAGTATTATCGGACCTAACTGCCTGGGGATAATTAATGCCCACTGGAATCTCAATGCTTCCTTTGCTCCTTCAGCACCCCCCAAGGGTAACATAGCTTTCTTCTCCCAGTCGGGGGCTTTGGGCACGGCTACTCTGGATCGCTTGAGAAAAGAGGGAGTGGGTATTTCCAAATTTATCAGTTTAGGGAATAAGATGGACATCGATGAAGTTGATGTTATGGAAATGCTAAAGAATGATGATGAAACCAGGGTCATTCTTGGATATCTGGAGAGTGTAAGGCGAGGAAGAGATTTTATGCACATGGCTAAAGCCACAGCTCAGGCTAAGCCCCTCATAATAATGAAATCCGGTCGAGGCGAAAAAGGAAAAAAAGCAGCTGCTTCCCATACAGGATCTCTGGCAGGACAGGATGAGGCGTACGAGGTAGCGTTCAGGCAGAGTGGGGTGCTGAGAGCCTACAGTTTTGGAGAAGCTCTGGGCATGATCAAAGCTTTTTCCTGTCAACCTGTTATGCAGGGAAATAGAGTCGCTTTGTTAACTAATGCTGGAGGATTCGGCATTCTAGCCACCGATGCCTGTGAAGAATCTTCCCTCGAGGTGGCATCGCTGGGTGATGAGACGAAAAAGAAGCTCCAGGAAAAGCTACCCGCTCATGTTTCTTTGAGCAATCCGGTAGATATTCTAGGGGATGCCAAAGCTGATCGATACCAATCAGCGACTAGAGAAATTTTGGCTGATCAAGGGGTTGACGGACTTTTGGTACTTCTCGCTCCCCAGGCGGCCACCGATCCTCTTACGGTTGCAGAGGTACTTGCCCGAGAGGGTGGGACAGCCAAGCCTATTTTGGCCTGTTTTATGGGCTATGACAAAGTGAAGGATGCCTTTGATCTCCTGCAAAGCTCCGGCATCCCCAATTATGAGGATCCAGAGTATGCAGTGACTGCTCTGGAAGGTATGTACAGGTATGGTGAGTGGAAGAGGAGGCCCCCTGGAGTAGTGAAGGAATTTGGCGTGGACGATGATACAGTTCAAAAGATTTTGGATACCTCAAAGGAGAGGGGATACCTGGAAATTGGAGGCTTCGATGCTTTGAAAGTCATCGAAGCCTGTGGAGTTCCTGTAGTTGAGAGTTATCTGGCCAGAGACGAGGAGGATGCTCTTAAGGCAGGGAAGCTCTTGGAGGCTCCTTTGGTGATGAAGGTAGACTCGCCTCAGATTGTTCACAAATCTGAGGTGGGAGGCGTCAAGGTAGGCATAAACAAAGAAGATATAACCAGCTGTTTTCGAGATATGTTGGAGAAGGTGGGAAGGAAAGTGGGTAAGGAAAATATTCGGGGAATTTTGATCCAGCCTATGGTAGGGGACGGAAAAGAAGTGCTTATAGGAATTTCCCATGATGACGTCTTCGGGCATATGGTTCGATTTGGTCTTGGAGGAAAGTACGTAGAGGTATACAAAGATACCTCTGTCAGAGTGACTCCCTTGACATCTGAGGAGGCAAAAGAGATGATAGATGAGACCAAGTATATCTCCAAGCTTCTCCGAGGAGCGAGAGGAGAGGCCGCATCTGACATAGCTTTTATTGAAGAGCTCTTGCTCAGGCTTTCGCATTTCATAACCCACTTCCCCCAGATTAAGGAAGTGGAAGCCAATCCTTTGGTGGTTTGGAAAGAAGGTGGAGTGGCCATTGATGCCCGACTAAGATTTCAACAAGCAGAAAGGAGCAGTTATGGGAGTCCCTAAGAAGAAAACAACTAAATCTAAGAAGAAGCATCGACGGGCTTGCAAGAAGGTGTCACTTCCTTCTCTCAGCCAGTGTCCTCAGTGCAAAGCTCCCAAGCTTCCTCATTTTGTCTGTCCAGAATGTGGCTATTATAAGGGGAAGCAGGTGGTGAAGGAGGTAGCCAAGAAGTGAGGGTAGCTGTTGATGCTATGGGGACGGAGAAGGGAGTAGGAATAGTCATTGAAGGAGCCCTGAAGGCTATTGAGGAAAATTCTGAAATTGAGGTGGTTCTGGTTGGAGATGAGACGAGAATCAAGGACAAGATCAAGGATCTGTGCCCTGGTGAGTCCCCCTTTTCCATTATTCATGCTCCAGAAGTGATTGAAATGGCAGATCCGGCAGCCGCTTCGCTCAAGACAAAGAAAAAATCTTCTATCTCTGTAGCGGTGGACTTGGTTAAAGAAGGGAAGGTGGATGGATTTGTAAGCGCCGGAAATACCGGAGCGGTAATGGCCAGCAGTTTGCTTAAGCTGGGGAAGGTGGGGGGAGTCAAGCGTCCGTGTCTGGCGGCTGTTTTTCCTGCCTTGGATGGCGGCAAGGTTGTTATTCTGGATGTAGGAGCTAATGTGGATTGTCGACCCGAGCACCTTTTTCAATTTGCCGTTATGGGTAGTATCTATGCTTATAAGGTCCTCAAAAGGAGAAAGCCGCGGGTGGGTCTCTTGAGCGTCGGAGCAGAAGAGAACAAAGGAAACGAACTGGTTCTTCAAAGTCATAGGCTCCTGAGGCAGTCCTCTTTGAATTTTGTTGGCAATATTGAAGGAGCAGATATTACGGGTGGAGGCGTGGAGGTTGTTGTTTGCGATGGGTTTGTGGGAAACATTGTTCTAAAATTTGCGGAAGGATTAGCCAGGACAGCTCTTGCCATTGTTGATAAAGAGCTGAAGAGCGTTTTCCTTGGACTGAGAGGAATGGTTTTGGGAGAATGGCCGGAGCGATTGAAAAAGGATCTTGACTACGCAGAGTATGGTGGAGTTCCCCTGCTGGGAGTGAGGGGGGTCTGCGTGATTGCTCATGGGGCTTCCTCCGGCAAGGCTATAAAAAACGCCATTTTAGCGAGCTTTCAATATGGCCAAGGTCGAATAAATCAACATATCGAAATCGCCCTGGCCAAAACTAAGGATGAAGCATGAACCTAAGAGAAGTTAAGATAACAGGTACAGGTTCCTATATTCCTGAAAGGGTCTTGACCAACCAAGATCTGGCGAAGATGGTGGAAACTTCGGACGAATGGATAAGTACCAGAACGGGAATCAAGGAACGCAGGATCGCTGGCGAAAATGAGGCCTCTTCTGATTTAGCTTATCATGCGGCAAAGAGAGCTCTAAAGGATGCTCACGTGAAGCCCCAAGATTTGGACATGATCGTGGTGGCTACTATCACTCCGGATATGATTTTCCCCGCTACTGCTTGCATCCTTCAGGAGAGGCTAGGAGCAAGTAAGGGCGCCGCTTTTGACCTGGAAGCCGCCTGCTCAGGTTTTCTCTATGGCCTCAGTGTGGGAACTCAATTTATTGCCACCGGGATGTATGATACCGTTCTGGTGGTGGCTTCAGAGACCCTCTCCAGGATTGTTGACTGGCAGGATCGAAATACATGCGTCATTTTTGCCGATGGAGCGGGAGCGGCTGTTATAGAAGCTTCTTCTGATAGTAGCAGGATTATTTCAAGCTACCTTGGTGCCGATGGAGCGGGAGCGGATATGGTACGAGTTCCAGCGGGCGGTTCGAGACTTTGCACCAGTTTGGAGACGGTGAAAAACCGGCAGCACTACATGAAAATGAAAGGAAATGAGCTCTTCAAAAGAGCGGTAAGGGCCATGATTCATGCTATATATGCCTCTTTAGAGGCGGGTAATTTGAAACCCTCGGATGTTGACTACTTCATCCCCCATCAGGCTAACATGCGCATAATAGACGCCGTGGCCAAGAAGGTAGGTCTGACTGAGGATAAAGTCCACATAAATCTTGATCAATGTGGGAATATGTCGGCAGCTTCTGTGGCGGTGGGTCTGGACGAAGCTGCGCGAAATAAAAAAATAAAAAAGGGGGATAAGGTCCTTTTGACTTGCTTTGGTGGAGGACTCACCTGGGCTTCCCTGATTATCGAGTGGTAGCAGGATGAGGAAAAGCAAAGAAGGGTTACACGGCTTACCATATTCCCGGATGATCTGGCTCTGGTGGAGGAGCTAAGGGAAGAACTGATGTTCAAAAATGGCCAGGACAAGGGTTAGGAATAAGTCTTCCCCCGCAGGGGAGCTACGAGATCGAAAATCCAGCACGGATCAAATAGTGATCATACGACTTATTTTTTGAGAGGGAGGCTGTGATGTCGGATTCCGTCGAAAACTTAAGGAATATAGCCCTTGTCGGGGGACAGGGAATGGGAAAAACATCTCTGGCTGAAGCGATACTTTTTCAGGCAAAGATGATTAGCAGGATGGGGAGTGTAGAACAGGGCAGTACGGTATCCGATTATGATGCGGTGGAAAAGGAGAGAAGATTCAGCGTAAATCCTTCCCTGCTTTCTCTCTCCTGGCAGGATCGTAAGATAAATGTTATAGATTGTCCGGGATTTCCTGATTTTATTGAGAAGACAATTCCGGTCTTGAGAGCAGTGGAGTCAGCCTTGTTTGTTATCTCTCCCTTGAGTGAGGGAGGGGGTGAGACACATAGAGCTCGGGAATATATTCTGAGGGAGAGGGTTCCCTGCTGTGTTTTTGTGAACAAATTGGATGAAGCTCAGGGAGACCTCAAGGCTTTGGTAAATGACATCGAAAAGAAATTTAGTCTGCCCTGCGTTCCTCTACAAATTCCTCTGATTCAGGATGGGAATCTAACAGGGGTGGTGGATCTTATTAGACTGAAGGGTACAATGTATGAGGAGGGAAAAAGCAGCGAGATAGAGGTGCCGGAAGGTGTTAGCGAGACTGAGGAGTACCGCAAGAAACTGTTGGAGACAGTGGCAGAAACAGACGATGCTCTTATTGAGAAGTACCTGGAGGAGGAGAATTTGGAAGAGGGGGAGATAAGGAAGGCCCTCCGGGATGGTTTTGCAAAAAGAGCTTTTATACCTCTCGTGTGCGGATCAGCCACCCGGTCCGTAGGGATTGATCTTTTGTTGGACTTGATGGTAGAGTTCTTTCCTTCCCCCCTTTCTAAATCACCGGTCAAGGGATCCTCTCCGGGCGAGGAAGGAGAAGTTGAAAGAAAGGTCGATCCAGGGGAAGCTTTGTCCGTTTTTGTTTTTCAGGCCCTTTCGGAGGCTCATCTGGGTGAGATGAATGTCTTTAAGGTTTTTTCAGGCACACTCTCCTCGGGGAGTACGGTGCATAACTCGAGCAAGGGTAAGGAGGAGAAGATCGGGCAACTTTATCTTTTGCAAGGGTCCTCGCGCAGTGAAATCTCCGAGGTAGCTGCGGGAGATATTGGAGCCGTAGCCAAGCTCAGGGATACCGACACTGCTGATACCTTCTCCCAAAAGAACAAGCCCATTGTCTTTGCTCCTCTTGAGTTTTCAGAATCTGCCTCCTCGCTAGCGCTTAAGCCTAAGCAGGAGAAGGATGAGCAAAAGATGAGTACTGCTTTGACGCGATTGGTGAAGGTTGACCCTCTTCTCAAAGTGGTCGTGGATAGTGAATCAGGTCAAACCATCCTTTCCGGAACAGGGGAAGTGCATCTTGAGGTATCTATCGAGCGTCTAAGAAGGGACTTCAATGTGGAGGTGGAAACCGCAGAGCCTCAAATTCCTTATCGGGAAACCATTCTTGTGGCCAGCGAGGCACAGGGAAGGCACAAGAAGCAGTCAGGAGGTAGAGGTCAGTACGGTGACGTCTGGATCAGAATAAAACCTTTGCGTCGAGGGGAGGGAATCGAATTTGTCAATAAGATCAAAGGAGGAGTGGTGCCGTCCCGATACATCCCGGCGGTAAAAAAAGGAGTGATAAAGGCTACGAAGAAAGGAGCTTTGGCCTCCTATCCTCTTGTTGATATGGAAGTGACTCTTTTCGATGGAAGCTATCACCCTGTGGATTCTTCGGATATTGCCTTTCAGATCGCGGGAGCTGTGGGTCTGAAAAAGGCAATAGAACAAGCCAAAGCTATTCTCCTCGAGCCTATTCTTGAACTGGAGGTCCAGGTTCCTGACGAATTCTTGGGCGAAACTAATGGCGATCTAAATAGTCGAAGAGGAAGGATTTTGGAGGTAGAGCATTTCGAAGGAGGGGGAAGGATAAAAGCAAGCGTTCCCCAGGCTGAGGTTCACAACTACTCTGCCGTTCTTCGTTCCATAACTCAAGGCAGAGGTGCATTCACCAGACGATTTTCTCATTATGAGAAGGTCCCTGATGAGATTACGCAAAAGATAATATCCCAGGCCAAAGAAGCCAAGCAGAAATAAAGGATATCCGGCCTACCGTACCTTCTTCTTGTTTCCTCAGGATAAATCATAATTCAAAGGGGGTGCACGATCATGATTGTTGGTATACCCAAAGAGATCAAAGATAATGAGTACCGGGTGAACATTACTCCAGGAGGAGTAAGAGCTCTTAGACAAGCTCATCATGAGGTAATTATTGAAAGTGGAGCGGGGCTAGGAAGTGGAATAGAGGATGCTCAGTACGAGAAGGCTGGAGCTGAGGTGAAAGAGACTAAAGAAGAGGTTTTCGGCCAAGCAGAAATGATCGTCAAGGTCAAAGAGCCCCTTCTTCAAGAGCTCGACCTTTTTCAGGAAGGACAAATTCTTTTTACCTACCTTCATTTAGCTGCAAACCAGCATCTTACTGAAGCTCTCTTGGAGAAAAGTATAATTGGGATAGCATATGAAACTGTTGAGCTTCCTGATGGGAGCCTACCTCTCCTGCTGCCCATGAGCCAGGTAGCCGGGAGGATGGCTGTCCAGATAGGGGCTCACTACCTGGAGAAGACCCAGGGGGGAAGGGGAATTTTGCTGGGAGGAGTACCAGGTACTCTTCCTGGCAGAGTCACTGTTTTGGGGGGCGGAACTGTAGGTACGAGTGTGGCTAGAATAGCTTTGGGTATGGGAGCCGAGGTGTATGTGGTTGACAATGACCCTAAGAAACTTGTTCATCTAGATGACCTTTATCAAGGAAGAGTGAAAACTCTAATATCTGTTCCTCAAAGTATCGAAATGCTGATTCCTGGAACGGATCTTCTCGTAGGGGCGGTACTCATACCAGGAGCCAAGACTCCCCAAATAGTAACTGATAAGATGATCAGGAAGATGGAACCCGGCTCTGTAGTCCTGGACGTAGCGATTGATCAGGGGGGCTGCATAGAAACCTCCAGGCCTACTTCTCATAGTAAACCTACCTATAGTGTGGACGGAGTTATTCACTATGGAGTTGCCAACATACCTTCCATAGTGGCCAGAACTTCAACTTATGCTCTAAGCGATACGACTTTCCCCTATGTACTGGAACTAGCCAACAAAGGAGTATCAAGAGCAGCTAAAGAGAATTCTGCCATACTTTGTGGAATAAACCTCTATGAAGGCAAACTTACCTGCAAGGCTGTAGCTGAAGCGCACGGTCTAGAGCATTGTCCAGTCAACAAATGTGTGTGATTGAACAGAGAGGCTCAAACCTGATATTGAGCGGTGAAGGTAAAGGACCCGCGGTATTTCTTAAGATGTGGAAAGGAGAGAGCAAAAATGATGTATCCCAAGGAACTGAGGTATGGCAAAACTCATGAATGGTTAAGACAAGAGGGCGAGGAAGCTATAGTTGGTATTACAGATTATGCTCAGGATCAGATAAATGATGTCGTTTTTGTGGAATTGCCGCAGCTTGAGACCGGTCTTGAGATAGGAAAAGAGTTTGCAGTTATTGAGTCAGTGAAGGCAGCTTTCGACATCTATGGTCCGGTGAATGGAAAGGTTGTCGGGATAAATGAAGAACTAGCCAATAATCCAGGACTGGTAAACTCAGATCCTTATGGAGCAGGATGGTTGGTCAAAGTCAAGCTGAACGACGTAGGGGAGTTGGATAAGCTTTTCAGTGCTGATGAGTATGAGCGCTTTCTTGAGAAGGAAAAATAGACCCCGGTCTCTTTATCAGGGGAGACGGAAAATGAGATTATATCTTGTTCGGCACGGGGAAGCTGTCTCCGAAGAGGTAAATCCTGAGAGACCTTTGAGCCAGAAAGGTCGTGTGAATGTGGAGAAGATGGGGAGATTCCTGAGAAGAGCTAAGCTAAAAGTAGACCTTATTTGGCACAGTGGAAAAGTGAGAGCTCTTGAGACAGCCCAAATTCTGGGCGAGGCTTTATCCGTTAAGGATGCCCTAGTTACGAGGCAAGGGCTTGCCCCGCTGGACCCCATTGAACTAATAGAAAACCAGTTGAGGGAAAGAGAAGAAGATTTGATGATTGTGGGACACCTTCCCTTTTTGGGAAAGCTCGCCTCGAGCCTGGTTAGTGGATTCTCTTCACCGGACCTGATTACCTTCCAAGCTGGGGGAGTGGCATGCCTTGAGCGCCTGGAAGAAGGAAGCTGGCGTCTTGAGTGGATGGTAAATCCTGGGCTGCTATGAAGGGGCCAAGAAACACTCCCGTTCCGCCTCGAGCCGCAAAATCAACAACAGAATAGCTACCTGCCGCAAGATTCCTCATCAGCATACGCAGCACCAAAACTTGACACTGAGGTAGGATACAGTAAGGTGGAGCTATGAATTTTTTGATCCGTGGAATCTTGGAGGATGAGGAGGAGTTGGATTGACCGTTGAGAGACTCAGACAAGGACTCTCTAGAGAGATTTGCCTTCCCAGAGCTGTCTCCTGGGCTATGGGAGTAGCTGTTTTTGCCGCCCTTACTACCCTGGGTGCTTTTGTGAGAATTCCTCTTCCTTTCACCCCTGTTCCCATCACCCTTCAGACTTTTTTTGTTCTCCTGGCAGGGGCCCTACTGGGGAGTAGTGCAGGATTCTCATCCCAGTCTCTCTATCTTTTTTTGGGAATAGGCGGCCTTTCTGTTTTTTCGGGAGCTACAGGAGGAGTGGTCCATCTGGCCGGACCCACCGGAGGTTATCTCATTGGATTTGTGGTAGCTGCCTATCTGGTAGGGAAAATGGTGGAAAAAAGAGATAGTTCTACATGGCTCATTCTTGCTGCGTTGGCAGGAACAGGGATTATCTACTTTTTTGGAGCTGTTCGGCTGGCGCAGTTCTTGAGAATAGGAATTAGGGAAACCCTGTATCTCGGAGTTATTCCTTTTCTACCAGGGGATGTTCTTAAGATCATCTCGGTAGTTGTGGTCTATAAGGTCGTGAGGATGCGGCGTGGAGCTGGCTGAGCTACATCTTCTTCCAGTAGACAAGGGCATCCTCGCCTGTTTCCACATAATAGCCGGGGCGAATGGCGACCTTTTTGAAGTCAAAACTCTCATAGAACTTTTGAGCAGCTAGATTGAAGCGACGGACCTCCAGGGTGATGGTATTCAATCCCTGGTTCTGAGCCTTTTCAAGGATATACTTCAGAAGTCTTGATCCCAGTCCATTTCTTCTAAAGGCCGGATGTACGGCCATATTGACCAGATGAGCTTCATTACCCACCTTCCAGTAGCCTGTGTAGGCCGTTATCTTGTCCTGATATTCTATCACATAGTAGAAGGCAAAATTTCTCCTGTCCAGCTCGGAAGAGAAAATGCCGCAGGACCAGGGACTGGGAAAAGAAAGCTTCTCGATCTGAGTAATCTGGAGAACATCCTCCTTCCTCATAGAGCGAATGAGCGCCCCGTGCAAAACATCCATCCCCCCACCTTCTTTTCTCTTCATTTGACCGGGCCTACCCTGAGAGGGGCTACATAGAGAGGAGAAAGGCTCGAGATATCTTCACTTTGTCCTTTAGCGAGTCTTTGTATTCCAAACTCAAGCAGAGCCTCTTCTGGAATAATCCTTTCTGCAAAGGGAGAAACTAAGTCTATCGCGTTGAGCGCAGATTCACAAGAAATGAGGAATCTCGCCTTTTCGGGAGAGAATCTTTTGCTCATCTTTATGATCTCGCTTAAAGGCAGGAACAGGTACTCAGTCAGCCTCCTTGTCATCTCCCGGTCTTTTCTATAGAAAGCCGCGTAGAACTTGGAGCTGTGACCCTTGCTCATCGGACAGAGGATGCCCTGGGCTGAACTGGAGAAGACCCAACTATCAAAAGCGGGAGCGCCAACGAGAGGAACTTCCAGCACAAAGGCCAAACCCTTGGCCAGAGATACGCCGATTCTAAGGCCGGTAAAGGATCCGGGCCCGAGACTCACTATTATTCCTTTTAAGTTTTCCGGCTCCAGTTCTCTTTCTTTGAGAAGGGTATCAAAGAGAGGAAGGAGTTTTTCTGAAGAACTGTAGGGGTCAATCACTTTCTTCGCCAGAATTTCCGTGCCCTGGCCCAGAAAGACTACGCCCTTATCTGTGCTCACATCTATTCCTACGACCAGCAAATCACATTTCCCTTTTCAGGTGACGTCTCATTTTGTCCACTATTTCCCGGCATAAAGGTCCCTTGGGGAGGAAAGCTATCTTCCTTTTGGACGTTCCGAGAATGCTCATGTTTATTCCAAGATGCTCGGAGGGAAGATACTTCCGTATTCTGTTTGCCCATTCGATAACCACCACTCCCCCTTTTTGGTAGCAATATTCTTCGTAGCCAAGATTCAAAATCTCCTCGTCCCGGGTGATTCGATAAAAATCAAAGTGAAAGAGGGGCATGCGGCCGGCATATTCACGGATGAGCATAAAGGAAGGACTTTTAACAGGTGAGGAGACTCCCAGTCCGCGGGCTATCCCCTGTATGAGCGTGGTTTTGCCACTGCCCAGTTCTCCGACGAGAGCGAGTACCAAACAGGGGAAAAGATGGCGAGCCAGATCCTCACCTATTCCTCTTGTCTTTTCAGGTGCTGTCGTAATTATGGATAAGCTATTCAAAGCTATTTCTTTTTTTTGAAGCCTCTGATTTTATGCGAGAGCCTCCGGGTTGCTGCGCCAACATCTTCCTGTCCAAAAATTGCACTGCCTGCAGCTATTCCATCAGCGCCCATCTTCAAAACTTCTTCCACATTTTCGGCTGTTATCCCTCCTATGGCTACCACGGGGATGCTGAGCTCTTTTTTTATCTTACGGATTATTTCTGTTCTCACCGGGTGATGAGAATCTAGCTTTGTGGAAGTTGGAAAGACAGGGCCTATGGCTACGTAATCTGCTCCTTCTCTTTCTGCTATCTGTGCTTCTTTCAGGGAATGAGTGGAAACACCAATGATCATCTCCTCCCCCATAACCCTACGGGCAGCTATGGCGGGAAAGTCCTCCTGTCCCAGATGTACCCCATCAGCTCGGCAACCCATGGCAATATCCACCCGGTCGTTAACAATGAACAGGATGGGAGGGCGAACAAGCTTTCTCATCCTCACGGCCGTCTCCAGGAACGGAGAGGGAGGAAGATTCTTTTCCCTGAGCTGGATGATGCTAGCTCCATCGGTTAGGGCTTTCTCTATATTCTCTTCAAACCTTTCCTCGGGAATAAGACTGGTATCAGCGATAGCATAAAGGCTAAGATCCATTCTCTTTCTCAATTTCATTCTTACCTTTTTTTCCAGGGAGTAAACTTTGAAACGAAGCTCCTTAAAATTCTGTCCCAAGGCTGGAGAGAGGAGTTTTCCAAACTCTTCCAGACTTCTCTGGGCTTCCTCTACTCTGCGAAAATTTGCCCTAATGAGGTCCTTGAGGTTTTCTCTTTCTTCTCCGCCCAGCTTCTTCCCCACATCTTCTTCTGCCTCCCGTGCGGCGAGGAGCTTCCCCGAGTCAAGCCCGGGAATCTCTTTGAATTTTTTGGTCAAGCAGTGGCGGATTTCTCGGACCTCATGGGTGAGACGACACTCGTTGAGGACGAAGCGGACCCCATCTTCGATGACCCGAAGTCCCTCGCTGGCCCTGTTCAAATTGACGTCCAGAATTCGATAGACTTCCTTATCAGTTGTCATTTCCCCCTTTGCCTCCTGGAAAAAAAAGACCAGCCCTGGTTTCTCGAAGCCCAACGAGTGGGGAGAGCCCCTGGGGCTGCATCAACTATAGCAAAATGGTGGGGCAAGTCAAAAAAGCTGACCGATAATTTGAGCCATCAAGATTTACTTGACACAAAAGTGAATTGGGCTAAAATAAGGCAGTGTGGGGATTCTGTCCCACATGAGTAAAGACGGGCCAAAATATCCTTAGGGTACCAAGGAGATGGCTATGAAGATAAGTTGTCAAAGGCAGGATTTTTTGGAAGGAGTTCGAGTAGTCCAAAATGCCCTGACCAGCACCACTCTTCCCATTCTTTCACACATACTAATAAGCGCCACGGGAGAGAAGGTAGATCTTGCGGCGACCAATCTGGAGACAACTATTCAATCTTCCTTTCCCTGCGAGGTCTCGCAAGAGGGTGAAATTTGTCTGCCCGGAAACAAGCTATTCCAGATCTTAAGAGAGCTACCTCCTTCGGGAGTAGGTCTGATGACGGAGGGCACCAAAGCTACCATAAAATGCGAGAAATCGGTTTTCGACCTTTTGGGGCTTGAGGCGGCTGAGTTTCCAGAGATCCCCAAACTGGAAGAGGGAAAAGAGTTTACTTTGCCCCGGGAGAGATTGAAGGAGATGATTCAGAAGACCATGTTCGCTGCTTCCATTGATGAAACCCGACAGAATCTAAATGGCGTCTACCTTGAAATTGAGAAGAAGGAAATAAGGATGGTGGCTACTGATGGGAGGAGGCTTGCCTTTGTCCTTGCCTCTCAACCTTCCCTGGAGGTCGACCCGATACAGATCATTATTCCCTTGAGGGCTATACAACAGCTTTTGAGAGTAATGGAAAAGGGAGAAGAGGTGAAGGTGGGAGCGGGCAGAAGCCAGATTTTTTTCAAGATGGAAGAGGTCATGGTGATTTCTCAATTAATAGAAGCCAAGTTTCCCAACTATCGCGAAGTCATCCCCAAGCAGCATAAGATAGCCATTACGGCTGATAGAAACGGACTTTTCGCCGCCTCAAAAAGAGTCTCTCTTCTCACCGAGGAGAAGTCGCGTCTGGTTAAGTTTAAGTTGAAAGGGGATGTTCTCTCCATAAGTGCCGTCTCCCCTGAGACAGGTTATGCCTTCGAGGAACTGGGGGTGAAAAGAGACGGGGAGGAAGACATCCAGATCGGTTTCAATTCTACGTATCTCCTGGATGCTCTCAAAGTCATTAGCTCAGCAGAAGTCCAGCTTCAACTGACCGATTCGGTCAGCCCTGGCGTCATTCGACCTGCCGAAGGCGAAGATTATATTTATGTCATAATGCCCATCCGCATCGAGGAAGAATGAGGAATGGGACAAGGAGATGAGTATCTTCTTGGACTTCTTTATTGTCTGGCATACACGGAGCTCTCGCCAAAGAATCCTCACCTGCAGAAATCATCGTGCTTCTCCAACTTAAGAAAATGAGAAAAAAATGAGGGAGACATGAAAGGGTGGGACTGTTTCATGAAGAGGGTTGGACCTGAGACAGTGAAATGGTCAGTGGAGATTACTGCGTGCATGGAGGATTTTCTATGAGGCGGCATCGTTTCCCTTCCAGGATAGGTTCGATACTGGACAGGGTCTTCAAGAATCTAGATATCGACAAAAAAATGAAGCGACTCGAAGCCCTCAATCAATGGAGGGAAGTGGTGGGAGAAAAGATTAATCTCCATACACGTCCTTTGTCCATAAGAAAGAATACCCTGTTTGTCCTGGTTGATAGTTCTTCCTGGCTTGCGCAGCTCACTTATCTTCGGCACAAAATTATCTCGGAGTTTCATCGCCGATACGGAAAAGGGGTAGTAGAGAATATTTACTTCCGGCTGGGAGAGGTGAAAAGGATTGGGTCGGCAGAAAGAGGAGCTTCAGTCAGAGAAAGAAAGGCCCGTCCGAGACTCCCAGAGAAAGAAATGCAAAGAATAGAGGATACTCTCAGTACTCTAAATGATACCTCTCTATCCCGGGTTTTAAGGCGCATTCTTATCAAGCAAAAAGAAGTCTCTCAGGTAAGGGAGGAAATGCTCCACGAAGGCCCGGAATAATTGACAAGAGACAGTTTTGTTATAAAATGCCCCGGGGGAGACTGGTGAAGTACAAGAAACTTCGGGAAGAGATGGTTAGGGAACAACTTATCCCCCGAGGAATAGAGGACGAGAGGGTACTTGCAGTCTTTGGTAAGGTCACTCGAGAAGTATTTGTTCCCGTGGAACTCAAGGGGGATGCTTACGGGGATTTTCCCCTGTCAATAGGAGAAGGCCAGACTATTTCTCAGCCCTATATGGTAGCTCTCATGACTCAGTGTCTGGAATTGAAAGGGAATGAGAAGGTTTTGGAGATCGGTACAGGATGTGGATATCAAACTGCTATGCTCGCGGAATTATCCAAAGAGATTTACAGCGTAGAGAGGAAAAAGACTCTGGCCAAAAGGGCCGAGAAGACCTTAGAGAAGCTTAACTACACTAACGTCAGGGTCCTGGTTGGTGACGGAACCCTGGGTTGGGAGGAGTTTTCCCCCTACGATCGAATCGTAGTGACAGCCGCTACTCAAGAGGTTCCTTCTCCTTTGATGGATCAGTTAAAAGAAGAAGGTATTATGGTAATCCCGGTTGGCGGCATCTATTCTCAGAAGCTAGAAGTGATAAGGAAGCAGAAGGGACGCGCCAAGATGAAGACGGCGGAGAGGTGTATCTTTGTCCCTCTTATAGGGAGATATGGTTGGGATGAGAGTGTGAGGAATGAATGACTGACTGGCTCCTCTCTCCCAAAGCCATGACCTTTCTTATTAGTATGCTGCCCATATCGGAGCTAAGGGGGGCTATTCCCTACGGTCTTTCCCAGGGGCTTTCCCCCTGGGAAGCTTATTCTGTGTCGGTGGTGGGCAATATAGTACCGGTTCTCCCTCTTCTTTTGGGCCTCAAAAAGATATCCACTCTTGCTCGAAGATGGAACTGGGGAGACAAGCTCATGAATTGGACCATAGGTAGAGCCGAGAGAAGACAGGATCTGGTGAAGAAATACGGATTCGTAGGGCTCATTCTCCTGGTGGCCATTCCTCTTCCCGTCACCGGTGCCTGGACAGGTACCTTGGTTAGTTTCCTCTTATCCCTGGAAGCTAAGTATGCGTTTCCTGCTATCTGTATAGGAGTGAGCGTCGCAGGTATTATTGTCCTTTTGGCAAGTTTGGGAGTGATAGGCTTAGTGAGATCTTGAGATCCAGGAAATAAACTGTCGGGATGTAGCGCAGTCTGGTTTAGCGCGCCTGCCTCGGGTGCAGGAGGTCGGGGGTTCGAATCCCTCCATCCCGACCATAATGGAATTTCCATTTTTCTCTTCCTCGGCGCAAGCGGACCTGGTTCTGGCCACAAAGCGTATATTGGTAGTATCCACCCCGGCGCTGGATGGAAAATGAGGGAGCGAGTATGCCCAAGGGAGTGACTCAGAAGGGGAAAATGTGCAGGGCAGCTATTCTGATGAGTGTATTTATGGCTGCCTTTTTGCTAATTTTCTTTCCCCAATCCTCGCCGGCCCGTGATTATGTTGTAAGAAAAGGGGATCACCTTGTGAGGCTGGGGAAAAGGTTCGACGTCCCCTGGCAAGAAATAAAACGAATCAACGGCTTATCTAACAGCACCATCTACCCGGGACAAAAGCTCATCATTCCTGAGTTGGCTCTTCAAGATTATGTGGTGAGGAAGGGAGATTCTCTCATAGGGGTGGGAAAAAAGTTCAACGTGTCCTGGCAAGAAATAAAACGAATCAACGGCTTATCTAGCACCACCATCTACCCGGGAAAGAAACTCATCATTCCCCTTAAAGGGGTTTGGCACGTGGTCAAGAAGCACGAATGGCTATTGCTTATTGCCAGGGCTTATGGGAAGGCATATGGCGTAACCGAAGAAGAAATCATTAAGGCTAACAGGTTAGGCGATCCTGACAACCTTGCGCTGGGTCAAAGACTTTTCATTCCCCGGGCCCAAAGGGTACTGGACATAAAAATTCCGGCCAGAGTCTTGACCAGGGACAGTACCCCCTCATCTCGTCCTGCTCCCGTCGAAAGGTCCGGGGTAGAAAGGAAGGAGGTCCTCTTCGAATGGCCATTGAAAGGCGAAGTCATTGTGTACTTTGGGGAAGAGGGAAGTCGAGGGATCGATATTGCCGGTTCTGAAGGAGAAACAGTGGTAGCCGCTGCTGACGGAGAAGTTGCTTATGCTGCTCATCTCACAACTTCTGGCAGGAATTATGGGCATACGGTGTTTATTAATCATGAGGAAGAAGGTCTGATGACATGCTATTATTACAATGCTCGCAGTCTGGTGGACCAGGGGCAGAAAGTCAAAAAAGGTGATCCCATCGCCATAGTAGGGGTGATGGAAAGCTCAGGCAGGTTTGGGCTTCATTTTGAAGTTCGCAGAATGAGTAAGCCGGTCAATCCCTTGAACTACCTTCCCTAAAAACGATTAAGTTATTTCAAAGCATCGGGATTTTTCAAAGGGAAGGAGTCTCCCTGAATATCTTTTTTTATTAGTAAGGCAAAAATCTTCGGTGGAAAGGATTGTTTCAGGTGATTCAAAAAGAAGTTGATATTACTAATAAGGTTGGGCTGCATGCGAGACCTGCGTCTCTCTTGGTTGAAGCGGCCCACAAGTTTAGATCCCGTATCTGGGTCGAGAAAGATGGGCAGGTGGTCAACGGAAAGAACATTACCAGTCTTTTGCTGCTTGCCGCCGGCAAAGGAAGCAGGATTAACATTAGAGCAAAGGGCCGGGATGCTGCTGAAGCTGTAGATGCTCTGGTCCAGCTAGTGAAGAACAAATTTGGGGAGGAGTAAGGGCGAGTTTCAAATACTTTTTGCCAGAGGATAAGAGATGCTGAGTGCCAAGTGGGTGAGAGATAATCTTGATGAAGTTAAGGAAAGCCTTAGGAAAAGAGGCCAAAAGGTCGCTCTTGATGAATTCCTCACCAAAGACGAATTGCGGCGGAACATCACTCAGGAAATTGATACTCGCAGGCACACACAAAACACGCTATCAAAAGAGATAGGTAAGCTAAAGAGTCAGGGCAAAGACCCTGATTCCCTCTTCCAGGATATGAAAAAGGTCTCGACCGAAATCAAGAAGTGGGAGACAAAGAAAAGAGAGTTGGAGGCAGAGTCTCGAGATTTCCTGCTTCGTCTTCCCAACCGGCTTCATCCCGATGTTCCAGGAGGAGATGCTAATGTAGAAATTAGGCGCTGGGGAAAGCTTCCCCAGTTCGATTTTTGTCCTCGTGAGCATGAGGAGATTGGTGAATCCCTGGGGATCCTTGACTTCAAAAGAGCCGCCCGAATGACAGGAAGCGGATTTGTTCTCTATATGGGGATGGGGGCTCTTCTGGAGAGGGCTCTTATCAACTTTATGTTGGATCTCCATACTGAGCGGGGGTACCTGGAGGTTCTACCTCCTTTTATGACCAACTCCGCTGCCACCACGGGCACCGGGCAGCTGCCAAAGTTTCGAGAAGATCTGTATCGGTGCGAAAAGGATGATTATTATCTGGTTCCCACCGCTGAGGTTCCTGTAACTAATATTCATCGAGAGGAAGTCCTGGACGAAGAAGATCTCCCCCTTTTCTACACTGCCTATACTCCCTGTTTTAGAAGAGAAGCCGGAGCGTACGGTAAAAAGATTCGAGGAATCATCAGACAGCACCAGTTTAACAAGGTGGAGCTGGTAAAATTCACCACTCCCGGGACCTCCTATGAGGAACTGGAAAAGCTTCTTCTGGATGCCGAGGAAGTATTGAAAAGGCTAAATCTTCCCTACCGGGTAGTGAAGCTCTCCGGAAGTGAACTGGGTTTTGCCGCTGCCTTTGGCTATGATATTGAGGTGTGGCTTTCCGGTGAGGAGAAATACGTGGAGATATCCACCTGCTCCAACTTTGAGGACTACCAGGCTAGAAGGGCTTCCATAAAGTATCGGGACGAAGAAAAGAAGGCCACCCACTATACTCATACCCTCAACGGTTCAGGCCTAGCCATCGGTAGAACGGTGGTAGCCATTCTGGAAAATTTCCAAACCAAGGACGAGCGGGTTCTCATCCCTGAGGTTCTGCGTCCCTATATGCGGGGGCAAGAATGGATAGAGAAGAAGGATTAAGTGGAGGGATGTCCGAATTGGCAAGGAGCCGGTCTTGAAAACCGGTGAAAGGCAGCGATGCCCGTCTGGGTTCGAGTCCCAGTCCCTCCGCCAGTGCAACCAATTCGAACCTTTGTACCTATCATC
>SDBS01000264.1_pt1 | contig 47905 bp, 43 predicted proteins | sample 2277091 | NCBI WGS metagenome assembly SDBS01 (sample SAMN10404972, study PRJNA504765) | marine sediment metagenome | isolation source: marine sediment core GS10_PC15, 163 cmbsf | place: Arctic Ocean: Southern Knipovich Ridge | collected 2010 | reverse complement strand
TGATACAGGTATGAAACAGCCATTCTCCATGGATGAAGTGTGGCCTGGTCTCCTCCTGGCATCATCACATATTCAAAATGATTTAATCTTTTGTATTCCTTCAGATCACAAATAAAGAACTCCCCTCCCCATATCCGGCCATCATCACCCAGTCCTACCCCATCAAAGGCCACACCGATTAGCTTTTCATCCAGTTTGTGCTCTGCCATACATGATGCAATATGTGCATGATGATGTTGTACTTCCATCAAGGGAAGACCAGCCTGTGCTGCATATTTTGAAGAAAGATAATCAGGATGCAAATCACAAACCATAAGTTGGGGTTGAATCCTGAACAGGTTTTTATACCTGGCCATGGATTCTGTAAAAAATTCAAAAGTCCCGAGATTTTTTAAATCTCCTATATGCTGGCTCAAAAATGCCATGTCTCCTTTTCCAACACAGAATGAATTTACCAGTTCAGCTCCAACAGCAATCAATCCATCCACATCCAAATTAAGATGAATTGGCGATGGAGCATAAGCTCTTGATCGACGTATTATTCTTTCATTGTTGTTCACTACCATACCCACAGAATCATCAACCCGGTTAAATATTTCACGATTATAGGTGAGAACAGCATCATAAACAGGCAAGAATAATTGAAGGGCACTTTCGTCATCAATAACAATCGGTTCGTCCAAAAGATTTCCACTCGTAAATACAAGGGCATCAAACTGATTTTCTTTAAATAATAAGTAATGAAAAGGCATATATGGCAGCATGCTACCAATGGTTGAGAAACCAACACTTACATCCCGGGCCAGTCCATTCTTTTTACGAAGCAATATAATTGGCCTTTGCCATGAAGTAATCCATCTTTTTTCATACTCATCCAACCAGGCATACTTTTCAATGGTTCCCAGGCTGGAAAACATAACTGCAAAGGGCTTAGCCTCCCTGTTCTTTCCTTTTCTGAGCTTCCTCACCGCATCCTGGTTCAAGGCATCACAGGCCAGGAAATAACCACCCATACCCTTAACTGCAATTACTTTTCCTTCCCTGAGAAAATCCCGCATGGTTCTGAGGATAAGGTCCTGGTCCAGTATTTTCTTCCCATCAAAATGCAAGCTATACTGCGGACCGCAGTTTCTGCATGCAACTGGCTGAGCATGAAACCTGCGATCTACAACATTAAGGTATTCACTCCTGCACTTTTCACACATCTGAAACACACTCATAGTAGTTTGCGGCCGATCATAGGGAAGATTTTTAATGATCGTAAAACGGGGGCCGCAATTTGTACAATTGGTAAAGGGATAGTCAATTCTGTGCTTCTGAATTTCCATGTCCTCCATACATTCCTTGCAAACTGCAATGTCCGGACTAACAAGGGTTATATCCTCTGATATATTCTTGCTTTTGCTAATCTGAAAATCTGCATAGGCAATATTATCGGTATCTTGAATTTCTATGGATTGAATTTCAGAAGCAGGAGGAGTCTGCGTTTCCAGATCTTCAAGAAAGCTATTTAATCTATCCTCATCTCCTACAACATCAATAATTACGCCATCATTACGGTTTTCAACCTTGCCCCTCAATCCATGATTAAGTGCAATACGATATACAAATGGCCTGAATCCCACGCCCTGAACAAGCCCCTTAATTCGAATATTTATACTCTTTTCCAAGAATTCTAAAATCACATTTGCGTCATAAAACTATAAAAAGAATACTGATAAAAACAGAAGTATTATTATGACAATAATCATAAAAATATATACCTCTCTGTCCGGATCAATATATATCTCATTATCTGAATGTTAACTACTATTCCGTGACAAATATCATAGCAATGTTAAGCTGTCATAATTTAAATCTTGCTGAAGGCTTTGTAAAGATCAATAAAAGCTATTAATTTTACTGTTAATTATTTCACAGGAGGATTGATTTTGTATTAAAATCGATAAAATGACAGCAAACCAAATTCAGAGTATTCTGGAAAAATTCAAGCATGACAAAAGCCGTCTGATGGACATTTTGTTGGAAATTCAGCATAAAAACGGGTTTATTCCCGGGCAAGAAGTAGAAACCATTGCCGGGGGATTAAACATGTCTGCAGCTGATGTAGAGCAGACCATCTCCTTCTATCATTTTTTTTCCTGCCAGTCAAGGGGTAAGTACACAATTTACCTGAATAACAGCCTGGTTGCCATGATGAAGGGAAGGGAAAAAGTTGCAGAGGCCTTTGAAAAAGAACTCGGATGTAAATTTGGTGAAGTGGCTGAAGATATTGGAATATTTGACACTTCATGCATTGGCATGAGTGACCAGGAACCGGCTGCATTGATCAATGGAAAAGTTTTTACCAATCTTACCTCATTTCGTGTCCGCGAGATTATCAGGGATATGCGAAAAGGTATGAAAGTGGAAGAAATGTATGCAAACACATTTGGGGATGGTAAAAACTCATCAGAACTGGTAAATACGGTAGTTAGAAATCATATAAAAAGAACAGGACCAATATTAAATCTGAATTTTCAGGCGGGTAAGATCTTACGAAAGCAGGTAGCTTTAATGACTCCGGAAGAGGTAATCAACGAAGTAAAACGATCGCATTTAAGAGGTAGAGGCGGAGCTGGTTTTCCAACCGGGATAAAATGGGAATTTTGCAGAATGGTCACAGGTAAAAAGAAGTACGTGTTTTGCAATGCCGATGAAGGTGAACCCGGAACCTTCAAAGACAGGGTAATGCTAACCGAAAAACCTGAAATGGTATTTGAGGGAATGGTGATTGCAGCTTATGCCATTGGAGCAAGTGAAGGAATTCTTTATTTAAGATATGAATACAATTATTTAAAGGATTACCTGGAGGATGTTCTGGATAGAATGAGAAAAGACCACAATCTTGGTAATAATCCTGCCGGAATTAAAAATTTTTGTTTTGATATCAGAATTCAATTGGGTGCCGGCGCCTATATTTGCGGTGAAGAATCTGCCCTCATAGAATCGGCAGAAGGCAAACGTGGCGAACCCAGAAACAGGCCACCCTTTCCTGTTGAAAAAGGATATCTTGGATTTCCAACTATTGTTAACAATGTAGAAACATTGTGTTCAAGCGTAAGAATTATACAGAATGGTGGTGAATGGTATAGAAACATGGGTACGGAGGATTCATCCGGCACAAAAATCTTAAGCATTTCAGGCGATTGTCTTTTCCCGGGAATCTATGAACTGGAATGGGGCTTTTCTATTAACACCATTCTGGAAATGGCCGGTGCCCATAAAACTCAGGCTGTGCAGGTTGGTGGTCCCTCCGGAGCCCTTATTAGTCCTGATCAATTTGACAGGATACTTTGTTATTCAGACCTTGCAACCGGTGGGTCCTTGATTATTCTGGATGAATCACGGGATTTACTGAAAGATGTGGTACTGAACTTTACTGATTTTTTTATTGAAGAATCCTGTGGCTCATGTGTTCCATGCCGGAATATTCCAACATTGTTAAGAAAAAAACTAATCCAGATACTTGATGGGAAAGGGACAATGAAAGATTTTGAGGACATTCATAGCTGGGCCAATATAATGCCGATAAACCGTTGCGGGCTTGGTCATACCGCAGCAAATCCTGTCATTACAAGTTTAAAAAATTTCAGGTATTTATATGAAGACAAAATACAAAAACATAAAAGCTTTGAATCGGGTTTTGACTTAGCTTCTGCGGTTAAAGAGTCATGTGAATTTGTAGACAGGGACACAAATATTTAATTTATTCAAATATGGAGAAAAAAGTAACATTTACCATTGATGATAAAGAATGTACAGCAACTGCCGGGAGTTTCATTTTAGATGCAGCAAGGAAAAACGGAATCTATATTCCTACTCTCTGCAATTATGATGGTGTTATGCCGGCAGGATCATGCCGGGTATGCACCGTTAAGGTAAACAAACGGCATCTAACAGCCTGCACTACGCCGGTTGCTGAAGGAATGGAGATAGAAATGGATACTGCAGAACTGAATGATTTAAGAAATGCTGTGGTTGAGCTTCTTTTCACTGAAGGTAATCATTTTTGCCCTGCTTGTGAAAAAAGCGGGGACTGTGAACTCCAGGCTCTTGCCTACCGGTTTCAGATTATGGCTCCAAGATTTCCGTTTCAGTACAATGAAAGAGATATTGATGCCAGCCACCCCAAAATTTATCATGATCACAACAGATGCATACTTTGTAAACGATGTATCAGAGCCGTCAAGGATGAAGATGGTAAAAGCATTTTTACATTTAACATGCGGGCCAAGAAGGTAAGAATAAAGCTTGATAACAGGTTGGGAGAAACACTTTCTGATGAACTGGCACTCAAAGCAATGGAGGTTTGTCCGGTAGGTTCCATACTTGTCAAAGGAATTGGCTTTAAGACTCCAATCGGAAAACGAAAATATGATAAGTTTCCAATTGGAATTCCAGAAACTACAGAACAATTATCACTTAAAGAGGAACATCATGAGTAAACCGGTTATAGCCACTGCTTCATTGGCAGGATGTTTTGGCTGCCATATGTCATTTCTTGATATAGATGAACGTTTTTTGGATCTTATTGAACTGGTGGAGTTCAATAAATCACCCATTGACGACATTAAGAATTTTACCAAGGATTGTGATATCGGCCTGATTGAAGGAGGATGTTGCAATACCGAAAACATTCACGTACTGAAGGAATTCAGAAAGAAATGTAAGATACTGGTTTCATTTGGGGAATGTGCCATTATGGGAGGTTTACCAGCTATGCGGAATGATATTCCCGTAAAAGAATGCCTGGAAGAAGCTTATCTTTCAGGCCCAACTACGGTAAATGAAGATAAAATACTCCCCAATGATGAAGAGTTACCCATGATCTTAAACAGGGTATATCCATGTCATGAGATTGTTAAAATGGATTACCATCTGCCAGGATGCCCTCCAAACGCAGACATGATCTGGATTGTATTACATGCATTGATTCTCGATGTGGATATAGAGTTACCCTATGAATTGATTAAATACGATTAAAAAAGAAATTTACAAAATGCCAAGAAAAATAACCATAGAACCTGTTACCCGGGTTGAAGGCCATGGAAAAGTCACCATCCATATGGATGATGACAACCAGGTGGTTCAAAGCAGATTGCATATAGTTGAGTTCAGGGGATTTGAAAGATTCATTCAGGGACGGCCCTATTGGGAAGCGCCTGTTTTGGTCCAAAGATTATGTGGCATTTGTCCGGTAAGCCACCACCTTGCAGCAGCCAAAGCGCTGGATGTTATTGTTGGTGCCGGTACCGGGGATGGATTAACAGCTACCGCTGAAAAAATGAGAAGATTGATGCATTACGGACAGATTTTTCAGTCTCATGCCCTCCATTTTTTCCATCTTGCATCGCCCGATTTATTGTTTGGTATAGAAGCTGATCCGAACATAAGAAATATTATTGGGGTTGCCATGGAACATAGAGACCTTGCTATACAGGGAGTGATGATGAGGAAGTTTGGACAGGAAATTATTAAGGCAACAGCCGGCAAGAAAATCCATGGAACAGGCGCTATACCGGGTGGAATAAATAAAAGTTTAACAAAAGAGGAAAGAGATTCTTTCCTGAAGGGAGACGATCCTTTAAATATTGATAAGATGATTGAATGGTCTCATGGGGCACTGGATTTTTTTAAAACTTATCATAAAGCCAACCGCGAGCTTATTGACAACTTTGCCAGTTTTCCTTCTTCCCATTTAAGCCTGGTTCGTAAAGACGGAGCAATGGACTTGTATCATGGAGTTATCAGGGCTATTGATTCTGATGGGAAAAAGATACTGCACGATGTAGACTACCAGAATTATTATGAATACATTGGAGAAGAGGTAAAAAACTGGACCTATATGAAATTTCCATTTCTTAAGAAAATCGGTAAAAAAGATGGGTGGTACCGGGTTGGACCACTTGCCAGAATGAATACAGTTGATTTTATTCCCACACCACTGGCTCAAAAAGAACTTGAAGAATTTAAGGCATATACCAATGGCAAACCAAATGGTATGTCTATGCATATGCATTGGGCCAGGCTTATTGAAATTCTCCATTCAGCAGAACAAATGAAAGTATTGTTAAATGATCCGGATATCATGGGAGAAGACCTGGTTACCAAGGGAACAAAAACCTATGAAGGAGTTGGATTGCTTGAAGCTCCCCGTGGTACACTTTTTCATCACTATAAGATCAATGATCATGATCAAATAGAAATGGCAAACCTGATTGTATCCACCACCAACAACAATATACCCATGAACCTTGCTGTTGAGTCTGTGGCCAAACAATATTTAAACGGGCATGCAGTCATCTCAGAAGGAATGATGAATGCCGTTGAAGTTGCAATTCGTGCTTATGATCCATGCCTGAGTTGTGCAACTCATGCCCTTGGAAAAATGCCTTTGGAAATATCCCTGCTGGATAAAAATGACAGGCTAATTGATATAAAAAACTCCTAAATCAATCATTTTTTCTACAATACTAAATCTCCTGCCTGTTGGCAGGCACAGTTTGAGAAGTATTTCCGCGTAGCGGATAAAGTGTTGTAGGAAAGGTAGTATTTAAGGCTATAAATTCCGCGTAGCGGATAAACAAATTTGAACAGAGCAACAAAGGCAGATGAATGCAAGAAAAAAAATATTAATTTATGGTTACGGTAACCCCGGTCGATTTGATGATGGGCTGGGAGTTCGGCTGGCAGAAGAAATGGAAGCGTGGATAAGCAAAAATAAGATTGACCGGGTGGATTGCGATACCAACTACCAGTTGAACATTGAGGATGCTGAGATTATTTCAAACTATGATCTTGTATTATTCGCAGATGCATCTGAAGAAGATATCCGGGATGTGTCAATTAGCCATGTTTCTCCATCTGATTCTAAAATTGAATTTACCATGCACGCAGTGTCTCCGGCATTTGTTCTGAATTTATGCAATCAGATATACGAAAAAGCTCCTGATACATGGTTGATTCATATGAAAGGCCGGGACTGGCAATTCAAAGAGGGTTTGAGTGAAGTGGCAGAAAAAAACCTGTCCATAGCAATCAAAAAAACTAAAGCCATTATACTGGACCCGGAAGTATTGTTAACTACACAACTAAACTCCGGATGAAATAAGGAAATTGATAAAAACAGGTCAGACAACCAGATGAAAGCCTGCAATGATTATCCTAATCCTTGTGATTAAAAGATATTCTATGCAGGCTTTTTGAATAATTCAGGAAAACAAGAGATCTCTCAAAATCGAGCCTGAACTACAGTTACAGGTAAAAAAATCAATTTTTTTATCCCTGTTGAGCAATAAAACCATGTTTTTTAAGCATTTAAACAATTTATGTATATATTTGGTCTGAAATTTTGTTAGTTTTGCCAAGCGAATCTAGCAGATTCATTGCTTTTAGTTAATTTGTACGCTGATTAATTAATAGCATTTTGGGTTAGCGTACAGTATAAATTTTGTTTTATGAATATTTATGTAGGAAATCTATCTTACAGTGTTACTGAAGATGATTTGAAAAATGTATTTAATGAATTTGGTGAAGTGTCAAGTGCCAGTATCATTACTGATAAGTACTCAGGGCGCTCAAAAGGTTTTGGTTTTATTGAAATGCCTAACGACTCAGAAGCAAGTGAAGCAATTAACTCTTTAAATGAAAGTGATCTGAAAGGTCGCAATATGAGAGTTAATGAAGCTAAGCCTCGTACTGAAAGATAATATCCAACAAAATCATTCAGGGTTATTGAGGAAACCTCCGGACTATTCTGTGAGGCTGGGATTGTTGTGACTAAAATTTAGCACCAAACAGCCTATTTCCCCAAGTTCTAAATGAACGATATAACTGAGCTATTTTCAGTTGTATTCTTTGGTATAAACCCCGGCTTGCCCTGAAAATAAATTCAGTGGCGAGCTTTAGGTGTATAAATCCATTCACATCAGAATTTAGAACAATTCTATCTGTTGATTCACTCCATTTTTCCTACATTTAGTCTTTTATTTTTCGATATTGGCTTCCGCTTACCCAGCTCATAGAAATGAAAGTTAATCCAAAAAAAAATTACAGGAAAACAAAGAAATCAACGGCTTATATTTCCCGAAATCAGGCCACTCAGGAAACCTATGATGAAATAGGCTTTATGTCCGGACTGGAAGTACATCAACAATTACTAACCGGGGAAAAACTCTTTTGTCATTGTCCTGCCGGTATTTACAATAAAAATGATGATTACGATGCTGAATTAGTCAGGCACATGAGACCAACCCTGAGTGAATTGGGAGAATATGACGGAACAGCCCTGATGGAATTTAAAACCAGGAAAGAGATACTGTACCGGATTAAGAACATCTCTGCTTGCACCTATGAAGTAGATGACACACCTCCATTTCAATTGAACCGGGAAGCTCTTGATATTGCAGTGGAAATTTCTTTATTATCAAAACTAAATATTGTTGGAGAGGTACATATTACCAGGAAACAATATCTTGATGGAAGTATTCCTACCGGTTTTCAAAGAACTGCCATTCTTGGAGTGGAGGGGGAAATCGAACTTCCACACAAGAAAATTCGCTTAATCCAATTAAGCATTGAAGAAGACTCCTGCCGTGAAATTTCTGATGTGGGCCATACCCGGGTTTTTAAGACAGACAGGCTGGGAATACCACTTATTGAGACTGTAACTTACCCGGATTGTATGAATCCTGATGAGGTCAAGGAAGCCTGTGATTATATAAGATTCCTGAACAGAAGTACCGGCAAGGTAAGAACAGGTATGGGAGCAGGCAGACAGGATGTGAATGTAAGCTGCAAGGGAGGATCAAGGGTGGAAATAAAAGGAGTTGCCCACACAAAATGGATACCTGAACTCACACATATTGAAGCTTTCAGGCAATGGGCTTTACTGAAAATTAAGGACTTATTGCTTAAGCGTAATTCAAACCCGGAGAAATGGGCAGTCCATTATGAATCCTTAGCGGATAAAAAAAATATTCCCATTGAAAACCCCGGAGAACAGTTGTTTGCTGTTAATCTTCCAAATTTCAGAGGTATTTTATCCCATTTCACTCAACCAGGAAAAATATTTGCCGATGAAATCTCTGATCGTTTAAAGGTAATTGCATGCCTTGAAAAACCAAATCTGATTCACACAGAAAGTTTCGAAAACAGCATGCCAGAGAAAAAATGGGAGGAAATCAGGGCTCTTCTAAAGTCAGGCGATGAGGACGCCCAGGTCCTTATCTGGGGGCCGGAAGAAGATATGCAAACTGCTATTGAAACAATTGAAGAACGATGTAAGATGGCTTTTGTGGGCGTACCCAATGAAACCCGGAAATCATTTGAAGACGGTACTACCATATTTGAACGCGTTTTGCCGGGGGCCGACAGAATGTATCCCGACACTGACACAATACCTATTCCCCTGACTTCTGAGTATATTAAAGAAAGAAATACGCAAGCAAATGAAAGTATAATTGAAAGATACAGAAAATTAAAATCCTGGGGCATACCTGAAGACACCTACACCTACATTTTTTCAAAAAATCATTTCCCCATTTTACAAAGAATTATTACAGAACTTAAGACTGACCCGAAATATATAGGGACCTTTATTGGGCACAAGCTTAAATTTATAGAAGGGCATGTAAAAGGTCCGGAAGCTTTTGAATATTATAGAATATTTGAATTGTTTGCTTACCTTTTAAAAAAGAAGCTTCAGGTTCAATTGGCAGAAAAAATGATTCCACATATCATCGAACATCCGAAAATGGATTTTGGTTCAGTATTGGAAAGCATTAAATTCAAGAGAGTTTCTGATGAGAATATTTATAACAGGATATCCTTATTAAAATCAAAATTCAAGGAAGAAAGTAAGAATGGCAGCAAAAAAAATGAATTGAGCTGGATTATGGGGCAATTAATAAAAATAGCAATTGGAAATGTGAAACTTTCGAAATTAAGTGAGAAGATAAAGGAAACCCAAAACTAATAAGTATGTAAATGGACAATGATATATTTCAAGGCTATAAAGGTCTTGCCCTTAAGGTTCTTCAGAAATACCAGGTACGAGTTTGGGGTCAGGCCACCATTATGACCACCCGGGGAGAATTTACGGGAACAGTATTACCACGGGCCGAAAATGATGATGACCTCCACATAGTTATTAAAATAAGTACCGGTTACAATATTGGTATTGATATTGAAACTATTTTAGAGATGCAGGAAACAGGCTACAAAAAGGCCAGCTACAAAATCCCTGAAAAACAATTCCCACATACACCTGGTCTTCCTAAAGTGAAATTATTTGGGACAGGCGGTACCATTGCTTCCCGCCTGGATTATAGAACCGGAGCAGTAATCCCTGCTTTTTCTCCGGGAGAACTGTATGGCGCAGTTCCTGAACTTGCTGATATCTGCAACCTGGAAACGGAAAAAGTATTTGCAGTATTCAGCGAAAACATGGGGCCAAAGCAATATATTGCTCTTGCGAAAGCCATAGGCAGGGAAATTGAAAAGGGTGTGGATGGAATAGTAATCGGACATGGTACAGATACCCTTCATCATACCGGAGCTGCACTCACTTTTATGTGTCAGAATTTACCTGTACCGGTGATCCTTGTTGGCTCTCAGAGGTCGTCAGACCGTCCCAGTTCAGATGCTGCCCTTAACCTGATGCATGCCATGAAGGCTGCAGGAGAATCAGATATTGCCGAAGTAATGGTTTGCATGTATGGGCCAACTTCTGATGATTATGGACTGCTGCATAAAGGAACAAGGGTAAGAAAAATGCATTCTTCATACAGATCAACTTTCCGTACCATCGGAGATACACCTCTTGCAAGAGTAAGCAGGAAGGAGATTCAAAACATAAAATCAGAATACAATAAAAGAAGACAAGATAAACAGGTAAAGATACTGCCTTATTTCAGTAAGGAAGTCAGCATGCTATACTATTATCCAGGCATGCGCCCTGATGTTTTAGATACTTTGGTAGATAATGGGTATAAGGGGATTATTTTTGTCGGAACTGGTCTTGGCCATGTGAATAAAGAGCTTTATCCGGCAATTGAGCGTGCTCATAAAAAAGGGGTACATATGTATATGACCCTGCAAACCCTGTGGGGCTATGTACATATGTTTGTTTACGATACAGGAAGAGATATGATGGCACGGGGTATAATCCCTTCCGGGAATATGTTGCCTGAGGTGGCCTGGGTAAAACTTAGCTGGGTATTAGGACAAACAGACGATCCTGATGAAGTAAAACGCCTTATGTTAACACCCATCAATGATGAAATTACCAAGAGGGAACCCTATAACGGATACCTGGTATACCAGGGGGGATTACCGGAAGTGGATGATTTTGTAAAAAGAGTGCATAAGTAGGAAGAAGGCTCCTCCTTCGCTAAAGCTACGGCGGACAAGTGAGGCGGAGGAAACCTTTCAGGGTTCGTAGGACCTGGAGGTGTTAGGGGTGAATATGGTTGAGAAAGTTTAGAAAAAAGTTTAGGGAAGAGATAAGAATCGGAAAATCGATCTAATATGAGTTCAGGGAATGACCAATTATTATCTGATGATAAATTAGCTGATCTCTGTCGATTGGAGATTGAAGCTTTGCACAGATTTATTGAAGCCTGGATGAATGCTTCAATAGAAAAAGATGAAACTCTCTTTAAAAGATTCTCCAATGCCCTGGATGATGATTTTATTATTATTGATCCAAATGGAAAAAGTAAGACAAAGAAAGAAATTACAGATAGTTTTTGGGATGCCTATGGTATTCATCCAAAGTCATTCAGAATAAGAATTAAAAATTTTAATCCACGAATTGCATTCAATAATTTTTTCATAGCCACTTATGAAGAATGGCAAATTGCTGAAAAGGAATCAGTAAGGTTAAGTACAGTTATTTTTAAAATAAGTACCCTGAACAATAAAATTTCCTGGTACCATCTGCATGAAACGACAATTAAAACTTGAATCCCGGTTTTGTCACGAAATTTGCAAGTAACGCAAATTTCCCGCCAAAACCTTTTGATGTTGTTCATTTTTTACCGTGGGCGTTGTCCACGGCTATTATATTGGGCCCTTTCAGGGCTTCTAATCCAAAATTTTATCCAGTTATACAATAATCCATTGCAATTCTTTTTTTAAAATTTAATACAACCACGGAGTGGTTGAATATTAATAACCCCGGGTTTTAACCCGGGGTAAGATGATGCAGTGGTAATAAGGTTTTGGCGAGGATTTTGCCAGCAACAGGGTTTAGTGAAACAGGATATAAAATCCATGACATAACAAATGTTGTGCGTAAAAACTGCAAAATCCATGTCAAAACATTTGGAACCAACCCTGGCATGTTTTCAGCTATTTAACGAGATGTATTAAACTTATAAACCCAGGAAAACAATGGCAATTCCACTCAGCAGTATTGTCCCTCCGGCCATGGCATGGGTATATTTCTCCAATTTCCCCAGGGGAATAAAATTTACTCCGTAATACCCTACAATCACTACGCTGAGCATAGTTGCAATTGTAACTACCGCAAAGATCACCGTCACCACTAATAAACCCCCAAAGTTACTTTTTGCGGCGGGATACATGAGAATTGGGATGAGAGGCTCGCAGGGGCCTAAAACAAAAATTGTAAAAAGTATCCATGGCGTGAGATTCCTTGATTTTTCTTCTCCATGAATATGCGAATGACCACTGTGATGTTTATGATTATGGTCATGATATGTTCCATCTTCATGAACATGAATATGACTATGACTCCTGTTTCGGTAGACCCTGCGAATGCCCCAGATCATATAGGCAAGGCCGAATGCAATCAATATCCAGGCAGCAAGGCTACCTCTACCTGACTCAATTCCGGAAATTCTGTTGACTCCAATACCAAGTGCAATACCAATAAAGCCAAGTACTACCGAACTAATCACATGGCCAATTCCACTTGCAACAGTCACCCAAATGGTTTTCGTAAAAGACCATTTACCCGCCCTTGACATAACTATAAATGGTAAATAATGATCAGGCCCGAACAAGGTATGCAAAAGTGCTATGGAAGCAGCTGTAATGGCAAGTAATTGAATTTCTTCTGTCATAATATAAATTAAATAATTGATATTATTCTGATTGACTGCCTGTCAACCAAAAAATCATGGCTAAGATACAAGCATTACAATTATAACCAAATAGCATATGTTAATTTCAATATCAACTGATTTGACTGATAGTTCCAACGTTCAGTTAAATCGTTTAAAATATTATGATTATAGACAACAAACAAGTCTCCCTTCGGACTAAATGTCCAGCGTAAACGTGTATTTGTTCCCAGGTTCCTGCTCTCATTATCATATTGTACAAAAGATGAAAGCTGTAAATCTGAAGAGAAATTAAGTAAAATACGGCTAGCCCATAAATCCTGGATAAAATCTCCTTCAGGAAGGGAGGCCCTGTTTCTTTCAAAGGAAAACTCAAACCGTTCATTACTCTCCAGCCTGAAATGTACAGGGGCAGTAAAGAACCGATAACTTTCCCACTTATTAGATAAGTCAGTGACCAGACTCCTATTAAAAAATTCTTATCACCACGAAAAGAAGAAGTTTTATATGTAAAATCGAGTCCGGCTGTATAGCTGCCAGGCCTCCCCTGAGGATCACCAACTGTAGTTAAAAATCCAATTGTAGATTCCTTCCAAATATTTTGTTTCACTCGTACGACTCCCAAAGTTGTTTGATTTACCAGCGAGTCCACTTTACCCATATGTGTAACCAGTCCGCCAAAATTTGTGTTTCCAACTTTACCATCCAGTTTACCTCCGACTAAAAGAGGTACAGGTTGTCCTTGCAACAGACCAATTTTTCGTGAAAAATAGGGAATAATATCATGCCCTAAACCAAAACCAAACTCTTTTAGTTTCTTATCAAATGTCAGGGTTTTTACCGGGATCATGATTTCCGTTGTTCAACCATCGTCAGCTCGTCAATAGCTTCTGCCCGGGCCCATTCACCCTCATCCAATACACCATCTAAAGAAATTTTTCCGGAAATCTGAAAAGCAACAACAACAGGTCTTTCACCCTGACCAAAAAGAAGTTTTGGTAGAAGAACCAATATGATTAATAAGAAAAGAAATCTGGAAGGCAAGCAGGCAAAACTGGTCTTAACTAATTTTATCATAGTCAAACATGAAGCAATCTATAATCTGAAGTAATCTCCATTTACAGCAACCATAAATGTAGTAGATAAACCCAATTTATCTGCAGATTTATTCAAGCAATCCTGTAATTCCGTACTATTTAGAATTTTTCTTTCATAATACTTTTCATCCTCTAATCCACTTCTCAGTTGAATAAAGGGATGCTCCTGTCCCAGGGAAACCGGCCAGGCATTTCCTCGTCCATTTATTCTAAGATAATATTTATTCATTCGGACTTACAGTATTATTCTGGCTTGATGCTCTCTATTCTTCATTACATTCTCATATATATGAACCTGTAGCCAATAGCCTATATTTTCATATAACTGAGCGAAGCGTTCTCACTAACTCAACTAGTATATAGTATTTTGTGAGTAATCCTTGTTCGGTATTCAATTCAGTACTATCCGCATCTTTGTTTGATTTAAGAACAAGGAACACCGATTAACGATTTATGATTTATTTGCGAATACTTTCTCATCATTTATTCAAGTTTTTTTGTGCTGTTTCAATACTTTTAACAAAAATTGAGATCAGTTCATTGTTTTCACTTTTGGCTTTTTTAATTTTCGATTCTGTTTTGAATAATTTAGCTCTATGTATAATTTTCAGGCATACGTATGTTTCACGTAATTCCTTTACTAAGCTTAGAATCACTCAACTATCTCCATCTCTTCAAGCAGGTATCCGGCACCTGCAAATTTATCGATGATAAACAGGGCATAACGAATATCAAGGGAGATATTTCTGCATTGGTCAGGATTAAACATCAGGTCACTCATAACACCTTCCCATGCCCTGTCGAAATTTATGCCAATCAGGTGGCCTTCAGCATTCAGAACCGGACTCCCGGAATTACCCCCGGTAGTATGATTTGTAGCAATAAAGCATATGTGCAACTCTCCATTCTCAGCAAATTTCCCGTAATCTCCTTCCTGATATAATTGCTTCAGTTTATCGGGCACATCATAATCATAGATTTCAGGATTATCCTTCTGAATAACTCCCGCCAAGCTTGTATAATGCTTATATAATACAGCATCTCTGGCTTTATATCCTTCCACTTTTCCATATGACAAACGAAGGGTTGAATTTGCGTCAGAATAAAATACCTTATCCGGCTGATATTCCATTCGTCCAGCCATGTAAAGGCGGTCTAATTTGCCAAATTCAGTCCTTAATCTTTTGTATTCCGGAAGTACTTTGTCAACATACATTCTGTTGGCACTTTGGTAGATCTGGAAAACAGGATCTTTCATAAGTTTTCTTGCAGAAGATAATTTTGGTGAATCCAGGAAGTCCAGTAAGTCTTCCTTATCAGTAAATTTTGTTTTGCGATATACTAATGAGGTATATTTTTCATAATCATTATGATACCTGGAATGAATATTTATATAAACCGATGGCAGGAATTTATTATCCATATTCTGCTTATACATTTCCATTAGCAGCTTAAATAATTTCTCATCAGTAGACTGGTTATAATCCCTGAAAAAGGATTCCACACTACTTTTCAGAGAACTTGAAAGAAGGGTAATTTCTTCCTGAGCATCTCCGGCTTCTAATTTTTCAAACAGATCATTAAACCTGCCAGAGAAGGCAACTAATTCTGCCCCGGATCTGAAAAAAACTTCATTCATGTAAGTTCTTGCCAGGTAATACCCGGAATATTTTGCATATAATTTCTCATAATCCGATAACAGGCTTCCATAAATTTCTTTTCGTTCAGTATCACTGTTTACCCAGTCCTGAAATCCTTTTTCAAATTCAATTTTCTTCTCCAGCGCATTCATCTTTTTCAATCCATTCATCTCCCCTATCCATCTTTTCCATGAGTTGCTCAGGGATGCAGCTTTGGCAGTGTACTGAATTCTGATTTCAGGACTGGTTTTCATATCTGCCTTAATGATTTCCAGCTTTCTGTTCCTGATTTCTATTAATTTTGGATTTACCTCCCTACTCAACATCTTTAGATGAGCAGAATGTACATACTCATATGTTGATCCAGGATAGCCAAACACCATGGTAAAGTCACCTGGTTTTACTCCCTTTAAAGAAACAGGGAAAAATTTGGCAGGCTTATAAGGAGTGTTTTCAGGGGAATAAACGGCTGGCAAATTATCAGGGCCGGCATATATTCTGAACAAAGAAAAATCGCCTGTATGTCTTGGCCACATCCAATTATCGGTATCTCCTCCAAAGTTCCCAATTGCTGAAGGAGGAGCTCCAACCAGACGGACATCCAGAAAGCTTTCCTCAACAAAAATAAAGTATTGATTTCCGGCAAAAAACGGTTCCACATGGGCAGAGTAGTGTGTTCCTTTTATGGCTTCATTCTCAATCTCAATGATATTCTCTGCAATCCTCGTCTCCCTGTCTTTTTCTGTCATCCCTGGATTTATACCCTCCATGGTTTTACCAGTTACATCTTCCATCCATTTCAGAAAAGTAACTGTTAAGCCGGGGTTTGTCAACTCTTCATTTAATGTCATAGCCCAAAAGCCATTTGTCAGATAATCATGCTCTATGGATGAGTGTTGCTGAATTCTTCTGCGTCCACAATGATGATTGGTAATTAAAAGGCCTTTATCAGAGATCAGTTCGCCCGTACAACCCCCACCAAATATCATAACGGCATCTTTCATGCTCGCCTGGTTAATGCTATAAATATCTTCAGCACTTAACTTGAATCCATTCTCCTGCATCTGTTGAATATTCATCTTCTCAATAAGAAGTGGAATCCACATGCCTTCATCGGCTTTTGTAATAAATAAAGATGCACTTATCAGTAAGCCTGACATTAGTATTACAATCTTTTTCATGTTAATTGGGTTTATTAAATATTTATCAATCTACCATTTAATATCCTGAACTTAGCGAAGCGATCTCATAGCCTGTCCCGAGCATCGGGAACCGAAGGGAATAAACGAGTTCAGGATGACAGGTGTACCGGCTTTTGTGACAGCCCCAGCTGTGATGCTTATGTTATTCTATCTTTCTTTTAATGGACCTTAGTTTTTTTAGCTCCTCATAAAGCCTCTGAAGGGGAAGTCCCATGACATTGAAAAAAGATCCTTTTATTTCCTCTACACCAATGTATCCAATCCATTCCTGTATCCCATAGGCACCGGCTTTATCATATGGTTTATACTTATCTACATAATAAATTATTTCTTCCTCTCTCAACTTACTAAAATAAACTTCAGTTGTTGAATAGAAAGTTGTTTCCTTATTGACTAATTTTAAACAAACACCGGTAATTACAGTGTGACTGTTCCCTGCAAGAGTCTTCAACATATTAATTGCATCACTGCGATCTTTCGGCTTATTAATGATTCGATTATTAAAAAGAACTATGGTATCAGCGGTGATGAGCACCTCATCTTTTTTCAAATCAGCCCGGTATTTCATGGCTTTTTTTCTCGCAAGAAAAACCGGCACATCCTGAAGAGCCATATCTTCAGGAAAAGATTCATCAGTTTCGGGAATTTGAACTATTTCAACCGGCAAATCAAGTCCCTTAATCAAATCTCTTCTCCGTGGAGATTGAGAAGCAAGCAGAATTTTCCAATCTAACATAGCTGTACTCATAATTATCTCAAATTAATTGGTAAACAATGATAAAATGAGCCAGAACGGCATAAGCCAGGCCGGTAAGCATAATAAGCTTAGTCAGGGAGCTTACTCCATGATAAGACTTGCTTGAATCTGCTTTCCAGAGCTGAATCATAAGAAGAACCATAGGCATGAACAAGGCAACAATCATATAAATAAAGGTGACAAGATCATTCAGATATAAAATAACTATTAGAAGCAATGCCACCAGGCTAATCAAAATCAAGCTTAATACAATAATTCTTGAGAACTTCAGGCCTAAAACAACGGGCAAGCTTCTCCGGCCATAGGCACGATCACCTTCAAAATCTTCCATATCCTTTACAAGTTCCCTGATCAAAGTTGTAATGAATGCAAAAAATGAAAATCCTCCAATCCAAACCAGAATATGATTCAGGTTTATATCAAAGTCTGCCATGACAGCACTGTATGTATCTATTAATACAGGTATTTCGAAAAGAGCAACCATGAATGGAACAAGTCCGGTTAAGAATGCCACCAGTAGATTACCAATAAGAAATTGTCTTTTATAGCTTGTTGAATAAAACCAAAGCAGGCCAGATACCAGGAGAAAAATAAAACCCAGAAACAGCATATCAATAGACCAGGAAAGATAAAATCCTAATGCAATTCCCAGTCCATTGAGTACAAGATGAATGGTCATTGCTGACCTGCGGGAAATAGATTTCCCCACAATTACACGATGGGGCCGGTTAAGTTTGTCTGTTTTTGTATCAAAATAATCATTGATTACATATCCTGCGGCGGTTAAAAACACTGTTGACAGTACTAACAATAAGAATTGGAAATTAGAAAGTTGTAACTCCATCTCCGGTACTTTAACAAGCTCCGAATTATTAAGCACATAAATATTCTTCAACATGGTATCCAGTATGGCATAACGCATTAAATACTGGGTTGCAACAATGATTAATAAGTTTGGCCAGCGTACAAGTTGTAAGAATGCTTTCATTCTATAATTGATATTGGTTTAAAACAGCCATTTAAATATACCTCCCTGTCGCCACTAAATGGTCTCTTTGGAACAAATAGCGGAGAAACCCTATTACCAGCTAAATGCATCTCCATCCATCCATTTATTATGAAGCCTTAGTACCTGTTCAATTATATCTCTCACACAACCTTCTCCGCCATTCAGGTTGGATATATACATTGACAACTGCTTAATCTCAACCACCGCATCTGCCGGACAGGTAGGGAAACCCACAATCTTCATAACTTCATAATCAGGCAGATCGTCTCCCATATACAGAACAGATGAAGCATCCATCTCATATTTTGAAAGAAAATCTGCAAAATCCTTTTTCTTGTCAATGGAATTAAGATAAACATCACTTACTCCAAGTCCCCGAAAGCGTTTCATCACGGCATCGGAGTTTCCGCCGGTAATTACAGCAATTGGATACTGTTTTTTTATTGCCAGTTGAATGGCATATCCGTCCTTGATATTTATTGTGCGCATGGGTTCTCCATCAGGATGAAGAGTAAGTATCTGGCTTGAAAGAACCCCATCTACATCAAATGCAAATGCTTTTACCTTTCTTAATTCTTCTTTGAAGTTGCTCATTCTACTAATATTTTGCTCTAATAATATTTATTTATGAATTCTTATCTTCTTCCATTTCCTGTCTGATACTTTTGCTTAGTTCAGTATAAAGACTTTGGTATCGGGAATTGGAAGATAATAGTTCCAAATGCTTATTAATGATTAGCTGGTCATTTCGTGTGGCCGGGCCGGTTTGAACATTTCGTGGTAAGTTTTCCCTCACCTTGTTTGTTGTCTCAATAATCAATGGGGATAATAAATCAAAAGGCAAATCATTATTCTCAAGAATACGGGATGCAATATCATAAAGATGGTTGACAAAATTGCATGAATAAACTGCTGCAAGATGTATCATTTGTCTTTGATTGGAGTTTAGGATATGGATTGAGGAACTTAACTGCCCGGCCAGGCGCATAAGGAATCTTTCCATTTCCGGGTTGTTTGCCTCAATACAAAGTGGTATGGATTTAAAGTCAACATCTCTGGCTTTACTAAAAGTCTGAACAGGGTACATTAGCCCATAATTTTTGACCTTCCCATCAAACAAGTCCATTTCAAGTCCACCTGAAAGATGAATTACCCTGGCTTGTGGAAAGGAAAAATCAGTTGCAAAATTTACAATAGCCTCATCACTCAGGGCAAGAATATATAAATCTGCATCCTGCTTTACAGTGCTAAGGCTTGTTGTAAAATCACAATTCATAACTTCAGCCAATTGCTTTGCTGATTTATTCGTCCGGCTGTAGACCTGAATAATCAGGTGCCCGGCATTTCGGATAGCCATGGACAGATGAGTTGCTACACTCCCTGCACCAATCATAACAATTCTTATCTCCTCCTGAATCTCCATACTAAAAACAGATAAAATAGAAATCTAAAAATAATTGAAATTAACGGATTATATACAAAAAGTGGAATGTTTTACAGATGAAGGCTGAGGCTCCCACCTTCGCCAAGGCTACGGTGGACAAAGAAGGCTGAGGCTAAGGTTGTGAGGGATAAGGAAAAGCTTAAAGAGAAGTGAGAGAAAAGGCGCATGGCAAGAGCGAGGTGGAAGAAGGGAGAAATTCTTTTCGCCCAATCTCCCCCTCGTTAAATCGTCAAGTCTATTCTAATTCCAGATTTTGACCCTTTGACCTTTAAACTCTTAGTCACTAAAACAAGCTAATGAAATGATCTGCCAAAAGCGGAGAGCACATGGCTTTAGTTTCTTACTTACCAAATTCATTAATGGCAATGCTATCCAGGTGCAAGGTGTAAGCATTTCGGTACATAGGATTGACTTTCTTCAGACAATCATCTGAAGCACGGCCCCAAACGATCACTTCTTCTCCATTAGGAAACTGTGAAACCATATCCCACACCTCAACCGGATCACATATTGTAAAAAAGGTCCCATAAACATCTCTTGGTGTAAACGAAGACATTTTTGTATCCTCACTATAACTAATATATCCTATCTCATAGTTCAGGTTAAAAAGAACCTCTCCCTCACATCCACATTTTTCTTCCTTGCATCCATTATTTATGAAAAGAAAAGAAAAAAGGATAAGCAAAGCAATTTTCTTAAATAAATTCATCTGTTTAAAATTTCTTGTTTTTCTTATTGTACAAAAAATTTATGTTTCATTCTGTAACTTTCATTTCAATACAAAAATAATTCTTTTTTGGATGAATCTAGAACTTATAGGCATTATCTTCGATCAGTTTATCAGCAATCCTTCTCCTGGCATCCCTGGTATTTACACCATCTGATGTGGTGAAAAAATCAATGGCTTTCATGAATTTTTCTGTCTCAACCGGAGCTTCTACAGAATACAAAACATCCTGAGCTGCCTTTCTCATCAGGGCGGCTACATCAAAAACATACACATCCAATATGTCTTTATAAAGGCCGATATTTTCAGTTCCATTTTTGGATTCCAGTTTTTCAACCCGCAACATTGTTGACTCTGCTACATATAGATTCATAATGATATCAGCAAGGCTGTTTAGAATTTCCTGTTCAAAAATCAGTTTCCTCTGATATTTGTCAGAAACCAGATGTATAAGTATAAGGGCAAGCTTCTTGAAATTACCAACAAAAAATTTCTTCCGCGAAAAGTACTCCTGTGTATCTGGATCTGAGCCTATAATATTATCCAGGTTATGGGCTATCTTCTCTGCCTCAGAAAAAAGGTCAAATTCTTTTTTGGCACCTTTCTTCAAGAGAGTGTCAATGAGAAGAATACGATTAATTTCATTCGTTCCCTCAAATATTCTATTGATTCGGGAGTCTCTATATCCTCTTTCCACCGGCATTTCAGCAGAATATCCCATTCCTCCACAAATTTGAACAGCCTCATCAACTATATAATCAAGTACCTCAGAACCAAAAACCTTCAAAATTGCAGCTTCTACCGCAAATTGTCCATAAGCTGTAACCATAGCCTGTTCTTTCGAACATTCCTCCTGATTCTGTTCTACTGTCTCATCTACATTCATACTGGCCCTGTATACTGCTGATTCTAATACAAAGGTTTTGATAACCTGCTCTGCCAGCTTTTGTTTAATAGAACCAAATGAAGAGATCAGTGCACCAAACTGCTTACGTTCATTTGCATAATTTACTGATTGATTAATTGAATGCTTGGCAGCTCCAATTACATTGCCACCAAGTTTTATCCGTCCCATATGAAGAATATTCAAAGCTATCCGGAACCCTTTTCCCCTGGCCCCAAGCAAATTTTCAACGGGCACCTTACAATCATTAAAAAAGATCTGTCGTGTAGAAGATCCCTTTATTCCCATTTTTTTCTCTTCCGGGTTAAAAGTCATTCCGGGAAAATTTCTCTCAACGATAAAAGCACTTAAAACACGATCGTTATCAATCTTTGCAAAAACAGTAAATACATCTGCAAATCCACCATTGGTAATCCACATCTTCTGGCCATTCAGAATGTAATGTTTCCCATCCTCACTTAAAACTGCTTTTGTAGTTCCTGAATTGGCATCTGATCCGGCTCCCGGTTCGGTAAGGCAATATGCTCCCAGCCATTCTCCAACAGCCAGTTTTGGAAGGTACTTTTGCTTTTGCTCCTCGTTCCCAAAATAAAGTATGGGCATTGAGCCGATTCCGGTGTGGCAGGAATATGCCACTGCAAAGGAATATCCGGCTCCCATTCTTTCAGAAGCCAGCTGGTTGGTAACAAATGATTGTCCAAATCCATCATATTTCTCTGGTACCGGGATTCCCAATAATCCGTATTCTCCTGCCTTTTCAAGAAGCCTCCTCATTATCCCATCTTCCTGGGCATCAATTTTGTCAAGATATGGCAACACTTCAGTTTGCAAAAAATCGTCACAGGTTTGTGCAATCATTTGCTGCTCTTCATTAAATTCCTCAGGTATAAAAATTTCTTCTGCTGTAACATCCCTGATAATAAATTCGCCTCCTTTAATGGTCTCCCTTTTCTCCATAATCATATTAATAAGTTACAAAATTTCTTTGCTTATAGATCCAGTGACATAGCGATCAGTTCTGCAATGTCGTAATTTTTAATTTTATCTTCGTAATTCTTATACTTCAAACCATCGGTAAGCATAAGCATACAATATGGGCATGCACTTGCGATAATATCTGCTCCTGTTGAAATTGCCTCTTCTGTTCTTTCAATAAAAACCTCTTTATCTCCCTTTTCGGCTTCCTTAAACATCTGCCCTCCCCCGGCCCCACAACACAATGCAAAGCTTTTATTTCTGGGCATCTCTACTCTTTTCATCCCAAGTAAATCAAGCACTTTTCTTGGGGCCTTGTATTCTCCGTTTGCCCTTCCCAGGTAACAAGGGTCATGATATACCAATTTCTTTCCGTTCAAAAATGAATGATTTGCTTTTAATTTTCCCTTTTTATTCTGATCATACAAAAACTGGCTATGATGTATCACTTCATAATTTCCATCAAGATCAGGATACTCATTTTTAAAGGTATTATAAGCATGTGGATCACAAGTAAGAATTTTTTTAAGCTCATATTTATTAAAGATATCAATATTCATTAAGGCCTGCATCTGGAAGAGCATCTCATTGCCTGTTCTGCGGGCCACATCTCCACTGGATGATTCCTCAGTTCCAAGAACTGCATAATCAATATCTAAAAAACTCAAAATCTTAACAAAAGCCCTGCTCACCTGCTTATACCTGTCATCAAATGCTCCGGCACTTCCAACCCAAAAAAGATATTCCGGTGTTTTACCCTGACTTATCCGGTCGGCCATTACAGGTACCTCTATTTTTATTTTGTTTTCCATATTATTGACCCGGATTATTTTACTTAACAGAATTCATACTTATATCCTCAGCCCAGTTCATCCGGTCGTCCTGTGAAAGCTGCCAGGGAGCTCCATTATTCTCTATGTTTGAAAAGATGGTGTTCAGTTCAGCCGGTGCCGAGGATTCTTCCATAACTAAAAACCTTCTCATTTGCACTATCAGGGCAGGTTGATCAATATTTACCGGGCACTCCTGTGCGCAGGCATTACAAAGGGTACATGCCCATATCTCTTCCTCTGAAATATAATCCCTGATCAATGATTTATTATCAGAATAATCCATCCCCTCCTTTATTAAGCCCGGTGCTTTTTCATTCATCCTGGCCCTGACATCCATCATAAGTTTCCGGGGTGATAATTTCTTCCCGGTAATATTTGCCGGACATACAGAAGTGCATCTCCCACATTGCGTACAGGAAAGGGCATCAAAGTAGTTCATCCAGTTAACATCTTCCACATCAAGTACACCGAAGCGCTCCACTTCTTCTTCATCTGAAGCAGAAAAGGCAGCCTCTGGATTGAGCATCAATTTTACCTCTTTGGTAATACTCTCCATGGTATCTATTTTCCCAAGGGGTTCGATATTGCTAAAAAAGACACCCGGAACAGAAAGGAATACATGAAAGTGCTTGGAATAAGGCAGGTAATTGACAAAAACAAAAATTGTAAGTATATGCGCCCACCAGTTAATTTCGTGGCCTAAATGTATTGCATGTGGGCTAAGTCCTGAAAACAAATTAGATATATATCCGCTTACCGGATAAACGCCTGCATATTCATGGCCCTGAAGTCCGGCTTCCAGCAAATAGAATGAATTCATTCCTGTAAGGGTAAGCATTAGAAAAAAGATCATAGCCAAAGCAATGTTGGCATCCTGGTGCGACCATTTTTTCATTTCAATGCCACTGAACCTTTTTATATGCATGAAAATACGGCGAAACAGAAAAGCAACAATAAATACCCGTATCAGTACAGCAAATATATCGCCTGAAGCAATTATAAGATCGTAGAATTTACCCAGGATGTGAAAGCTACGCTCAGTTCTGAATATACCATCCACCATCATTTCGACACTTCCAATAATGATAACTAAGAAACCCCAGAAAACAAGAGCATGCATTAAACCAACTATTGGTTTCCTCAGTATTTTGGTCTGAAAAAGAGCTACTTTTAATGTAATGACCAAACGCTTGCTGATGTTTCGAACCAGTTTAGGCCTGGTAAGCTTAAACTTAAGAATCAGATTTCTTAAGGTGAATGTAAAAACCCCCAGGGTAACCAGTAAGGAAACTATAAATGCAATTTGCTTTATCATAACCTGGCAGTTTAGATCAATACAATATTATCATTCAGAAAACCATTATTAAGGGATAAATAAACCCGGTAGAATCAGGCACCTCGTCAGGATTCAGGCTTTCATTTCTTTCACAGCTTCAATCAGATCCGGAAGAACTTTTGCAGCATCGCCAACTATTCCATAATCAGCAGCTTCAAAAATCGGTGCATCCTTATCCGTATTAATTGCTACTATGCATTTTGAAGAACTTACACCTGCAAGATGTTGAATGGCACCTGAAATTCCAGCTGCAATGTACAAATTAGGAGCAATGATCTTCCCGGTTTGTCCGGTATGCTCAGTATGAGGCCTCCAGCCTTCGTCAGAAACCGGCCTGGAACAAGCAGTTGCAGCACCAAGTAGTTCAGCCAGCTCTTCAATGGCACCCCAATTATCGGGAGATTTCATACCCCGGCCTCCTGAAACTACGATTTCAGCATCTGTCAAAATCAATTTTCCTGTTTGTTTTTGAACATCTGTAACAGTTGTTCTAACTTCTGTGGCAGACATTTCCGGTGTGTACTCTTCGATTTCGGGAGTAGTATTTGATTCAATCAGCTCAAATGAGTTGCTTGACAGTGTAAGTATCTTTTTCTCTGTTTTAACAACTTGATGAACAAAACCCTTACCTGAAAAGACCTTTTTATACACTCTAAACGGATCGTATGAAGAGGGAAGTTCAACCGCTGCAGATACCAGACCGGCCCTGAGCCTCACCGATAATCTGGGAGCCAGGGCTTTCCCCGTATTGTTATGTGGTAAAACCAGGATCCGGGCATTTTCTTTTTCAGCAAGCTCTGCAATTAACTTTGTATATACCTGGTTGTCCAGTGTCTGAAACGCCTCATTGGTAACACTGACGACTTTGTCGGCTCCATAAATACCAAGCTTATTAAGCTCATCCTGAGGCATTGAACCTATTGAAACAGCAATGGTTTTTAACCCCAAAGAGTCGGCCATTGCCCTGGCATAAGAAACCAGTTCAAATGATGATTTTTTAAATTTGCCATCCCATGATTCTGTAAAAACTAAAACTGCCATTTTATTATACTTTTAAATTTTTTATCATTTTTTAAAGCTTCACAAAAGCTAAAGTACTTTTGCTTCATTTTGTAACAATTTGATAAGCTCCCCGGCATTTTCAGGATCAATCATTTTACACTGAGGCTTAGCCTTCGGCAATTCAAAATCAAGCATTTCTGTTACATTATCCGGGGTTCCCGGACTGATTACTTCAAGAGGCTTTTTCCGTGCCATCATAATTCCGCGCATAGCAGGAATTCTTGGCTCCTTAGCAATTCCTTTCTGAACAATTGCAACAAATGGTGCCTTGATTGTTATTTGTTCTGCTCCTCCATCAATTTCGCGGGAGATTTGGGCCTGTGCACCTTCGATATTCAATGCCGAGACTGCAGAAACTGATGGAACATTTAAAAACTCTGAAAGCATTCCTCCAACTGCAAAGCCATTGTAATCACTTGATTCGATACCGGCAAGGACAATATATTCACCCTCATAGTTTTTAAGGTACTCCGCCAACAACCAGGCTACTGAATATGAGTCTTCTGGTTCAGCATCTATGCGAACTGCGTTATCTGCACCAATTGCCAGGGCTTTTCGAATGGTGGGTTCAGAGCTTATTTTGCCTACCGTTACAACAGTTACTTCGCTTACAGAAGTCGCACTGTCTTCTTTCAACTCCATGGCCCTGGTCAATGCTAATTCATCCCATGGGTTGATTACCCACTGGACGCCTGTTTCATCAAATTTCTGATCACTAAATTTGATTTTTGTTGTAGTATCAGGCACAATTGCCAGGCAAACAAATATCTTCATTGATATAGAATTTAATTATAGATAGTAATATATCTAAATGAGTGGACAAAGATAAAAAATTTCTAAAGACTATTATTCTAATTGGTACATGGCTTATTACCTTTCTTATCTTTCATTTGGTTGACAGAAGTAAGGGTTTATTTTTAATAAACCTGCCATTAATTATTTTTTCAATTCTGGCAGCATATCTAGCCTATATAACAACTATTGTAAAACGTATAAAGTTATTTACCATAACAGCCTCCTTCATCGCTGGTGTTGCATTATTTAGCTATTTAATATTTCCAAACTGGCAAAACTGGGTTATGTTTCGCAATGCTTATGAAATAACCAAACTAAAAGAAATTACCTTAGAAACTAAAAATGGAGAGATGATATCTACAAATAGTTTTATGAGAAAAACAACTGTTATAGATTATTGGTCAACAACCTGTGGTGTTTGCTATAAGAAATTTCCTGAGTTTGAAAAACTTCACAAGATGTATGAACAAGATACAAATATCGTTTTCTACAGTATTCATATTCCAACAAAACATGATTCAATAGAAAAAAGTAAAAAACTTCTGGATAAACATGATTATAGTTTTACACCAATAAGCTTATTTACCCTGTTCCGGTACTCCGGGATCAGGAAGCTTACTGTCGATCGAAAGATTTCATCCCCGGAGATGAGTGGCTTGCATTGTAGAGCGACTCTCCAGAGTCGCTTCAAATCCTGAAAGGATTTTTCTTAAGTGCTCTACGAGCACAAACGACTTTGGAAAGTCGTTCTACATTTCCTTTTGACTCAAGAAGTTTTCGATAGCTGGACATCTTGTTGGTTTTTGTTGACCCCTTTACAGGGATCTCCTATTGGGGTCGCTTTTAACCGCCCCCCTGACGATAAATGTCAGGATCTCCGACTTTCAGGGATGCTTATTCAAATTCAGCCACTTCGTGGCAAAATAATCCCACTATTTCTATTTTTATCACTCCCTCGATCCTTATTTTCTAACATGCAGTTTACCGGTCTATAAGATAATAATTCCTGACATTTCTGGGTGACCCAAATGGCGAAAAAAGGAAAGGATCCCCGTTTGCAGGTGCAGACGGGGATCCTTATATATAAGAATCTATCTAATTAAACTAACTCTATACTGAAGTCAGGGTAGCTCTGTTAAGCCTGGGCTGTTGGGCCACCAAAACTCATTGGTATAACAGGGCCAGAACTTTTAACATCTTTAATCGGGCCATGAACGGATTCAAATTTCCCAATGTTATCTTTCAGGGCAAGCATTAATCTTTTTGCATGTTCAGGTGTAAGAATAATTCTTGATTTCACCTGTGCTTTGGGAATACCCGGCATAACCCTGACAAAATCTATGACAAACTCAGAACTTGAATGGGTAATAACGGCCAGATTTGAGTACACTCCCTGGGCTACTTCCTCATTCAGTTCGATGTTAATTTGTCCCGGATTTACTTTTTTCTTCTCTTCCATAATAGTTATGATTCAGAATTATTACTCTTCCAGGATAATATCAGAATCTTCTTCCTTTCCTTTCATTAAGGAATCATACTCTTCCTTTGATCCAACCACAATATCTGTATAATCGCGTATCCCGGTTCCGGCAGGAATCAGGTGTCCGACAATCACATTTTCCTTCAATCCAGCCAGGTTATCTACCTTTCCAAAGATAGCTGCCTCATTCAGTACTTTTGTTGTTTCCTGGAATGATGCAGCAGAAATGAAGCTCTTTGTCTGAAGTGCAGCCTTGGTTATTCCCTGCAGAGCCGTATTAGATGTTGCAGGGATAGTATCTCTGGCTTCTACAAGCTTAAGATCTTTCCTTTTCAATACAGAATTCTCATCACGTAATTTACGTGCTGAAATGATTTGCCCCATGCTTAAATTTGCAGAATCACCATGATCGAGAATAAACTTCTGGTCAAAAATCCAGTCGTTCTCAGTCATAAACTCCAATTTATCAACAATTTGCTTTTCAAGAAATTTAGTATCTCCCGGGTCATCAATGATTACCTTTCTCATCATTTGCCGTACAATTACTTCAAAATGCTTATCATTGATTTTCACTCCCTGCAGCCTGTATACCTCCTGCACTTCATTTACAATATATTCCTGTACTGCTGTAGGTCCCTTAATGGCAAGGATATCAGCTGGAGTAGTAGCGCCATCAGAAAGTGGAGTTCCTGCCCGTACAAAATCATTCTCCTGTACAAGGAACTGACGGGAAAGGGGAACCAGGTATTTTTTAATTTCTCCGGTTCTCGACTGTATAATAATTTCACGGTTTCCTCTTTTAATCTTTCCAAAAGAAACCTCACCATCAATTTCAGATACCACTGCCGGATTTGAGGGATTCCTGGCCTCAAACAGTTCGGTTACCCTTGGCAAACCTCCTGTTATGTCGCCTGATTTCCCAACTGCACGTGGTATTTTCACAAGAATATCTCCTTCATTAACGGTTTTATTCTCATCGTGCATCAAATGGGCTCCCACAGGCAGGTTATAAGACTTAATCAAATCTTTCCTGGTACCTACTACAGTAATTACCGGGTTCTTGGTTTTGTCACGTGTTTCAGTAATCACTTTCTCTCTAAAACCTGTTTGTTCATCTGCTTCTTCACGGTAGGTTACTCCTTCAATCAAATTTTCAAATTTAATTTTACCCTTAATTTCTGAAACAATAATAGCATTGTACGGATCCCACTCGCAAATCAGGTCACCCTTTTTCACCTTAGAACCAGAATTAATATATATGTTTGCACCATAAGGAATGTTATGTGTGCTAAGCGTAACATTTGTATTCGGATTGATTATCCTCAATTCTGCCAATCTGCCAATTACCACCTGCACCTTTTTCCCCTGATCTGTTTTCTTCTCAACGGAACGTAATTCATCAATTTCAATATACCCATCATGTTTGGTTACAATACTGGATTCTGCAGTTATATTACTAGCGGTTCCGCCCACATGAAATGTTCTAAGTGTCAACTGTGTTCCAGGTTCTCCAATAGATTGTGCAGCAATAACTCCAACAGCTTCTCCCTTCTGAACCATCCGGCCAGTTGCAAGGTTACGTCCATAACATTTGCCACAAACCCCTTTTGTTGATTCACAGGTTAATACCGAGCGTATCTCAACCTGTTCAATCGGTGATTTTTCAATCTCCATAGCTATCTCTTCCGTAATTTCTATACCGGCTGCAATCATTAATTCACCTGTAGCAGGATGATATACATCATGAACAGTAGTTCGACCAAGTATTCTTTCACTCAGTAATTCAACTAATTCTTCATTTTTCTTTATGACGGTAGCAATAAGTCCCCTGAGTGTTCCACAGTCTTCCATAGTAATGATCACATCCTGAGAAACATCCACAAGACGACGTGTAAGGTAACCGGCATCAGCTGTTTTCAAAGCTGTATCTGCAAGACCTTTACGGGCACCGTGGGTTGAAATAAAATACTCAAGTACAGAAAGACCTTCCTTAAAATTCGAGAGAATGGGGTTCTCAATAATTTCATTACCTGTTGAACCGGATTTATGTGGTTTAGCCATCAAGCCCCTCATGCCTGAAAGCTGGCGGATCTGTTCTTTCGATCCCCGGGCTCCTGAATCAAGCATCATATATACGGGGTTAAACCCTTGCTTATCTGTGGTTAATTTATTCATCAGGGTTTGAGTCAACTTGGCATTGATATGTGTCCAAACATCAATTACCTGGTTGTATCTTTCATTGTTAGTGATGAATCCCATATTATAATTATTCACCACTTCATCAACCTGTTTATATCCTTCCTTTACCAGAATTTCTTTGGCTTCAGGAACAATAACATCATCCAGGTTGAAAGATAAGCCACCCCTGAATGCCATCTGAAAGCCGATATTTTTAATATCATCCAAAAACCTGGCGCAAGTATTCGTTCCGGCTTGTTTCAGCACCTTGCCAATGATACCCCTGAGTGATTTCTTTGTAAGCAGCTCATTCAGGAAACCAATCTCCTCAGGCACAACCTCATTAAAAAGAACTCTACCCACTGTAGTTTCGACAAGTTTCTTGACAGTCTCACCATCTTCAAGATCATCAACACGTACCTTAATAATTGCATGCAAATCAATCCGTCCTTCATTATAGGCGATGGTTACTTCTTCCGGCGAATAAAAGCTAAGGCCTTCCCCTTTCACTTTTTCTTCCGCTGTACTTTTTCTGGCTTTTGTAATATAATATAGTCCAAGTACCATATCCTGCGAAGGAACAGTAATAGGAGCACCATTTGCAGGATTCAGAATATTGTGGGAGGCCAACATCAGCAATTGTGCTTCAAGAATGGCAGCATTTCCGAGAGGAAGGTGAACAGCCATCTGGTCTCCGTCAAAGTCAGCATTAAAAGCAGTACATACAAGAGGATGTAATTGAATTGCTTTCCCCTCAATAAGTTTTGGCTGGAAGGCCTGTATGCCTAAACGGTGAAGTGTTGGCGCCCTGTTTAAGAGTACAGGATGTCCCTTCAATACATTTTCGAGAATATCCCAAACTACCGGATCTTTCTGATCGACCAGTTTTTTCGCCGATTTCACAGTTTTTACGATCCCTCTTTCAATCAGTTTGCGAATAATAAATGGCTTGTATAATTCTGCAGCCATATCTTTTGGCAAGCCACATTCATGCAAATTAAGTTCGGGCCCAACCACAATGACAGACCTTGCAGAATAATCCACTCTCTTCCCAAGCAGATTCTGACGAAATCTACCCTGCTTTCCTTTCAGGCTATCACTCAGTGATTTAAGAGGCCTGTTTGCTTCAGTTTTAACTGCATTTGCCTTTCTTGAGTTATCAAACAATGAATCCACAGCCTCCTGTAACATTCTCTTTTCATTTCTTAAGATAACTTCGGGGGCTTTAATCTCTATCAATCTTTTCAGCCTGTTATTTCTGATGATCACCCGCCGATACAGATCATTCAGGTCGGATGTGGCAAAACGACCACCATCCAGAGGTACAAGAGGACGTAACTCAGGTGGTATTACGGGCACTACTTTAATGATCATCCATTCCGGGCGGTTAACTTTGGCAGATATCCTAAAAGCTTCAACTACCTGGAGTCTTTTCAAGGCTTCATTCTTCCTTTGCTGTGAAGTTTCATTATTAGCCTGATCTCTTAAGGAATATGCCAGCCCATCCAAATCGATCCTGGAAAGAAGTTTGTGTAGTGCGTTGGCACCCATATCTGCAATAAACTTATCCGGATCAGAATCATCCAGGTACTGATTTTCTTTAGGCAAACTTGCCATGATATCCAGATATTCCTCTTCTGTCAGAAAGTCCAGGTAATTAACCTCATCAGCCTGTTTAATTCCCGGGTTAATAACAACGTATCTTTCATAATAGATTATTGAATCCATTTTCTTGGTAGGCAGTCCAAGAAGATAACCAATTTTATTTGGAAGGGATCTGAAGTACCAGATATGAGCAACGGGGACAACCAGGCCTATGTGTCCCATCCTTTCACGTCTCACTTTTTTCTCAGTGACTTCAACACCGCAACGGTCACAAACAATTCCCTTATAACGAATCCTTTTATACTTTCCACAATGGCACTCATAATCTTTCACCGGTCCAAATATCCTTTCACAAAACAAGCCATCCCTTTCAGGCTTATATGTCCGGTAATTGATAGTTTCTGGTTTTAGCACCTCCCCGTTTGATTTTTCAAGAATCTCTTCGGGAGAGGCCAGTCCAATGGTAATTTTTGTAAAGTCGCTTTTAACTTTGATGTCTTTTCTAAAGGACATATTATAACTATTAAAATTTTTAAATTCTAAAATTCAGCAAACTTGACTTTCATTCTCAGGAAGTCAATTGGAGGTTCAAGCCCAATCCTCTGAGTTCATGCAACAGTACATTCAATGACTCAGGTATACCAGGTTTTGGCATATTCTCGCCTTTTACAATTGCCTCATATGTTTTAGCACGGCCAACTACATCATCAGATTTTACAGTAAGAATCTCCTGTAATATGTTAGCCGCTCCAAATGCCTCCAGTGCCCAAACTTCCATTTCACCAAACCTTTGTCCACCGAATTGAGCCTTACCCCCCAGAGGCTGCTGTGTAATCAGGGAGTATGGTCCGATAGAACGAGCATGCATTTTATCATCGACCATGTGGCCCAGTTTCAGCATATAAATTACTCCAACAGTAGCAGGCTGGTCAAATTTCACTCCGGTTCCACCGTCATAGAGATAGGTTTTCCCAAAGTCTGGTACTCCAGCCTTACGAGTGTATTCAGTAATTTGTTCAAGGCTTGCTCCATCAAAAATTGGAGTTGAGAATTTAAGACCAAGTTTCAAACCAGCCCATCCCAGAACGGATTCATATATCTGTCCCAGATTCATCCTGGATGGCACCCCAAGTGGATTCAATACGATATCAACCGGTGTTCCATCTTCCAGAAATGGCATATCCTCTTCTCTTACAATCTTGGCAACAATTCCCTTATTCCCATGTCGTCCAGCCATTTTATCTCCAACTTTAATCTTCCTCTTCTTGGCAATATAAATCTTTGCGAGCTGGATAATCCCAATCGGAAGTTCATCTCCAATTGTAATGTTATATTTCTTACGCTTATATACTCCATCTAATTCCTTATACTTGAGCATAAAGTTATACAGAAGAGATTTGATGATTTCATTCTTCTTTTTATCAGTCGTCCACTTGTTTGGATTCACATTTAAAAAGTCAATCTCCTGGAGTGATTTAAGGGTGAATTTTGTACCCTTTTTTATCAGATCATCACTCAGATAATCTTTCACACCCTGAGAGGTTTTTCCATTCACCAGGATAAAAAGTTTATCTACAAGTTTAGCATGCAACTCCTCTACATGCTTTCTAAACTCGGCCTCAATTCGTTCAACTATAGGCCTCTCTGCAGATTTTGTTCTTCTGTCTTTAATGGAACGTGAAAATAATTTTTTATCAATAACCACCCCTTCAAGTGATGGCCCTGCCTTCAGGGAAGCATCTTTCACATCTCCTGCCTTATCTCCGAATATAGCCCGAAGTAATTTCTCTTCCGGGGATGGGTCTGATTCTCCTTTTGGAGTAATTTTACCGATAAGTATATCTCCGGGTTTCACATGTGCCCCAATTCTGATGAGACCATTTTCATCAAGATTTTTGGTAGCTTCTTCACTTACATTTGGTATATCAGAGGTAAGTTCTTCCAGGCCTCGCTTGGTATCTCTAACTTCAAGTATATATTCATCAATGTGGATGGATGTAAAGATGTCCTGACGCACAACTTTATCAGAAATTACAATTGCATCCTCGAAGTTATATCCTTTCCATGGCATAAAGGCAACCTTCAGATTTCTTCCCAGCGCCAGTTCTCCATTTTGTGTAGCATATCCTTCAGTAAGAGGCTGTCCCTTTACCACTTTCTCACCTAATCTAACCACAGGCTTAATAATTACTGAGGTATTCTGGTTGGTTTTCTTAAACTTTAAAAGTGGATATATCTTGACATCGTCATCAAAAGAAATGAATTTTTCTTCATCTGAACGCGAGTAACGAATAATAATTTCCTTGGCATCTACTTTCTCAACCACACCATCTCCATCTGCCACAATTAATATCCGGGAATCCCGAACCATAATTCTTTCAATACCTGTTCCTACTATAGGAGCTTCCGGATTCAGTAGGGGTACTGCCTGGCGCATCATATTTGATCCCATCAGTGCACGGTTTGCATCATCATGCTCCAGGAAGGGTATCAGAGAAGCCGCAATAGAAGCAATTTGATTTGGAGCCACATCCATCAAGTCAACATCCTTTGCATCAGAATAAGGAAAGTCTCCTTCAAATCTGGATTTCACTTTCTGATTTACAAAGCTACCATCTTCTTTAAATGGGGCATTAGCCTGGGCAATTACTTTCTCTTCTTCCTCCTCTGCACTGAAAAAAACTACATTCTTATTATCCAGGTTTATTTTTCCATTTTCAACTTTCCTGTAGGGAGTTTCAATGAATCCGAGATCATTGATCTTAGCATATACACAGAGAGAAGATATCAGTCCAATATTTGGTCCTTCCGGAGTTTCAATTGGGCAAAGCCTTCCATAATGTGTATAATGAACATCCCTTACTTCAAAACCTGCTCTTTCCCGTGAAAGTCCTCCGGGGCCCAGGGCTGACATTCTTCTTTTATGGGTCATCTCAGCCAAAGGATTGGTTTGGTCCATGAACTGGGAAAGCTGGTTGGTTCCAAAAAATGAATTTATAACAGAAGAAAGAGTTTTTGAATTGATCAGGTCAGTTGGAGCAAAAACTTCATTGTCCCGAACATTCATTCTTTCCCTGATAGTTCTGGCCATCCTTGCCAATCCAACCCCAAACTGGTTATACAGCTGTTCTCCTACGGTCCTTACCCTTCTGTTGCTAAGGTGGTCAATATCATCAACATCAGTTTTTGAATTCAAAAGTTGAATAAGGTATTTTATGATCTCTATAATATCTTCCCTGGTAAGTACCTTAATATCCATATCTGTATTAAGGCCTAGTTTTTTATTCAGACGGTATCGTCCGACATCCCCAAGGTTATATCTTTTTATTGAAAAGAAAAGTTTATCTATAACATCCCTGGCAGTTGCTTCATCTGGCGGTTCAGAATTTCTAAGCTGACGGTAGATATGCAAAACCGCTTCCTTTTCAGAGTTACATGGATCTTTGTGCAAGGTATTATAAATGATTGCATAATCATAAATACTCTGATCTTCCCTATGCAACAAGATTGTTTTTGAACCTGACTCAACAATTTGTTCAATGTGTTCAGATGCCAAAAGGGTTTCCCGGTCAAGGATTACTTCATTTCTTTCAATTGAAACAACCTCTCCGGTATCTTCATCCACAAAATCTTCCACCCATGATTTCAGAACCCTGGCAGCCAATTTCCTGCCAATAACCTTCTTTAGCCCGGTCTTTGTAACTTTAACCTCATCTGCCAGATTAAAGATTTCAAGGATATCTTTATCACTATCAAAGCCAATTGCTCTCAACAATGTTGTAACAGGAAGTTTTTTCTTCCTGTCGATATAAGCATACATAACATTATTGATATCGGTTGCAAACTCTATCCAGGAACCCTTAAAAGGTATTATCCTGGCAGAATAGAGTTTCGTTCCGTTAGCATGAAGGCTTTGTCCAAAAAACACCCCAGGGGATCTGTGTAATTGGGAAACAACTACACGTTCGGCCCCGTTAATTACAAATGTTCCACGTTCGGTCATATACGGAACAGTACCTAAATAAACCTCCTGTACCTGGGTTTCAAAATCTTCATGTTCCGGATCGGTACAATATAGTCTGAGTTTTGCCTTCAGTGGAACACTATAGGTTAACCCTCTTTCCACACATTCATTAATTGTATAACGAGGCGGGTCGAGAGAGTAGTCAATAAACTCCAGTACAAAATTATTTCTTGTATCAGAAATTGGGAAGTTCTCACTAAAAACCTTGTGCAATCCTTCCGTCTTTCTATCTTCTGGAGTTGTTTCAATCTGAAAGAAATCCAAAAATGATTTCAACTGAATTTCAAGAAAATCAGGGTAATCCAGTTGGTTTCGTGATGTTGAAAAATTAATTCGGTCCATTTTATTTGTTGAAGCCATTTGTTCAGAATAAATATTTGAAGCCATACATTGTATTACCAAAAAGGCTTAGAGCCCCATTTTAACGGGATTCTAAACCTGTAGAGTTAGAATATGATTATGCTACTTAAGTTCAACTTCAGCTCCAGCTTCTTCCAGTTGAGTTTTTAAAGATTCTGCTTCTTCTTTGGTTACTCCCTCTCTGATTGGAGAAGGCGCAGCATCTACCACACCTTTTGCTTCTTTCAATCCCAAACCTGTTAATTCTTTAACAAGCTTAACGATTTGGAGTTTCGCCTGACCCGGAGCTTTCAATATTACATCAAATTCTGTCTTCTCCTCAGCAGCCGTTTCTCCAGCTGCTGCCGGACCGGCAACTGCAACTGCAGCTGCAGCCGGCTCGATACCATGTTCGTCTTTCAGAATATCAGCCAGTTCATTTACATCTTTTACAGTTAAATTAACCAATTCTTCTGCAAGTTTTTTTAAATCTGCCATTTTCCTGTGATTTTTAATGATTTTTAATAAATTTTTTAATTTTCTTTTTCCGATAGAGTTTTAAGAACACCTGAAATGACTTGTCCCCCCGACTGAAGCTGTGATAATACAGTCTTCATTGGAGACTGAAGCAACATAATAATGTCGGCAACCAATTCTTCTTTCGACTTAAGCAGGGCAAGGGTATCCAATTGATCATCCCCAATGTAGACTGATTTTTCGACAAATGCAGCCTTCAAAATAGGGCGATCATGCTTCACACGAAACTCCTTTATAAGCTTTGCGGGGATATTTCCCACCTGAGAAAAAATTACCGAAGTAGAATCCTTCAGAACATCATAAAGTTCCTCATAGTTCCCCTCGGCTTTTTCCAAAGCCCTCTTAAGAAATGTATTCTTAACAACCATCAACTTGATATTCTTTTCATGACATTTTCTTCTTAGCATACTGGTATCACCGGCATTCAATTTAGAAATGTCTGTCAAATAAAAATGATTTGTTTCATTTATACTTGAAGCAAGACTATCAATAATTTTATTTTTTTCTTCACGTATCATAACACTACCAATTATATCGATTAATTATTCGTCGAAAGCTTTGGTATCAACCCTGATCCCTGGGCTCATAGTACTTGAGAGAAAAACACTTAAGATATAGGTTCCTTTTGTAGCCGTAGGTTTAAGTTTATTGATCATAGTAATAAATTCGCGAGCATTTTCTTCAATTTTTACAGGCTCAAATGAGACTTTTGCTATTGATGAATGAATTATACCGAATTTATCAACCCTGAAATCAATTTTACCTTGTTTTACTTCTGTAACGGCTTTTCCGATATCCATAGTAACAGTACCTGTTTTTGGGTTAGGCATAAGTCCGCGAGGGCCCAAAATTCTTCCCAAAGCACCAACCTTGCCCATTACAGGTGGCATTGTAATCAACACATCGAAATCGGTCCAACCCTTCTTGATTTTCTCTACAAATTCATCCAATCCGACATATTCTGCACCTGCATTTTTGGCTTCCTCCTCTTTATCCGGAGTACAAAGAACCAATACTTTGGTTTCTTTTCCGGTTCCATGAGGAAGAGTAACCACTCCACGAACCATCTGGTTTGATTTACGGGGGTCAATACCCAGTCGGACATCAATATCAACTGATGCATTAAACCTGGTACTACTTACCTCTTTCACCAAACTGGCCGCTTCAGACATTTTATACTGTTTTCCTTCTTCGATTTTCTCTAAAGCTGCTTTCCTGTTTTTAGTAATTTTAGTCATCGTTGTAAAACGCATTTAATTATTTATTAGCAGGAAACTCACCGTCTACGGTTATTCCCATGCTCCTGGCAGTACCAGCTACCATTTTCATTGCCGATTCAACTGTAAATGCATTCAGGTCGGTCATTTTGTCTTCAGCAATTGTTCTAACCTGGTTCCAGGTTACTGAAGCCACTTTCACCCTGTTTGGTTCAGCTGAGCCCGACTTCGTTTTAGCGGTCTCCAGGAGCTGAACGGCTACCGGCGGAGTTTTTGTTACAAAATCAAACGACTTGTCGCCATAAACAGTTATAATCACCGGAATGACTTTTCCCATCTTTTCCTGAGTTCTTGCATTAAACTGCTTACAGAACTCCATAATATTCACCCCTTTTGCACCTAAAGCTGGTCCAACAGGAGGAGATGGGTTGGCTGTACCACCACGAATCTGCAACTTAATAATTCCAGCAACTTCTTTAGCCATAACTGATTTGGTTTCTACTATTATTGATTATTCTACCGCTTATTATTCAGGAAGCATTCTGAAATACAATAACACACGGCATTTTCTTAATTCAAATTATCTTTATACTATTCTTTTTCCACCTGCATAAAGCTAAGTTCCAGTGGTGTTTTTCTACCAAAGATCTTCACCATCACCTTAAGCTTCTTTTTCTCATCATTCACTTCTTCAATAGTTCCTGAGAAACTATTAAAAGGTCCGTCAATAACTTTCACAATTTCTCCAACAAAAAACGGAACATTCAATTCTTCTTCACTTGCTGCAAGCTCATCCACCTTTCCAAGAATCCTGTTTACTTCAGTTTGTCTCAGGGGAAGGGGTTCACCTCCTTTTGTTCCACTAAGAAAACCCATTACATTAGGTATTTCTCTTAAGATAAGGGGAATCTCTCCAACAAGAACAGCTTCTACCAGAATATATCCGGGGAAAAAATTTCTCTCTTTGCTGATTTTTTTTCCTTTGCGGATCTGATATACTTTCTCAGTGGGAATCAGTACCTGCTTAATATAATCCTGAAGATTCAGGCGAACTATTTCACTCTCGATATATTCCTTAACTCTCTTTTCCTTTCCACCTATAGCGCGAAGGACATACCACTTGAAAGCATTTTCGCTCATTTCCTTCGTAAATTAAAAGAATAAACCATAAATAAAGCCCATGACCTTTTCAAAAAAAGAGTCCATTGCGAAAATGATCAAAGCAAATATCAAAGATGCAATCATCACAACTATTGAACTGTTCTGAAGCTCAGCCCATGTTGGCCAGGTCACCTTGTGAACCAGTTCATTATAAGATTCAGAAAAATATGTTTTTATTTTCATTTTCTGTTAATTTGCACGGGTGGAGCGACTCGAACGCCCGACACCTGGTTTTGGAGACCAGTGCTCTACCAACTGAGCTACACCCGTGTCTCTCAAAGAATCTCAAGGCAGGATTATTTCAAATAATTAACCCAGGCCCAAATTCAAAACCTGCCTGTTTATTCAATAATATCAATCACCTGGCCGGCTCCAACAGTCCTGCCACCCTCACGGATTGCAAAACGAAGGCCTTTATTAATGGCAACAGGATAAATAAGTTCAACGATAATGGTTACATTATCACCAGGCATTACCATCTCAGTTCCCTCAGGAAGCAGTACCGTTCCGGTTACATCTAATGTACGCACATAAAACTGCGGACGATAATTATTATGGAAAGGAGTATGACGGCCACCCTCTTCTTTCTTTAATACATAAACTTCGGCCTTGAACTTTGTGTGAGGAGTAATGGAGCCCGTTGGGGCCAGCACCATACCTCTTCTAATTTCATTCTTGTCAATACCTCTAAGCAGGAGACCTACATTATCACCAGCCTCACCACGATCAAGAATTTTACGGAACATCTCAACACCTGTACAAACGGTCTTGCGCTTATTTGCACCCAGGCCTATCAGTTCCAGTTCATCACCGGTATTTACAATTCCGGTTTCAATTCTACCAGTGGCTACAGTACCACGACCGGTAATTGAAAAAACGTCTTCAACCGGAAGAAGGAAAGGCTTCTCAATATCCCTTGGAGGAATTGGAATAAATGAATCAACAGCATCCATAAGTTCCATTACTTTTTCTTCCCATTTTGCTTCTCCATTCATTGCACCCAAAGCAGATCCCTGGATAACCGGAGTATTCTCGCCGTCAAAACCATAAAATTCAAGTAATTCCCTTATTTCCATTTCAACAAGTTCGAGCAATTCCTCATCATCTACCATATCTACCTTGTTCATGAAAACAACAATCTTTGGCACGTTTACCTGACGGGCAAGAAGGATATGCTCACGTGTTTGAGGCATAGGTCCATCTGTTGCCGCTACAACAACAATAGCTCCATCCATCTGAGCAGCACCAGTTACCATGTTCTTAACATAGTCAGCGTGGCCAGGACAGTCAACGTGTGCATAATGCCTTTTTTCAGTTTCGTACTCAACATGTGCAGTATTAATAGTAATACCCCGTGCCTTTTCTTCAGGAGCATTGTCGATGGAATCAAAATCCATAACAGTTGCCAATCCTTTTTTCGCAAGTACCCTGGTAATTGCTGATGTCAAAGTTGTTTTTCCATGGTCAACGTGACCGATCGTACCAATGTTCACATGAGGTTTTGACCTATCAAATTTTTCTTTAGCCATGATTCAATAATTAATTATTAATTTATTTAGTTTAAATACTTCTCGCTTCAATTTACTTTTTACCAGGACAAATTACCTGTTTATATTCCTTACTGTGAGTTCCAAAAAACACAATTCGTCATTGAGCCAATGACGGGAGTTGAACCCGTGACCTCATCCTTACCAAGGATGCGCTCTACCACTGAGCTACATCGGCTAACAGAGCGGGAGACGGAATTCGAATCCGCGACCCTCAGCTTGGAAGGCTGATGCTCTACCAACTGAGCTACTCCCGCTTTTCTCCACCAATAACAATCAGCCAAATGCCTGACTCAATCTTGAAAAAGCCTTGTGGGGAGAGCAGGATTCGAACCTACGAAGGCGTACGCCAGCAGAGTTACAGTCTGCCCCAGTTGGCCACTTTGGTATCTCCCCCCTATAATCAAAAAATTGATCAAAATCGACTTTCTCAGGAGCCGATGGAGGGATTCGAACCCACGGCCTGCTGATTACAAATCAGCTGCTCTGACCAACTGAGCTACATCGGCAGTAGTTTATTTCCATGAACGACAAAATTCAGGCAAAAAATCCAAACATTCAATTCAGAAACTAAATACATATCAGTGATCTTACTTCCTGAAAATGAGACACATAATTAACACAAACTAATTTATTTTGGATCTAACCTGAAATTTCGGTCTGCAAATGTATGAAAATAAAATCTATATCCCAAAAAAACTTATCGGATTTTTCACTAGCCACGAAGCTTATCTTTTTGTCTGGTAATTTGTTTCTTAAGGGCATCAACAGTAAGGTCAATTGCCTCCTCAAAACTCCTACTTTGCTTCTTGGCAAAAAGAGAATTAACAGGAACGTCTAATTTGATTTCCGCAATCTTATTTTCAGCACTTTCTGATCTTGCCAGGCGCAAAAATACTTCTGCTCCCAGAATCTGATCATTAAACTGACCTAATTTCTTTACTTTTTGATCAACAAATTCAAGCAATTTTTTGTCAGCGTCAAAACGAACAGAATGGATCTTAATATTCATGATTTTTTCTCCTTTTAATTTAAGCTCGCGGATGAGCCTGTTTATAAATTTTCTTTAATTTCTCAAAAGTATTGTGGGTGTATACCTGTGTAGCCGATAGGCTGGCATGCCCCAGAAGTTCCTTTATTGCATTGATATCGGCCCCGCTATTCAACATATGCGTAGCAAAAGTATGTCTCAGTATATGAGGACTCTTCTTTTCGATTGTGGTAACAAGTCTTAAATATTTTCGAACAATGCGATATACAAGTTCCGGATAAATTGCCCTTGATTTTGAGGTAAGGAACAAATTCTTCTCCTGTTTATCAGGAAAAGCTTCCTCCCTCAGCTCAATATACTGCCGAATCCGGCTTGCAAATTCTCTGGATATTGGAATGATCCTTTCCTTGTTTCTCTTACCCAAAACCTTAATCCATAGTTCATTGATTGAAACATCATGGATCTTTAAATGAACAAGCTCAGCCCGCCTCATTCCGGTCAGGTACAACATTTCAAGTATCATTTGATTCCGCACCCCTGCATAGTCAGAACCGAAATCAAACTGGTCAAGCAATACAAGCATTGCATCTTCTTCTACAAATTCAGGAAGTGATTTACTGCTTTTAGGGGCCACTACCCTATCCATCGGATTCTTTTCAAGTAATCTTTCCCGTAAAAGATATTTAGAAAAAGATTTAAGACTTGATATCTTTCTGTTTACACTTCGTGATGAAATACCCGACTCCATCAATTCTACGACCCATGCCCTGATATCCTTGTAAGAAAGCTGATCAAATTCAGTCAAATCAAATTGGTTCTTACAATATTCAGAGAACTGATGGATATCAGTCTTGTATGAGCGGATTGTTAAAAGAGAAAACCGCTTTTCATACTGAAGGAAATTCAGAAAGGAATCAATATATTTCATGCAAAGCAACCCAGTATCTATACAGACTGCTGTATTGGCATCAACCAGGAATTATCTTCGGGAAAGCCCCCTGACCAGGAAGAGTGATTTTATTCTTCTTCGCGCTGTAATTTCTCGACGTAAACAGCTTTCTTCTTAATCTCTCTCTTAATTACAGAAGGTTTTAAGAAAGCCTGTCTGCTTCTTAACTCTTTTATCACTCCTGTTTTTTCAAACTTCCTCTTAAACTTTTTTAAAGCTCTTTCAATGTTTTCGCCCTCTTTGATCGGAATCACTATCATATGCTGAATTTTTATTGAGGCGCAAAGTTAGGCATTGGAAAACATTTTACAAAAAATTCTTTAAAAAAATAAAAAAGTCCATACCCAGGACTTTTAATAAAACAATTATCTGGTCTTTGCCCATCAGTCTGTTTTGTTTTAAAACTATAAAAAAACCTCCCTTAAATATAATGATTTTTTTTAGTTGTTCAAAATTTTTTGCTTATCAAATGAATAAAAAACAGAAAAATCTTTATGTTTATTTTCTTTTCAATCAGCAATACTATTTCAGAATAAAAATAAACTCACCTCCTTCATCACCGGTATCATGTATTACGCCCATACCGGGGAGCGTTCGGACTATTATTAAGCACATTCTCCCTGAAGCCAGAGAATAGCTGAAAAGCTGAAACTATTCAGAAGTTACAAAAAAATAATGCTTTGCTTTTTCAAAATCACCGGATGGTAACAGTTTGTTGGTTAGTAATTCGTTGACAGATTTAAATCGCCCATTATAGTCCCTGAAGTAAAGAATTGCCTCCACCTGGTATGTATTCAGGTAAGGATGCTTTTTTAATTGTTTTATCGAAACCTTATTCAGATCAATTTTCTTTATAAAGCCTGTATCAATATAAACAAGCTCATTGATCTTTTCAAAGGTTTCATTATCAAGACCATAAACTTCTTTCAATTGCTCTCCGGAATAAAACCCTCCAAGCAAGTTCCGGTACTTTACAATTCTTCCGGCATAAACAGGCCCAATCCCGGGAAGAGGCAAAAGTCCAGCCGAATCAACCCTGTTAAGTTCAATCAAAGGGGCTTTTTCCTTTGTTTCCACCACAGATAGTGAAGTTTCTTCTTTCCGGTTACCAGGCCTATCTCTAACTGCTGCAATTTGTATATAAGGTGCCAGTATCTCATAAAGGCTGTCTGACAAACCATATATTTTTCTAAGGTCCTCCTTTTTATAAAAAACTCCTCCCTTTTCCCGGTACCTAAGTAATGTATTTGTGGTTTTTGCATTTATACCCAGCTCTCTAAGTTTACTTTTGCCAGCAAAATTCGGATCGAAAATGCTTAGTTTATATTCTATCTTATTCTCATGCCTTTGTGAAGATTTGTTTAAGCCAGGGTCTGAAACACCTTCTTCCTCTGTATACCATTCATTTACCTTTTCCCTGAACTCCGTATAATCAAGATCAGTATCTGGCTTTTTATGATTCATGATTATGTGACCCGCCAGAAAAGAAAAAATAAGTATGAGCAAAACCAATATCCCAATTCTTTCGCCTTTTGAGAAATCAAAAAAATCTTTTATAAAATGATTGAACATGAGCAGAGGGTGATGAATTTACAAGGTACTGAAATTTACAGAAAATGTCAAGGTGCCAAGCGGTTCCTAACCGCCAGGCACCTATGCATAATTATACAATTGAATAGTTTAAGTGTATAGCTGATGTGAGCATAGCAAATTAATGGTGCGACAGCAGTGAGCGAATAAGCTAAGACCTTTGTGACCCTGCGACTCTTAGACCCTTCATTTCTTACTCTTCGACTTTTGACCTTAAATAAGTCCAAGTCCATATAAAAATACAGCTGCAATAGCAACCGGAGCAATAAATTTCATGATGACCATGAAGACATTGATCAATTTAACTTTCAATTCCCCCTGGTTGCTGATTTCATCTTTCACCTGCTTCTTTCCAAGATACCAGCCAACAAAAATGACAATAAAAATTGCTCCTAAAGGAAGTAATACATTTGCAGAAATAAAGTCAAACCAGGCAAAAATGGATTTGTCAAACAAAACAGCATTTTTCAAGGGCCCAAATGAAAGAGTTGCAAAAACCCCAACAATACTAATCCCAACGGAACCAAGAATAGTGGCTTTTCTCCTGCTCATATTCAGCTCTTCCGAAAAATAAGCAACTACCACCTCGAGTATAGATACAGTAGAGGTAAGGGCTGCAATTGCCAGGAGTATAAAAAATAAAATTGAAAAGAAATACCCACCTGTCATTTGCTCAAAAATATTTGGAAGTACAATAAAAACAAGACCAAATCCTTCGGCAGGATCAATACCAAATGCAAAAACTGCAGGAAAAATCATAATTCCTGCCAATACTGCAATAATGGTATCAGCAGCTGTAACCTGCAAGGCAATAATTGGCAAATTGATCTCTCTTTTTATATATGAGCCATAGGTAATAAGGGTTCCCATTCCGATGCTTAGTGAAAAAACTGCCTGTCCAAGTGCATCCAGAACCACTTCCCATGTAATTTTCGAAAAATCAGGTTTGAATAAAAATTGTATACCTTCCCATGCCCCAGGTAAGGTAATGGAACGAATGCTTATGATAAGGATAATGATTAGTAAGACAGGCATGAGAATCTTGGTATACTTCTCTATCCCCTTTGTTACTCCCAAAAAAACAATGAAACCGGTTAGAAACATAAAAACAAATTGCCAGATTAAAGGACGGAAAGGGGCAGCCTGAAAACTTTCAAAAGATGCCTTCAGTTCCAAAGGTGATTTGCCACTAAATCCATTTGAAATTGCCTGGATAATATACTCCAACGTCCAACCTGCTATGGTACTGTAAAAGGCCAGAATCACAAATGCGGCGCCAATGCCCATTAAACCAACAAGAAACCATGGTTTTCCAGGGGCAAGCTTTTTAAAAGAACCAAGAGCATTCAATTGTGCCCTTCTTCCTATAGTAAACTCCGCCAGCATTACAGGGAAGCCTATTACCAGAATAAAAGCCAGATAAATTAGCAGAAATGCACCTCCACCATTCTCACCGGCCAAATATGGGAATCTCCATATATTTCCCAGGCCAATAGCCGCACCGGCTGCTGCTGCAAACACTCCTATTTTACTTCCAAAACCATCTCTGCCTGTTAAATTAATATTTGCCATAATGGATTCTTACTCGCTTGATATCTTAAATCAAAAAACTGAGCACAAAAATAGCTTTCTATATATAATAATGCTAAAGGAACTTAAAATAATTAGTCTTCACGAAAAATCATATCGACCTCTGCAGAAAAATCTGATCAGATTCTTGATAAAATTTCATCAAACCTATAGCAATAAATGTGAATTCGCTCAATAAAGAGTAATTTTAAATTCGTGATTCTGGCAAAAAAATGAAAAAAACTGCCTTTATATTATATTTTCTGATTTTATCAGTTCTGAATTCATACTGCCAGGATATTACTCAAAACATTACCGGCAGTGTTCTGGATAATGTAAGTAATGAACCTCTTCCCAATGCAAATATTATATTAAAAAATTCATCTCCCCCGGTTGGCACTGTGAGTAATGAAAATGGCCAATTCATCCTGGAAAATATTCCTGTCGGAATCATCAGTTTAAGAATTTCATACATAGGCTATAAATCTCTTGACTATGACAACCTGACTCTCAGGCCGGGAAAGGAAATGGTAATCACAGCCCGCCTTGAGGAAATGACCTTCAGCGGTGAAGAAGTAGTCATTTCATTAAAAACCGACAAGTCAAAAACACGGAATACCATGACAACGGTAAGTGCAAGGGGATTTACTGTGGAAGAAACCAGGAGATATGCCGGGAGTTTGAATGATGTAGCAAGAATGGCATCAAATTTTGCCGGAGTTCAGGTTGAATCAGATGCCAGGAATGATATAATAATCCGGGGGAATTCTCCATCCGGACTTTTATGGAAACTCGAAGGTGTTGACATACCTAATCCCAATCACTATGGAGCTTTTGGAACAACAGGAGGTCCGGTAAGCATCTTGAATAACAACCATTTAGATAATTCAGATTTTCTAACCGGTGCATTTCCTTCAGAATTTGGAAATGCATTGTCGGGGGTATTTGACCTGAGCATGAGAAAGGGAAATATTAACAAATATGAATTTCTCGGTCAGATTGGCTTCAATGGCTTTGAATTTGGTGCAGAAGGTCCACTATTTAAAGGAAAATCATCATCCTTCATGCTAAACTATCGCCTGTCTACACTCGAAATCTTCAAAGCTTTAGGTGTGGATTTCGGAACGGGAGTTGCTGTTCCAAAATACCAGGATTTCACTTATAAATTTAGCTTGCCATCAACAAAAGCCGGGAAATTTACCTTCTTTGGAATTGGAGGTAAAAGTCAGATTAAGCTGGAAAATGAAGCTTCTGATACAAGCCGGCAAAACATGTTTTTTGGGAAAGGGTACAATGTAATCAATATTAGTGACCAGCTTGTATTGGGAATGAACCACATTTTCCAGATCAGTGAAAAAAGCTATACCCGCTTAAATATTGCTTATACCTTTCAGGATTTTATTACGAAAACTGATTCTGTAAATCCTGTCAGTAATGAATTAATTCCGGACTACCGGAATATTTTTAAAGAAAATAAAATCTATGCTTCATTTTTCTATAAGAAAAAAATGAATGCCAGAAATAATTTTAAAGCCGGCATTTCAGGAAATTTTTACTTTCATGAATTCACTGATAGTGTTTTTAAGAAGCAATACAATCAATTTGTCACTTTAACCAATTACCAGGGGGAATCTTCTTTGTTACAGCCCTATTTTTCCTGGCAGTTCAAACCCACAGAAAGATTCCTTGTCAATTTCGGACTTCATTACCAGTACTATACATTTAATTCAACATCAAATTTTGAACCCCGGCTGGGGTTCCAATGGTCTGTTGGAACTGGTGGCAGTATAAGTTTTGGCTATGG
>SDBS01000263.1_pt1 | contig 47961 bp, 67 predicted proteins | sample 2277091 | NCBI WGS metagenome assembly SDBS01 (sample SAMN10404972, study PRJNA504765) | marine sediment metagenome | isolation source: marine sediment core GS10_PC15, 163 cmbsf | place: Arctic Ocean: Southern Knipovich Ridge | collected 2010 | reverse complement strand
GAAAACAAAATAGCTGCAGCGCGAACGACCAATCCAAGATTCAGCACCTGCGAGTCTCCGATTCCTATCCGGCCGCGCCGGATCCCCAGATCATATCGATTGCGTGTTTGATGAGCGCAAGCGCGCCGAGCCCGACGCCGCCACCGATCGCCGCCTTCTCTTTCATACCCAGACCGCCCTCGCCCGACGCCGCTTCCTTGATTGCCTCGAGTAGCTTCGTCTCGAGCTCCTTGATCTTCTCGTCGGTATGGGCTTTCAGGTCGGCCTTCAATTCGACAAGGTCGACCGCGAAGTCCTTGTCCATCTGCGTGATCTTCTTAGACTCGGCCTCGATCCAATCGTGTAGCCGGCCGAGCTCCTTCGTAACATTCTTCTCGATCAACTCGAGGATCTTCTCGTCGACGCCCATTCGTTCCCCTTCTTAAAGCGACCGAAGCCAGGTCTGGTCTATTGGCCGCTTTCGGGAGTCCGTAGACCCGACAAGGTCGCGGAAAGATTATCCAGGCCTTCCCGACTACTGAGCTCTTCATGCCGCGCGTCTTGAACCGCGCCCTTCCCGCGATTCGCTGCAGCGAATAGAGCAGCCCGCGGAAGGACCCCGTTGGCAGCCTGGTCGAGCACAACCATATTGACCGCGCCGGAGATCGCCGCCTTGAACGCGAGACCAGGATCGCTGGATGTCGCGAGTGCGACGATCGGAAGGTTCGGGCATATCCGCTTGAAGGCGGTCAGCGCATCCACCGTCCCGTCCACCAGGTGCACGAGCGCAACGTCGATCATTTCCTTGACCGCCATCTGTCTCGCCGTATCGATGTCGGGAATCGACTCGACGTGGAAATAAGTCCCGCCGAATCCCTGTAGCGCCTGGCGAACGAAGTCGGCGAAGCTCTTGTCCGGCTCAACCAGCAGCACGTGAATGTCCATAGCGAATCCCTCTCTAGGTGTTTGCGATCGCTGCGCGTCGCTTTAATCCCGGATATGTTTCTTGGTCCGCATCCCGATAGAGTTCCATAAGAATACTTTCGAGCTCAGGACTGTCTAGTGGAATCTCTCCCATGATAAATAGATTCCAACATGAAAATGCTTTGCACCAATATGGCCGGCGATCGTAGATCTCGCACTGGTTCGTCTCCAGATTTAGAAATAGGCATGCACCATTTTCTCGCACACCGATTGCCGAGAACCCTTCTCGATAAACGACCATGTCGCCAAAGCTTTTCACGTCATCGTCCGTCTTCGATAGCCGAACGGAAAATCCATGTCCCTTGTCGTGGCAACAGAGCGCACGGCAATCTTGGCAAGGCGTTGGTGGTAGACTTGGACTTCGCATCATGTCTTCCGAAACAGGATCCCGAATGCGGGTGCGCTTTGAGTAAGTGTCGTATCAAATACAGTCGGAGCCGGATCAGGCAACGTACCGAACGCTTGTGTCGCCAATACCATACGTGCCGACTCTGCACCAAAAGCTCCGGTGATCCCTTCCGTTCCAAGTACGATCGGCGCATCAGACGCGAAAAAATCTCTTGAACCGTTACCAGCCAGTAAGGCTTGGTGGGCGCGGAGACCGACCGAAGCCTCATTCAATAAGCCGATCCAAAATTCGCCTGTGCGATTAATGGCGATGATGTTTTCTTGTACTCCAGCCACGTCGGTCGCCATGAGTCCGAGATCATCCAGAAGTACCCCTGGTCCACCGCCGACCGCGGAGTCGTAGAGACCTAGGCGCAACTCATTTCCAGCTGGCGCGGGTCCGCTGCCGTCTCCCTTGGAGCCAGTATTTATTTGTATCGCGACTCTGTCGTAAGTCGTATTCAGAAAGACTCCGATAAAGGCCTGCTTGCCGCCTGGAATCGTCGTGTTATATGAGGCACCTCCACCTTCATCCAACCAACCAGGTCCGTGATAAAATCCAGGAATCGGAATCAAACGACTACCGCCACCACCGGCACCACCACCAATGTCATTCCCCTGGTGGTCCTTAAAATCTTTCGCGACATGTTCGTTGCTCATGGTGTTTCCTGTCGGGGGGTGTTGTCTTTCGAGTCCGGCGCCGGCTCCTCCGCCTTGAGCTCCGCGGCCTCAATCGACTGGATCTGGACGGAAACCGCTTCCGCAGCGCCTTGATTCTGGTAGAGCGTCTTCCGGATAAGAGCAATGTCTCCATCGAGACCTTGCACCTGATTCGCGAGGCATTCTCGTTGATCGAGCATCTGTCCGAGTTTCTGTTGATGGATTTTCGCGGCTTGGCCGTATTCCGCCTGCTTCGCTTTTAATTCATCGAGCGACATCTATCTCTCCTTAGACCGCCAATGTTGTAACGCCGGAACTTGTCCGCGCTTTCAAGGACCCGGAGTCCACGAAAATGATCGCCGCGCCTACCGGTACTGACCCTGGATCTCCAGTATCATCAAGCGCGATTGGGTTGTTCTGCACATGGAACGCGCTATCACTCGCAGACCAATCGAGGATGGTTGTTCCATTACCGTCAATCAGAAGCCGATTCAACCAGTCAAGTGCATCGACCGAACCCCCGTCTCTCAGCACTAACGAGTCAAGATCTGCGACCTCCGTTCCACTGGTATCTCTGAACGACCGCAATGCAGATCCCGTCGTCCCAAGATCGATCGCGGTATTTCCGTTGACGCCTTGCAGAGTCAATATCCGCAACGTGCTGATATTGGTCATATCGAAGATGCTGGTATCGGCCGAGAAAAGAAGACCGCCGTTTACGCCGAACCCGATCCGCGGCTGCGCGCCCGAAGCCGCGAGGAACATTCCAGTCGTCTGCTCGCTCGCGAAATTCAATGACGGCGTTGCGAGCGCGCCATCGGCAATCTGTAGCAGTCCAGGAGTCACGACAGTTTGCATCGACGTTCCGAGCATGATCTGGTCAGCGGCCGTCGTCGCTGCCGCATCTCCGATCGCAACCGATCGTGCATGCGTCGCGCCGATCGAAATATCTCTTCCGATCCCGATCGCATTCGCACCAGCGATAGTGGCTCTCGCGCCGATCCCGATCGACTCGGCGCCGCTGACGATCTGCGTCGCGAGAGTTCGATCGCTCTGGATATCGATCGCCTTTGATCCGAGACTCGCCTCGGTTGAGGGCGCGACCAAGTTGTCCGAGTGGATAGCGAGAGACGTCGCACCCAAAAGGATAATGCTGTCAGCAGGCGCTTCGACTTTCGCGGTCCCCTCGCCGGTCTTGGTAACGTCGGTGAACCCCTCAAAGTCTACGATCCTGAAAGGACCGCCCGCGACCGTGACGCCGTCCTTCTGAACCGCGAGCCCATCCGATGCAAAGATCCCGCCGCTTGCCAGGACTGTCGATCCCTTCACCCAGATCTCGACCGTCCCGGCCATCGCATCATCGACGTTGCCGCCGGTCGCTTCTCCCGTTACCAGAATATCCGTCAACTCGTCGTGGCTCTCTTCATCTCCGGATGTCGAGACGCGATGGTTTGTCGCCGCCGGCGCCGAGAAGACATCGAACGGCGACATGTATTTCTTGGGTGTCCCGGTGATCCCAAGCTCGATTGTATATGCTGAGATCGCCCCACCGGCGAAGGCCTCGCTATGCTTGGCCTTGATCATCTCGATAACACCGCCGGCCGGCAGCTGGAATAGCGTTAGCGACTGCGAGCTCGCCGCGGCCGTAAAGTCGAGCGCGCTCAAAACGACTTTGAACCAGCGACCGACCGCATCGAGCGTCGGCGTTCCGCCGAGCGCGACAACCTGGATCCCTTGCGCGACCTGTTGTTCGATGACTGTCTCGCGTTGGAAGTCGGACTTGCCGAGGACAATCCGCAAGACTTGGTCTGCGTCGTTCGGGACGATCAATGTATCGCCGGCGAGAGAGATCGTGAACTGGCCAAAATAAATCCGCGCGACATCGGTATCCGCCGCGATCCATTCATATCGAACGATCCCGCTCGAGCCATCGCCTTCGATGATCGCCGGAGCTCCAAATACTTTGATGCCCCCGTCCTTGTCCTTCATCGTAAACGTCGCGGTTCCGCCGGCCAAGTCAACGGGATCATTACCGTCCATGACGCGAACGCGCAGGACCGGTAAAGTCGCGCCAACATCGAAACGAAGATTCTTCGTTATCGGACTGATATCATTCAGAAAGAAATCGATAACCGGCACGGGCCCGTCTCCTTACGCGATCGGATCTACATTTCCAATCAATACACGGAGCCGCTGATCCGCGCCGTTCGGCATCTTATAGATGCCGCCACCATCGACGGTAATCGTGAACTGGCCTGAGAACTCGTCTTCGGTATCTGTGTCAGCCGCTTGCCAATCATATCCCACTTGGCCGGTCGCAGCATCAACAACAACGCCAGCTGCATCGTTGATCTTGACGTTCCCGTCTTTGTCTACCATCCGAAAGGTCGGAACGGGGGCCGTCAATGGAACCGGATCGTTTCCGTCCATGAGTTGGATGACGATCCGTGGGAGAGTCGCGCCAACGTCGATTCGGAAATCGAGCGTAAATGGAGAAACGTCATTCAGGAAATATTTTAGGGCTGCCATCGCGCTTCCTAGTTGGTGAATCCGAATACAAGAACCTTAAATGTAACCGTTCCCAGGCTTGCGACAGGAGTGAACTCAATCCCGGGGGCAGCCTTTGCGAAATTCGTCACGTCCAAGTCACGAGCATGGGCCAATCCCGGGGTACCGGTTGAAGTCCCCCCTATGGAATCTGCATCTATTGACATGGTCGTTCCGCTTGGCAATGCAAAGGCTAAACTCCTTGCTAATGCACCCGTGCCAGTAGCAAATCCGACGAATCCTCCCACAGGAGCAAAGGTCTGGACGCCGACCACTAGTACGACTTTGGGTTCAAATGCAAGCGCCCCAGTACTAACAGGCGTGGTCGCAGTAGTGGACAAATCAAATATTGCGGAGTCGAATAATGCCGCCACAGCAACAGCCGCAGAATTTACCCCATCATGATTATGCGCAGCTGCTGGCGTGAACGGCGGTGCTGCAACCGGATCCCCAACGAGTTGCGCAAAGAGATTCTGGTCGTTCAACCGAAGCGCGTTCATCAAGTCGGTGGTTACCGGACTATCTGGATCGACGTCGGCGAGGGGAATGACTATAAAGGCTGCAACCGGCGGAGCCATAGTTTAGTCCTCGGGGAAAAAGGCCAATGAACGAGCCGTCGGATGTCCGCAAACGATCAGATACTTTCTCGCTGCGAACTGAGGATCCGACTCATCGCCGGAAGGATTGTGGATGATCCGAGTCGCAGCGCCGCCGAAGAAGGCGCATCCCTTGCAATACTCGCTTTTCCTGTACGCGAATGTCACGAGTGGACAATGAACTCGAAGACCCGACATAAAGGGGCCTGAGTTTTCTTCGGCGTGTTTGGCGAGTTCATCGTCGGTCATCATCGGAGCTTGGTCGAGCGCTCTCTCGATGGGCCGTGCTTTCGGTGGCGCCTGCTTGCATTGAATCACGAGACCTTCTTTGTTGTCGCTCATTGCCTTGTCCTCTCCCTAAAGAATGAAATAACCTTCCTCGGTTCCGACGTTCACGAGATTGTCCGGCGACGTTCCGATGAACCCGAATTGCCGCTCTGCTGCAGTTGCGGCCGGAAAGTCAGGAAATGGCGATGGTGAGATGATCGCAAACTTCCTGCCGTTCGCTTCGAGCGCCTCGATGTTGACCGTCCCTTCCTCGTGATTGTAGACTCGCTGGACAACCTGCCACACTTTGTCCGCGTCTCTTATCGCCTGCGAACCGGAGCCCGTCAAGAAATCCGTGGAATCAATTACCACGAGATCTGCGACATCGAAGTCCGGAACGTCTTTCAAATCCAGTTTGAACTTGTAGATCCGAGCTCCGCGGCGGAATCGACTAACCGTCCGGCCGGCCACCGCAACCGCATCTTGGTCACGGAAAAGCCATCGAGCCAGAATCGATTTCGTTTTTGGGCCCGATAGCGACTCGACCGCCAGATCGACAACGCCCTGCGCCTTATTGTAATCCTCTCGATCCTTACCAGCCGTGCCAGGAATCTGGTCGAAGTAGACATACATCCGCGTTACTCGACTTTGCGCGTTCCCGGACATCGAGGCCGATCGCCGCAGGATCGACTCTTCGTCGGTGAACTTCGGGAGCGTGCTTCCCGGAAGATTGACGCGAAAGCTCAGACGAGTCCGGACCAGGCCCGTCTCGCTTACCCACAAATCAAGCAGGGTCTGCTCGCGTAGCTGCTTGATATGAGACGATAATTTCTCCGGCTCGATGATCGCGTTCAATCCCGCGCGCTTGACCTGAGAGCTTGGAATAAAATCCTGCTCGCGATCGAAGGTCGATTGATCCACGTCGGCGATTGCAATGTCTCCGCGGTTGACCAGATCTCGCAACGCCATAACCGGATGAACGCCTTGATCCTCGTTCTGCTGACGATAGACGCCGACCTCGATGATTGGATCCGAAGTGCTATGGACCGCGGCCGTCGTCTGGAAGGCGCCGCGGCCGGCGTCGATTCCTGCGTTCCCATCAGTGAAAACGTAATGGCCTCGCGTCGCTCCCGTATAGAGAGCAGATCCAAAGACTTCGACTGCGGCGAGATCGCCAGCGTCTCGGAGGATCCGGACCTTTACCAGCGCCGGTGCTATGCTTCCGATGTTCTGGATCTCGAATCGTTTCCACGAGTTCGTTACGGCGACTTGGATGGTTCCTTTCGTTCCAGCAGTGAACGGGAACGACTCGATCTCGATTGTGATTGTCCCGTCGGCCGGAAGCGATCGAAACCAAAGCGCAAACGTCCAAGGGAATGCATCCGACATTTGACGAGTCGAGTTCTGCTCGATCGCATCAGTGACGCTTGGCAAGACCAGCGTATCGGCTCGCGACAATCCACCGAACGGTCCGATGCCTGTATCTGTAACGACAGAAGCGCCGCCGATCAATGCCCAAGGTGCGGAGGACAGATCCTCGGACTTGTCGAGATCTGAATCCTGGACCACGAGCTCGTCGGTTGTCAGCCGACGTTCCTTGAAGATGATGTCTTCCGTCCCGATCCGAACCGTTGTCGGAGCGTAATCGCGAGATGGCAGCGCCTGCGGATCGGTAAACTCGCTTGCGTCGCCGACCGGGATCGTTGTACTGATCGCTGTAAGGTCACCAGCGAGGAGATTGGTGTCGCTGATCTGCGCCGGGATTTCTCGATCGTTCAGCGCAAGGTCATCCTTTGCGACGACTGTGATATTCCCGTTCGCCTGGAAGTTGTGGTCTTCCCACCGTCCCTTAAAGATCCGAACGAAATCAGAGAGAGCGAATCCTGGTTCGTCGAATCCGCGCAGGACCTCGATCTCTGTCCCGATTATGTCCGGCTGCGCTGCGATCAGCCGGCGGAAGAATCCGCCACCCGTGTTAATCAAGAACCGATCCGAAGGAAGGTCGGGAGCGTCTTCATCCTCATGAAACGTCAGAGACATTGACGCTCGTTCTGTCAAGGCTTGGTCCGGCTTGATTCGAGTCGGTCTTCCCTGATCCGATAATAGGTAGGGACGAACGTCGACGCCACTCAGTCGCTGCGTCATCGATCGCGCGCCCTTGGGCGAGAAAAAGAAAACGGTGTCCGGCGTCGGATCGTCAGAGTCTTCGACGAACTCGAAATACAAGAAGTTGATTTCTATCGCGGCCGTCAGCTGATAGCCCGCGATAGATCCGTTCCAATGCAGGCAGTCGCCGACCTGAATGTCTTTGATGAGTCGAGCCGTTGCGCCGGCGTCGCCAGAGAAATAAGAGAACTTCGTTTTGACACCATCGCCAACCGATACCTGCGTTCCGCCGACCTTGACCGTGATATAAGATCCGACCGCCGGCGTCGACTGAAGCGGGGCGATCCCTACTGGAGTCGCCGTCGCCGGATCCCCATCGATCGTCGTCGGGATCGCGGTCATCGCCTTGTTTTGTTTTGTCGGCGCTCCGAACCCTTCGCTCGACGCCGGTACGGTAGACCGCACCGTCATCTTGACGAGCTTGATCGGCGAGCGAGCAAAGCGCCTTGTAATGTCATCAACAAGAGTCATCTACTTTATCGCCTCATCATCTTGTCGCTCAAATTTTGGAGAGGAGTCCATTTGACATTGCGGATTCAATCCGCCTCATTACCGTCGCGTCAATTCGCCTGTTCGCCCGCACGTTCCGTTCTTGCCGTCGCGGGTCCACCTTGTACAGTGTGGCCAGATTTTCGCCTGGATCCTCATTGATAGACACCGGATCAATCGCTTTCAGTAATGCCATTGTCTGTTCATGATGAAATTGTAATACACCGCCGCTGTCTTTCACCACCACCCACGCCTGCGCCGGTTCGTAGTCGTGCGCCGGATGTACGCGCACGATTTCTCCGCTCTCGTCACGTTCCGTCCGCTCGGCACGTCGCCCCGTTTTCAACGCCGCCGGTATCCCGTTGATATGTCGGTCGTACATGTACATTAGTCCATCCACCCGTTGATTTCGTCGGTCACTGCCTGAGCTTCCGCTGCGCTCAGAGCGCGGTCGTAAATTCTTGGGTGTGCATAATTCCCCGGCACAACATTGCTGTTAGGTGATGTGGAACCAATGCTCATTAAAGTACTCACAGAAGTCATGAGGCCCTTTGTGCGGGTTGGTCCTTCCTTAACTCCATTCACATAGAGCTTTTGTTCTAGCGCCGTTCCGTCATGAGTGAGCACCAAGACATCCCTGCGTCCAGCCACTAGCGTTGTAGTAGAAATCAGGTCTAGGCTAGCACCGGCATCCTTGAGATTTACCGCCCACTTACCGTTATTAATATAGCAGTCAATCCAATGCGCGGCACGCCAACGGAACCACCGGCCAGCGTCGTTTGCGGTTCCGCTGAGATGCGGCGTGATTGCCATGGCGATAGTGCATGCTGTACCGCTGATATTTCCCGTCGCCGTGTAGCGAAGATAATCCGACGTGCGCGTGACGCTTGAAGCTGCCGTAGGGATGTAGCTAGACTCGACCGTCACCGAGTACTCAGCCTGATACCCACAGGCGTAAATGCTGCTGGCGTTGTCGCCCGTATAGGTTGGCGCGCCGCTGCCGTCGTGGGGGCCGCATTGAATGCTGGTTATCAAGCCGCTGTCACCCGAATTTCCGATCAAAACGCAGCGCCACCATCCATTCGGGTATTGGATCATATACGCATCCTGCACCGTATCCCCGTCGCCGTTCAATATGGTAGCCACGCCAGTTATGAGGTCGTAGGAGACTTCAGGGGTGTTGGCGGTCCAGGCTGCTGGCGGTCCGGTATCAGCAATACGGATCAGCCCAAAGGTCCGCGTATTCGCCTTCATGAACACGGAAAACGCGCAGTCGGTGTTTACCGCCGGAAGATTGGCGATAACGTCAGTTACGAGATGGAAGCCTGCCGTTCCATCCTCTACAATCTCATCTGCCGTCGTAGTCCCGTCTGGGGCGACTGCCTGATTGTCATTAACGGAGACGCGCGACTTGGCCCAATTACCAGCGCCCAGCGCCGCGCTTTGGATTGCAAGATTCGTCCGCCTCTCTTCTTGCCGATAGCCATCGGATTCGATTCGCGCAACATTTAGAATCGCGTCTTGCATCACACCATACGAATCAAAGTACGTTCCGTCCGCGTCCGCCTCTTCGGATTCAGGATCGATGTACGCCACCACACCGCCGTCATAGATAGACCGAGTATCGTTACGTAGCGAAGGAGTCCACAGCAATCCATCACGTAACGCAGGGGTATACGGGATCGGAAGCGCCAAGCACTTCCCGGCCGGAACGGACAGCATTTTACCTGTGGGAACGCTTAAGTACATTAGACTACCTTCGTTAATGTAACTTCGTATTTGTCCACGCCATCGGACCACACCAATTTCTTGTCCGCGCCGTCATCCTCGAACCAAAACCTACCACTTGCAAGAGTCGGGGCGCTAGTAGACTCCGGTAAATCTATGAAAGCCTTTCCCGCTTCTCCATCCGCCAAGCTGGGGATAGTCTCCACATCGGTGTTGTCCCCGTCCGTTGTTTTGCGGTACAGTTCCGCCCCATATGTAATGATGCTCCCCTTTAGAGCGAAGACAGCAGTCGTGGTCGGATCTGCGCCAACATTCACAAATCCTTTTGGGGCCGCAAGAACATTTGTGACTTCTACCCAAGCCGAACCGTTCCAGCGATGCATATTGGCCTCATCCGTGTCGCCACGCACCTTGGCCGGTTGCGGAACATCACTGCGTAGTGACTCGCCTTCACCAGCGACAAAGGTACTGAAACCAGCACGGAGAAGATCGCCACTAGCTGTTTCAATCACGCCATTCATTGCCGCCCCCTACAGGTGATCGGTATATCCGGCGATGGACAGTGACAACTTGTTGGCGTCAGTGCCGCCATCGTCAACCTTGTATTCCACCTTCTGCGATGAATCAACCGGACGCTCCACTTGGATTTTTGCCTTTTCCGTATTAGGGACAACGGCCCATCGCAATGACCAAATAGACGATCCGGTCGCACCATTGGGACGCAAGAAACAACTGTCCCCCTGCGCACCAGCGGTTCCATTCTCGAATTGTGTATGAAAGTTTCCCAGTCTGGAGGTTGACGGAATTAATGAAGAGCAATCCACGTCCTCGAAAGTCGTCGCAGTGCCACTAGAAAGAACTTGCGTGTTGCCAGCACTTTCATCATAAAATATTTTCCTATCGGATCCGGAACCGATCTGAATAAAGGAGATGATATTGCTGGAATTATTGTTCCGCACCCATCCGATCCTTCTGGATTTGTCATATCCTGATGGCAGGGTTGGTGCCGTTGCACTCAACGACAAAAGACCCGCTGTCGCATTGGCTTCGGTTGAGTCACCAATCAGATGAACGGCGTACCACGTATCAGCCGCCTCCGAATCAGCATCAAGGCCATTAGCCCCAGATGCGGAAAGATCGACATTCTGTGAGCTTCCCAATTCGATACACCATGTATCGTCTTTGTCTCGACATGCACCAATCGCAATCTGAATCGTTTCTGCGTCCACATAGGAAAGCCCTAGATCAGAAACCTGGCTCCTGAACATCCGTAGATCAGTAGGGAAGTCTGCCATTAGAGCCTCGCAATTTCCAGTGCCGCCGAAACGTTTGTCACAGGTGCCGCGGCAGTTGCAGGTAAAACGGTTGACATGGTTCCTGACCCAGAAACCTGAACCTTGAAATCCTGGCTGGTTACAGCGTTAAACGGGAAGGCTACAGTCACAAGATTCGAAACGTTATTGGTTGTAATCTCAAAGGACCGTGCCGACCCCGGAATCTCCACTCCATTAAATAGGAACCTGACTCCGAACGGGGCCGTCCCGCCTCCTGATTGCTCTGCGTGAAGTTGGAGTATGGCCCTGAACAGGGCCGTCTCCGGTGAGGTAAATAACGCCGTGCTGACGGCATGCGTCCATCCCGTTAAAAGAACGTTGGTATCAAATATCAAGTCTTCCCAAGTGTTGGCGATGGCAATGGCCTGGGCCGCCGTATGATAAGCAATGGCCTTGTCGCCGCTGCCAAGGGCAGCATCAATCCCCTCCAGATCACCTTCCAGATTTGCCGCTGATCCCGGTGTATAGTTCACCGGCGTCAGCTCCACCTCAACTTGTCTAGCTTGCTGATTTCCCATGCGTCACCTATGCGATGTGGTTGAAGTCGATTCGCATCGCCACGGTCAGTTGATAGCCCGCGATCGATCCCATCCAGTGTAGAGTATCGCCCGATGCGATGTCCGCGATCGCCTTGGCCGTGGTTCCACCGTCATTCGAGAAGTAACAGAACTTCGTTTTGACGCCGTCGCCAACCGATACCTGCGTCCCACCGACAACGACCTCGACATAGCTGTCCGAATCCGGAGTCGAGACGAGCACCGTAACCGTTGCCTGATCTTCATCCAGTGTCGTTACCGATGCCACCATATCTTTGTTGTCGAGTACTGGTGCCGGAATCGCCACGTTATTCTTCCTTCGGTCCTGTTACAGAGAAGTTGACGTCTCGCAATCCGGTCGCGACTTGGGTCGAGAGCGGACGGCTGATTCTACTCTGCGGATCCACGATCGCAAAGAATGCATCTTTCTCGAAGACGCCTGGATTTGCATCGGGATCCAGATCCGGATTCCAATGCCAGAGGAACCCCTTCAACTTTGACCCCTCGTTATCCCACCACTCCTTGAATTCACCGACGTCAGTTCCGTTGACGAAGCTCGCTGGTAGCAGCGGGATATTTATGGTTACGTTCCGATCGGAATACCGCTCGGTGGTTCCGAGGATCTGTCCCGTTTGCGATTGCGACCGGCGTGCGTTCAAAGACTCGGTGTTGGGATCGAACCCTCGCGGCACCCCCGCCGGAAAGACGACGGCTTTCCCGTATTGGAGTTCTCCCAAGGTCGCGATGAACGCGTTCGCTGGACGCTCGAGCCGGAGACGGAACGCGCGGTCGACGATCGGCGTCGAGAAAAAGCGCGCAATGATCTTATTGTCGGCGATGCTCCCGATCGGCAGACTCCCAGGAACGATCGAGAAGACCGTCGACCAGGCTGCCGCGTCCGCGGATCGCTCGAAGAATAGAGACGTAATCGGCCCGAGTCCATCCAGGGCCGGATCGAATAGGTCATGGCCGACGAGCATAAAGTAGTCGACTGTCTTCGTATTGCCGACGCCAGCGTCTGACTCGATCGTCAACGTCACATTCGACGACCCCATCTTGTACGGGCTCCAAGGACGATCGTTGTTCAGGTTTGAAAGAGGGAATGCGGCATCGGCCGCGACGCTCGGTGTCGTCGTCACGCTCGAGTCATCGAGCAGCGAATCAGATCCCAGGATCGGATTACCCACGCGAAGTCTCCAGGCTGAAGTCGACGCCGTCGCCTTGCGCCTCGCGGATAAGGTTACTCAGCTGCGAGGCGAGCTCCTGCTCATTACCGATAAAGCCAGCGACTGAAATGGTGATCTGCTGTCCACGATCCTGCTCGGCTTCTTGGGCTGGTACCACCAAGCCCGTTGGTTGACCGCCACCACCACCGCCAGCACCGCCGAGCCCTCCACCGCCGGCGCCGCCGCCGCCGCCGCCAGGTTGCGTCGCGCGGATCTTTTGGACCGTCGCAAATGTATTTGCGATGATTGCAGCCGATAAACCCGCAGCGACTCCGAACGGGATGGTCGGATCAGCAAACACCCGAATCGATGCCGCGAGACCATTTATAATCGTCTCAGCAATCCGCAGCCCTTTCGCAACTTCGAACCCCTTCTTGCCTTCTGTTTCGGCAAGATTTGCCAGCGCGCCGAACACAGCTCCTGCGACCGACAAATCCCTAGCAGCTGCTTGTCGTCTTGCTAGGCTATCCGCTCGAATACCTTCGGCAAGTACTTCGGAACTCGTTTTAGTTCCATCTCTAATAGCTGAAATCTGTCCATCAAAAGATGCTCGTGCTGCCTCTGGGAGCATCTCAAATGTTCGAATCAATTCCAGAAGAGCGTCAGTCTGCTGTTCAAATACAGCGAATTGCTCGGGCCCAATCGCCTCACTGGCAGTACGTGCTTTCTCAAACGCTACTTCAAAGTCTTGCCCAGCCTTGATCGCATTGGGTCCGATCGATGCCAACTGTTCTTGGATCTTTCCAAATCCTGTATCTCTTGGATCGAGACCGAATGCAAGGACCGCCGCGACTTCCGTTTTGAAAGCTTGTGCTGCTTTTTCCGCATCGGCTGTCGCCTGTCTTGTTGCCGCACTCACGTCTTTAGTCGCTTCCGCTTGTTGTTTCAGCGCTTCAGTGGCCCGATTGATATTGGCAATGATCGACGATGTCTCGTTATCCAGCGCATTGACCGCGGCGACGTTTTTATCGATCTCGATCTTGTTCGCACTGAGCGCGCCAGTCAATAGTTTTACGGTTTCCTCCTGCTCGCGATTGCTCTCAGCGAGTTTTTTCTGTACGCTCTCGAGCGCGGCCGTCTTGATTGGTAGATCCTCAAATCCCTCGGCGACGCCTCCGATCGATGTCGCTAATTGGGAAAACGTAACCGTGAGTTTCGCAGCCGCTTGTCCTGGCAATGCTCGCGCGATTCCCGCTGCTTGTTCCAAAAGAAGCTGCACCTGACCAAAAAGAAACGCGAAGATATTCCCGACAGTTCGGCGCATCGTATTGAATGTCAAGACGACGAGCTCGGCGGTCCCAAGCATAGCTGTCTGGATCGGCCCTAAGACTTTTTCGTTCACAAATAAGGCGACCTCCAAGAAGGCCCGCTTAACCAAGTTCCCCGCGATCTCCAATCCAATCCACGCGCGTCGGACTCCTTGAATGGCGCGGACCATGGCTTCGGCGGAAGGTATGAAATCGAGGAAGGCGTTCTTCGATGCCTCCCCTGCTTCTTGAGATGCCGACGAAAGCCCGCGGATCGCCAAACCAACGTTTTGTCCGAAGGTCGCGATTGCCTCAGCCGCGTTGATGAGCGTCGGCGCGAGTTGATCTCCGATCTCAATGACCGCGCCTTCGACCGCCGCCTTCATCCGAAGGATCGCACCAGTTAATCCCTGCATCTGCGCCGCGGCGACCTCAGCCGCACGACCGCCGGAGTTGCGGAGACCGTCTGCGAACTCGCGGAAGGCACCGGATCCCTGCTTGAGAACATTCGCAATCCCAGATGCCCGTCGACCGAAGACCGCCAGAATGTCTGAGGCATTGCCGGCGATCGGTTCGAGATCCTCGATGATGTCGGCGAATGGCCGCAAATTCCCTTCGGCCGTCTTGACCGTAACGCCGAGACGGTCGAGAACCGCCGCGCCTTCCTTCGACGGTTTGAGCAGCTGTGCAATCGCGCCTCGCAAAGTCGTGCCGGCCATGCTCGCCTGGATGCCGGCGTTCCCCAGGAACGCCAGAACCGTCGCGACTTCCTCAAACTCCAGACCGGCCGTCGTCGCGAGCGGTCCCGCGAATTTGAAGGCTTGTCCGAGTTGCGCGAGATCGGTATTCGATGATGTAAACGCCTGAGTGAGAACGTCGGTAGCCTTCGTCAGATCCTCGATCGGAAGCTGGAGACCAGTCAGGATATTGGTAACGATATCGGCCGACTGCCCGAGCTCCAGATTCGCCGCCGCGGCCAGAGTCAATGTATCCGGCAGCGCCTGCATAACCTCGTTCGCATCGAAGCCAGCCTTTGCGAGAAAGTTCATTCCTTCCGCTGCTTCGGCCGCGGAAAATTTCGTGGTTGCGCCGAGTTGCTTTGCCTGCTCAGTCAGGGCCTCAAATTCTGCCGTGGTCGCTTGCGTCAAAACGCGGACCGTGTTCATCTGCTTCTCAAAGCCACCGAAGGTATCGACGATCTTGCGAATCGCCAGACCAACGCCAAGGCCAAGTAGTGCATTGCGGAGATTGAAAACGCGAGAGATGGCGCCGCCAATGGCACCTTGGGCGAGACTAAATCCGCGAGAGAGACCGCGGCCGATGCTCCGGCCAAGGCCGCCGATCTTGCGCACTGCTGCGCCGAACCGCCGCACGACGGCCGTACCAGCATCGGTTACAATGATGCGAAATGGAAGATCCGGCATGGGTCACTTCTTTTTCGGCTTAACCGGCCGCAGCCGGTTTTCGGTCTCGTTCAGGATCTGAACCCGGTCGATGATCATCGGCCAGAGATCATCCGGAATCAATTTCAGCTGGACGATTGCCAAGACAGATTCCGGCCGGATGTATGCGTAGGTTTTGTCCTCCGCGTTGATTTGCATCGCCGATGCGCGCGCCGCTTGGTAGACCGCATAAACGAGAAGGTTATCCCCTTCGAGTTCAGGCGCCTTCTCAAAGACAGGACAAGTTCCGTCGGCCTCTTGTTCACCGAGGCATTCGATCTCTTCGCCGGCACGACAAAGCCGGCAGTGTTCGAGACGCGCCTGGTGCCACCACGCTAGGTGGTAGTCGGCCCACTCTCGGAGTTTCCCTCGTCGAGCTCCTCGACCGCATCGGCGGTGGTGGAGAGATTCTCGATGACTTCGTTCCAGAGCGCATTGAACGCCGGCCAGTTTTGGTCGAGCGCAATCGCGTTCTCTTCGGAGAACGGGAAGTCTTCTTCCCCCTCCTTGATGCCCCTCCATCCGACGATACATTCACAGATATAGAGTTCATTCAGCTTGGGAGCGTTGACAGTCTCGTCTTTGCGTCCTCGCTTGATCTTTGTCGTCGTACACTTCCGGATCAACTCGCTGCGTCGCTGCGGTTTGAGATTCCGAATCTGGACTTGAACGTCTGTGTCCGGGATCCCATACCATTTTGCATCGAGCTTTTTGTCCTTGAGAAAGTTGGAAATGTCCATGCCTTGTCCTCCCGTGGTGAGTCGGGTCCGAAAAAGAAAACAGTCGCCGCCGGATTATGTAAAGACGAGGGTGAGCTCGTCGTCTCCGTCGTCGCTGTTGCCAATCAGTGCCAGGTCGAGCGACTCGATTCGGACCGAATCGCGATCGCCTTCGCCGATGCTGGTGATCTGTACGTTCGGCGCGGTCACCGTCACGATATTTCCGGCCGAGCCCGTCAACGCATAGGAGATCGCCGCAAGAACTTCGTCCGTCCAGTCGGCGAAGAAGTTGTCTGTCGCTGTCGCGACTTGTTCCGGATCCGCCGATCCCACCGGCTTGCGGGCGACGTAGAGCGCTTCCGAATTGCCCGTCGGTTCGTTCACGTCGTTCCGCATGACAATTTCGTTCGCCATGTCGAGTTCGAGGTTTTGGATCTTGTGAGTGCCGACGCCAAGTATCGAGACCGCTGCATTCAGGAACGACAACGGCAGCGGACCAATCGACGGCACCGCGAAGAAGGCCGCGATGTCATCCGGTTCGACATACTTCCCGGTGAAGACAAAGTTCGCGAGAACCGGCTGTCCCTTGACGGCTGTGAAACTGACGGTACCGCGCGCGCCAAGGAGTCGCTTCCGTTTGACGGTGCCGGCGCCCGAGTCGACGCTCCCTTCGAGCACTTCGATTGTCAACGACGGGATGTCTTCGGACACCGGCGCATAAGTTACTGATATCCCGCCCACGATGACTTCGCTGAACCCGCAGGCCTGGAGTAAGACCGATAAATTCGGTGGCGCCGTACCGGCGACCCCGGATCCTTTCAGTTCGGTCGAGAATGTAACCTGCGCGGATTGCTCGCCGGCCTTCTGCTGGATCTGCGAGAAGGATGGCTGCGTAACTTCGCGCTCGTTCATCTCGACCGTCGGCGCCCACTCGGGCGGTCCGAAAACCGGATGGATTACGTCGGCTGCAGCGACCACCGCATCGACGCCAGACGTCACTTCGACTTTTGCCAGCAACTGCTGACGACGAGGAATAAATGGGGGCATGGTTATTGACCTCCGCTATCACCGCCGTCAGACGTTTCGGCGGAAGGTTTGGGTTTGGCCGGCGACTTCGACGCCGCGCCCGGTTCGTTCTTCTTCAAGCTGCCGTCGGGCTGGACCGTATACGATCCACCCTTCCGGGGATTGGGAACTTCTTGTTTCTCGTCGGCTGGCTTCTTGGCCATGGTCGTTACCCTCCGGTTCGCTCGACGGCGAGGAAGTTAATTTGAACAGCGTGACAGAGCACGCTCGCAAACATTTCGTGTCCTATGCTCGGGACTTGTGGCTGTGACGGAATCAGCGTCGTCTGGCCGAGCGTATTGTTTGCTCGGAACGCAACAACAATCGCGTCGATCAGATCTTGAAAGGTCTTCTCGCTTTCGTCTTTGTCGTTGACCGAGAAGTGGCCGATGATCGCAATCTGATGCGCATCCCGAAAACACCCCTCCACCGCACCCTGCCCTTGTGGAGATTCGAGCTCTTCCTCGAGCGTCAGTCGCGTGATCTCCCACACATTGACACGGCCATCCGCGACCGCGTCCCGCTTGAAATTCTCCCAATGAGTCAGGAGCCGCATGAAATCGTAGACTTGGCCGATCCCGTCGACCGCTTCCAGCGTCGTCTTGACTTCGTCTCTGAATGTTGCAAATCCCATTCATCGGCCCTGCTCAAAACGGCGCTGGATGCGCGGACCCATTCTCTGAATGATCCGAGTGATCGCCGGCGTCAGCTTGCGATATGCCCTCGAGAAGATCTTCTTCTCTCGACCAGGCCGCGGAAAACCGCGACGACTGATCGCACTACTGATCTTGAACGCGATCTTTCGGACATCTTCCGGATTGTCGACGTCGGCCGGCCGGCGTTCGCCATTCTCAATGACGAACGGATCCGTCAGCCCTGGAAGAGCTCGGCGGATCCAAGTTCCAAGAGCCGGTTCCCCTGTATCACTGACTGGCGGAAAATGAGGTTGTGCGCCGTCCTCTAAGACAAGAGCTTCAAGACCACCAGCGCCCGTCGACCGTGTATCGCCGATGACTCTCTTCCCTTCTGCTCGAGCCGGCGTGATTTGCCAAGATCTGCGTAGGGTGTTCGTCCCACCGAATGGAGAAACTGCAATCATTGCCGGCCTGACGATGGTATTCGCCTCATTGATTGCTTGTATTGCTTCTTCCTGAAAAATCCGACGAGTCACCGCAGGATCGAGAGCGCGCGGCAACGGACCAAGAGTGATTTTGATTTCCATAACCATCAGCGCCACCGCCTCGGACGGAACAACATATCGCCGAACTGCGGATGAACCATATCGAACTCACCCAAGACCTGCGCCGGTTTTGTCGTGCCTTCACCCAATCCAATTATTTCCTTGTACCGGCGATCGGATCTCTCGGCCGAGAACAAGAAGCTCTGCGTCTTGCCGGCGTAATCGACCGCGTCGGCCGCGATCGTCGAGTCCGTCGTCTGGCCGAACCTGGCTGCGAGAGAGCGGAACACCTCCGCGCTCGCAAAGTAGACTACACCCAAGAACTGATTCGGGTCAAGGGTCGAGGTCGTATCGTTGACGGTATGGGGCCCCAGGGTTGTTACGCGAATCAGGTCGGCGATCTTCACGCTTAAGGTCTTAAACCGCAATCGCATCTGCTGCCCAGCCGGTTTCGTCGGGTCCTCATACAGGAACCATTCATCGTTCCGAGCGCGAAATAAAGGCGGATTTTCTCCCGCCGGCGCCTCGACGTCTCGGACATCGTCATATCCTCGTTGGAATGTCGCGGGGAGCGCATAGTCGCCACCACCGTCGCCAACGATATCGAAAACAGTGCGGAAGGCTGAGTCTTTATCGACCTGCAGAAGAGCGGTATCGATATGCTCGGAGAACTCGAGGGGAGTCTCGAACGGCGTATCGTCCTGGACTCGTGCGCGGACCCGCGTCAGAATTTTATCGAGCGTAAACGCCACTGCAGACCCTTAGTTTGAAGGTTCCTTCGCGACCATCACGACCTCGAACTCGACTGCGTTCGCCGCAACCGATCCGATCACTGAAACACGTTTCCCGAGAGGCGTGTCGCCTCGTGTGAAAGCGAGAGGCGTCGGGATCCCGACCGCTGCAACCGCAGCGAAGGTCCCGATGATGTGCCAATCGAGCGGATCCGCGATGTCCGGATTTTCGAGATACGAGGTTCGGACGTTGACCGTGACCGTACCGGCGGCGCCAACATCAAAGACATTCAGCCAAGCTTCAAGATCTTCGGTCGCGGCGATGTCGCGAACCGCTGTTCCCTCAAAGGCTCCGACGCCTAGGCTCTCTTTATCTTTGAGGGTGTCTACCCTGACTGAAGTCTGCATCGGTTTTGATCTCCGCGGTTGACTCGCTCAAAAGAAAACGCCGAGCCGGGGAAAAGCCCGGCCCGGCGTTTCGGGAATCAAGGTTTCGGCTCACGCCCTTAGACGTATTCGAGCTCCAGGTACAGGACGCCTTCCGGCAACGCCAGGCCCCCACCCGTGACCGTCTTCGCCAAGGTCAACACCTCGTCGATGTCGACTTCCAGATCGGCCTCGGTCGTCGAGACCGGAAGATCGTTGGAGACGAACTGCGACATGTCCGTACCCGTGTCGAATTCCTTCGCCGGTACCGGGACCACGGCGCCGGCACCGTCCAACGCCCGGTTGTTGACCGCCAACAAAAAGTTGTTGGTGTCGTCGCCGGTCACATCGTCTTCCGGGACGAACTTGGCTTCGCGAACCTTGACCTTGTGGCCGAGGTTGTTCTGCCAGACCGGTTGCTCTTCGGCGCCGGCCCCCGTCAGGATGATGCGGGATGACACCGGGACGCGGCCGTGCTGCGTCGCCGGCTGCGGATTCGGTTTTGTGGCTGCCATCGGAGATTCTCCTGTCGCTTATTTTTCGTATCCGGCCGAGCCGGGTCAGTTCAACTCTTGAGCGGTTCCGTTTACGGTCCCGCAACCAAGGATGCCTGGATCCAACGATGGTCGGCGACCTGAACGCCGACACCCAAGCGGACCTTGAAGGTCAGTTCGTCTGCGGTGAACGCCGCGCCCGACGTCGGAGTATCGACCGGCGACTGGACGAAGATGTCCGGACGGTCGCGCCCGCCCAAAAATCCGACGACGATCGTCTCGCCGCCATCGCGGTTGTTGGTCGAGACGTAAAAGCGGTTGATCGTCGGGGTCGTCACGCCCAAGCCCAGCGTCTCGAAAGTTTTCACATTCTTGACGTTGACGAACGAACGAGTGGTGGCGTCGTCGGCCGCAACCTGTTTCGCGTTCGACTCGGTGATCTCATTCGACTCCTTGGCCAGATCCGGGCTGACGATCAGCCAGGACGGGCGCAGGCCGAGCCGCTTTGCGCTGTCCTGCTCAGTCTGCTTTTTGAGTTGTTCCATCAGCGTCGACACATTGTCGTAGCTGATCGCGCCGGCACCGGCCAGAATGTTGTTGTGCGCGGCCGAGAACAAGGCGTTCCCGTCCGCCATGACCGGGTTCGACTCAATCTCGTTCCAAACGAGTTCGTGGACCGTACGAACGGATGCGCTGCCGAGCTTGCGCGGGATCGAGCGGACGACGCCGACCTTGTCCGCGAGCATGTCTTCCCAGGTCAGCTTGACCAAACCGCCGCGCTTCTCCGGCGTCAGCTGCTCGTTTTCTTCCGTCGGGCTGACTCCGCCGTCGAGCTCTTGATACGGCGCTTGCTCGTTGACCACGGGCAGGGTTCCGATCCCGCCGATCCGGATCAGGTTCTGCGAGTTGGTCAGATCCGAGAGATTTTCGATGGTGCTGACGATGTCGCGCCAGTCGTTCCGCGGGTCTTCGCTGTATTCCTTCTGCATCCGACGGAACAGGGAATCGCCGAACGATACCGGGAAGTCGGACGTCACGATCGCTTCACGAAGGAAGTGCTGGCTCTCGCGGAACCGATCCCATCGGCCACGAACGATCTCCAGATGCTTGTCCATCTGCGTGATGGGATCTCTGGGAAACGCCGTCCCCAGCGCTTCCATGATCCGGTATGCGAGGATTTCGGGATCGCACCACGCGCCGGTGATGTGGCCCCACGCCTGGCGAACGGAGCGGAACGGCTGAACGCCTTCGATCATGCGGCCGTCGCCCTGGAAAAAACCGTCCCAGGCATGGCCGTACTTCTTCATCTCGTCGTCACCGACGCCGAGCTTCGAGGTGTCCTGGTGCGCGTCGGCCAATCCGGAGGCCGGAGGCAGCGCCGCTGCACCGCTCGCTGCGGCTGCGGCTGCCGGCGCCGTTTCCTTGAACGAGGCGACGTAATCGACCTCGGACTTGATGACCGCGTCGATCGCGTCGTCGGCGAGACCTTCATCGCCGCCGGCCTTCGCCACCAACTGCTCGCGCAGACGGGCGACGGCCAATTCGGGGAGACCGCTTTCCTTCAGCTTCGCGTCGATGCGGACGGTCGTTTCCGACACACGCATATCCTTTTCGCGCGTCGCGAGCTCGTCTTCGCGCTCTTTCAGCTTCGCGTCGAGGTCGGCCTGTTCTTTGGCCTTCGCTTCGATCTGATCGGCCGTCATGGTTTCGTCGCTCATCTTTGACTCCTTGGCGGGCCCTGCGGGGGCGGTCTGTTTCTTGAATGGAAATGAAACTGAGCTCATTCGTTGAGCTCTCTCGTCGCCCCCTTCGGGCACCGGATTTTCGACGAACTGCTGCAGCAGCTTGACTGCCTCGTCGACCTTGCCGTCCTTTATCATCTGGATGGCGGTCGCCATTGTCTTTATGCCGCGCGAAACTTCTGCGAGGCGATTGATTTCGTCTTCCTTGACGTCGTCTTTCAGAATTTCCTCGGCCCGATCATGCACCGATTCCATGATGCGAAGCGCGTAATCCTGGAGGTCGGCGCCGGCGCTAGGTTTGGCAAATCCTTCAAACCACTGCGGCCGGCTTTCCTGCAGAATCGTGACCAGGCCCTTCCAGTCTGCTTCACCGTTGAAGCTCGCGACCAGGCGCATGAGTTCGCCACCCGCTGCTGGATTGGTGACGACGTCGGTCGACTCGACCTTCGTGATCGTTTCGACCTTGCGGACTTGTTGTCCGCCAATGACTGCAGCGCGGGCTTGCCCACGAGCGTCGATCGAAAATCCGAGAAGGTCGCGTTTGCCCCTTTTCCAGGCGTCGACCAGGTTATCGCGCAGCCACTTCGCACCTTCGAGGATGCGGAAGCGCGCCATGATTCCTTTGGCCTTGGATCCGTCGGCCTTCGTGAACTCGGTGAACCGAGCATTCTCAAACCAGCCGACGACGTTTCCGGCGAGGCCCTGCGGCATTGCGCGAACGATATCTTCCGGGAGATGATCGAGCTTTTCGCCGAAGCGATAGAGGCAGGCCTTCACGCCCTCGAATAGAGGTACGGATTTCTGAAGGGTCTCTTCGGAATAGTACGTTCCGTTTTTGGAAAGTCCCGCCTCGATGAGGACAACATCCCATTCCGATCCCTCGGAGTGGGCCTCTTGCAAGACGGTCGTCAGACTTTCGTGGAATGCGGACACGGGTTCCATGAACGACGTGTATAACCAGCGGGCAGATATATCGTCAAGACAGCAGCGGAAAGTTGTGAAACGGCGTTTCCGATTTCTGGCCGGCGTAAATTTCAGTCAGAATCATTCGGCGACAGCGAAGACGAACAGATACAGCAAAAAAGCGCGGCCGAGATTTACGGAATCTCGGCGCGCGCTTTTTCTGTGCCTTGTATCACCCCTCGGCATTCATCGAGGCCGCGGTCCAGAAGACTAAGCCTAGGTATTTTTCTCGTCCCATCGCTTTGGCGAGATGGAAGACGCAGTTCGGATTCGACGTCACAATCTCTCTAGAATGCGCCTCACGGCCTCTGAGCGCTTCATCCCGTGATCCTTGGCGTAGGTGTCTAAAGTGTCCAGGTGCGTCTTGTCGAGCGTCACAGAAACCTTTACGCGGTTGTCCATGAGTTTCGGGCGGCCGGTTGCGTTTTTGCGAGGGCCGCCGTGGGCGAAGATGCCCACCAGTTTGTTGCTCTTTTTCATGATTCATCCTCAAGTATTTTAACTTCATCGCCTTTTGCCGGTCCTTCGTCTAGACAGCCGATCCCGACCCATCTCATACGCCTGCCGCCTATGTTGACCACTTCGGGGATCTTGCTGCTGTTGCAGATGCACAGCCGCTGGAACTTCTTCCACGTCATTGTCTTGGTTTTCATCTAATCTCCGATCTTATTGTAAACATGCTTCATGTCCATCCCTGCGTACTCAAATCCCCTCGACTCCAAGTATTCACGCGCACTATCGAAATCATTGAACTTTTTATCGAGGACGTGATAGTGGTCTCCGGGGACAAACTTCCCGATTCGCACATGATCCGCCTTCAGATTTAACAGGATGAATTTCTTGATCGCATCTGCCTGTCCGCGCATAAACCATAACCGCAAGGCTAATATGCAATTGCGATAGTCTAAACTGCTATACCTAGACTCAACGCCAGACATGATCTCTCCGATTGCCTTTTCAGATGCTCGCAAGCGATAGCCGAGCAGATCATCGGGATCATTCACCGATGACCACATTCCGAGAGAAATCCAAGATAACGCCTCGTCTCTTTTCATTGCCCCGCCCTCCACCGCGCCCCGTATGGGGACTTGGTCGTCCTATCTGCAAGGTCCGTTGTTGCCAAAGTCGAAGGCGTTGGAGTGAAACGCATTTTCGCGCTCTGCTCTATGGTCTATAACCGCGACCGCAACCGTAAAGGCTTGGCTGTATTTGTTGTACTTTTCACCCTTGGCCGTTGCGGCGTCCTCGTTTTTGGCTGCGACCCGCATCGTCCATCCATCCGCGTACTTTACTTCGTAGGTCTTCATGGCTCCGGTTCCTTCGTTAGTGGTGGTGTGGGTCGCGTCTCTCATGTAAGTAATATCGCACATAACCAAGAGATACGCAAGCAGTTTAATCGGAAATAATCAAGTATCGGCGAACCCGTGTGACACTATGGGATTACGGGTATGGGAATATTGCTTATTCGAGGCCTGTTTACTATGTCACGATAATCGGATCGCTGCAGAAATCGAGCTAGCTCGATATTTCTGCTGCTTGAGGCTGTTTACGAAACACCAGGCCCGCGGATTTATCGCGCTCCGTCGCCTTCGCAAGATGGAAAACACGGTCCGGATTCGAGAGCGCCATTTCCCCAACAAGCACCTTCAGATCGTCGGAAGGAAGGCTGGGCAAATGTAAAAATCTGGCGTGTCGATTCCCGCCCTCGATCGCCACCGCCCATTGATCGTCCTCGACCGGAGTGGCCTCGCGCAGATCGGTCGTGCGTAAATTCGCGACGAGCCCGCGGCTGTTCGTAAACAGATCGCCGACAAGGGATCCCCGCAGCTGGACGGCGCCGTTGCGCTCGGCCTGCCGGCGAGGCCCCACCGTCAACGAGAAATCGCCAGAGCAAATAGAGATGGCCATCTCCGGATTTGCCTCGCACAAATCCCGTGCAAGATCGCGCGCGCTGTCGAGCGAGACCTCGCGCATCGTGAACGCGACTTCGGCACCGGCGCAATTGCCGATGAACCGAACGCCCGCCTCCTGGAACTCCCCGTCTTCACCGAGCGCCTTCGTTACTTCCTCCCGCGGGAAGGGCAAGTTTTCATCGAACCAGGCGACCTCCTTCTCGAAGTCTTCAGCCGTTGATTCGCGGCGCTCGTCGTTCTCGAATTCATAGAACACCTGAACGATTCGCGTCTCCGGATCCAGATGGGCGGCCTCGTGCTGCTTCGCGTTCGCGCCGGCGGAATGCATCGCCCAAAGGCCGTGCATATCCCAGTCGCCTTGTTCGGTCTGCCGCGCCTCTCCGAACGTCCCGTCTTCCTGGAGCTCCGCGACCCACGTCGCCTTGTGGCCTTCGAGCCATTGGTGCTTCGGGAAATGTGCGGCGACAACTTTCCGATACCACTCCCAGAGCGCCGGCACCTTTTCGCGGTTCGCGAGGATATGAACGTGCGCGCCTTCGTCGGTCGGATCCCCGAGGTGGAAGCCGTCGATCGGATCGCCGTCGCGGTGGCGATGGGCACCGCTTCCAGGGGAGCGCTCGTGTGCATGCCCGCCGGAGTTTGGAGGCGACCCCAGATGCGTGTGGATTCCGTTCGGCGGATGCGGATGCTCATGCAATCCGGACGGCGCGATCTGCTGGCCGGTCCGTTCCGACGCCTGCTCGCGGAATCGATAGGCGCCAGACGTGCGCAACGGGAAATTGGAGATCAGGAGCTCGCTGTCCTTGTGTGACGTTTTCATGTCCATTGTTCGTCGGACTGAAACCGTCTTGATATCGTATTTCGCGAACGTTTCGCGAACCGATTTGGTATCCGGGAGTGAGAGGATCCACTTCCCCTTGAGGTCATCGACAGCTGCGCGGATGTCTGCATTCGTCAGCGATGTTTTCAAGTGCGCTTGTTGGTCATGGTACGGCGGATCAAGATAGAAAAACGTTGATGGCCCGTCATGCTCTTGGATGACTTTCCGAAAATCGACGCCAGAAACCGCGACGCCCTTGAGGCGCTCGCGGATTTTCCCAAGTCGGTTGATTTTGTGCGTTAACGTAATTCGGCATCCGTCATCCTTCCCTTGTCTTGGGTCTCTTCCGGATCCGCCGAACGAAAACGCATTCAGATACATGAACCGATGGAAGGTCGAAACGTCGCCACTCGGCTTGCTATCACGAAGACGAAAGAAACGATCGCGCGAGAATTCTGTCGGCGCCTTCCCAAGCTCTGCAATCTGCGCCTCGGTTACGGATTGAACAAATCGATACGCCTGCGAGACGCCTTGATGCATATCGTTGATGACTTCTTTATCCGAAGACCTCTTCCCGAAGAAGATGGCGCCGCCACCCACGAACGGCTCGACGTATTTCGTATGCTCTGGGATAAAGCCAATGATCGTCGAGGCCAGGAACCGCTTCCCGCCAGGCGATCCGAACATCGGACGGATCCCTTCATGGAGCGCCTCGTCATCTTCGGCGGATTCGGTCACGAAGATCGTATCGTCGGATTCGAGCATCCGAAATAACCGCTCTTCCGGGATCTTAAAATATGTGGCAAATCCTTTCACGCATTTATCGTCAGGCCGGTTGACCTCTCCATTTAGAACCGCGCTGACCGTTGATGGCGACATCCCGGATGCTCTCGCAATCTCGGCGAAAGTCAAACCAGCCTTATCCGCGAGTCCCTTCAGAAAGGCTCCAAACTCCACGCCGGATTCGCTCTGCCGATCGCGTGAACCCTTCAAGGCCGCGGCTGCAGAATCGGTATAACAGCGCGAACCACCGTCTGGCGCATCCATCTTGTTCGGATGGCTGACCGGACAGGTCCCGTCTTCCGGTACCGGCTCCCAATGGGTGCCACGGATATGGAATGCCTCGCGCAGGCGATCGCGGTTGAGATCAACATCCCCGCCAAAGCGCCGCCCTGGTGGTGGCGACTTTAACGTGACCGGCTTCGGAAATTTATCGAGCAGGGAAAGCTTCAAGACAAAGAGTTCCGATCCAGCCTTCTCACCACCTTCTCCGAAATCGACTCGTGACTCTTCGTCGATCGCAGCGACACGACGGCCAAGCGCCTCGAGGCTTTCAATCGTTCCTTCCTCTTGCTCGAATTGAACGACGGCGAAAGCCTGTACCGGATCGTCATCTCCTTTCTTTTTGTTGACAAGCAGGAACGGGGTTCCCTCGAGACTCTTCCGTGTGACTCTCGTTACGAGCAGCGCTTGCTTGTCGTCGGCCAGGCGCCCGAGCAGGAACTCGGGATCATTGACCTTGAGTGCGCGCGCCTTGATGTTGCCGTCTTGCTCGCGCGCGAACTGCTCACGTAAACGAATTAAGGCCGATTCGTAACTGGCATCGTCGAGATCTGGATAATCAGTCACAGCGGTAGCTCCATCATAGGGTTAGGATTCGAGATCCCTACTTCTTCGGGATCTTGATCTTCCGTTGATTGTCGTCGCCCACGTGCTCGAACTTGAGCTTGTACATGTGGTGCGTATCGGTTTCCCACTCAGCGTCACAGTGGTCGGCCGGCGGAGCGCCTGCAGGACGGCCGTCGTCTTTTTTGCTGGCCTTCTTGCTCGCTTTCTTCACGGGCGCCTTCTTCTTCGTGCTCTTCTTCTTCGCCATCCGACTTCTCCTTACGCTTGAACCAGTTCGACCGCCCGAGCCTGCTCGTCCTCGAGGCCGGGCACAACTTCGATGACTAAGCACGTGCAATTGTGGCACAAAACTCCGGACGCGAAATATGTATGGTCATCCGCGACACCCAGGTTGTAGACCGTACCACAAAATTTCTCTTCACTTATTCCCATAACTCTATTACCATGCATACGTGCCTTGTCCTTGAGGGAGTCCTTATGCCCCGCATCCAGAAAATCTGTAAAGCCTGCGCGTGCGAATTTCTCGTTTATCCCTATCGAGCCGGTGAGGCGCTCTACTGTTCGCGACGATGCAGGGGGAACCACCGCATCCTTTTGATCGTCGAGGAATGTCAGGTTAAAGTCGGGGATCTTAGGAAGTGGTTGCGAGAGAATTACGTCGTTAAAGAAAGGCGCACCGCTGACTTGGCGAACGAACTTGGAGTCAACGCTACACGAACCTTCCCTAAACTTCTTGGGCTCTTTGATATCCCCTTGAGATCCCGGACCGACATGACTCGAATGCAATGGAAGGGAAACCCCGAGCGCCGGTCGAAGGCAAGAACCAGATTCAACTCCTCGGTTTCCGATCATCGAGGACGATATGGTAATGGCAAGTCCGCTCCGCCTTGTGAATTGATTTGCCATGCTTGGCTTTCTCGTCTTGGCGTTGACTTCATCAGTCAACATAAAATCATTCGAGATCGCAAGGCCTTCCCGACTCGCTCCGGAGCCGGAAACTGGCACGTTGATATTTTCCTGCCGCTCTTCAATGCTGGAATCGAGTGTTACGGAAACAAGAGCGCCCTCTCTGCATTGCGACATTTCGCGATGACCGATAGAGGATTTCTGATGTTCTACATCCCCAACCGCATTTTCCTGCGTGACCAATTCACGGAAATCGACAAGCTCATCTCCAGCCTGAAGACTCTTCGCCGAAACCCATCCCTTCCGTTTGATAAAAAACTGATGAAGTGGAGTTACCCGAATCGACTCTCGGCCCGCGAAGTGGATGACGGAAAGTTTCTGGTCGAAAAAGTTACGGTGAAGCTCTCGGACCGGCTTGTATCGTCCCTTGTCCGTGAGAACCCGCGCACCAAAGGGAACCGTCTCTATCGACTTCCATCCCTGATCCGTTAACACCTTTGTCCCCGCAGGAAAGCAATTGACGACGTTGCCAGCGCTCGCGGAAGGATCCAAAGGAAACAGCATGTTGTCTACCTTGATCCGTCCGCGCCGTTGATAGGTCGCCACCTTTGCAACCTTCTTTCCGCCGCCGGCCGCCGTCCTTGTCAAAAATTCCGCCGGTCCTGTCCGCGAATAATCGGTGACCCTGAATCGTTGGTCGATGAGAATCGGACCGATCGATCCACCGGGAGCGTATGCCGCCTCGGCTTCTCGATGGCCGCGACGTTTTCGCAACGTCGTTATCCATCGCTTTCGGATTCCAGGGACCGAACTGGTGAGTTGCTCGGCTGCAGCTTGCTGGGCGCTCGAATAGATGCGTCCCAATTCGGTGCGGACGATCGCTTCGCCCTGCGCTGCAAATCTTATTCGTTCGCCGGCGCCGCCGGTTTCCAATATATCGATGACCCTTCGGATCGCACCGCTCGACGGTTGCAAGCCAATCGCGGAGGTCCTGATCTGAAAGAGAATATCGTCCACGAGCCGAGTTCCGAAATCGGCGAAGACTCCACTTGTCGCGGCGCTCGATGCGGCGAGCAGCTCCGGCGTTACTGTCGGGAAGGCGAGATTGAGACCGACGGCATTCAGTGCGTTTGTTGTTACCCGACCACCAAGCGTGAATGCGCTTGTCAACGCCTGGTTCATCTCGACCGATGCACCGCGAACAAGGACGTCGATCGAGTTCTGCACGTCAGATGCGATCTGCGGAAGAAGTCGATCGACAAATGGATCGGTTGGCAAGACGAAGGTCGCCAAGCGATCACCGATCTCGTCCGATACATCACGCAACAGGCGCGCGATCTGTTCGGTGCCGGCAACAGTCAGGCCGTTTAATTGTCGGCGGGCTTCAGCGTATTGCCGAGCATATTGCTCAACTTGTCGCTGAGTCTGTTCCCGCAGAGCGGTCTTCATCGCGTCTCTCGCTTACTGGATCCACCAGCGTACATAGAATCGGAACGAGCTTCGGAATTTTGATCTTCATGTTCAATTCTTTAGGCTTCGGCGGATTCTTAATTACCCAGATCTCCGGCTTCAGTTTTCCCCTTAGAAATGGATTATCCATCGGTTAAATCGCCCCCCTTGTCTGTCTCGCCCTTTGCCATCTTGTCTTTCATTTCCTGCCAAATCGCGCCCATCGCGCCCGCCACTCGTTTGAGTTCCGGCGGAAGGGATTCTTCAAGCATCCCTTCGAGGTCGTCCACGTCCGGCAGCCGTGTGATTTGTTCGAGCACGGTACGGAAAATGATCCGCGCCTCATCGGCCGCGACCCACTGCTTCGCGATCGCGATGTCGAGCGCCGCCGTCAGCGGAACCAGCGCAGTCGTAACCGACGTGAGATCCCGCAAGAAGACTTGAGCCATGTCGATCTCGAAGACTTCGCTCGCGTCCTTGTCGAGTTTGCCTGCGGCCTTTGCGGATTGGATCTGGAAATCGAAGATCTTCGTGAGTAGGCGCCGCCAGAAGTTTTGGCGAGACTGGATCATCTTCGCGACCGGTAGCGAGAGTTCGCTCGCCGAGGCCCGCGTCAGATCCTCGGCGTCGCCGAAGAACAATCCGGCCAGGCGCAGGGCGGACTGGATCTCGCGCAGGATCAGCTTCGCGACCTTGTCGGAATCTGTCGCCGCGAGATTCGGAACCTGGACCTTGATCGACATCCCTTCGTTGTGGCCGATGACACCGCCCGATCGAAGCGATCGAGTGAAGTCGGCGACCTTCGCCCGGATCTCCGTTTCCTTCGCGCCTTTGTATTCGATATCCCAGACGAGCTCGTTCGTAATCTCCGCGCGTTCCATGACAGCAAAGAGAAACGTGTCGAGACCTTCGAGCCAATCGATCGCCGAAAGCATGTCGGGGGATCCGCGCGTCGCGCCTGAGAGTCGGTTGACCGCAAAGTAAAACGCAAGGCCGGCCGTATTTTCATGGTCATCGACCAAGCTACCGTCTTCGGTGATGCGGACGAGTGTGTAGACTTTGCCGCGCTCGCGATTCGCGTCTTCCGGATCTTTCTCTCCACTGCCGTCGGGCAGCGAGGTCCGGACATGGGTCAGGGTTTCAGCGTCTTCCTTGTCTCGTTTCAGCGCGACGATTTGGAAAGGTGAAATACTGGAGACGCGGACCATTCCGGATTCGTCGCTGACGAAAACCGGATATAGCTGCTCGCCAAATAGAGACATCGAACGAATGCGCTCTTGCATCTTGTCCGGCCACTCGTTGAGCTTCCAGTGCAAATCAAGGAGCTTCTGAACTTCGTCATCTTGCGCTTTGAATCGGATGCTATCGCCAAGAACGAAATCGGTTATAAGTTCGGTCGCGCAATACGCGCGCGCGTTTTTACGCCAGAGGAAAACGGCAAGCCGCTGCGCCTTTTCAAGAAATCCCGGCGGAAGATCCAGCGCACCGGACTGTTCGAGGTTTCGGAAGTGGCGATCATCAAACTCGGTGCCAGCATCCGGATTTGGGAACGGGGCCCCAAGGAGAACATTCTCCATGAACCGTTGACGCCTTGGGCGAGGAATAACCGCCATGTATGGATCCAACTCCCCTTCGTGCTGGCCATGGTCGGCGTTTGGATCGACCGGCTCTTTTCCGAGAACGTCCTTCTCGCCAAGCTCGGTGGTCCCATTCGGTTCGCTGGTTTCATCGCTCATCGATCAACTCCAAAGTCCGCGTTTGGATCCATCACCGAATATCGATCTTGGCCGACCGCGACCTCCATCGGCCCGCGGCGGTCGAGTGAACCGCGAAAATTTGCGCCCCATCGCGCGCATGTCAGCCTCTTCGGTAGGCTGCCGCGCGAGCTCTGCCATCTCTTGCCGCGTCAAAATAACCTGGCCGACGGTTCCCGCGGAGGCCATCCCTCGAACCCGTCCCCATTGCGCAAGGGCCAAGGCAATAACCAGGTCATCATGCAGGCCTTTCGGAGCACCATAAGAGATTCGACCACCTGGTGTCAATTTTGCTTCATAAGAAAATAGCTCGGCGATCAGCGCGTCTTCTACGGTCGTGGCCCAGTTCGCCTTGGGACTGACCAGTTCAATTGACGACTGCTCGAACGCCATCTGGAGCGCTTCGACCAAATCGTTTTTGACGTCCGGCGAATGCATCGTCACGCCGTGGAGCTCGAAATCCTCGCCGCGCAGATCGTCGTAGATCGTCGATCCGACGTTCGATAGATCCATGACCACGACGGCCTTCCACTTCTTCGCGAGATTGCGGACCCGTTCCTTCGTCACGTTCCAATCGACGCGCTGCCAGCGATCGACGTAGAGGACGCGGCCGGTGCCAGTCATTACAACGACGGCTGTATAGTCCTGGTTTTTTCCGAGGTCGAGTCCGAGAATCGTATCCCCATCGAACATAGCGGGCAGCGGTTCCAGCGAGAGCGCCCTCTCGATTCCGGTGAAGACCTGGCTCGCTGCCGCCATAAACTTCGCGCCGAATTCCTGGTCGAACTGACCGGTCGACATACTCCGTCGCGCGTCTTCGATCTCAGCTTCGGATACCCAAGGGAAATCCCAAGTCGGTCGATGCGAGACCCAGCGGTTGCCTTTGTAAAATTCACCATAAGGGGCATCGGCTGGCATGCCACCGAGGCGGAGTTCCTCGTAAAACCAGTCGCGGCCCTTCGGCGTCGTCGTAACAAGCACCTCGGCTTCGTGCGCGATGATACGGCCGCGAAGAATCATCCACGCCTCTTGCGTCATGAACGAACCTTCGTCGACCCAGAGGCAGCCGTCGATTCCGGGACCGCGCAAGTTATCAGGGAGCTCGGCGCTTTGCAGCTGAGAGACGGCGCCGTTCGGAAATATGATCTGTCTTTTGTGGCCGCGCATCCGCTGGAATTTCAGATTCATCCCAGCGAGAACTTTCATGATCTCGGCGAGCGACGCGTCGAGATGTCGGTTCGTCGGCGCAACCACCCAGTTGAGCGAATTTGGTTTCGAGAGTGTCGCGCGAATAAACTCCGCTGCGCCTGCTCGCGAATTGCGTGTCGCCACGAAGTTGTCGAGCAGGAAGAGTTCGTTTTCGGCGGAAACAGAAATGTGTACGCAATCCTGCTCGCCAATATCTCGGGAACCAGAGAGACCAATCCGGGTCTTGTCTCGTGTAATGGTCCCGAGTTTCTTGTATGGAACTCTCGTCGGGATCTCTCGATTCAAAGTGATCCCAAGACGATATTGGCCTACATGCCCATGACGGATCGATGCGAATCCGCCGACGGATCGGACCAAGAACTGGACATCTTTCGCCAAATACGGAGACATCGTGCAGTATTCGATCATTCGATTTTTGTTGTAGACATGTCCATCGGTATCGATGAGGCCGGCAAGCATTTTCAAACGATCACACAGAGACGCCTTCAAATATTCGGGGGGAATGAATTTGGTATGTGAATTCTTACCCTTAAGCCCTAGGCGATCTAGTGTTCGCATTAAAGGATTCAGATTGTGTCCACCTGCATCACGCATTCCCGCTGAACTTAGGTGATGGTCATATTTTCCCTTCGGCTTCGTTTTGAGGCCCCATCTCGTAGCGTGCTCCGTCACTGATTCGAGCAGCTCCGGACTCGCAGTGGAGAATCCAACTGATGAAATGATCGAGCCATCGCCCAAAAGTAGGCCGAGAAAATACGGATCGATCGGTAGCGCCTTCCGACCGAATTCCACATTGCGCGGCTTGATGAATTTATATTTGGCTTTTGCCTTCCCGTCACTTCGGAGTATTCGTTCCAGTGGCCAGACCTGAATCTTTTTCAGCTTGTAGTTCCAGACCGGAAACTTGTGGTCCTTTGAGCACTCGACCTTGGAGCCATCAGCAAATTCGATTTCGTAACATTCCTTCCGCGTCGGCTCAATCGCTGTTACATCTGTCGGTTTTCCTCTCGCCCCCTCCATGCCCATGAGACGGTCGCCAACCACGAGATCGCCTGCTTTTTTAGTGGTTCCGTCCGCCATTAAGACTCGCTGGGAAATCCGAAGACATTTTCCAGATTTTATTCCCCAGCAGAGCATTCGGAATCGATGAAGCGTCTTGTGAAATTCGAGCGCCGTATCCGATGGACGGTAGTCGCTGAAAACTCGACGTACTGGAAGCGAGGCACTCACGAGGTCGGCCACTCCTCGACTTCGGGAACTTTGCGCGCCGCGGATTCCGCCCAGGCCTGCAGGACCTGGTCGACGGTAACTGTCTGGCGGTTCCGCGAGAGAACGCGCGCCATCGTAACGAGCCGGCCGGACGGGATCTCGCTGGATCCGTCTTCATAGTTGCGCCACATCCGTTCCGTGACCCCGAGCAGCTCTGCCGCCTCGGCGATCGACAGGCGCGCTTTATTGCGAAGGTCCATCAGCGTTTGCGACATCCAAATTCTCCACTCGACTGCGGGCGCGATTCCAAAACGGAAGTTGCTGTGTAGGATCCGGTCCACCTTCGGGCCCCGCGAATTCCATCTCGATTCGTTCGAGGACCTCTCCAGGGTCGCCCAGAGCATTGACGCGGTTGATTCTTTCGGCAGGAAGCCACCCGCTCTGGTCGGCGAGTGGGTCGTCTTCGTCTTCCGAGTCGACGTCGACGGGAGCGCAGTAATCTGGTGGAGATGAGGGAACCGACTTGATCTCGGGTATTCCGGTCGCCTCGCGATCGCGCCGGCGAGAAGGCAGTTTGGTTTTGGAAGGTTCGCCCACGCCAATTCCTCTGAGACTTTTGGATCCGATCCTAACGATGTAACGTCATGCCTGTCAAAGATTTTCGAGAGAGGAGGGGGGCCGGAACGGCGGAGCGACCGTCCGACCCCCCAGAGCGATGGATTGGCTGCGCCCAGCCGATTGAGAATCACCCTGCCAGATTTAGTATAGAGTGTCAATAGAAAACGGGCCGCCCCTCTCGGAGCGACCCGCTGATCCGGCCTTTTCAAAAGCAGCGCGCGGGTTTACTCGCCGTCGCTTCCTTTTTCTTCCTGGTCGTCTTCTTGGCCTTGGCCTTCTTCTTTGGTGGCTTGCGCCTGGTCTTCTTCTTGGCTACCTTTTTCTTCGTCGCCTTCTTCTTGAGGTTTGGGTTCCTCATCGTCTCCACGCATGCGAAATCACCTCCTTCCGCTGTCTGAGAGTCATTCAATGTAGGCGCTGATTGTATCGGACAATCAGGCGCCGCGCGACCATGAATCGATATTTTCTTGAGCAAGCTCATGGGCAGCTTTATTTTGGTCTCTTGGAATCCATTGCACTTTGGGCGCATCACTCATCTCTGCGCCACTGCGATAATCACAATAGACGATCCAGTTTTCATTGAATCGGATCTCTAATCCCAATTCGATCGCTTTGAGCTCTGCCTCACTGGATCCGGATACTTTAATCTCTTCTATGACGTGGTACAGCGGAGAGCCCTCCTCGCCAATGGCCACGGCCGCGATTTGTGCAATCAAGAGTTTCTTCATGCTGGCATCTACGAAAACTGCCGGAAGAGTCAGCTTAATCTTTGGCGCTACCGGCTTTTTGGCTTTCTTGATTTTCTTATCCCTCCCCGCCCTACGCCTGTTTCCGGCGTGTGGTTTTACTAATCGCAAAACGGAGTTGAGATAGACAGCTTCAGAGTTGCCGCCTCTTAACATAATCGTGGTCCTCTCCTTTCCGCAATATGTGACCCATCCCTGGACAGAATGCCTCAGCACGCGCACATAATCACCAGGCTGAAACTTTGGGGTTGGATTGAATTCAATATCATCTCGATTCATAATGGATGCCATCCCAACCATTCCGTGTCACCCTATCAGCCATATGATTTTGGTGTCGTGGTATCCATATGACGTTTGGAATCTTATGATGATCACATGCATTCTTTACCGCACAAAGAGAATCAGAATAAATTGGCCATGATTCGCTTGGGCGCAACTTCGATCCGAAAAGCATCGCCTCGATCTCTGCCAAATTAACTCCTTGTGTTTGAAGATGTCTTAGGTGACGACTTGAGATTCTTGTTTTGCTTTCAACTATCACTGCCGCTATGCAGGCATTCGGCTGCCTTTCTTGATGATACGACGCATCAACAAAAACGGCGGGGAACGAAAGTTCAGAATTCACTCTTCGACGATTTCTTTGTTTTCTGCGATTGGTTGTAGTGGCTCCTATCGATTCCAATAATTCATTCGCATATACAGCCTCTACGGACCCCACAAGAATGCCAGTTTTTTGACCATTGGACCACATAACGACACCACCCTGTACACGCTTAAGGGTAACTCTGACTTTGCTTCCCAGCTCAAACATTAAGATCCTCTGTTGCGGGGCCGGGGAATTGAACCCACCGAATCGTTTACAGCGATGTTGGCTCTCGTTTCCAGAGCAGCCCCGCACCTTGTTTATTATATACACCTCTTCCGGAATTTGAGTCTACGTCTCCATCGCCCCATTACTGAAATACCGCCGCGCAAATCCATGACGGATTCAAGAAGTACAAACTCCTGCGCCGCCGCGCATTCCTCGAAATACTGCGACTGCGGAGCGCAACTCTCGCAGATCGCGTCGCGATAATCCTCGAGCGGTCCGTCGCAGGCCGCGCAGACGCTGTCCTCATGGTACTCAGGCACCTGGTTGTCTCCTTCGCTCCTCGAGATCACGGAAGAATAAATTCACCACACCCTGCGGAGTAATCATCGATGCAACCAGGTCTGGTTCTGCATTGATAAACTTGGGCTCGACTTGCGCGATCTTATTAAGCTCGCCGACCATCCACGTCGCCTGGTCACCGGCCCAATACTCCCTGTTCAGATTCGGAAGGCGATCGCTTCTCCAGACACTGCCGGAGACATGGAACACAACGCCGAGCTCTCCCTCAAGATCTTCGCGACTGACAATCAACCGGAGACCAGCCTCAAAATCGAAGACATGTGTACGCTGCAACGTCGGCGCCGTCTTCGGATCGTCGCTCTCCTTTTTGGAGAAAACCTTCTCGATCGCGAACGGGAATCGCATCGCCATTATCTCGACGTTCTGAACTTCGGTCGGTAGAGGTCGCAAGGGTCACCGTCCTTTCTGATCGGTCGAGAGAGCGCGGTTCCCGCCTTTATTCTTGCGCCGGCGTTTCCGCATCGCTCGGCTGAGTTTGCTCGTCGGCTTTGTCTTGCCCGGCCGTTTCATCTTTTCCGCTGACGTCATAATCCTTCTCCTGTAACTCTGGCATTTTCGCCGCCCGTCGATCGTTGCAAGGACCGCAGGCCAGCACCCAATTATTCGGATTGTCGAGACCGCCTCGCTTCAGCGGAATCTCGTGATCGAGCGTCGACGTCGCGAGAGTCAACTCGACCTGGCACCAATGGCATCGGTTCGAGTTGCGGAGCATCCGGCGCCGCGCGGATCGGTACCCACCGCGGCGTCGCTTGTCCCGATCGGCGCGAGGACAGACGTCCGGCCTTTCGTTCGCTGCGGCGATCGCTTCTTCCGCAGTACCGCACCAGCCTTCGTTCGTTCCCTGGATGTAGATCTTGGATCCACGCTTCGCATACGGATAGAAGTTGACCAGGAGCGCGCCACCGGTCAGCTGCCAGTGTCCATTCCCTTTGTGCGTCGCCTGGAGGCCGGCCGCTTTTGCCTCGGCTTGGAATCGTTTTCGATCGAATCTCATTCCTCGATCGCTCCTGACTCGATGCGCTTCAGGATTTCTATTATCGATGTTCGGAGCGGCTCGTCAGTTTTCATCATCTTGCCGATTTTTTTTACGCCATGTAGAACCGTCGCGTGATTCTTCCGACCAAAAATCGGAGCGAGCGCCTGGTAACTATATTCCGTCATCGTCTTCGCGAGATACATTGCGATCTGCCGCGGAAGACAAATCCGGACCTCGCGGCATTTCGACATCATCTCGTCGACGGAAATGAGGAAATGATCGCAGACCGCCTTTCGGATTGCAGAAGGCGATCGGTAGAACTTCTCGAGTCGAATGAAATCCTCGCGCGAGAGATGACCTCTGGACGGTTCCCAGTTTGGATGGGTCCGACATTCGGTGCAGTCGCTGTTTTCCATCCATCGTCTGTCGATGACAGAGATCCCGATCTCTTCCGGGAAGGTCGTCTCATGTCCGCATAGCCGTTTGACTTTCATCGGCGGCGCCGTCCTTGGCGACTCAAGGCGAGCGCTTCATCGACGCGCGGGATCCGGCCGTCGACGAGCGCGTGCAGGATTTTGCAGTCTCCTGCCGCGTTCGCCATATCCCATCCGGCATACCGCATCGCGTTTTTGTTTCGGTGTGTCATGTGGTATTCCCACGATTCTTTCGCGTCCCAAAATCTTTGGATCGCGAAGACCTGATGATCATTCACCCTCGCGGCTCTCCCATCGAATCGAGATACTCGATCATCCTCGCAGAGATCTGCTCGACCGCGACGTTCGTCGCACGGTTGATATGCGCCAGTATCTCGAGGCTCGAAACAACCGGAAGGTCGCCGGCGTCGACGCCAATCGTTCCCTCCATCCCCGTCTCGACGCAGACCTCGCAGATCGCGTAATCGAAGTCGAAGTTTTCCCCCGATCGTTCCGCGACCGGAGTGACTGCGCTGTCGGCTCCGCAAACCTTGCATCGAATCCCATCATCCCGAATCCCGAATCCTACCTTGCACATCGCTCTTCTCCTTTTCCCCCTGGGTTCAGCCACCGATTGTTTATCGGCTCCTTGCGGCTTTTCCCGCAGTTTGTTTCCTCCCTCACTCCAATCCTTCTGGGTACACCAGATTCGTCGGCTCGATCGGGCCCCGACTCGTTACGAGCCCGAGCGATCGGATGCTCGCCAGAAGTTTGTTGAACCGCCCGCCCGGCATGTAGCCAGTCGTGCTCGCAAGCGCGCCCGGCGCCATACCAGGATTATTCATTACCGCGACGACGAGCTTCCATTCATGCGAGCTCAATTTCTTACTCCAAGCCCGATGCAAATCGGCGAGCGTCGCCGGTGCCTCTTGAGTCGGCGCCGTCGCGCGGCCGGTATCGGTCAGAGAAAGGGATCCGTTTCCTGGATAGTCGATGAAACCGCTCGACTTTAGACCGCCGAGCAGCTTATTAAACCGACCACCGCCTTTGTATCCGGCCATGATGCCGACGATCGCGCGCGCTGGCTGTTCGATTCCCACGCTCTCATACCAGGCGATCGCCGAGAGGATCTTCATCTCGTGCGGATCCGCATCGCCGCTCGGCGCCGCTGATGCCTGCGCCGGCCGTGGAGCTTGTCGTGTGACTGCCGGCGCAGGCGGCGCCGTTTCAATCGCGGGAAGATTCGGCTTGACCGGATAGACATTCAGGATGTCCGGCTTCTTCTTGTTGATAAATGAAACCATCTCATAAAACCGCTTCAAGATCGGGTGGAGCTCGGCCTTTACCCAACGCTCCCAGATGCGATCGCGATTCCGGATAGCCTTCTCGACCGCGGCCGGATCGCCGACGACTCGATCGACGGTCCGGATCTCCGGCTTCGGTTTTCCCTTGCGCTCGTTCGTCAACTCTCGCCGGACGTTCGCGAGCTCCTTCTTGTACTCCTCGGTGGTCCGGAGCTCCGCGGCCGTTTGCTCGCGGATCTTCTCGAGCCGCGGCAGGATCCCGCGGATCTTCTTCGACGGTTTCGGTGGAGCCAGGAGCTTCGCGCCGGATTTCGCATGCGATGTCTTCGCCTTTGCGCCGCGGAATTTCTGCAGGCCTGGATCGAGCGCGGAACCGACCGCTCGCCAGTCGCCGGCGCGGAGTTGCGTCAGACCGTGACTCTCCTTCGCCGGCAGGCCGAGAATTTCGCAGGCGCGCTTCGCGTCGATCTGCGAGGTTCGGCCGACGAAGATCGTCCCGCATTCGGCCGCGGCATCCTTGTCGAGTTTGCTGAGACGTTGCGTCGCGAGAACGCCGACGAATCCGCGCTTCCGTCCGCGGCTTTGCAAATCGATGACGGCCGGCCCGGCGACGCTCGCCTGCTTCTGCGGACAAAGTTTGTGCGCCTCGTCGACCATGACCAGAAAGGCTTTCCCCTTGGTGCTCGGCCAGGACTTTCGTGGAAGCTCAATCAACGAAGTCAAGAAGTCCCGAACGAAGTCTTGTCGCGCGTGTACTTTCAACTCCGAAAGGTCGACGAGCGCGGAGACTTCCAACTCGACGAGACTCCGCGCGAGCATCGCCGCGGACTTTACATCGCAGGGAACGTCGCCGCCGTTGCCGACCAGGACCATGTCGAATTTCTCGCGGAGCGAAGCGAACTCGCCTTCATGATCGAGAATAAAAACCGGCATGATCGGAAGCGCCTGTTCGGCGAGGACTCGGAGCATATAGCTTTTCCCGCCACCGCTGCTGGCCTGGATGAGGAGCCGGCTCTCGAGGAGCTCGTTCAGGTAGACGTCGATGCCGACGTCGAGTGTTTTCCTTTTCATTGTTTGTCGCTCCAATCTTCTGTGTCGGCCTGGGTGCCCAACGTTCGATCCATCCGTCGTTCCCGCTGCTTTTTCTTTTTCAGCAGCGCCTTATGCCGACTTCTCAGCAGCTTGATCCGGGCGGCGCTCGAGAATACCCGCGGTTTTTTCGTCTTCTTCTTTTTTTTAGCCACCGCGTGGGGCTCCGGATCTGGAGGATCCGTATCCTCCGTTAATTTGAGATGCTTAGTCGTTCGATAGACGTTGACCTTCTGGCCCGCGCCACCGATTCTGCATCTGGCGAGAAAGACTCGCTGGTCTTCGATGAGTGCTTTCGTCGCGTAGAAGGCACGATCGTGTCCGGTCTTCGCCATCGCGTTGATCTCGGTGATCGTCACACCTTCCGGCCGGATCTCCTCGCTGCCGGATCGGATCGCGCCGAAGATTCGTTCCTTCAGCGCGTCGTCGATCTTTGGCCCCTTGCGTTTTACTTTTTCACGTCCACCAGATGTCCGCGGCACGCTTCGTCCGGACAGATCGTGCAATGGGGCAGGACATACACCGGTCGATTGCACCGATTGCATCCCTTCTTTGTGAGCCCCGGTCCCGGCTGACGCCATGCCTCGTCGTCGACCGGCATCTGAGGGTCCGAGCGTTCGGGTTCCTCGTCGTCGTCGGAATCGAGTTCGTCTTCGGGATCATCTTCCGGATCCGGATCCGGTTCGGGATCCAATTTTTCGACTCGGCCATTACACCCGTCGAGTGGACATTTCTTCTGGGCATAGGAAACGTATATGGTTTCGCCACAGACATCGCATTTCCTTGGGAATCTCTTCGGACCAGGCTTTAGGTAGTCGACGACTTCCTTCCGCTTGGAAAGCTCGTAAGGCTTCTCCCCTCCGCAGAGATTCATCAGCGCGTTCGCCGCTTCTTTCATATCACGCGACGTCTCCTGGATTTCGTCGATCTGTTTCTGCAGCGCGTCCCTTTCGGCGACGAGTTTCTCGATCGGTTCCTCGATCCCTTTGATCTCGGCGATCAATTCGTCGGCCTGACCTTTGAGTGCCTGGTTTGCCTTTTCCGAAAGTGCCATCGATATCTCCTGGCGGGTTTCCTATCCGATCGCCGGCGATCCTACGCATCGGCGGTTTTTGTTTCCTCGGCCGGTGACGGTGCCGGGGAAATCACTCCGATGTTTTCGTAATACGATGCGGCCACTCGCATCGATTGTGCGATCCCATACAGCTGACGGGAGAAAGTCCGATCGAAACTTGCAGCGATCTCCATTGTCTTGATCGTCTCCGGCGGTCCGGCGAGGATCTGCATGTATGCGCGCGCGGCTTCGATGGTTACCGACTCCGGCGACACGAAATAAACCATGGGAACATCGAAATACGTGGAGAGCTTCTCCATATCCCTGACCGTAATCGCGATCTTGCCCGTGAACTTGCCGGAGACCGACTGCTGCGTCAGTCCGAGGATTCTCGCGATCTCGGCCTGGTTGACCGACAACTCCGCGATTTTCCTTCCCATCGGTGTGTACTTTCTCGATCTGCTTCCCATCGCTCTCTCGCTCCTCTTAAAAGAATGCCCACTCCGCAAACCATCCGAGACCGATCGACGCTCCGACGCCGATGGTCCACTTGATCGCCGTCCACCAGGCGCCGTTCGCGTTGTAGGTCCATCGCTGCAGCGGATCCCGTGGAACGAACGCGGATCCCGGAACGTGCATCGCCCCGCCGCGCTGTACTTCCTTCAAGAACCAGTTGCGGTCATCACCGGATGGAGTGGAACAGATCGCCGGCATCTCGATTTGGATCGGAGAGATTGCCTTCGTGTAACCGCAATCGCAGCCGATCGGCTCTGCCTTTCTTTCCTCGTAGCAATGCGAAAGGTGCCGACCATAAGTAACGAGCGCAGCCTCGAGCTCGGTGATCCGTTGATATGCCTCGCGGAGATTGGCTTCGAGTTGCTTCTCATTCATCGGATGTCTCCGCCGCCTTGGCGCCTTCGACTGGAATGAAAAGGACCGCCTCGAACTCGTCGGCCGCGTCGCCGAAGTGCTCCTCGACGCGCTCGATCGCTTTCTCCCAACCGTGCTGCGCCGCCTCGTACCGGTCGGTGATACTGCGGTCTTCGATGCCGCATCCCATTCCCTGCGCGTGAAATTCTGGAACGCATTCGCGGATGAGCTCGATCGCTTCGCGCAGCGCTGTCTCGAGTTGATCGATGCGCTCCTTACTCATCGACGGTCTCCTCGAGCTTCGTCTCGATCTCGTACATTCGCGCGCGGATCCTTTCCTGCGATCGCTCGATCGACTCGAACCGTTCGCCAACGCCGCGACCGGACCACCAGGCACCGACCAGAATGCCAAAGAGGAAAAGCACGATCATCATCGCGCAGCCGAGATCCTTCTTCGCTTGTTTTTCACCGTCGGTCATTTGACATTCATCCGCTCGGCCTTGTCGATCGCCCACTGGACGTCTCGGGCCTGGCTCTTCAAAATCTGCAGCTGCCGTTTTTTGCGCGCGAGAAACGACTTCATCGCTTCGGCCTTCGTCTCGCAGGCGAATTTCTTGTGCGCGGTCAGCAATACGAATCGGCGCTCGGAGCATCGCCATTCAGACACCTGGCGCGTTTGCTCATTGTAGAAACATAGACGAACCCAAACGCCCTTCGGAGTTTTCTTCTCGATCGCAAAATAACTGAGCTCGACCTCGACCGCTCCTGGAAGCCGACTCGGCATGTCAAACTCATCGAGCGGCGCCGCGTAACTAACGTCGTTGTATCGGTAGAGGAACGCTGTCGCTGGTGCCGTCGCCCTTTCAGTCATCGGATTTCTCTCTCGCCAAATCCCGGCGCCGCTTCGCCGTATCCAGCATGTCGCGGAAGTCCTGGGGTTCCATTTCCTCCCGCGCGACATCAAGGAAATACTGGCTGATCGGAACCTCGGTTCTGTTCCGCTCCTTCTGCAGTTCCTTCTTCCGCGCGAGTTCGATCTGGATCGTTTGACTTTGACGGCCCATCCGCCTCGCGGCATGTTCCGCGCGCCGGTACCAAAAGGGATCCGAGTATTCGCCGCACGTATGAACCTTCGTCTTCGCGTCGGCTATCTGCGAATCAATCCCCATCTTGCGGCCGTCAATTTGTGATTTCAGTTTCAGGAGCTCGCCGCGAGACATCGCTTCGAGATCGTGCTCCTGGCCTTCGATCGTGATGATGGTTGGCATCGGCCTATTTACTCCATTTGACGTCGAATGTTTTTCCATTCGCATTCAAGCCAAGCGATATCGCGCCGAGGTTTGTTTTGATGTCTACACATTGCCCGCCTGGTTCAAGACCAATATGCTGCAGGCCGCGGATCAAAGCCTCTGATTCCTCCATATATTGATTGGCCCTGTCTTCCTCTTGCGAAACCTTGGCGCGAAGGTCGCACACAAGACATTCGTCCGGCTCGTCAGCACAGCCAGTACTCGATGAAACGAGCTCAAATCCGCACTCGAGACATCGCTCCTTCTGATATAGTTGGGCACGGATCCGCTTCATAAAATCTTTGGAACCACAGCTGGCCGCTGGCTTCATGCCGAGTTCTTCGCAAATACTTCGGAGCCCATCAAGCAATTGTTTATATTGATCGTCGAGCTTGTCATAGTCATTCGCCAAAGCCAATCGCGCCCGGCGATCCTCCACCGACTCCACCAGAGCCTCGGCCAGAAACTCTTTCAACTGAAGGTTGTCCATCTGCTCGCTCCTCTCTCCCGGCGCGCGTCCTGGCTACTCGACGACTTCGCCGTCCTCGATGATGACCGTTACTTCTTCGCCGGTACCGACACGCTCGATCCAGACCTGCGCGTCCGCGGCAGCCGCTTGCTCTGCGATCGCCGCCAGGCTCTCGTCATCCAAAAGCGATCCGTCCCGGATGAGAAGAACGCGCAATTTAGGATTCGCGGCGAGACCCATCGCCACCGAGACGCGCATTGCTTCCGCCGCGCTCGCCTGCTCAAACGGAATCTCGTTGAACGTCACGCCGTTTTCGTCGAACCCAAGACCGTCGACGGGGAACGCCGCCGCCGTAAGCCTTTCCTCGCGCTCGTCTGCGATGGTCTCCAGCTGGCGATCAGAATCGTTCGCCTTCTCTTGCGCTGCATTCAGCCGCTCCAGCAATGTCGCGCGCTCCTTGTTGCGTCGGACTGCCGCGTTCGTATCCTCGGCCGATCGAACCTGCTCTTTGATCTCGTCTTCGTCGACCGGCGCGAACGACTGAAATAGTTCGCGGGCCTTCTCCCACTCCTTCTTTGATTTCGCGCGCGCGGACTCAAGTTTTGCTTTCTCGGACTCTATCCTCTTGAGTGCCTTTTTTGCTTCGGCGATCTTGCGGCTGGCTAATTTCAAATCGGCATCGTAAGCCTGATAGTTTTGGTCCTTTCCCTGGACGTCTCTGCGAAGTCGCGCCCCCTCCCCGTTGTGCTCTTGCCGTCGGTCCAGTTCCGCGATCAGTTCCGCCGCGCTCACCTCTTCCACCGGCGCCGATGAATCAATTTCATGATCTTCGATCTGCGACTGTAGACTCCGCACATCGCGGTTTTGCTCGCGCCTGGCTTCGTAGACTTCCTCGTGGCGCTCGTCCAAGTCATCAAAATCCAAACCCACCAATTCCTGCAGCTGCTCAAGCTGCGCCGGCGGTTTCATTCGCGCGAACTCCAGCGGATCGAACGAAAGCGACCCGACCAATTCATCCAGGATCGTTTGCGGGCTTTTCTGTGTCTTGCCTTCGGCGTCCTTGACCACCAGCCGGCTCGTTCCGTCCGGAGAAATCGTTCGCGTTACCGTCAACTCTCCGATTCGCGCGACGATCTTCGCCGACTTCTTCCCAGCCCGAACCGGCTTCGGTGGTACCGCGCCCTTTCCACCCAGGGCCATCGCGATCGAATCAAGAACGCTCGTCTTCCCGGCGCCGTTCTTCCCGCCAATCACCACCAGGTTGCCGGCGGGATCCGGCTCGATGCGCACCGCTCGAAGACGTTTCACATTATCTACATCCAGTCGCACGATTTTCATAGGAACCTCCGTTTTGGTTTTCCCGGCGCGCGTCCCGCCGTTTCTATATCGGCTGGCAGTCTACCGGTTATTAACACCAAATCAACGCGCCAGTGGATAAAGTCCCGGCTAACTCGATCAATCTTTCGATCCAGTTAACTCGCGGCGTCGATTATCCGCCGCAGCGCTTCCGATCGCGTTGTCCCTTTCTGCTTCGCATATGAGTCGAGCACTGCCAAGTGTTCGTCCCCAAGCCGTATCGAAATCGCACGGCCGTTCGCCATCCTCGGCTTCGGTCCGGACCCAGGACGTGCGCCACCCTTCTTGCTCTTTTTCTTTTTCGCCATCAGACATCTCCTTCGGTTTCATTTCTTCCGACACCCAAAAGCCGCGCCTCGCGCCGAAGCTCCAAAGCCAACCAATCATCCCAAGGACCGGGCAACGACCGGCCCGACTGCACCCATCCCGCCGGCGGAAAATTCAACCAGGCGAATTCGCCGCGGAGGTTCAGGCAGGCCTTGTCATACGCTTCCGCTGCCACGACCTCGCTCCGATACGTTCCGAGCTGAGTCGTCTTTCCGCCATTCATAATCATTGCCCGCCAAGGAAGAGCGATCCCGCCCGGCCCATTGCGGATCACGCCGACAAAACGAGAGCCAAAATCATGCCGTACTGTCGACCGATTACGGTTCCAGCTGTTTTGTTGTTTTGTGCCAATTCGCAGATTCGCGCGCGTACAGTTTCGGCCGTTCCCGTCTTGATGATCGACGACCTTCCCCTTCGGCGCCTTGACCAATTGACGATGAAGGAGTCTCGTCGATCCATCATTCGGCCCGACTACATGGTGGCCGTTGAATCCCCATCCCCACGCCGCGCGGACATGATCCGCATCACAGGCGTCCACCCAAAACGGCCCCCAATTCCTTGTTTGAAATTCAATGATCTTACTCATTCCATTTCCTCGTCGACGTCGGCGCCGAGCGGCCGTAGATCATTCGCCTTCGGATATTTCTCGCGCGCGTCTTTCAGGTGGACAAAGGAATCGACGTGTTTCCACTGCGCGTCCTTGCTTGACTTCTCCGCGGAGAAATAGAGCTCGCCGGTTTTGTCATGCTCGAAGACGAAGATCTCCGGCGCGCGCCCGATCGACCATCCGTCGCCGAGATCGACTCGCTGTCCCGGCCGATCCTTGATCTTCTCCTGGCAATACCGGCAGATCCGGCCGACCACCTGGAATCGATGCTTGCTGATCGCGCGCCGGCACCCGAAACAACTCAGGAGTGGAATCGTCCCGCGATCGATCGCCTTCTTTCTGCTGATACTCATCACCTTACTCTCCTCTCTCGGCTGCGAGGCCGGGTCGCTACCCTTTTCCCTCAATCGCGTTTTCCAAATCGATATGGTGTTGCGCCAGCACCGCCAAGCTGTCGCGGATCTTTTGGGGGTCGCCGAAATCCATTTCGCACCGCAACAGCCACGATGCTTCTATGAGATCCATCTTGTTCGACTTCAAATATTCGTCCCGCCGCTTCTCCCGCTCCAGCCCCAGCGCCTTCAAATCTTCCGGTTCGTGATTCCGCTCCATCGCTTTCGCTCTCTCTTTCTGGCCCGCAGGCCGGTTACACTTCCTTGTCGATCTCGATCCGCTGCCCGTCTTCCGTATAGAGCGTCACCGACTGCATGAGATCGCCGAGCTCCTGGAGGATCCGATACGCCCAGACCGGAAGCTCCACGTCCCGGACGCCGCACTTAATCGTCGCCGCCTCGGGATCGCAGTTGTCCTCTTGTTTGATTCTGTACGTGGTCATCGGTTCGCTTACATCAACCAACTCACTACCGGCCTCTTGGCCGTCCTCTAAGTCAACCGAGGAGATCGCAACCTGTCTCCCCTTACACAGCGATGAAGCGATTGCCTGCTTCTGACGTTTCGTCGCCGCCCTCATTGTTTTGACAAGGCCAAGGCCAAACCGTTCTTCGGATCCGTCGCCGTTAAAAAATGTGACCTTGTATTGTGTCTTCTCCATCGTCCCGCTCCTTTCTGGGCGCTCGGCCCGATCTGTCTATCGTCCGCAATGATTACAAAGGCCGTGGTTGTCGTCGAACTCCGCATCCGAGATCCGCGCGCCGCATCCACCGCAGGCCGCACGATCGTCGGCCGGCTCATTCGGCGACTCTTCCTGGAAGAGTTGGTCCGTCGCTTCTTCCTTCGCATTGTCCCATGCAAGATTGGCCGCGCAGTCCGGCGCGTGATCCGTCCCGTATTGCGGGCCCCCGCAGTTGCATGCGACGCTCATCCCAGCGAAAACCTTCTGCGTCCGTTGTTCGATCGTATCCATCACGATTGATCTCCTCTTTACTTTGTGACAGGCCAACGCCGAATTCGTTCGGCTACGGCCGCGGCGAAGGCCATCTTCACCGCGCGCTCGGGCCCGTGCTTCTCCGCAAACTTCTTGCGCGTCCGCGCCAGGCTAAAGTCGCGCGGAATGTAAACCCCACGCACCAGACGGCACTCGCTCCCAAAAATCCGCCGGCGCTCTGTCACCAATGCCGTCCGCGCGAGCTCCGCAATCGCCTTGCGCTGACCGACCAACGTCCCGCCGATCCCAAGCGCCCGCGCCGCGCACCCAACTCCATACGCCACAACCTCGCCCGCGGCCGTTTCCAACCAGACAACCTTCTTTAGGCCCTGCCGGCCGCAGCAGTCGCAGGAATCCCTATCGTCATTCACACCAAGCACTCGCATCGTCTTTCCCCTTCGCCGGCGAAGCCGGTCGATTTTTTTTACTTGCCCTGCAGCGGATGACGACCCGCCCGGAAAAGCCGCTCGCCAATCCGCTCCGCCACACTC
>SDBS01000262.1_pt1 | contig 47992 bp, 34 predicted proteins | sample 2277091 | NCBI WGS metagenome assembly SDBS01 (sample SAMN10404972, study PRJNA504765) | marine sediment metagenome | isolation source: marine sediment core GS10_PC15, 163 cmbsf | place: Arctic Ocean: Southern Knipovich Ridge | collected 2010 | reverse complement strand
ATGCGTCTTTTGGATAAGAGGATCCGCTAAAAAGGTAAAAATGCACTTCCTCTGCTGCATTCTGTCCAACGGCTATTGCCTGCAAACGTGGGGGACCGGGGAAATCGTCCAGTATTTCCCATTTGAAATTACTATTTCCCCATTTGGATAGATTGAGACTTAAAAACGAATTTGCCAGGTCACCATTTATAAGTCCCCCAGCCAGGTAAATCTTCTGTTCAACCAGTGCGCCTGCCATCCTGCTCATTGTAAATGGAAGGGGTGGGAGGTCTTCGGTAATAATTTCTTTTGCATCCGGGTCCCATTTCATCAGAAACACCGAAGAAAATGATTCCGAATTATTATTGCCGCCGATGCATATTACACCTTCAGGTACGGTAATAGATACTCCGTAAGCAGCCTTGTAAGGAATCTTAAAACCTGAATGCCAGATATATTCTCCTTCCGGGGTCCGTTCAAGTGCAAATGCGTCATCATAATAAGCTTTTAAGCCGCCTTTCCAGACTTCTTCATCCGGGAAGTTGCATCCACCGGAAACCAGGAGCATATTTTCGGAAACCCCTGAAAAAGGAGCGGCCATTCCCGGCTGCTCATCCTGTCCGGGGGCGGGAGGCAGGGAAGGCAGTTCCTGCCATTTGATATTATTTCTAAAAGTTTCTTTTGAGACGGCAGGGTTGAAAATCAGCAAGCTGAATAAAAGTACGAGAACAAGCCTGAGTAATTTATTTTGCATCTTTTGCCACCCGGGGATGTATAATTTAAGTGATATTGGAATTTGAGATGTAATCATTTTATCCGGCTTAGCTATTCGCATACGGGATATCCAGTAATTTTATTTATTGCAGAATTCGAAAAATCCTATTTCCTCCAGTTCTGCTTTTAATTGTATTTCTTCTTCCGGAGTGATGTTTTGCAGCGGAATCCTGTTGGGTCCACAATCAACCCCCAGGAACTTCATAATGCGTTTCCCGGCCATAACATTTCCCCGGTAACGGATAAGTATATTTATAAAAGCCTGTGATTTTAACTGGAGGCTCCTTGCTGTTTCAAAGTCGCCCTTCTGAAACGCAGCCTTTATACCAAGATATATACCCATACAATGATTGTAGCTTCCACCGACACCTCCGGTGGCCCCCAGTGCCAGCCCGGCGAGGAAGGTCTCATCCTGTCCGTGAAGCATATCATAGTACCCGTCTTTAACAAGCATGCACTGATTATATTCATAAAGAGACTCATGGGTATATTTAATGCCTGCCAGGTTTGGGATCCGCTCGTAGGATTGTTCCAGGAATTCAACCATGGAGAGATAAACACCGGTATACCCGGGCATATGATAAAAATAAAAAGGCAGCTCCGGGGCTGCCGATGCCAGGGCTGCGCAATAATCTACAAGTTCTTCTACCCTGGATGGCTTAAAAAAAACGGGTGCTATGGTCCCAATTCCATAGGCGCCAATGTCTTTGGCATGCTTTGCAAGAACTTTGCTGTCATTGACTCCTGGTCCCCCAACATGGATTATGTTTTTGAAATCTGCGGGACTCGCATCAATCCATTTTTCAACTACTTTTTTTCTTTCCTCCAAAGTTAGTAAAAATCCTTCACCGGAAGTGCCGCATATAAATGCACCATCCACCCCGTTACGGACATAATAGTCTGCAAATTCTGGGATCCTGTCCAGGTTAACAGATCTGTCTTCATGCATTGGGGTGAAAGGGGCGGAGATGTATCCTTTTATCTTTTCCATATGGCAGTTATCTAATCGTTACACTTACTACAAAAGTGAGTTATTATCATTGAATTCACGGGCTCTAATGTTTCGGAATATTGTATTAATGCTACAATTTTCTTTATTTTTCCTCTGTTGTAAAGGTCGAGGCAGGCAGACCTTCCCTGTTGATCAGGTTGGCATCGGTGTAGGGTTGCCATCCATATCTTACATTTTTTGGTTTGGATACCTTTTTCCCCCGTACCTGCACATAATTATCCCTGATTTTTACTTTTGCAGGTATATAAATACCATCTTCGCCAGCGATTTCGAATCCGCGGATTTTCTGGGTTTCCGGTACAGACAGTCCCTGTCCGGCATGATTGAATGAAACGTTGATCTGATTATTCTGGATTTCCATGGATTTGTAAAGGGGACCGGAATATACCAGGTCCTGGCCATAAACCTTTGCCAGCGCCCACAATGAGAGGCGTAAACCAACGTCTTTTTTGTTTTTCGGATGCACATCGGTGGGATTACCTATATCACTGCTTACAACCATACCTGAATTGGGAAGTTTTGACATCAACCTACGCTGGCTGTCCCGGAATTCAGGCCAGGTTTCCCGGTTCAGGCTTGAAAGCTGAACATAGAAAAAAGGCAATTTCTCATTGTCAAAAAATCTGCGCCAATCCGATACCAGCGTGGTAAAAAGCTTCTCGTGCTGCCGGATCTTCTCAGCATTTGATTCTCCCTGGTACCAGATAACTCCCTGGAAAGGGTATTTTTCCAGTGGACGGATCCCGGTGCCAAACAGGTAGGAAGGAGCGAAAGGGTGCAACTGGTTGGGATTATCCGAATTTTTCAGGTTGTCGGCAGCCCGCATCCGGCACCAATCCTGTACTTGCTCATTATGCAGCCAGTCTTCAAACATATCCACAAATTCAGGATGGAATTCCAGGGTTATCCTGTCAATCCAGGATTCGGTATTAGATCCCCCGACTGCATTATGAATAAGTCCAATGGGTACCCCCAGTTTCTCGTTCAGTTCCCTGGCAAAATAATAGCCTATTGCAGAAAATTCTGCTGCGCTCTCCGGTGTGCATTCCTGCCAGGGTCCGGGGACAAAATATCCACCCCTGTTGGTTTTCTGCATTTCTTCCTCGCTAAATTCACCCCCGCCTGGCCAGGCAACGGCGTTGAAATTAAAAAGGCGGATCCGGGGATGATTTGCCAGGGGAATTTCCTCCTTGCCATGTTTTTCCCTTTTCAGAGGGAATGCCATATTCGATTGCCCGGAACACAACCAGACCTCCCCCATGAGAATGTCATTTATGGTGATCGTTGTATCCGCCGAAACGGATAATTCATAAGGTCCTCCTGCCTCCATTGGTTCAAACTCTGCTGACCAGGTCCCATCGGAACCGGTGAGCGAAATTGTTTCTTTTCCGGCAAATTTCAGGGATATTTGTTCCCCTGCATCGGCTGTTCCGAAGATCCTGACCGGCTTTTCCCTCTGCATAACCATGTGGTCTGCAAAGAGCGGGGAAAGTGACAGTCCCCCAAAATTCCCGGTAATGTAAGAACTCACAGTTTCGGCAATGATCCCGGCCCCTTCTTCCGTAGGGTGAAGGGCATCCGGGAACAGGTCGGGGCGGGTATAAAGAGGAGTGTGCAGGTCGATAAGCGTTACTTCTTCTTTCCGGGCAGTCTCTTCAATGGCCTGTTGTATCTCCCAGAAGTCGTTTCGCGTACCGGTCTTGAATCTTCTCTGCCAGGAAAAAATGGGAGTCATCCTGCATATCCATACCCTGGGTTCAGGATCAGTATTAATGTTTTCGAATATCCTGATCATCTCCTGGTAATCGGGGATTAATTCCTGTTGGTAATGTGTCCAATTCCTTGGATCTGTATCGTTCAATCCAAGATGAATAACCACGATATGAGGTTCAAAATCAAGGGCTTCCGCGAATGGTGGTTTTTCCCAGTAGGGTTTATGCCCTTTCTTCAGCATGGTGGCGCCACTGAAACCGAAATTCCTGACTTCGTATTTACCACCCAGGATTGCCTGCAGCCGGGCAGGGTAGGAGTCCCGCTCCCGAACCGTTATTCCGTAGCCATATGTTACGCTGTTGCCGATACAGGCCACCCGGATTTTATCCGGGTATTCCAATTCATTTATAATCGTTGTTTGTGCTCTGAGTCCATGCAATAAAAACAGCAGAACTAAACTTGCCCAGAAATGTTTTTTCATGCTATATTTCGCTTAGTTTAACATAATTATTTATGATATGAACAAAAACAGATTTCAACAGTTCGAAATAACGGGCAAAGTAGCCGTTATCATTGGGGGTGCACGGGATCTTGGCTATGACATGGCGGAAGCCCTGGCTGAAGCAGGTTGTAAGCTTGCCATAACTTCCAGGGGCCATGAGACTGCTGTGACTGCGGCCGGGAAACTCAGATCTGCCTTCGATGTTGAAGTTATGTCGGCCGGGCTTGATATCAGGGATCATAAGCAGGTTCATAGCTTTGCGGAAAAGGTCCGGAGCTGGAAAGGAAGTGTGGATATCCTTGTTAATAATGCGGGCGGGCAGATGGGACTTACCCCTATCAACCTGTTTAAACGGGATCCCGGGCATATCAGGCAGGTGATGGATACCAACCTTACAGGGGTTTTGTTCAGCTGTCAGGCATTTGGTCGAATAATGGTGGACCAGGGCTCCGGCAGCATCATCAATATTGCCTCCGTTGCCGGCATGCTTGGAAGGGACAGAAGGATGTACAGCAATGCAGGAATGGAAGGGCAGGCCATTGACTATGCCGCAGCGAAAGCCGGTGTGATCGGCATGACGAGGGACCTGGCAGGTTTCCTTTCTCCGAAGGGCATACGCGTCAACTGCATTTCGCCCGGGGGTTTTGAAAGGGGACAACCGGAAGCTTTTATTAAGGCCTACAGCGATAGTACCCCGATGGGCCGAATGGGCAGGGACGGGATCGACATGAAAGGTGCCGTGCTTTTTCTTGCGGCACCCGCATCGGATTATGTTACCGGGCAAAATATCGTTGTTGATGGTGGTTTCTCATTTTGGAAATAGCAATTACAGGCTGTACCCAATCACTGCATCCCTCATTGCATAGAAATTCTCAATCGGAATAAGTTCGTGCAGGTTATGGCTTGATGATACAATGTATCCTCCTCCCTTTCCCAGTCTTTCCATATGCTCAATCACATCTTTCCTTACCTCTTCCGGAGTACCGTCTTTGAGGACAGTGTCAATATTAATATTGCCAGACAGGGTGATCCTATCGCCGTATTTCGATTTAATCTCATAAATATCCTGTACCGAGCCCGAGGGATCGATTGGATTAAGCACATCCACTCCCATATCAATAAAATCAGGTATCAGGTTATCCACTTTGCCGTCGATGTGAAAAAAGACAGGCATCCCTGCATTACGAATTATCCCTATCTGCTCCCGGATAAATGATGTTTCCAGTTCTTCCACCTGTTCCCAGGATACCATGGGCCCCGTGGTTGTTATGATCCCGCTTCCCAGTTTCATCATATCCATGGGGTATCGGAGGTATACCTCCATTTCACGAAGGCAATAGTCATGAATCGTTTTTATCAGGTCCATTACCATGTCCGTGTCGGCCAGGGTGCTGAACAAAAAATCATTGTATCCCATAGCCGTCATGGCCGTAAAAGCAGCTGTCTGTGCCCCGCACATTAAGCCCATATCTGTACCCAGAAGGGCTTTGCATGTTGCCTCCAGTTTTTGCTCAAGTTTATCGAGATCCGGAAACCAGAGCTGGTCAAAATCCTCTCGTGTTTTAATCCGGCCATCCTTGTAATGAAGCCTGCCGTCACTGTCTTTAACCTCAACACGCCCTGTCCTCCACACGTGGGAGAAGTACAGCATATCATTTCCCATTCTGAAATTAAGTTCGACATTATCTTTTACATCCAGTTCAAAAGGATGCAGGTCATATGGAAGGCTCTTTTCCAGGACCTGGTTTACGATCTCTATATCGGGATCAATTTCCAGCAGGGGAATATCCCCGCGCTCAATATGATTAATGGCATCCAGTATCCTTTGCTTATCCGGTTCTCTCATAAGTTCTGTTTTGTATTCTGTATAGTTAATTTTATTAGTTACTTAACCAGCTGGTATCCAGTATGGTAAAAGAAATTCTTGAATATTCGTCCCGCTCGAAAAGAACGGCAAATACTGTGTCTGTCAGCTGTGCAAGACATGAGTACGCAAAGCTTCCTTTATAAAGTGTTTTTGAGTATTTCCAGGATTTGCCTTCATTATCGCTCAGGCGGACGGTTCCGTTCCTCCTCTTTTTTTTATGGGCAGGATTTGAAAATACAAGCATTTTTTTCCGGTCCGGTCCGGGTGATGTAAAACTGATAATACTACCCTGGCAACCCGGGTCATCGAGTACCTCGTCATAGGAGAGCTCCGACCAGGTTTCTCCGCCGTCCAGGCTGTATGAGATCATTCTGTAAGGCCGGCCTTTAAAAGTCCTGGCATTCATCATGAGTTTCCCATCGCTGAGCTCGGCCACCTGGACCTCATTTGGCATGCCGGTCAGATTATTGGGCGCTGTTTCCCCGTAATTCCATGAGTCTCCAGCATCATCACTGTAAACCGCATAAACTTTCATATCTGACCATGGACCCTGGGAAAACGGCATAACTATCCGCCCCTTGTGAATCCCGTTCCTGACCTGGATCCCGATCCCGGGTCCACCGGCGTAACTTGTCACATCAACAGGCCTTTTTACCGACAGGGTCAGGTCCATAGGTGAGGACCATGTCTTTCCATCATCCTCACTTATGATCATACTGGTCCTGCATATTTTGTCCCCATCGTACCCTGCTTGCACTGCAGCCTCATGAATATTGGAAGGGAAATGCTGATCTCCATGGGATTTCCAATGTTCCGGGTCACTCACTTCGTCTGCCCTTGTGAAGGGATAATGCTGGTACATAAGAATAATCCTTTCTTTTTCTGCAATCTGCACAGCCAGGGGATTGTTCAGAGAATCTTTGCCCGCATCGGCAATTATCTGAATTTCCTCCCAGGAATCACCACCATCCTTGCTCCTTTTCAATACGATCTTGTTCTGAGCATGGTCATTCAATTCCTTCCTGGCTTCTGCAAAAGCAAGGAGTGTCCCATGGCTCGTGCGAATGATGGATGGAATGCGATAACTTCCAAAATTATCCTGTCCTGCTACAAATACGTCCCGAATCAGATCCATATCTCTTTCTTCTGCCTGGAGGATTCCTTCGCTGCAAATACAATCTCCATGATATGTTTACCATACTCTGCAGTAACCTGTGGAGGTGAGTTTGTTTCCACAGCTTCGACGAAAGCCTTCCATTCATTCAATAGGGTCTCATGATCGGTACCCTGGGAAGCCGAATCAGGTAGATATTTCCATTCATTATTTTTTCCAATATGTACACCCCCGAACATCTCTGAACGAAGGAGACCTTTTGTACAGGTCAGGGTTGCATTGTAAGTTTCAGCCCCGGTATCATATCCCGTATTGATCACGGTTGCGGTTGTCCCACTTTCATACTGCAGGAAGATCATACCTGAATCGTCTGCCGCCTGTACATGAAAACGGGTTGAAATATTTGCCCTTACCGATGAAACCCTGCTTTTGAACAGCCAGGTCAGAAGGTCAATATAATGTATCCCCATGGTCATCAGCATTCCGCCTCCGACAGGATCATCCCTGTGCCAGTCCCTCCGGTTTGGTGTCAGCCACTTTTTTGCGGCGGTACCAGTACCGTAAATTATTTCACCCAGTTCACCCGAATCAATGATCTCCCTGGCAATAGTCGATGATCGCATAAATTGCATGGTATGTCCCATCATCAGGCATACACGGGCGGTATTTGCTGAATCAATAATCTTATCGCAATCCTTAATGCTGGTGGCCATTGGTTTTTCAAGCAGGATGTGTTTGCCCTCCCTGGCAGCATCCATTGCTACCCGGGTGTGTTCCTGATGGGGGACTGCAATGATTACCGCATTAATGTCCGGGTTTTTGATCAGCTCCTTGTAGTCTGTATAGCCAATAATATCGAATTTCCTTGAGAATTTCTGTAGTTCTTCAGTATTCCTCCTGCTAGCAGCAATAAGCTCAGTCCCCTGTGTTTCCAAAATCGCCCTGGCATGATTTTCACCAAAGAAGCCGGCTCCTATTATTCCAATTCCAAGCATATGATTTTAGAATTAATCTGCATTATAATTATTAATTTTCTCCTTTGCAAGATTTGATCCATGTCAGCAATTGATTTTGCATTTCCGCGAAAATTTCCGTATGAGTACCGGACAGGTCGGTAGTTTCGGCTATATCTGGAACCAAGTCGTATAACTGGAAACTTTGGCCGTCATCCATGCTTATGATTTTGTACTGTTTGCCTATCAGTGCGTATTGTTCCTCTTCAACCGTTTCATATTTTTGAAGGCGGGATGGTAAAGGGGAGATAAATCCAATGGGTCCATTTCTATCGGTATTTCCTTCCAGGACTGGAAGAATGTTCTCTCCATCAATCCGGGGCTGTTCATCCATTTCAATATTGGCAATGGCAAGCAGGGTGGGATAGAAGTCAGATGTGGAAACGGGTGTTTCAATTACCCGTGCTTCAGGGTATTTTGCCGGCCATTCCAGTAAGGCAGGAACACGGATACCTCCCTCGTAGAGTTCGGCTTTTTTACCACGCAGGGGTCCTGCGGAATTGTGGTTATGTATGTACGAGGGACCGTTATCACTGCAGAACCAGAGGATAGTATTCTCAGCCAGGCCGGATTCCCTGAGGAATGATCTCAGCCTGCCTACCTGTTTATCCATGGCTGTGATACAGCCGAACCAGTGCTGTTTTTCCATGCTCAGTTCAGAATACATATTTCGGTATTCGTTACCCGCAACTACAGGTGAATGCACGGCATGGAACCAGATCACGGCCAGAAAGGGAGAATCCTTTTCTTTCATCCTTTTTATGTAATCGAGTGATCTATCCATTATGATCTTCGAATCATCACCCTCCAGCCATTCGTCCACTAACTGACCGGGTCCGGTCCAGTATCTCTCACGCCATACATTTCCTCCGGTATGCTGCCCTTTATCAACAGTTTCTGTTTGAACATATCTGAAATCTTCACTGCCGTAAGCACTACCTAAATGATAATATGGGTTGTAGGTCGGCACCATGCCTTCCGTTGAAAATGCTTCATCAAATCCATTTTCCCAGGGGGGAGAATACGGTGAGGGACCATTTGGGAATTCCTGCTGGTCAATCGTTTTACTTAAACCTCCGAGATGCCATTTACCAAAATGTCCGGATGAATATCCTCTTGTTTTAAGTGCCTCTGCAATTGTAATTTCAGATGCAGGGAGGGGATGCCTTCCTGCCCATGGAATATCATACCTGTAAGGATGACGGCCTGTAAGGCAACTTCCACGTGTTGGAGAACAAACGGGAGCCCCTGAATAAAAACGGTCAAAACGTATGGCTTCTCCGGCCATGGCATCAAGGTTGGGGGTTTTGACTACAGGATTGTCGTAATAGGCCACATCTCCGTAACCGAGATCATCGGCCATTACCAGAATTATGTTTGGGAGGCCCTCACTGGAATTATCTCCGGTGGAGCCGGGTTTTTCTGACCGGGTGCAGGAATTCAGCAACGCAAGGAGGAGAGCCGTACCTGTCAACAGCCGATACCTGGTATTATTATTATTGATCTCTTTTTTTTTCATATCTGAATGTTTTGAATAATTGTTGGATGACTACAATTCAGGTGAATCTTCCCTTACATCATGGTGAAATAAAATAAGTTCCTGTTTGAGGCGGTTAAATATCTCAGGGTATTCATCTTTCAGATTTTTTTCCTGGGATATATCCTGACGAATATTAAACAGTTCGAAATCGGTAAGCTCTGCAGTTTTAATGTCCCTTACGTAGGACTTTTTGAACCTTCCACGGGAATACTCCCCGCCGTCCCAACTGGCAGTAATGATCCAGTCACCTTCGCGGAGGACCGAATTCGGTCCATCAAAGGGTGCATAAAAATGCCAGTTCAGAGGGAGTTCCCGATCAAATTCTTTCCCTGTCAGCACCGGTGAAATATCGGATCCATCTATGTGCAGGTCAGCGGGGATTTTAATTCCGCATATCCCTGCCAGGGTAGGCATGAAATCAATATTTGAAATAGGTACTCCATTGACCTGTCCGGCGGTTATCATGGCAGGCCAACGGATCAAACAGGGAACACGGATCCCCCCTTCCCAGAGATACCGCTTCCTGCCCCGGAGTCCCCCGGTCTCCCCATAGGACCTTTCAAAATACCCCTTGCTCCATGGAGCGGGACCGTTATCAGAGGTGAATATCACAATGGTATTCTCCTTCAGTCCCATTTCCTCAAGGGCCGAAAGGTAATTACCAATAGCCCTGTCAAGGTTCGCAACATTGGCATAGTAGAGCATTTTTTTTCCCGCAGAACAATATTCTTCAAGAAGATCGGGTGGGGAGGCGATGGGTTCATGAACTTCGTGAAAACTGACGAACTGGAAAAATGGTGACTCACCGTCCCAGCTGTTTTTCAACCAGTCAATGGCATCATGGGTAACAATATCACAGGAATACCCATGCTGCTGGTACAGCTTTTCCCCGTTTCGGTAAAACCCATGGGGAGTCAAATGGTTTGGACTGAACTGTGTGGCAAAGTAATAATCAAATCCATGGTCATCCGGCTGGCTTTGTTCGGCGACACCCATTTTACCGTTCAGGTGCCACTTACCGAAAAGGGCTGTCTGGTAGCCATTTTCATTCAACAGGCGGGAAATCGTAAGTTCATCCTGTTTCAGGTAATGTGAGGAATCCGGGGCTATCCAGTCATATATGCCGGCACGCCCGGGGTTTCTTCCGGTAAGGAGTCCTGCCCTGGAAGGAGAACACATAGGTGCAGAGGAATAGGCATTGGTAAACAGTATCCCTTCAGCAGATAATTGGTCCAAAGACGCTGTCCTTATATTTTCATTTCCGTAACAGGCCAGGTCTCCGTTCCCCAGGTCGTCAGCCAGGAGAATAATAATATTAGGCCTTTGTTCCTGGGAGGCACCTGTGTCTTCCACACTGGCATGCAGACCTGGAAGAAACGAAATAGCAATTAACAGGCTGCTTCGGATCTTATTTTTCGGGAATAAGTACATGTCTCTGGGTTACGTTGTTCTTTTCAAGATATTCAACTATGGACCGGACGATTTCTGGATTTGCTTCCGCAACATTATTTTGTTCTGCAATGCCAAATATTTCATGAATATCGAACAGTTCGACATCACCCGAAACAGGAACCAGAGCTTTCCATCTGCCCCATCGAACAAATTGTTTGTAGTTCCTGTCAAGCGGAATATGGCCCGCCAGATCCTGCTTAATCTCGTCGTATTGAGGATCAAGGGCCAGGTTTGCCCATTCTTCCGGGTCTGCCTCCAGGTCGTACAGTTCCTCGCTTCCATCGAAATAATGGATGTACCTCCACTTTTTTGTGAAGACAGAGTGTGATCCCCGCCCGACAGATGTAACCACTGCTTTATTCCAGTCACCCTCGGGAGAATTAACCAGAGGAATGAGGCTCTGTCCCTCCAGTTCTGCCTTTTCCGGCAGACCGCAGATATCAATGAGGGTTGGATAAATGTCCAGCAGGCTTACCGGGGCAGGGCAGGGGCTACCTCTTCGGAGTCCGTCGCCAGAATAGTTTTTCGGTGGAACAATTATGAAAGGTACCTTCACAGAAGCCTGCCAGGGCTCGTGTTTACCCCAATGCTCTTTCTGTCCCAGAGACCACCCATGGTCGCTCCAGAAAATGATCCAGGTATTGTCTGCATGCGGGCTTTTATCAAGGGCCTCAAGTACCTTACCCACCTGTGCATCGGCAAAGGTGATGGTAGCCAGGTAGGCCAGTACTCCCTCATGCCATTTACCATGTTCAACCACGGTTTTATGGGTTCCGGCTGACCAGGCAGCATGAGCAAAGTCAATGCCCGGCTGCGGAACATCGTCAAGGTCACCCTCCAGGGTCAGGGGCAGGTTTATTCTATCAACATCGTACATGTCAAAATACTTTCTTGGGGCGAAAAAGGGCTGATGGGGTTTGTAGAAACCAACTGCGAGAAAAAAAGGTTTATCCATCTCCTGTTCCAGCTGATCCACTGCCCATTCCGCAATCTCCCCGTCCGGCATACCACTGTCATCAATATCCAGTGGTCCCCAGTCAAAAGAATTATAGGTCATTGTCGGCCGGTCGATCAGGGAGAGTCCACCGTTCATCGGCAGGGTACAATTTAACCTGCTGACCACACGGGTTGGATCCATTCCCTCGCTCAGTAGTTCCTCACTTGTAAAGGGTGATCCGACGATGCCGCAATCCGGACCGTATTCATCCCAGTTGTCGGGAACCACCATTCCAAGTGCATGGTTTATTTTACCGGCTCCCATTACATGATAATCATTATTCCTGAAATAACGGGGAAGGGAGACCGCATCCGGGACATAATCGATATAGGTACCCTTGTTGGTATAGACGCCACTTGTTTCAGGCCTCATTCCTGTGAGGATGGATGCCCGTGAGGGACCGCAAATGGGGGATACGCAATGTGCATTGGTAAAATAGATTCCCTGGCTTGCAAGCCTGTCCATATTCGGGGTAATAGCATCGGGATGGCCGTCCAGGTATGTTGCCCAGTCCGCCATATCATCCACAGCGATGAATAACACGTTAGGTTTTTGCTCTTCTACCGTGCAGCTAAAAAACACGGGTGTGAACAGAAGAATCAGGATATAGGTTTGTATACTTTTCATTTTCAACAAGATTTATTCGGACAATAATTTTGATATGGGGATCAGCATGGATCGGATATCCTTGTAATGATTAGCTTCATAGAAGAGGCAGACTGTTTCGGCATCAACCTGGATCAATGCGGAATATGCAAAATAACCATCCACGGGCTGATGCCACCTGGGCCAGCTATTGCCTTCGTCTTTAGAGACATAGATCCAACCGTCCTTTCTGCCACCCGGGGAGGGTACACTGAACAATAAATCGGAAGTCAGCTCACCCTTTTTATCCCGGAGTGTGATCATTGACCCGTTGCACTGGGTGACCTTCAGGTCGGGATGAGATTGCAGTTGGGACCAGGTTGTCCCCCCATCGGTGGAGCGGGCAAGATGCCGACCATCATGACGTGTCCGTTCATTGTATAATATTGTTCCGTCCTTCAGTTCAGTAACCCTTGCTTCACATGAAATACTACGCGGGTCATCCTCCCGTATCCTGTTAAATTCCCAGTTCTGTCCATGGTCATCGCTGATCCAGATACCAATCATTTTCCGGTTTTCCACACCTTCATCATGCTGTCTCATTCCCCCTGGAATAATCAGTCTTCCTGCCTTATCGCCCAGGGTAAGCTGCCTTCCTTCTGAGGATCCGTAATGTGGCATATCGTTTTCATTTTCGACAGGAATTTCTTCCGGCTCACTCCATGATTCACCTCCATCATCGCTGTAAACTACATATTGCTTTGAGAAATCCTCGCCGGCATCGAGTGTCTCACGGATCGCCGGGGCAGATGCTTCCTGTCCCCTTCCCTCAACCTTGCTGTAGTCAAACCGGTATAACTGATATTTAACGATGATCCTGTCGACTACTGCATCGTAGACCATTCCATGAGCCTGGAATGAGTAGACGCCGTGTTCTGCAGCAAGGACGGATTCGGACCATGTTTTACCCCCGTCATCCGAATACCGGATTACATAATCCTGTCCGGACCGCTCCGGCCATGCAAGTTTGTTACCGGCGTGGACACCCACAACCAGCCTCCCGGTATTTGTTTTAATAACTACCGGCTCACGGTAACACTGGTACATATCCTCTACCGGTACACCGTCTGTATGACCGGGTACTTTAGTCTCATCGGCTGCAAAAAGGAGGCTTGATTCGGGCCAGTCTTCGCTGGTGCAGGACTGGAATGTACCGGTTATAATTAAAATTACCATCGCCAGCAGGCCCGGCAACATTGATTTAATTTTTATTCTATTCATAGGTTTAACTTTTATCCTATTAATTTCTATCAGATTGTCTGCGTCGATTATTATTCCGTCTTGACTTTTACCCAGTCAACCATTAGTCCAGCATCATCTCTGGTTCCCTTTTCTGCAAGGGATCTGAATCTCAGGTAAGATATCCCGGACCTGGATTCATTTTCAGGTTTCATGTCAGTCAGAAGCTTATCTTCCAGAAAGACCTTGCAACTTTCACTGTCAAGATCCCACTTCATTGTTACGATCTGCCAATCATAACCTGGTATTGACTCGCTGTCAAGGGTGAACATTGCAGTCTTTTCCCCGTCCGGATCGTTGGGATGCCGGTGGTGATCTGTTAAGGAAATGGCTGTACCCTGTGAACCAGGAAGGATTTTTAGCCTGATTTTCATTTCACCTTTTCTACCCATAGGAAAATTCCGGACCGCCCCGTCACCAAATAATTCAGTGACCGCTTTGCGTATATGAAGGACCTTGCCACCCTCAGATGAAGGATCATCCAGTAATTCGGGTCCCAGATTACGCCCGGGTTTCTGTGCCAGCTTGGAGAAAGTATAGCAGGACCATTTTTCAAGTCCGTCGCCAAAATAATCTTTCATACCTGTTTCATAAAGCCAATCGGGAGAAACAAGGAACATTGCCCTTCCTCCGCCTTCCTCACCCTGACCAGTGACAAGTATAATTTTCTTATCCCGGGTAAATGCCGTATTGGGATAGGAGCACCCGGAGTCTCCCCGTTTAAAATTATTCTGATCATTACGGGTGGGGATCCGGAATATTTCCCTGAAACCTTTCCACGTTCGGCCATCATCGTCAGAGATGGCCATATGCAGCACATCACGGTGGGTATAAATGCGTCCAAAAGTGCTGATATCGGGATCAGCGGTATTGCACCATGTAATTGCTATTCTGCCGTCAGGAAGTTTTAACAGGTTAGCTGGAGAATTTGAAGTATGATAAACTGAAGGTACACCTTCTGACCAGGTCTCACCTTCATCTTCTGAAACCGATTTGTAGAGCCATCCGTTCTGAGTACGGCAAAGCATCAGGATATTGCCATTACTGAGCTGTACAAGATTGGGTTCAACGGCTCCGTAATTACTCCCGATATAGTTTTCAAAAACAGGAGCTACCACCCTTGAGGTTGATTCCTTCCAGGTTTTTCCATTATCGTCTGACCATACAGCAGCACTGAAGCATCCTCCATATGGTGGTTTGCGTTCCCATATGTGCCGGTGAAAGCCAAATATCAACCTTCCACTTTCTGTTTGTATAAATCCCCTTATCGCACCGATCCTCCCATCCGCGATCTTCTTCAGAGGTGCCCATTCTTGACTTGCACCATGGTACATGGTATGAAAAACGGAGAGGTCGGGTTCCCTGAATATCAGGAGGTGGATATTACCCTCACGGTCGATCAGAGTGCGCCTTGGGTATTGCCATATTATTGAATCCTGAAAAATGACCTCCGGTTCACTCCAGGTGAATCCACCATCGGTCGATTTCATCGACATGACACTATCGCTATACCGGTTGGGTGCATGATAGACTTTTATAGTACCATCTTCAAATACCTGGACCGTAGCCTCGTTCATGGGAGATTCACGCAGGTATACGGGTTCATTATTCAGACCGTTGGCAGGATAATGTTTCGACAGATCGTATGTTTCGTACGACAGGACCGAGTCCTGTCCCATCAAACTGAATTGACAGGCAAGCAGGACAATGATAATGCATGCATTGTGTTTCATGGTCATTTTTGTTTTAAAGAATCCAATCAATACTAAACTTTACCAGGTATATCCCAAGCTCTTTCTTATCCCATCCGCCTCGTTCAAGTTCTTTCACTCCCGGTGGAATGCCTTCAAAGATGATTCCAATATCCCCGTCCGGAAACTGAACAGCTGTATTATATCCAAAGGTCCATCCCGGAGTAATGAGTCCCCCCGACCACAATGCCCCCTTATCAAGGCTTATAAATGCACCTCCGTTGGATCGGGCAGTCTGTCTTGAATCTTCAGATCCGACTTTAAGTGTTCCCGCCTGCTTTTCAAGAATATATTTATCAGCCGTTTCGGGTCCGAGGGGACCGGCGAAGATGACAGCATGTGTTTCTCCAAAGGCGACAGACAGCAACGAATTATTGCATCCGGCCCAGACATCGGGCAGCGCCATGGCGGGTTCTCCGATAGTGATTCCTCCATCCATGCTGGTACAGGTTTGAACCCCAAACTGGCTTTTTTGCTCCCTCCAGTGGAAGAGGATGGTCCCATCCGGAAGTTCGCAGGCCGTAGCCTCTGTATTGCCATCTCTGCCATTCTTGGCGAAATGCCAGTTTTTCCCGTGATCATCGCTGTAGAAAACGCCTTGTATGCTTCCGTTCGGTCCAACTCCCCCTGGAACAAGAAGCCTGCCTGCATGTTTTCCATGCTGAAGCTGTATTCCATGTCCCCCGCCAAAAACACATATTCCCGGTTCATCCTCAAGAATGGGTTTAGGTTTACTCCAACTCTCTCCCTCATCATCTGAAAAAAGTATGTAATGCTCACAGGCCGTATTTACTCCACGTCGATCATTCCTTTCCGGAGCATTAAAAATAACGTTCACAAGTAAAATGAGTTTTGAATTTTCCCTGTCATAAATAAGGGTAGTAGGCAGGAGGCTTTCCATATCATAATCCATTATGCGTTTCGCAGGGGACCAGCTATTGCCATTGTCCCGGCTAGTCCGGCAGATTAAGTCCTGGTGTGCCCGGTCAATCTTTGCATCCTGATCGTGGGGACCAAAAACCACAACCAATGTCCCATTATCCGTAATCACCGCATTGGGTTCCCGGCAGCCTGTATACCGTGTATTGTTAACATTTGCAATGTTGGTCTCACCGATCTTGCAGATTGTGGTGAACACGGGTTTATCGGAATTTTCTGCAGATTTTGTCTGGGCCATCAGCACTGTACCGAATGATAGGATAAACGCCATTACTATAAGTGCGGTACTATGGTATTTAAATCGTTTTAATCTCATGGACAATTGGATTAGTTTACCATTTTCATTATACGATTGAATAAGTCTTTGTTTACCTGCATATTATTTTATTCAGGCTTGGTGTACCATTTATATTCTTCCTTATTAAATATCAGGTCCCGGGTCTTATGGGGGGCATCTTCCGCATTCTCAGCTGGCAGCCATTTACTTAATTCGCTAATGACTTCATCAAACTCCTTATTACCGGCAAGGTTAGTCCATTCATTAGGATCGTTTGAATGATCGTATAATTCTTCGGTTCCGTCGTGGTACCTGATGTACCTGAATTGCTCCGTTCTAATTGCATGGTTATTTTTATCACGGGTTGTTATGGCGGGATATTCCCATTCGGCAACCGGATCCCTTAGAAGGGGAACAAGGCTATGTCCGTCTAATTCTGGTTTGGAGGGTAAATTGCATAATTCAATCAGGGTAGGATAGAGATCAACGAGGCTTACGGATTTATTACAAACAGATCCGGATGCTGTGATTCCGGGTGCGACAATTATCAGGGGCACCCGTGTAGCACGTTCCCAGAGGGTTAATTTATGCCAGTGGTCCTTCTCCCCAAGGTGATATCCATGATCGCTCCAGAGAACTATTATAGTGTTCTCCAGGTAATTGGATTTTTCAAGTCCTTCAAGTATCCTTCCAACCTGCCTGTCGCTATGGCTGATGGATGCATAATAGGCGCGGATGGCTTCTTTCCAGAGGCCCATCTCCATTACCTTGTCATGCTTTGATCTGAAATCAAGTGCTATTTCCCTTCCTGCTTCAGGTACGTCATCCAGATCATCCGGATTATAGGGAGGCAATTTGATATCATCGCTATTGTAAAGATCAAAATACTCTTTTGGGACATACCAGGGAATATGCGGTTTAAAAATACCGGTGGCAAGGAAAAATGGACGATCATGCTTTCTGGAAAGAAAATACCTGGCCCATGATGCAACTTTATAATCCGGCATCCAGGTATCGGGTACATCAAGTTCCGACCAGTCAAAATTAAGAACAGTTATATCTGCGATTGAGTGCTCGGGCCTTATATCCGGCTGTGGGGCAGGGGGCTTGCCATATTGTCCCCACCATCCGTTTTCCCGGTTAGCCTCGTCCCATAAAAAATAATAATCCCAATCGCCAGGATTGTTGAAACCAATTTGCTCATGATAGGTTTTTCCGCCCCCTTCAACAATGTATTCATTATTCCTAAAATGCCTGGGAATAGAAATAAGGTCCGGAAATTTAGCAAAGATGGGCTGACCATTATTGTAAACCCCTGTTGTTGAAGGCAGGAGCCCGGACATCAATGAAGCCCTGGAGGGATTACAAACAGGAGCGGCGCAATGTGCGTTTGTAAATAGCATGCCCATTTTTGCCAGGCGGTCAAGATGTGGTGTCTGCACTTCTGAATCTCCCAGGCATCCCACCCTGTCATTCCAGTCATCTACGGAAATAAACAGAACGTTGGGCGATGGTGTCCTTTCCTGACAAGAGCTCATCACCATTAGGATGCATGCTAATATCCAGTAAAATGTTTGTCTGCTGCTGCTCATAACGGTTTAATTTAATTTTGTAGTGAGAATTTTAATCCATCAACTTCTCTTACATTCATTCCATTCACCTCAACAGGTACACAGGTGAACATCCATTTCCTGGAAGTACCATCGTGCGGAACTTTCAGAAGGATCTCATTCCACTCCTTTTTCAGGAGCACTATGGTTGGTTCCCGGTAAAAATAATCTTCATCAATAAAGGGGATTTCCGGGGTTCTTTGTTCGAGTCCGGGCTGTTTCCATTGAGGCGGCTCTATTTCCTGTCCATTAACCCATATGTTGGGGTTTGTATTGTGCCATTGCCCCATCTCAGCTGTTGGTCCCCCGCTACGCCCCCCGGATCGTGAGTACCCCTGGAAACCTATCCAAAACTGCGTCTCCTGATCTTCAGGTGACCATACCCGGGTTAGGGCATATACGGTTCCCTGCTTTGCTTTTATCGGGGAGGGGAAGCCGAAGAAATGGCGCAGATGAATGGTCCCGCCGTAGAGGACTGTATCATTCCAGCGGTATGATTTTCCATCAACCTGGTATTCATCCTTTATTTCCTGCTCCACGGGGAAGGATGCCGTCATATCACCTTTATGATCGAAGGGACCTATTATTTCCCATGGGATATGAGCGTTTTTCACATAGGGGAATGGAAGGTTTTTAAAGTAATGGTTGCGGTGGAATACCAGCCTTTCTTCAAATTCTGTGAAGTCAGTATATTCTTGTGTTCCTGCCCGGGGGAGTTGAGCCCAGTATCTCTCTCCGTAGGATTTCTGCTTGCCTGTCCACATTGCCTCGCTGTATGTTACCAGTCCACTGTAAACAGGGTTATGTTTTGTAATATTCCTTTCATCATCAACCCTGTTGTCATTCCAGCAGCACAGAATCCCACCAAGGGCAAATTCATCGCCGTGGGGCTTACTGCAGGGCTGCTGGGAAAACAGCTGGGAAACACCTGCCAGGGGATCCATATGATTCAGGTAATTTGCCATTGAATCCATGTATGCATGTCCTTCGAGGGGAACGGCACGTCCAGTCCATAATTGCTTTGCAGAGCGTTCATCACCAGGAACAATAATTCCCGGGTGCCAGCCTACCATCTCCCTGCCATGTTCATAAATCCGGTTTATAAGCGGTACCAGGAAGTCTTCATCAACCTTCTCCTCCTCATGCCTGACCTCATCCGTTCCAAGGTGAATATATGGCATCTTTTCAGCAGGGGCTAACTCACAAAACTCATCAATCAGGTCAATTAGGATATTTTGCACCTTTTCTGAGTTCATCGAATTGATATTCAGAGCCTTGCGAAAGGCCTGGGTGTGGCCCGGAACATCGAACTCGGGGATTATGGTTATATACCTTTCTGCACAAAAGTCTACCAGGGCAACAAATTCATCCCTGGAATAATACATGCCAGGCTTTCTGGATGTGGCTTCTTCGGATTGAAGTTGGGGGTATTTGAGGCTCTCCAGCCTCCATCCGGGGTTATCTGCAAGATGCATGTGAAAGGTGTTCATTTTATAGGATGCCATTACCTCCATCTGTTCCTGGAGAAATTCAGGGGACTGGTAATTCCGGCCCACATCCTGCATGTACCCACGGATTTTGAATGCGGGCCAGTCACTGATGCTGCATTGGGCTACTTTCGGGCTGTCCCATTCCCTGATAAGCTGCCTGAGGGTTTGTATTCCATAAAATATCCCTGCAGGGGATGCTGCTGTGATAATAATCTCTTCATCGATTTTCAGGCTGTAGGCTCCCTCAATGCCATGAGGATTTTCCACTTCTGCATGATTCAGATGTATTTGAACGGTATTCTCACCAGGATTGGAATCATGTTGAAGTCCCACGCCGGTAAACATCTGAACCAGCTTTTCCTTCTCATCTGCAAAATCCGAATGAGACTGGATTGTGAATCCTACAGGCTCTAACCACTCATCTCCCCATTCAATTTGCTGGGGCATGGGGATCAGGGGCATATATACTTCTGTTTTCTTATCACAGGAAAGAAGTATGAGGGCCAGGAGAAATAATAGAAGCACAATACCCAATATTCCCCGCAGCCGGGTTCTCTTAATTTTCTGAGTCATTTTTTATCAGTTTAATAAAATTATTTTTGTATCAATTCAATAATGAATCCGGACGCATTACAGGATTTTTACCGGTCGGGATCTTTTGTATCTCCATCTCTGACCATGGCAGTACATTGCATTTCTCTGCCCACTCATTATAGAGATCTTCCAGCACCAGAACCTTCTCAGGGTATTCAGCTGAAAGGTCGTTAAGTTCAGTTCGATCGGTTTCCATGTTGTACAATTCCCAGTTGCCTGGAAATTCTGATACCAGTTTCCATTTTCCTTTGTGGACAGCCCTATTTCCCTCGTGTTCCCAGAAAAGAGATTCATGTGGGGAATCCATATTTTCAAAAACAGGCAGCAGGCTTTTCCCTTCAACCGGGGTGATAACATTGCCTTTGAACTCTGATGGGTATTCCGCCCCTGCCACTTCAAGGCAAGTGGGCATGAGATCAATGATATGTGCCATCTGATCCCTCCACTGGTTCTTTACACTGATGCCGTTCGGCCAGTGGACAATGAATGGTGTGGAGATCCCGCCTTCGTGCACGTAGGTTTTATATTTCCGGAAGGGAGTGTTGCTCAGGTTGGCCCATTGACCGTACCCCTGGTAGGTGTCGTCGGGACCAGGCATGACTCCTGGGATATCTCCTGCAATAACATTGCGGCCGTCTCTTGTTTTCAGGGGGACATACACCATGATATTCCAGGGTCTGCCTGAATTTCCTATCTCACCGTTGCGATGCTCCAGGTCTTCACCTCCGTTATCTGAGAGGAAAAAAATCAGGGTATTTTCGAGTTCCCCTTTCTCTTCCAGGGCATCGAGAATTTCACCCACTCCCTGGTCAAGATGATCAATCATGGCAGCATAAACCTCCATCCGGCGTTGTTCCCATTCTTTGTGAGAAGAATCCTCCCATTTACCCGATTTTGTAGTATCCCCCGGAGATAATTTCCAGTTGGGATCAAGAATCCCCATCTCAAGCAAACGCTCGTATCTTTCCAGCCGGAGTTGTTCCCAGCCAGCTGAGAACCGCCCTTGATAATTTTCGATTACCTCCTGGCGGGCATGAATGGGCCAGTGGGGCGCGGTATAGGCTGTATAAAGGAAAAACGGTTCACCCGGTTCTGATTCCCTTATAAAATCAGCTGCATTTTCACTGATGGCCTCGGTATAATAGAAATCCCCCTCGGGCTGAATAAATTCATTGTCCCGCATCAGTGTAATCGGGTCCCAAAAACTTCCGGCAGCAATCAGGGTACCATAAAACCGGTCAAATCCTCGCTGCAGGGGCCAGGTACTGCTGGGTCCCTCTTCGAAAAGGCTGTGGGTGACATGCCATTTCCCTGACATATAGGTATGGTAACCTGCCAATTTCAATACTTCTGCTATGGTTACACATTGTTCATTCAGGTCTGCACGATATCCGGGCAAGTGGTAATCGACACTGGTCATGTATCCGAGTCCAGTCTGATGGGAGTAAAGACCCGTCAGCAAGCTCGCCCGGGAGGGACAGCAGCGTGCCGCGTTGTAAAAATTTATTAACCGAAGTCCATCGTGAGCCAGCCTGTCCAGATTGGGAGTCAAAACCTCTCCACCGTAGCATCCCAGGTCGGAAAAACCCATATCATCGGCCATCATAATAATGATATTTGGTTTTTCCGGTTTAGTGGTGCATGAGGACAAAAGACCAATAAGTACACCTGCCAGTGCGAAGAGAAGTATTTTCTGCATGTTACTCTTTCTATTGGGAAACTCTATTTAAGAACAAGGTCAGCCGGGAATTTTGCATCGACTTCTTTCAGCCAGTTTTTGAGCATGGCAAGCATTTCCTCTTTCAATTCTGGCTGACTCGCTGCCAGGTCATTTAACTCACCAATATCATCCCTTAGATTATAAAGACGGACTTCTCCTGTTTCATAGTAGTATATCAGTTTGAAATCGCCCTTTCTGACGGCACCTTCCATGCGGCTGTGGGGGTAATGCCAGTAAATGGCATCTCGCTGTACTTCAGCGCTTGCACCCAGTAATACATCCTTTATGCTGATCCCGTCCATATGCTGTTCCGGTTTCAGGGGGGCATTGGCAAGGTCAAGCATAGTGGGATAGAAATCGTTACTAATTAGGGGCAATTTGCAGACTGAGCCGGCCTCTACTTTTCCGGTCCATCTAATGATAGTGGAAACCCTGATACCGCCTTCATCCAGGTTGTGTTTCATACCTTTGAGCGGAAGGTTGGAGGTTACGCTTCCCTTTCCCCCGTTATCCGAGGTGAAAATGAAGACCGTATTTTCATCCAGTCCCATCTCCTCAACTGCATCCATTAGTCTGCCCACATTTTCATCCATATGGTGGACCATGGCGGCATAATGTGGATTGTTCTGGTAGGCTTTCTCAGCGGGATCTTTCTCGGTAAGTGTATCCATTCCCATTTTATGGATCTTTTCAGTATACTTCTTTACGACCTCCTCCTTAGCCTGCAGAGGGGTGTGTACGGTATGGAATGAGAGGTATGCAAGGAAGGGTTTGTCTTTGTTATCCCTGATGAAACGGATGGTTTCGTTAGTCAGGCGTTCTGTGAGGTATTCTCCCTCGGGACCATTTTTCATGAAGGTCAGGTGGTGGGGACTGAAAAACCTGACATGGCCTTTTGTCCTGTCCAAATTCGGGGGTTCAACATCGGGGTATGCAATTGCCCATGCCTGTGGAAGGTCCATTCCACCAATGGCAGTATCAAATCCCTGGTTAGCCGCCCAGTGCTTTTTGGAATAACCCAGGTGCCATTTGCCAAAATACCCGGTTGCATAGTTTTGCTCTTTCAGGGCTTCAGCAATCGTTAGCTCCGCAAGGGGTAATTGATGGGTTACATATTCAGCATCCCGCTCTGGATTTATCAGATAGGTAGTTATCCCTGTCCTTGCCGTGTATTTACCGGTCAGGATGGAGGACCTGGTTGGCGAGCAAACGGGTCCGCCGGAATAAAAATCCGAAAAGACCATTCCCTGGGAGGCAAGCTTATCTACATTAGGAGTTTCATAAACTTCACTACCATTGTAAGACAGATCACTCCAGCTGAGATCATCCACCAATACAAATACAAAGTTGGGTTGGGCTTTCTCTTCACCCTCACCGGTGCATGCAGGGAGGATTAATCCGCCCAGAATTATCAGGATTACAATTTGTGCTCTTGATTTAAGTTTTTTCATAGCTATTATTTTTTGTTTAATATCCATTCAAGGGGAAACTTTACAAAACTGATTTTTTCGTAGGGACTCTCTATTCCATTCTCATAAAGAAGCCCAATCTCTCCGTCCGGCAAAATTGTCAGGCAACTGTAGGCTGATGGGCCCTCATAAACGGTTCTTTTCACAGGCCATGATTTACCATTATCGTAACTGATGGTGACAGTCATGTTCTGTCGTTTCTTGGGATCTGCCGCATTAGAAAATAGCAGGATATTCTTACCCTTTGCATCCTTGATCCGGATGCAGCTTCCCTGGCAGGTCGGATCCGGGAGATCTTCATGATACATTATTTCTGACCAAGTTTTCCCTTTGTCGCCAGAGGTGACTATCGCTCTGGTTCCGTTTCTGTTTCTGTTTCTTGCATTCACAAGCAGGGTGTTCTCATCAATTTCCACCAGGGTGGGTTCATTGATATCCGTTCCGATATTGCCGGAGATATCCCAGCTATTCCCGTGGTCATCACTGTACAGGTAATAGGAATAAAAATGTTCAAGGTCGAAAACAGTTATAGGAAGGATCAATCTGCCATTGCTCAGAACGGTACCTCTTCCGGGTCCGGGCCACATTGAATGCCAGCCATCCTTTTTCAGGCCATGCTCCACAACCAGGGGAATGGACCAGGTAATTCCCTCGTTATCGCTGAATACATACTGCAATGAAAGGTGGCGCTGTACCGCGTTCCCACCTTCCGGCACATCATTCCTGCCAGGACAATAAGTATAAAAAAGAAATAACCGACCTGTTTCGGAATCCTGAATTAGTGATGGGTCACCGGCTCCTTCCTGGTTAGCAAAATCAACCGCAGTACTGATTTTTTCCCAGGTCTTTCCATTGTCCGTGCTTCGCCTGATCATCTGGTCGATGTTGTTGGGGACATCTCCCTTCCTGTCTACCCTGGCATCGCAGGCCGCAATGACAGTTCCGGAACTTAATGTGATCATGGCAGGAATACGAAATTCATGCACACCTTCGGTACCTCCGATGAAGATGTCGTTAGGCTCGGGGGACTGAGCGTTCAAAACTGATGCTGTCATGCTTGATATAACAAGCGATAAAAGTCCAATCCAAATGTTTCGGTTTCTCATAATTTTTCCTTCATTTATTAATTAACTATCTATCTATTATCTCTATCCATTCAAGGTTTAGCTTTGCCAGCCTGATTTTAAGCCTTTCACCGTCAAAATCATATTCTCCCAGCATGCCAATGCTCCCGTCCGGCAGGATCGCCAGGCTGGAATAATCAAATGTCTGTTCGTGAAATACTTTATTAACCGGCCATGTTTTCCCGTCATCATAGCTGAGACGAAATTCAGCTCTTCCTCTTCTTCTTCCATCCACGCGGGCCGTAACCCCGACATGTATGATCACACCCGGCTTTCCATTTTCTTCCCACCTGTACCTAAGGAGGGGGGACATGCAACCGGTGTCTTTGAGGGACTTCTCCTTGTATAGTTTTGTCCATGTACTGCCTCCGTCCCTACTGAAGGCAAGTCTTCTGTAACCGGAGGAATTCCGGGTACTTAGCATGACTCCTCCATCCTCAAGCTCAACCATCTGAACCTCTCCTCCGGAACCATCGTCATCGGGCGGAGCATATTCTCCGTGCTTCCATGTCTTCCCATTATCATCTGAATAAAGTGAGTAGAGGAGAGTTTCTTTTGTATCATCCATCTTTAACTGTTCCTGCATGGGAACAATAACCCGTCCTTTAAACTCTCCCCTTGTCAGGGTAATACCTGTGCCGGGTCCGCATATCGAGGCAATGGAATTCTCACCGGATTTAACAACTCGGGTAAGCTCGCGGGGTTCGGACCATGTAAGTCCATCGTCCTTACTGGTGATAATGAAGAAGCGCTGGATGAAATCACCCTCCAGTCCCGGTGAAACCATTTCGACGCCATGGGATTTCATCTGGCGGGTATGCCTTTTCTCGGGGAAATAGATATAGCTGAGAATGATGGTACCATCCTGGGCCTGTACCAGGACAGGGTTCATGGTAACATTATCGCCTGCCTCGGTGATGACCACAGGATCCTCCCAGGTTTCTCCGCTATTTGTGCTTCTCATAAGCACCAGATCATTCTTGGCATGATCGAGGTTCAGATCTTCCCTTCCTTCTGCCACAGCAAGCAATACATTGTTTTGTGTTACCAGGAATGAGGGAATCCTGTAATTATGGTATCCCATACCGTCTTCAAGTGGATTAAAAACGGGTGAGGTAGAATAGTACGGTTCCTTTCGGTCGGTAGGTGATTCCCGGGCATATGCATTCATACCTGCGAGAAGGCATACAAACCAGATCGCCTTTAATGGGATGGATTTCTGGAAATTCATCTTACTGTTTTTTCAAGATTTCATCTATATGGACTTTCTCGAATACCATGTCGGCCTGGCTGCCCTCGTACAGAACACCGATATGATGATCATCTATCCGGGTCATGGAGGGGTAACCTCTTCCCCTGCCCTGATCCAGAAGGAGCCAGTTTTCATCTGGCCAGGTCATACCGTCGTCCGTACTCGCTTTAATGGTCATATGATGTCTTCCCTTTGTGGAATTCGGATTTACAAAGAGAACCAGTTTTTGTTCTGTACCATTCACAAGGAATGTTCCCTTGATCAGTGATGCATTACAGACAGGTTCGATCAGTGCAGAACGTGATGTGGGATGCATTTCCCAAGTGTCACCAAGGTCACTGCTGATATATACTGATCTTGATCCTCCACGGTTATCCCGCATATTCAGCATAAGGGAACCGTTATCCAGTTCAATTACCTGGGCTTCTGTTGTATTGGATTTGGCACCGGTACCGATGGACCAGTTTTCTCCATGGTCCTTACTCCAGATGATTGTGGAGTGCGGCATATTTTCATGGTCCTTAAACTGGGCCGGGAAGACGATAGTCCCGTCAGAAAGAGTGATCCCTTTTCCGGGTCCCTGGAGCAGCAGGTACCATGCCGGGTCCTTAAGGACCGGTGTAAGATTTATTGGTTCGGACCAGGTCAGTCCGTCATCCTCAGATTTTACAAGCATTAACTGGCTGGTTTTGATGGGTTCAATTCCAGGGCGGGAGCTGTGCCAGTTCCTTTTCCCGGGGGTGCCATGAGCCCAGATGCCTGCAACCCAGATAGTTCCCGTTCCCCGGTCGACCAATACAGCAGGGTCTCCAATACCATTCTCATCCTGAGGTTTGCCGCCCCATTCACCCAAATCCATAATGACTTTCATGGGTTCCCATGACTGTCCCCTGTCCGTACTACGGCTCATTGCTACATCAATATCTGCCTGCAGGTCAACAGAACTATTGTAGCGATTGTCATAAACTGCAATCAGGGTTCCTTCATTTGTAGTGGCAAGTCCCGGTATACGATAGGTATCACAATTATCCTGCCCGTGCTTTCGCAATGCAACTCCGATTCGGTTGCTGTACGGGGCTGATTGCGAGGTGGGTTTAATTTTCATGTTTTCACCAAGAACTATATAATTGCATTCTGCGTCAACCCGGTGGGTCAGATCAGCCGTTTCTTTAAGTGTGTAGGATGCCCAGAAGTAGTTTTCTCCTTTTTTGAGAGAAAGACTGCCCTTAAAAACCATTTTCCTGGAAGGGGACAGGGTTTCACCGTATTGAGCGGGGTCCTTAACACGCTCCTTGGATCCTGTATAATAGATACTAACTGAGTTGATATCATTGATGTCATTGGTTCCCGAACTGTTCAACACCAGTTCGGAAAGATCTATATCATTCATGTCTCCCGGTATGTCTACCAGGATTTTCAGGACCGGATTTCTATCCTTTCCTATTAATACCGGTATGGTGTCCTGGGTGGTTGTAATCGTAACTCCGTCTTTATCACCGTTGCAGTTAACAGAGGTGCACAGTATCAATACGAATAATGGCAAAACAATCTTTTTCATGGGTTCGGTTATTTATAGGCTGAGTTATTGTAATTCAGTTTTTATCGTAGAAATACTCGGGATATTTCCATTTAAAGGATGGATCCCGTGCATACGAATTATATTCATATGCCTTCGAGATCGAGTCAACCTCCCTCGTATACCTGGCCAGTTTAACAGGATCCGCCATCGGATCTTTCGTATCCTTCTGCCATTTTTCAAGCACCTCAATAAGCCCGGCCATAATCTCTTTATATTCAGGGTTAGCAGACAGGTTGTTAAATTCAAGCGGATCTTTTTCCAGGTCATACAACTCATATTTGGGGGGCATCCTCCAGGTCTGGTACACCTGCTGGATCTCAGGTCCGGCGGAATCGATCTCGGAAATTTTTGTGCCTCCTGCAAATGCGCCACCTTTTTGCTCCGCATAGAAGTAGAATTTTGGGTTCTCACGGTCCCGCAAAGGGTTGTGTATAAGCTTATAACGCTTGTCTCTCACAGATCTTTTCGGGAAATAGAAGAAAGCAGCTGATCCGGAACCGTCGGCATAAATATACTCATGTCCTGCTGCACCTCTTTTGTCAATGAGCAGGGGGGCAAGGGTTTTTCCAGGAAGACCTGCAGGCGTTTTAATCCCGCAGATATCAAGGATGGTTGGCAGCAGGTCGATGGTGGAAACCAGTTCTTCCGTTCTGAATCCTGGTTTCGCTTTACCAGGCCATTTTACTAATAAGGGTACCCTGAGGGCAGCTTCATAGTTGCTGCATTTACCCCTTGAAAACTGGGCTCCGTGGTCTCCGAGGTAAAGAATCACAGTATTTTCTGCTTTTCCGGAGGCTTCCAGTTTCTTGAGCAACATACCTGTGGCTTCATCGAGCCGGTTCATGCAGTTATAGTAATTGGCTGTAAATTCACGCAGCCTCTTGCTGTCGGCGCCCTGGAAAGGAATGGGCTCTACGTCTTCAGCATCAAGTGTAATCACAGGCATTCCTTCCACCTGTTTTTGCACAGGGTAATGGGCATCCGGGAAATTCACCATCAGGAAAAAAGGTTTATCCGAAGCGGTCATAAATGTATCAGCATAGGCAGCGTAGGAGGGAAGGTTCTTCTTTGCAAAATTTGCACTTTTAATAGGATGGAAGTCCCAAGGAACGGCCGACTCAGGATTGATATGGATTTTACCCAGGCATCCCGTTCGGTATCCAGCTTCCTTCATAAAGACCGGCAATGTCTTGAATGATTTGTGCATCCGGAATTTATGGGTAGCCAGTCCAATTTGCCCGTTCTGATGAGGGAATAGTCCCGTGTAAATAGTACTTCTTGAGGGACTGCAAACAGAGTAAGTAACAAAGGCATTCTCAAAGAGAACTCCATCCTCCGCCAGTCCATCCAGGTTGGGTGTCGTAACATACTGGTTTCCGTAGCATCCAAGGTCGGGTCCATTATCCTCCGATACGATCAGAAGGATATTCGGTCTTGTTGAATCAGACGCATTCCTGCAGGAAGCCATAGCCAGCACTGCAAGGATGAATAACATAATGTGTATTCTTTTCATATCAGTATTATTTTGTTGTATTTTTTTCAAATATCCAGTCCACCGTAAATTTCACCAGCATGATATCCTTATGATCCCTGGCTTCATAAAAAAGTCCGATAGTTCCATCCCCGAGCTGCATCAGGCTTGAATAGGCAAAAAGGTCTGGGACAATGAGTTTTCTGACCTTCCATGTTATCCCGCCGTCAGAGCTGGCAAAAACAACCCCGTTTTGCCGTTTCTCCTTTGAGCTTAGTTTTTTACCCCTATATTCTTCCAGGGTGTTTTTTACTGCCGGGTCGGGTCCGACGGGACCGGCATATAACAGCAACTCCCGGTTTTCATGTTCCACGGTTATTATGCTTGCATTACAGCTGATCGAAGGCAGGTTCCTGGCAGGTTCAAAGGGATCCCAGGTTAATCCACCATCAAAACTTCTCGATTGCCATCTCTGGCCTATTCCCGAATTCCGCTCATTCAAAAGCAGGGAACCGTCAGACAGTTCTGCAATTGAATTTTCGCAAGGAGTTAATCTTTTATGTGGATTAGGCACTACCTCACTGCTCTGCCATGTCTCGCCATGATCATCGCTATACCAGGCGAAAACTCTTTTATTGGGGGCTACAAAATCTCCCCCGGGAACGATAAGCCTTCCCTTACCGGGTTCGGACTTCAGCTGTATACCCTCTCCTGAACCGTAAACCTGGACCACGGAGTCTGCCTTCACGGTATGCGTTATTTCGCGGGGCTCACTCCAGGTCAGTCCCTCATCATCACTATGAATACTGTATTCCCTGTTTTTCAATCCTTCCCAGGATTTACGGCTTCCCGCATCGGTAAAAGGCCATTGAAAAACAGAATAGAGGCAAATGATGCGGCCTGTTTCCCTGTCGTAAACCGCTGCATTCGGACAGATGGATTTTTTACCCTCGGTAACCATCAGTGTGGGCTCTGACCAGGTTTCACCATGATCCTCACTGACCTTGCACACGAGATCCTGCCCTGAACGGTCAGACCATGCTGTTGCATTTCTTCCCTGCACAATCACTACGATCTTACCAGAATTTGTCACAAGGATATTTTGTTCCCTGAACTGTGCATATATCTCGCCATTAAAACCGAGGACCGGTTCTTCACCGGCTACAAAGATCGGATAGGCCTGCAGATCTTTTTTATTTTGCTTCCCGGACTCAATGCAGGCTGTGAGAAAAAGTAGTATTGAAAACAGCAGACCGAAGATTTGTACACTTCGTTTTGTAAATATATTTAATATGCTCATCATATCATTATTTAGCCAATTCATCAATGTCTTCCAACTTGAAACGTACGCTCAGGATGTAGGGTTCCTCACCCTCATCCCAGTGCCCGTATGTAGTCATAATAAAAGTTCCGTCAGGTAATAGTTCAAGTCCGGGGTAGGTGGTATCCCATCCTTTTTTATTGTCCTTGACCCTGATCCTGTACTGTCCCTCGGCACCCTCAATAATGTCCTGGTAGGAGCCAACCCATGCAACCCAGTCTCCTTCAGTGGGACTTCCAACATGGTATTTCAGGGCAACTTCATTTACATTGGCATTGCCTTCCTGCCGGGCCAGTCGTCCTATCTCCCCCCTTGTTGAACTTACATCACGGAAGGTAGCCAGAATCCTGCCATCATGGGCATACCTCAATACATGTCTGTCTCCAGTCAATGCATTTGGCAGCTCTCTTGGATGGGTCCAGGTCTTTCCCTCATCGTCAGAGAATATCACATGGGAATTTTTCACTCTTGCATTCTCACGCAGGAAAACGGCAATCTGGTCCCCCTCGGGTGAGCGTATATATCCTGGTTCACAAAGGTTTATTTCGGCGGACCTGAAAATCGTGTCGGGATATGACCATGTGAGTCCCCCGTCCTCAGAAAAAGTCTTATAAAGTGTAAACACCGGGGATTTATGCTCTTTTATCCAGGCATCATAATTCTCCCTTCCGTTCTCGGTTATAAACCGCAAGTCATCGTGGAATAAAGCCATGTAGTGTCCTTTCCTTGTATGCAGGGGGATCAGACAGGCCATGGTGACCACACCACCCCAGTCACCCACAGGTGCGAGTTCGCTCCATGTTTCACCATCATCCTCTGATACAGCAAGTCTTACCGGGTATAATCCGGAGAACATGATCAGTCTTTTCTTTCCTTCAGGATCGATGACCCTGTAAATGGTAGGAACTTCTTTGGATGTTTCCCAGGATGCAGGGGTGGGAATCCGTTCACTCCATGTCAATCCGGCATCATTACTGCGTTTCATTACAATAGCTCCCCTTCCGTGGCCCTTTGGGTACACGCAGATCATGGTTTTGTTGTCCTCAAGAAGGACGGTTGTCGGGTGGCCCAGGTATTGCCCCTCTTCCCGGTCAACGATTACCTGCCTGTCGGCGTCAGCATTAATGTCGATAACCGGAATGTTCACATAACTGGAGGTGATAGTCTTGGTTTCCCGGATCATAGCGGCACTGAAGCTCATAAAATTGATTTTCCTGTACCTTTCGGTTTCATACAGCAGGCCGATCTTTCCATTTGCCAGGCTGGTCAGGCAGCTGTATGCAAATCCTCCAGGAATAAGCTCCCGTGAATGGGCCCATGTCTCTCCGTTATCTTCAGAGATCCTTACGGTGCCATTTGTCCGCTGCCTTTTATTTGCCGGTCCCGCATACACCAATTCCCCCTCGTGGCTGATAATCGAACCCATGCAATTCACCCCGGGAAGTCCCGGATCAAGTTTCATATTTTCCCATGTTATTCCCCCATCGCGGCTCCGGGAGACTTTGCGATACTGACCTCCCTGGTTCCTGGCGTTGAAAAGAAGTGTTCCATCCGTCAATTCCACGACCTGGGCTTCATTTCCATGACCAAACAAATTTTCATGAGGGACCCGTTTACCCAGCTGAAATGTTTTTCCTTTATCATCACTATAAGCAATCCTGTTTCTCCAGGTCCGCCCTCCTTTTCCATCTGGATCTGTTTCATACAAGGGAAAAACAATACGGCCCTTGTATTCTGCATTCTTCAGCTGAATAGCACGACCGGGGCTTCCCACACTGATAATGTCTTCCTGGCGAATCATTCTTGTGATTTCTTTTGGCTCAGACCAGCTTTCTCCATCGTCATCACTATGCACAAGAAAAGATTTGGTTGTCCTCGGTGTCACATAACCAGTATCTGCCATTTTGATCCATCCTGAATTCCTGGCATGGTAACCATAGGGGAACCTCTGGTACATCAGAAGGATCCTTCCGGATTCAAGAATGACGGCACAGGGATCATTCAGGGAGTTTTTGCCATCTTCAGCGATCATCTGTTCATCCTGCCAGCTAAGTCCGTTATCGAAGCTCCTGCGAAGCACAATATCATTCTGAGCATGATCATGAAGGCCAACTCGTTTTTCAGCAAAGGCAAATAATGTTCCATTTCCGGAGGTAACCATTGCAGGGATTCGAAAGCCAAATGTATCTGTGGATGTTTCTGTGTATTCAAATACAGTTGTGGATGAGACCTCCTCTGCCGGAGGGGTACACATTGTCAGTACTGTAAATGTCAGAATCAGGACTGTTGGTACGCAATGTTTCTTATTCATGGGATGAATTATTAAGTTGTTCAACAATAATATTTGTCAGTAAATCGGATAAAACTTCATGCCACTGATTATTCGGGTGCATGCCATCCACGAGAAGGTCCTCGATTTCTTGTCCCTCGTTCGAAGCATAATCCTCAAAAAGAATCCACTGATCAATCAAGGGAATGTTTTCCTCCAAAGCAATATTTCTTACTATGGCTGCATATTCGTAAGACCGTTCATATCGCCATTTTTCATATTGACAGGAGATTGCATTCGGGGTCATTAGAATTGTCGGAACATCAATGCCCTTAAGTGATCTGATCATGAACTGCAGGTTTGCCCTGTAATTTTCCGGGGATATCCTGGACTTTTTTTTTCCTTCGTCAACCCAGGAGTCGTTAAGTCCGAAGCAGATAATAACAAGATCAGGATTCCTGGCAAGGACAGAAGTATCAAAGCGGTCAAGTGCATGTGGGATTTTATGTCGCCCGTTATCAATCAGACGTCCGGTGTGACTGCCACCAATGCCTTCGTTGAAGATAATATTATCAATTCCTGCCTCAGATAATTTATTGGGGAGCCTTTGTGCATATACGCCTGTAATTGTGTTTCGATAAGCAGTGGTAGAATTTCCAAAAGCTACAATCCGGACCCTATCTCCAGTAAAGTTGTCTCCTTCAAGATCTGATCCGGTGAATTTAACCTTCAAATCTGAACTGTCTTCCCGCAAAGATGTGTTCCGTATGCTTACTCTGTTAATCGAAACCGGTTGGTCATTATCTGCAAGAAGGATAGTCTGTAGGCTGGAATCAAGTGAAACCTCCAGGCTTGCCTTCGAAATCTTCCATTCAAGTTCAAGGTGGTGGTGGACTCCGCTAATAAATTTTTTCGGATAATATTGATGAAGTATCCTGAATGGATAATAAAATACTACTGTAGAGGAATCTTTAGCAGAAAGGCCAGAAAGAGATATGCTACCACACGTATATTTCTGACACTCTACAGTAAGACTGATGGATCCGGTTGCAGATCCGGGAAAATTAATGCTTATGGAAGCATCAGGATCAGTAGTTCCAAGCCTGATTACTTCATTCGGAAAGCCGGTGTCCTTCTGGCATGCATTACAGCATAGTATTAAGGGGATAAGTAAGGATACAAGCTGGAATATTATTCTGGATTTCAGTAACATATGTATTTCTTTGAATTTTCATGAAGTGAATCAGGTAAGAGTTACTAAAATTCCGTAGAAAATCTGATTTTTAGAGATAGCAATCTTTCAACCATGGATACAAATGTTACAAGTCCCCTATAATTTTTATAAAAACAGACATAATTGTTTCAGAAGGATCAGAAACCAAACATTTAGAATAATAATTCATCTGTATTTACCAAATGTAGTAATGTAGGAAAATTAAGTACTCAGGCCATGATATTTTTTATCTTAATGCATGTCAATTACACAAAGACTCGTAGTGGTTGGTGTTGGTTCTATTGGCAGGCGACATGGCCGTTTGCTTGCCAGCAGGGGAGATATTTCAGTCGAACTATGCGATTATCCCAGGGCTTTAAGTGAGGCTATGGAAGAAACCGAAGCAGCTTTATTAATGGACTATGTTCATCAGCCGGATTTACTCTATTGGATGCTGGGCAAAAGTCTGGCAGGAGTATACGCATCGGGAAGCATGGGTGGAAACCTGGAACTAAAGTCCAATCTCAATTCAATGACTCTTTTACTCGACTATGATGACCCACTTACAGCTAACATTCATTTGAATTATATACAATATCCAGATCTCTACCATTATGAATTTCTGGGAGACTTTGGCTGGATATACTATGACATGAATGCGAATATTTTACATTATGGAGATTGAAATAACTCAGTCCTGGAAGACGAAAATGCGTGTAGTATGTTGGCAAGGTTGAAAACGAGTATATTTTCGTAGGCAGACATATTAAATAAAAAAGTTCAGGACTCCGTCCTGTTCCTTATCTTAGTGAAAATTTTACATTTATGAAAAGCAACCATTCCATAAAAAGGATGATCCCGGCATTGGTTATGATGTCATTTTTTGTGATTCAACTATCGTGTGGTAACAAAACAAAAAGCTCTGTTCAGGAGATCAATTTTCCTCAGACCGTACTGGAATTAAATCCATCGGATGATAATCCAAGGAACGGTGAGGGAGATTTCATCACATTAAAGGACGGGCGGATCCTTTTTATATATTCTCATTTTACGGGAGGGGCCGGTGACCACGCCACCGCTTTTCTTGCCGGCCGATACTCCGATGATGGTGGGATAAGCTGGAGTGATGAGGATATAAAATATTTTTCGAATGAGTCGGGGTTAAATCTCATGAGCGTTAGTCTTTTGAGATTAAACAACGGGGAGATTGCGCTGTTTTACCTGCAAAAAAATTCAGTAACGGATTGCAGGCCAATACTCCGGATCTCCACTGATGAGGGTAGGACCTGGGGTGAAGAAATCCTGTGTATTAATGACCGTAACGGGTATTTTGTGCTAAACAATGACCGGGTAATTCAGCTGGAGAATGACAGGCTGATTGTCCCTGTATCCCAGCATGCATGGCCGGGTATGGAATGGACAGGTTCCGGCCGTATCCGGGTCTATTATTCAGATGACAATGGCAGGTCATGGGAAGCGGGAAAAGAAGTAGCAAATCCCGATGACGTGACCCTGCAGGAACCTGGTGTTGTTGCCCTGAATGATGGCAGGATCCTGATGTTCATGCGCAATAATTCCGGATTTCAGTATATTTCATTCTCTACTGACCACGGAGAAACATGGTCAGCTGCTGAACCCAGCAATATCCGTTCACCCCGGTCCCCTGCCTCCATCGAACGCATACCCACAAAGGGTGATTTATTGATGGTATGGAACAATAATGGGGGAGAAGTTGAGGCTATTGCTGGGAAAAGGACCCCGTTCAATACTGCTGTCAGCAAAGATGAGGGCAAAACCTGGCTGGCGGTCAGGACCCTGGCGGATGACCCTGACGGATGGTACTGTTATACGGCCATCGAATTTGCGGGTGATTATGTCCTGCTGGGTCACAGTGCAGGGAACCGAAAGGAGAATAACGGTCTGGCCGTTGAGCATATCAGCAGATTAAGCCTTGACTGGATTTATGGTAAGTAGCAGTGGTTAACCAAATATAAATAATAAATTATGGAAGCATTGAATAATCCGAAAATGAGGCAAAGCAGAGTATTGCAAAAGTTTAGGGCCGGGAATGTTGCGAACTGTTTCAATGTTCACTTCGATGCCCAGGTTACGGATATTGCCGGATTGGCCGGATATGATTGTGTGTGGATTGACTTCGAACATATGGCCCAGGACTGGTCATCCCTGCAAATGCATATATGGGCAGCCAAAGGCAATAATATGGATGTAATGGTGCGTGTTCCCAGGGGCAGTTATAGTGACTATATCAAACCTTTTGAGCTGGATGCGGCAGGTATCCTGGTGCCTCATGTAATGGGGATTGAGGATGCCCGCAAAGTGGTGCAGATGACAAGGTTTCATCCGACCGGCCGAAGGCCCATCGACGGGGGCAACGCTGATGCTGGATATGCGACCATGGATCTTGCAGATTATATTTCCCAGGCGAATAGACATCGTTTTGTTGGTGTACAGATTGAAGACCCGGAACCCCTTGAAGACCTGGATGCGATTGCAGCCCTGGAAGGCATTGATATGCTTTTTTTCGGCCCGGGAGATTTCAGTCATGGGATCGGTGCACCGGGTGAGTGGGATCATCCGAAATTAATTGATGCAAGAAAACGTGTAGCCGATGCGGCGGTCAGGCATGGCAAGTTTGCAGGTACACCGGGTACCCTTGACAATTTTGACGACCTGGTGAAAATGGGTTATAAATTCATCGTTGTTGGAGCAGATGTAATAGGGGTAGGTAATTATATCACGCAACTGATCAATGGAATTTTAAAGAAAACAGATGGGTAAATTTCATTTTGGAGTAATGTAATGGCAAAAAAAGTCATAAATCAAAAAGCCTCAGACAGCAATTATTACCATCCTGACTTCCATATTGCCCTGAACCATGGGATAGATTACCTGAACAATACGATGGGGGAAGATGCAGTTCGCGAATACCTGAGGCAATTTGTCAATGCATATTATACCGGCTTAAAGAAGGATTTATTGGAGAATGGATTACATGCCATTAAAGAGCATTACGAAAAGATATATAAAATTGAGAATGCCGTGTTCAATATGCATATTTCAGATGATGAATTGGTCATTCATCTTACTGAATCTCCGGCTGTGATGCACATCAGGGCAGGCAACCACTCAGTTTCACCAGTATACCACGAGACTGTCGCAACGGTCAATAAGGAGATTTGCAGAAATACAGCTTATGATTGTGAGGTGGTTGATTATAATATTGAGAATGGAGCTTATAAATTACGGTTCTTTAAAAGATAAATATGATCTCATGTACAGAATTTATACCTGCATACAATGAGCTGTTCAGGTATATAGAAGGGAAAAAGGACAAGGCAGCGGTTATTGGTTTCTGGGAGTATCTGTCGGATACATTCTTAACGAATCTCAGAGATCATGTAGTTCAGCAGGGGATAAAGGGCTGCTGGACTTACTGGAGCAAAACGCTTAAAGAGGAAGCAGCTGATTTTTCGATGGAGCTGGATGAGGAGGCAGAAGAATTTTCCATTACCATGCATCATTGTCCATCCAAGGGCAGGCTTCTTGAAGATAATCAGGTTGAACCATATCGAGATTATTGCGAACATTGCGATGTACTTTACCGTCGGGTCCTAGAGCCTCTGGGATATAAGTATGAGTTGGATCGATCCCGGACAGATCACGCCCGCTGCCGGTTAACGGTTAAGCCAAAGGCGAAATAGACCAATAGTTGATCATCTGTGGGTATTGGATTGATAGGGTTACCCTGCCGGGTCTCCTTATTTTACACAACGGCTCATTTTTTTATAAATCTGAATATATTCAATGGTTCGTTATTATTGGCAATCAGTAATAAATGCTGGTCATTGCCTGTTTTTATTAAGCAGATGTCTCTTGCATCACCCTTGCTGCTAAATCCTGACAAACTTGATTTCACTGCAAAGAATTCTCCATTCCTGTAACCCAATATACAGCCGTAGGAAGCATCCAACCTCATGGTTTCCACTTCGGTATGGTACATGTTGCCAACCAATAAAACCTCATCGGTCCCGTCCCCGTTGATATCCAGGTAATCAAAGTCATGAACCGGTGATATCTGGGCCTCAACCGGTAATGCCCTGATCTCGAAATTTCCATTTCCCAGGTTCTCCACAAAAACACTTTCCAACAGGTCGGCTTCGTAATGCAATGCATGATCCAGTTCTTCCTGGCCATATATCTCTACCAGGCTGGCAGCGGCAAAGGATTTAATGGTGGGAAATTTATCAGTGATGAAAGGCATTTGCTGTGAAGAACATCCACGGCCTCTTACCGGAACAAGTTTGTCATTGTATAAATATGTAAGCACGATATCATAAGTGCCCGACTGGTCAAAATCATCGCAATATATATGAAAGGAATGTCCCTTCCCAGTCTTGAATTTGGAGTTTAACCCGAGATTTCCAGCGAAAAAATCCATATCGCCATCATTATCAATATCATTTGCAGTAACACTGAACCAGAGGCCGACACTGTTTTCCAGTCCGGATGCTTCAATCTTTTGGAATACACCATTTTTATTCTCCAGAACCTGGATCGGTGTCCATTCCCCGACAACAACTAGATCATCGTCGCCATCCTGGTCAATGTCCACAAACAGGGCATCTGATACCATTCCAATCAGCTCCAGGTCCCGGGCATTTTGTCCTGTAACTTCAACAAATTTTCCATTTTCATTCAGCAATATATGGGAAGACGGAGGATAGGGATATTTATCCGGTATGATCCTTCCCCCAATGAATATATCCGGATCTCCATCCCTGTCAATATCATTGATCTTTACTGTTTGCCCGCTTGTATTTATCGCAGGCAGGGCAGTAGTGGTTTTGCTGAAATGGCCCTTTCCGTTATTTGAGTATAATCTGTCCTGGAACATATCACTTCCGGCAGGGAATTCACTTCCACCGCTGACCACATACAGGTCCTGGTCACCGTCACTATCAAAATCAAAGAATGTACAGCCTAGGTCTTCAAATATATTGTCATCCTTCCAGGGGCCATCCTGTCGGCGAAATTTTCCGGAATGGTCTTGAATATAAAGCTCACCGCTCTGATTGGCTGCGCCCCCGACAAAAAAATCCTGAAGTCCGTCGCTATTTACATCAGCGGTCGAAATAAAAGGACCATTGTGGGACTGGCTGTAGGGGAGGAGAATCTGTTTCTCATAATCGTTGAATCTGTTCTCTTGATGTTTAAATGTTATGCCAAAGTCCTCCGGGTCTGCCTCCAGAAACAAAGGATCAACTGTTTCAGGAGCCTGGCTTAAGTTTTTAGTGGCATCATAATAATTTAAATGATAGGTTTTATTCACCTCAAGATCACTGAAATAAGTTGATAGTCCATCCGGCCAGATAATTTCCACGTCCCCCAGGATTTCCATATCTCCCAATCCGAAAACCAGTGAATGTTCCACGGAAGATAAATACCCTCTTGCATTATGGAGTTCCTGATAAAGTATTTCCTCACCCTTTTTTATCTTGATCTTTGATCCAATGGCAAACCTATTTTTTTCCGGCCCTCTCAGAATGAATTTAATGTAATTTCCTCCTGGTCCGTTTGCTGACATGTTTTCATACAGCGAAACGTTATCATCCATATTATTTGCCACAAGGTCAAGGTCCCCGTCATTATCAAGGTCCCCGTATGCAACACCGTTTGAATTAAAGGCAGATTCATCCATCCATTGATCGGTGATTTTTTTATATTTTAGTCCGCCCTCATAACGGTAAACTACGTTAGGTGTAGTGCTCGTCAGGGATAACTCGGTGATTTCTGAGATATTCAATGGCCTGTCATACTCCTCCGATTTCTCCTGCATTACACCTGCAAGATCGCCGAAAATAAACTGGTGTTTTATTCCATTAGCGATAAAAAGGTCTTTCCTGCCATCATTATCTATATCAAAGAACAGGGGCCCCCAGCTCCAATCAGATTTGGCAAGACCGGCCAGATCGGCTATCTCGCTGAAACTGCCATTGCCATTGTTTAATTGCAAGGTATTATACATATACTGGTTATGAAAACCATATTTAGCCAGCCCCTGAAACCTGAATGTGTTCATGGGGAGCATTTCATATTTGGCCCGGAAATGATCATCCGGGGCCATTTCAAGTACAAGGATATCGAGCAATCCGTCATTATTTATATCCGACATATCCGTACCCATGCTGCTCAGTGAAATATGCCCGATCTGTTCATGAATGGTGTTTTTGAAACGTTTGTTACGGGTATTTATATACATCAGGTCTGCTCCGTCATAATCGCTGCAGACGTAGAGATCAGGATAACCGTCCTGGTTTATATCTCCTACAGCTATACCGAGCCTGTATCCGAAATTTACCAGGCCGGCTTCATCCGTTTTCTCCACAAACCTGCCTTCAATATTCTCGTAAAATTTATCAGTCTGCAGTTTTCCGCTCCGGATATCCTCACTTAACTGCTTGTACCTGATATACTCCAGCTGGAAGGAGGGGGGAGGCTGGTTCATCATGTATACATCAAGATCACCGTCCAGATCGTAATCCAAAAAGGCAGTCTGAATTGAGTATGAATCATTGTCAAGTCCGTACCCCGCAGCTGATTCTGTAAACGTAAGGTCGCCGTTATTGATAAACAGTTTGTTTGACCTCTCTTCGGGATCTTTATAAGGGCCGCCCCTGCAAACATAAATATCCAACAGGCCATCGGCATTGATATCTACCATGTTGATTCCTGTAGTCCAGCCATCATGTATACCGGAGATACCCGAACTTTTACTTATATCCTCAAACTTTAGATCCCCTTTATTCAGGTAGAGCTTGTCGAAAACAGAATTGCCGCCCAGGTAAATATCCGATAGTCCATCATTATTAATATCCCCGATGGCAACACCACTTCCATTGTACATGGATTCATAGGCCAGGTAATGATGGTCCTCAGTCTCAAGTACCTTATTTGTGAAATAGAGGTTGGTAATCTTAGGGTCGGTATGGACAAGGAAATACTCCCTTTGCTCTTCCGAGCCAGGGTTGGTATCCTTCCCTTCGGGTTTTCTTGAGCAGGATAGACTGAATAAACAGCACAAAACCACTATGTACTTAGACATACTCAAAATTATTTTTCCGAATACAAACTGTTTAATTCGATTAAAACCTCCTGGGTGATATTCAGTTTGTCTTCGCCGTAAATCACTGTTTCTGTGCCCAGGGTACCAAAGACTAACTGATATCCTTTGGATTTTGCATATTCCTCAACATAGGCAGCTATTTCCTCATTAATGCTTGCAAGTCCTTCCAGCCTCTGTTCTTCAAGCTGTTGCATAAATTTATCCTGTTGTTCATTGATGGCAGTCTGTTCCTGCTGTAGGGCCAGTTCGGCAGAACTCTTTTTAGCAGCTGACATCCTGCCGACCTTTTTATAATACTCCTCAACTCTTAGCTGATAGGGTTCAATTAAACTCTCAATCTCTTTTCTTAACTGGTCCTTTTCAGCTTCCATTTCTTCGTTAAAAGCTTTCAGTCCCTCGTAGTCCTTCATTATATTCCCCATGTCAACGTAGGCCATTTTGTTTTGTGAGCAGGATGCCATCAACAACACTGCAGCAAATAACAATATGAAGTTTTTCATGATGTCAGTTTTTTATTGGAGTTTAAAGTGATCGAATCATCAAAATTAGAGATTTAGTATCGCTTCTGCCAATTCTATTACTGCTAGATTAGATTTTTTCCTGCTTTTTCAGATCAGCATCCAGTTTCATCTTGTAGTCTGTATGCGCTTCTTCATCAATAACAACATCACTGCGGTAAAAAATAAACCCGATTGCGCGCCGTTGCCTGCTGCTCTCATTTGCATTGGCCCTGTGAATGGTTAAACTATGATGAACAAGAATATCACCTGCACTGGCTTTCATCTGTACTTCCACTTTTGTGTCTTCATCAGACCAATCTGTAATGCCCTGGGAAAATCCCAGTAAAGAAGTTTTTCCATGTTCTCTCATCCCCTTTTTATGAGATCCGGGAATATAGCACACAGCCCCATTCTCAGCATCAGCCTCCCCCAGTGAAAGCCACATTGTGATAGCCTCCTGGGGTTTGATCATAAAATAATAACCATCCTGGTGGGCCGGTGTTTCTTTTCCCTGATTGGGGATTTTATTGAAATACTGCATATTTTTTAATACCGCCTTGTCTCCGAGTAAAAGTTCTGTCAGTGCGCTTACCTTTTCTGAATACGCCAGGTTTTTGAAATAAGGATCATAAACATGCATTTGCTGAATCTGTTTCAAGGTGGACAGATCCTCCCTGGACTCATAGTAAACCTCCTCAGCCGGGATCGTAGGTACAACATCCCGAATAAATCTTTTAGTCTGAGCGATTAATTCATTGACCTGGTCTTTTGAAAGTAAACCATTTACGGCCACATATCCCTTTTCATCGTAAAACTTCTTGATTTCTGCAGAATTCATTGCTTTTAATTTATGTTTGGGTTAGAAGAAGATCATCGATAGCAGTGAGTAAAAGTACCCTTGCTTTAACTGAAAAACAGGAGAGAACTTGCGTACCCTCCTGTTTTAAAACTAGTGTATGGTTGTTATACTATGGATTATTGTTCCCAAACTCCGTAACCTCTACAATATTTACCGTGTATGTATTGGTAGTCGTACCGTCTCCAGAGGTAATTGTATACGTCTTTGATCCGGAACTCCAATCCTGTTCAGTTCCTCCGAATGGAGTCATCGTTGCATAGATTACCGGAGAGACATATACCGTAAAGGTAGTCCAGTCATATCCAGGAAGAACCTGAACTGTGACTACTTTAGCAGAATGGTCATAAAAGGACCTTTGCCCTTCATATGGTACGTCCCTTGCATCAATGAGTGTCAGGATAATCCTGGCGTCAGATTGTGAGCCCATCTCACCGGTATCATATTCATTCTCACATGCCATAAATGACAGGATAACAAATGAAAATAATGCTAATATAATTTTATTCATCGTATTATATTTTAAAAATTATTTAACTGTGTAACCAGGTGATTGTGTGAGGTTTGGATTCTGAATAATCACACCTTCAGCAACCGGCCAATAATAGAAATTCCATACATTCGGATCAGTTGAATCATCACCTCTGTTATCCATAAACCTCTGGACGTTCTGAGATACCTTATGAGATCTTATCAGACTCCACCATCTTTGATTTTCAGAAAACATTTCTCTTGCAACTTCGTCCAGAATTTCATTTTCCAGGGTATTCTGATCTGTAGCCCCTGTATAACCGGCCAAACCACCTCTCGCCCTGGTCATGTTCAGGATATCAACAACCTCACTTGTCCGTCCACCTATGGCATTCATTGCCTCGGCCTTTAATAGAAGCATTCCGGTCCACCTGTAAATTGGCAGGTCATTGTCCCAATACCTGCGGTTATCTGTTTCAATCAGGATTCCCGGGAATTTAACGGATACATTAATAGAACCATCTCCATAAACATCAACCATAGTATTAATATACCTTAGATCCCTATAGTCTGTCCACGGTTCCGTATCATACGGATTAAATGGATCTGCATGTGGAACAACAGTCTGGTATTTACGGAAGATGGTATTCATCTGGCTGCCAATTTCTATCCTGTTCAGTCCCTCATCTGTTACTGCAATGGGGAAGGTACCCTGCATGGTATCCGGAACATTATCAATACGAAGCGTAATGGCATCGTGAAGATTGTTTTTCGGACCTACCAAATAATCGAAGTAATTTGCCCAGATATATTCAGGACTGGCATTAGCCTGCCTTGTGAAGGTTGACTTCCATTCACCCGTATTGAAGGATACTGTACCGGAGGCTTCAATAGCATCAATTGCAGCAATAGCAGTATTTAAATCTGCAGTAACCGCGGCGGTAGAATACGCCCTGGCTGTCCACATATAAATTTCTGCTTTTAACGCATATGCTGCTATTTTGCTGATAAAATTTTTGTCTGCAATACCGTCAGGCATCCTGGAAATGGCATCGTCAACATCTGATTTTACAAGGGCAAGTACTTCCGCCTTTGCGGCGCGTGTTTCATAAGCCTCCGTTTCAGGTTTTCCCGTAGTGGGCTCCAATACCAAAGGAACATCACCATAGAATCTAACTAAGTCAAAATAGACAAATGCCCTGACAAAATATGCTACAGAAGCGATTTCATCTTTTTGTGCGGCATCCTCAAATTCTATTCCTTCAATATTCTGTAATAATAGATTGCAATGGTGGACCAAGGCGTAATATGAGCGCCAGTTTCCACCTCCAATGGTTGCTGTTTGCGTATGAAGCGGGACGGGCGTTGTAAACCGTGGTCCCAATCCACCCGGCCTGAACATTTCTGTCCGGGCGTCTGTAATACCCACATAGTTATCGTTCCCATCCAAAAGCGACATATGACTTGCCTGTATGCCATTGGCGTAGGTTTGTGCATCGCTGGGGCTCTGCCAGAAACTTCCTCCTGTGATATCATTGTATGTATCAACATTGAGGTGGTCCTCGCACCCTACAAAGAGTAAGGAGCTCAGAACAATTAGTTTAAATATATTAAGTATGTTTTTCATGTTGTTCTGAATTAAAATTTAAGATCTATCCCGAAGCTGATTGTCAGCGGGGCCGGAACAATGGAACGTATTCGATCTTGTGTATCTATCACAGTTGGATCCGGACCTTTATAGTTGGTTAAAAAACCAAGATTATAACCCGATGCAAATACACTCAGTTCTTGCATTCTGACTTTATTGGTCCAGGCTTGCGGGAGTGTGTATTTAATTTCTGCATTTCTCAGGGCAAGATAATCTGCCTTTTGCAGATATGGATCACTAAGTCTTTCAAAATTCCAGGCATGATGCTGGTTTGCCCACATATAGCGTGCGATGCCATTATCTCCTTCTTCAAGCCATGAATTTCTGACAACCTCACTGGGTCTGTCTCCACCCTGTGCCTGGGCGACCATCCTCTCACCATGCCAGTCCAGAGCCATGTGTCCCGTCATTGATTCCAGGGTAAATGAGAAAAGGAAGGAACCAAAATTGGGTGTCCATCGAAGTGTACTGGTCAGGCCATGTCTTTTATCATGAGTTTGATAACCCTTGAATTCACGGTCATATGTATCTACCAAGCCATCACCGTTCAGGTCGGCCCACATGTAATCACCGGGTTTATGAAACTGCCTTTTATTTGCTTTACCGGCCATAAGCACATCATAGTGGGTTGCATTGTAGGCATCAGCCTGATCCCAGTTCTGAATTATACCCTCATTTACATAGCCATAAATAGCACCTGAACGTTCTCCTTCAGCAAAGCCACCAACAAGGATAGGGTCTCCTGTCGGATCATCCGGATTGTAAACAAATGTACCACCGATACGGTTTAGCTCTGTTCCATTATCAGGTAACTTTATGGTTTTCTGACTCAACAGTAAATCGGAAAATACAAATACATCCCATGTCCAGTTTCCGCTCCTGACAACATTGGCATTAAGACTGAGTTCAATACCAGTACTTCCAAAGGTTCCTACATTGGTCCTGATACCAGAAAAGCCTGTATAAGAAGGAATGGGTTCCAGGAACAATCTGTCGATGGAGGCTTTATCATAATAGTCAAATATGAAATTAAGCCTGTTGTTAAGAAATCCGAGGTCCGTTCCGAATCCCCATTCCCTTGTAGTTTCCCATTTCAGATCTTCATTTTGCAGGTTTGACTGAAGGACTCCTGTTACTCCGGCATAAGTGTTTGTTGAATAGGAACCCTGGGTGTCATATATACTCAAATTCTTGGATTGACCGGCTTCACCATATGCTGCCTTAATCTTGGCTTTGGTAAACCAGCTTGCTCCCATGCTTCTCCAGAAATCTTCCTGGTGAATGTTCCAGCCAGCAGATATTCCAGGGAAAATTCCCCATTTGTTTTCATCCGTAAACTTATAGTTTCCGTCTGCCCTTAGGGTTGCATTCAACAGATACTTTTTCTTGTAATCATAGGCTACCTGGCCAAACCAGCTTTGTATTGCCGTTGCAAGATATTCAGAATTAGCCTTGCTGTTCTCCTGGGGGGTTGTAGGCTGCATAACCGGAATTAAATCCGATGATGATCCAAAAGTTGTAGCATTTACATAATATTCCCGGGTATCTCTAAACGATGATCCTGCCAGCAAATTCAGGGAGTGATCCCCAAAATCCTTATCATAAATTAAAAGTGCGTCGAACTGGGTTTGGAGTTCACTTATTGACCATCCCCGCTGATCACGCTTTGCACCCTGTATCTCATTCTCATAAATAATTGAGGCGTAATTGGATCCAAGATGTCGGGCGGATATCATGGGTTTGAATTTCAGGCCTGGTATTATTTCCCATTCCAGGAATGTACCCAATCTTAAATCTGAATTTACCCTTTCTCTTAAAAGATGTGACTCATAGTATTCGGGATTGTATTTACTGGAGTTTTTAAAGTTAGGTGCCGGGCTGCCATCTTCCTTATATAACCTGGTGGTTATCGCCTGCCTCCCGCTTCTCTCATACCAATTGTTGCCTTCTCCCCTGTTTTCGTCCTCCATGATGTAACCAAAGTTAAATCCTGCTTTAACCTTGTCAGATAAATTAAAATCAGTATTAGCACTCAGATAATATCTTTTGTAGTCATTGTACACACCAACACCGTTCACATCGTAATAACTCATGGATACATTATAGGCCGCCTTTTCATTACCCCCATTCAAATTTAAGTAGTATTGATCGGCACTTCCATCGGTCAGGGTTGCATCCTGCCAGTCATTAACCGGGAATGCAAGCATCTTTCCTGTTACCGGGTCGTTTATCTGATGCCATCCTGCAGGCAGGGAACCATTATAGGTAATCACATCGTCAAGCCAGTGTAACTGTGATGCATTGTCCAGAACATAACCGGGCTGAGAAGGATCGTAAGGCTGGGCAGCGGACCACCACTGTGATCTTCCGCTGATAAACTGATAACCTGTACTACGTTCATAATTCAGGTAGCTAAGTCTTGCATAATAGATCTCTTCTTCCGGTGTCAGTATGGGTTGCTTATGCCTCTCAACACTCTGCCATTCATGTGAATATTTGAACTGCACAGTCATTTTCCCCTTGCTTCCGCTACGGGTCTTAACAATGATAACACCATTGGCAGCCTGAGCTCCATAAATTGCCGCGGCAGCAGCATCTTTTAAAATGGTGAACTCCTCGATATCATTATTGTCAATACCACCCAGGTCGTCCTGGATAAATCCATTCACAATATATAAGGGTGAGTCCCCACCGAACCCCGGGGTTGTACCACCCCTTATTTGAATGGCAGGGGTAGATCCTGAACGCCCATCCTTCTGGAGGACAATAACTCCAGGTACCTTACCGATAAGTGCGTTTACAGCATTCCCTCCGGCCGGTGTATTGTGGAGTTCCTCTCCGTTAACGGTTTCAATGGAAGTGGTAATTGTTGCTCTGGACTGGCTGCCGTAACCGGTAACCACAATCTCCTCAATTGCAGTAAGGCTTGCGGTCAGAGCAGTACTGATAACCGTCTGGTTACCAACCACAAGTTCCTGCGATTCATACCCAACAAATGAGAATACAAGGACCGACTCACCACCAACTACCGTAATAGAATAATTTCCATCTACATCGGTAATGGTACCGTTGGTCGTCCCTTTCTCCTGGATAGTTGTTCCTGGAACGGTTTCTCCTGTTTCCATGGTTACAATACCTGTTACTGTAACCTGGGCCAAAACCGCAAGAAACGTCAGATTCAATAGAAATGTGGCAAGGATCATTCTCCTGGCCCATTTCCCAAAGTCAAAGTTACTTTTCATAATCATGATCTTAGGTTAAACAATAGATAAGTTATAATAGAATTGCATTTATATATGTTATAGTATGATATAATATGAGTTATATACTGAGACAAATTTTCAATCAATAAAAGGCAGAAAAGAGGTTTTTACCTAACTCAACCCAACCTAGACTAACCTAACCTAAAAATTAACCTATGCATTAAGAGAAATAAAGATTTTGCAG